>MDTG01085791.1_pt1 | contig 68973 bp, 61 predicted proteins | sample 811421 | NCBI WGS metagenome assembly MDTG01 (sample SAMN05326645, study PRJNA326480) | marine metagenome | isolation source: seawater | place: Pacific Ocean: South East | collected 2011
AGGCCCTTGGCCCTGGCCGTGCGCACATAGTCCTGGTTCAGGACCTCCAGCATGGCCGAGCGGGTCACGCGGGTGATGTAGGCCGCCATGATCAGGCCGAGATTGATGGCCGGCAGCGCCAGGTCCCGGAGCCGGTCGGCGAGGCTGGAGCCCTGCCCGGAACTGATGACGGGGAACCAGCGGAGCTGGATGGAGAAGGCGAGCAGCAGCAGCACCGCCGAGACGAAGGCGGGGAAGGAAAGCCCGAGCAGGGAGCCGATGCGGGCGATGTAGTCGAACACCCGGTTGCGGCGCACGGCCGACCAGACGCCGATGGGCACGCCGACGACGATGCCGAGCACGAGCGCGGCGAGCGTCAACTCGATGGTGGCGGGCAGGACCTTGAGGATTTCCTGGATTACCGGGCGGCCGGAGACCATGGACACGCCCCAGTCGCCGACGATCACGCCGCCGAGAAAGGCGACATACTGCTGGTAGAGGGGAACGTCGAGTCCGAGGCGCACGCGCATGGCCTCGAGGGCGGCCTCGCTCGCCTGGTCGCCGAGGATGGCGAGCGCGGGGTCGCCGGGCAGCACCCGGACGATGAAGAAGACGATGGTCAGCACGGCGAACAGCGTGATCGCCGCGAAGCCCAGTCGCTTGAGAATGAAGGCGGTCATTGGATCAGGGACCTCCGTCGCCGGCCGGAGGATCGCGCCACGCGGGCACGCCGGCGGATGAGAGCGCGGCCCGCCGGCCGGGCGGCTGCCCGGCCCGCGGTTCGCGCGTCGTCACTTGCCGGGAGGCGGTCCTGCCTCCCGGTGCGGAGCTGCCTTGTCCGATTACTCGGAGAAGGAGGCGGCCTCGGTGACCGGCGGGCTGAGGTTCAGCGAGCCGTTCACCTCGACGCCGAGGTCGAGCGTGTCCTTCCAGGCCCAGAGCTGCATGCTCTGCACGATCGGAACGGCGCAGACCTCGTCCATGATCTTGCGCTGGGCCTCGGCCCAGTACTCGAGCTGCTTCTTCGGGTCCGTCTCGGTGCGGGCCGCCTCGATCTCCGCATCGGCCACGGCGCAATGGGAGAAGTTGGTGATGGCGGTCGGCGTGCCGACGATGGCGTCCGAATGGAAGAACTGGGACAGATACACGTCCGCGACGGGGAAGCGGGCGGCCGCGTAATGCGTCACCTGGCTCATGTCCTTGCGGATCTGCTCATGGAAGGTCGCGTGTTCCACCGTCTCGATCTCGAGGTTGATGTTCGCCTCGGACAGCAGGGCCTGCAGGGCCTCCATGGTGGAGAGCATTCCCGGCAGCGTCGTGTGGATCGCCTTGATCGTCACGCCGTCGGGGTGCCCGGCCTCGGCGAGAAGCTCCTTGGCCTTCTCGATGGAATACTCGTAGGTCGGCACGTCGGCGGTGTAGCCGAGGTGACCCTCCGGCACCGGCGAAATGGCGGCGAGCGTCACGTCCGGGCCCTTGAACTGGACCATGGCGTCACGATTGACCGCATGGGCGACGGCGCGGCGCACGCGGATGTCGTCAAGCGGCGGCATGGTCATGTTGAGGTGGATGACGGACATCTCGCCCGGCTTCATCACCACGACCCTGGTGCCCGGAACGTCCTTGATGCGCTCGACCCAGGTCTGCTCCTGCTTGCCGTAGATCATGTCGATCTCGCCCGACTGGAAGGCGAGGTCGCGCGAGGCGTCGGAGGGGATGTAGCGGTAGAAGATCTCCTTGATCTTCGGTTCGCCGCGGAAATACTCCGGGTTCGCGACCAGCTTCACGTACTGCTGCGGCTGGTACTCGGCGAACATGAAGGGGCCGGTGCCGATGGGCGTGCGCTGGTATTCCTCGCCGAGCGCCTCGACCGCGTCCTGACAGACGATGTTGCCGCCATGGTAGGGGACCAGAAGACCCAGCAGGCTCGGAACCTTCTCCTTGAGCTTGATGGTGACCTCGAGCGGGCCGGTGGCCTCCACGCTGTCGAAGGCGGTGTAGTCCTTGGAGAAGGACGACACGTCCGGATTGGCGGACCGGTTGAGCGAATAGACCACGTCCTCGGCGTCGATCTTGCCGTAGTCGCCGTGACACTCCACATCGTCGCGCAACTGGAACACCCAGGTCAGGCCGTCCTCGGACGACGTCCAGCTCTTGGCGATGTCGGGCTCGATGAACTCGGGGCTCGCCTCGCCCGGCTTGATGCGCACCAGGCCGTTGAACATCCAGTGCAGCAGGCCCTTGTCCGGGGTCGAGGTGGCGACATGCGGGTCGAGCTTGCCGGCGTCGGCGCTGCCCATGCCCACGTTCAGCGTGGTGCCGGCGGCAAGCGCCGGGCTTGCGGCCATCAGGGCCGCGAGAGCAATTCCCAGTCTCGTCTTCATGGTTTCATCCTCTGGTCGTGGTCTTTCGGACCGTCTTTGCGGTCCTTGTCTTGAGCCCTAAGGAACGGCTGCTCCTCACAGCGTATCCTCAAGCCGGCAGTTCACCAGCATTTCCGCCATGGCTGCCGTGTTCGGCAGGGCCAGCGCCAAGGCGGTGATCTCGGCGAAATCGGCGGGGTCGATCATCTCTTCGCGGGTGATCTTGGTGACCCCGTCGGTCAGGTCGGTGGCGACGAAGCTCGGGCAGATGGCCGTGGCGCGCACGCCGTGGTCCCAGCCGATGCGGCGGGTGCCATGGGTCAGCGCCATCACCGCGTGCTTGGTCATGTTGTAGGCAATGTTCTCGTTGCGCACGCGTTTTCCCGAAAGCGAGGCGACATTGATGACCCGGCCCGAGCCGCACTCCTTCAGGTGCGGAAGGCAGATCCGGGTGAGAAAGAGCGGTCCCTTGACGTTGATCGCCCACAGCGCGTCGAGGTCTTCCTCCTCGCCCTCCTCGATGGAAAAGGTGTTCGAGGTGCCGGCGTTGTTGACGAGTGCGTCGAGGCGGGAAAAGCGGGCGAGCGTCGCGTCCAGCCATGTCGCGTGGGTCGCGCGGTCGGCGGCGTCGTAGCGGGCGCACACGAGACGGTCCGCCGGCGCGTCCGAAAGTGTGGAGGCGAGCGCGTTCGGATCGCGCGCGCCGGCGCTGACGCTGTAGCCCGCCTCGAGGAGCTTGCGGACAATCGCCAGGCCAATTCCCCGGCTTGCCCCCGACACCATCACGACGCGGCCATCAGGCTTCAGCATGTTGCTCTCCTCCTTCTTCGTGTGTCCTATCCGTGCAGCGTGAGTGGGGCGCTTTCGCGCGCGTCATCCCGGAAGCGGGAGAGGCGGAAGGGCGCGATATCGTGGTCGGGTGTTTCCCCACAGGCAAGACGCGCGGCGATCTCGCCGGTGACCGGGCCGATGCCGAAGCCGTGGCCGGAGAAGCCGGCGGCGACGACGAGATTCTCCAGCCCGTCGGGCCGGTCGAGAACAGGCAGGGCGTCGGGCGTGAGATCGAGCGCGCCGGCCCAGACCCCTTCAAGCTCCAGTCCGGCAAAGGCCGGTAGAACGGACGAGACCTTTTCGATCGTCTCGCGGATCGCGCGCAGGCGCGGACGGATGGCAGGCCGCCCCGCCTCCTCGACGATCTCGCCGGGCCAGTCCTCGGCGCCGCTCGTCACGCGCAGGCGTCCCGAGAGCTCCTGGCGGGCGGCCATGTCGGCATTGGCGACGCCCAGAACGGGGGTGAGAAGCGGCTCCGTCGGGGTGCTGCGCAACACGGTGACCATGGGCCGGCGCAGCGGAACCCGGTGACCGAGCGGCGCAAGAAGGTCGTTGGCGAGGATGCCGGTCGCCAGGATCACCGTGCCCGGCGCATAGCTTGCCGTATCCGTCTCGACGCCGGTCACGCGCCCTGCGTTCGCGCGAAGGCGGACAACCCTTTCACCGAAACGCAGCATGGCGCCCAGGTCCCGGGCGCGCTCCAGAAAGGCGGTGACGGTGGCGACCGGGTCGGCGTGGCCGTCGCTGTCGCAGAAGGAGGCGGCGAGCACGCGTTCGGACAGATGCGGCGCGATCTCGCGCACCTCGGTCAGCGAGCCGAGCCAGGAGATGGGAAGGCCGGCCGCCGACTGGTTCTCGACCAGTGCGCGGATGGTCGCGATCTCGTCCTCGCCGCGCGCCAGGCGCAGGTTGCCGGAGCGCCTGTATCCGGTCTCGCGACCGAGGCGCTCGTCAAGCTGTGCCCATTGGGCGACGGCGGCCCGGGCCAGCGGCAGTTCCGCCGGATGCCGGCCGGACTGGCGCACGCCCGCAAGCGTCCAGCCCGAGGCCATGGCGGCGGGGCCATAGGCGTCCACAACGGTGACACGATGTCCGGCCTCGCTCAGGACGAGGGCTGCGGCGGCCCCGGTTATCCCTGCGCCTATGACAAGGGTGTCGGTGGTCCGGGTGTCGGTGCTCATGCCACCGCCTCCGCTTTTGCGCGCTTGCCGGAAAAGCGGGACAGCGCGAAAGGCGCCATGTCCACCATCGGCGCTTCGCCGCAGATCCTGTCCAGAACCAGCCGGGCCACGCCGGGGCCGATCCCGAAACCGTGGCCCGAAAGGCCGGTGGCGATGACGAGGCCGTCCCAGCCCGGCGGCTGGTCGATGACGGGAACCTCGTCGGGCATGACGTCGATCAGCCCGCCCCAGGTCTCCGCTATTTCCAGACCCTCAAGGCGCGGATGAAGGCTCTTGGCGGAGGCAAGGACGTTTGCCAGAAGCCTGGCGTCCGGGGTCGGGTCCATGACGCGCACGGCCTCGAAGGGCGTCGTTTCGTCAGCCTTCCAGCGCTGGTGTCCGAGGGGACCGAAGAAGTCCGGCCCGACGCGCAGCTTCATGATGCGCCAGCGCTCGGCCAGCACGGGAAGGAAGGCACGGAAATGGCGGAAGGCGGCGGGCACGAGCTGGAACTCGGCCGCGCCGGACCGCGCGATCGTGTAGCCGCCGTCCTGGCGCCGCCTCAGGGAGGCACGGCCCGCGCCAAGCGCGCCGGCGGTGACCTCGGGTCCGGGCGTCGTGCGCATGACCGAGGACTTCACCGCGAGCTGGGGCAGGCTGAGGCCAAGGTTTTCAAGGAAGGTGCGCGACCACACGCCGCCGGCCAGAACCACCGTCTCGCAGGCGATCTCGCCGTGCTCGGTGACGACGGAGCGCACCTTGCCGCCGCTGCGCTCGACGCTCCTGACGGCGCAATTCTCCAGAACGCTCGCCCCCTGGCGGGCGGCGAGCCTGGCCATCGCCGGAACGGCCAGGGCGGGTTCGGCGGATGCGTCCGAGGCGGTGTGGAGCGCGCCCGCGAACTTGCGGTCGTTGCGCTTCAGAAGATCGTCGGTTTCCTGCGAGGAAAGAAGACGCGAGCCGTGCGCGAAACCCCGCGTGGATTCAAGCCACTCCTCGTGGCGGGCAAGGTCTTCATCGGTTTCGGCAAGATAGGTGATGCCGCGAATGCCGTATCCGATGTCCTCTCCAAGCCGGGCGGCGATGTCCTTCCACATCGCGGCGCTTTCGATCATCAGTTGCAATTCGCGCGGGTCGCGGCCGGCCTTGCGGATCCAGCCCCAGTTGCGCGAGGACTGCTCGCCGGCAATGCGTCCCTTCTCGCACAGCACCACGGGGATGCCCCTGTCTGCGAGAAAAAGGGCGGTCACGACACCGACGATGCCGCCACCGATGACCACGACGTTCGTGCGCTCCGGCACGCGCAAGGCTTCGACCATCTCGCCCCCTCAGTTCCACCCCGAACGGATGACCTTGCAAGAGTGCGAAGGGGTCGCATATAACGCAAATACCGTTTTCTTACTTATATATGCGGAAATATTATAGTGGCGGCATTATCCCAGCGTTCTCTTGAGGCTTTCCGGGCGGTGATGCGCACGGGAACCGTGTCCGCGGCGGCCGAGGAACTGGCGATTTCCCAACCCGCCGTGAGCCGTCTCATCCGGGATCTGGAGGATCGCCTCGATCTCTCCCTCTTCGGACGACGTGGCGGACGGGTGGTCGCGACCCGCGAGGCGCATGAGCTCTGGACGGAGGTGGAGCGCAGCTTCATCGGCCTGGGGGCGATCGAGCGGGCGGCGGCGCAGATCCGCCAGGGGTACCGGGCGACGCTCACGATTGCCGCCGCGCCGGCCATTGCCCAGTCTGCGCTGCCGGCGGTGATCGCTCAACTTCTGCGGGAAAGACCGGAGTTCCGGGCGGAGTTTCTCTCCATGACGACGCTGCCGGTGGTGCGTCAGGTGGCGCTGCGCCAGTGCCAGATCGGTTTCGGCATTCCGACCCAGCACAAATACGAGATCGACGTGGTGCGGGCGGGTGCGGTGCCGTTTCGCTTTATCGCGCCGGCGGGGCATCCTCTCGGGGCCCTGGAGAGCGTGCGGGTGGAGGACCTGTCAGGCGTCGATTTCGTCGGCTTTGTCGACAGCACGATGTCGGGACGTGCTTTCGATCGGCTGTTCGCCACCATGCGCGATCCCCCGGTGCAGAAGATGAAGTCCTACCTCTCGCACATCGTCTCGGCGCTTGTGCTGCGCGGCATCGGGGTCGGTATCGTCGACGCCTTCACGGCCGAGGATCACGCGCGCATGGGCGGCATCGTGCGACCGCTGGAGATCGCGGAGCGGTTCGAATATTCGATCATCAAGCCGCACGGGGAAAAGCTCTCCGCCGAGGCGCTGTCCCTCGTGGAGACCTTCGAGGAGCATGTCACGACCTATCGGGACGCGTGATCGCGGGCACGGGCGCGCCCTCCCACGAGAAGCACCATGTGTCGCCCTGCCTGACGTTTTGCACCAGGTGCGGACGGAAGGCGGCGAGACAGGTGCCGCCGGAGTGGCGAAGGGAGGGGTAGAGCACGCCGTTGCCACCGGCGGCGAGCAGGGCGCCGGCAAGGGCCTGTCCGGCCGGGTAGGCGGTCGCGGGATCCGGGTCGAGGGCGGCAATCCCGGCTTCCGCCGGGATCTCGTGGAAATCGGTGGTGAAGCCGGCGACGAGTTCGCGATAGAGGGTGCGATTGACGAAAACGCGGGTTGCCTCGAGCTCACGCGTCAGGTGCCAGGCGACCTCGGTCTGTGCCGTCGCGACGGCGAGCGGCCCCCAGGCGGCATACCAGGCGCCGCGCTCCGGGCCGTTGAAGCGGTTTCCTCCGGGGCGGGTGTAGCAGAAGGCGGCGTTGACCAGCGTGTGGCCATATCCGTCCGCCTCGGAAAGAAGCTCGTCGGGATCGAGCCCGGCGGGAAGCGCGACGGCGGGCGTGCGGCGCGGCGAGGTCAGTCCCTCCAGCATCTCCAGAACCTCAAGGTCCTGTGCCGTGTCGGCAAGCGGAGCCATGGCCGGCTCGTCGATATAGGCGGTGGAGATGAGGCGGATGGTGTCCGGTTCGGTGAAGGGACGCTGCCGCAGAGACCCAAGCGCGCTCACGCGCCGCCCCGCAGGGCGTCGATGTGCTGGCGCACGCGCATCATGGCGGGGATGCCTCCCTCGCGCATGAGATCGACCGGGCGCTTGCCGCCGAAATGAGCGCCCGCATTCGCCGTCGCGGGCCAGCCCGTCGCGAGCGGGCCGTTGAAGAGCAGGCGCAGGCCCTTGTAGAGGCCGACGATGAGACTCGCGCGGGTCACCTTGTCCTGGTCGAGACGGCCCTTGTAGGTCCCGGCCTTCATGCGTCCCCAGGTGGCGGAGGGGACGTCGAAAAGAGCGGCGGCCTCCGCATTGGTGAGGCTCCACGCCTCGCAGGCGCGTACCACCGCCTTGACGATCGCGGCGACGGCGCCGGGGTCGGTGACCGGCATGACGCCGGCGGAACGGTCTGGCTGAATGCGGACCACGGCGGACATGGGAAGCTCTCCACGGCAATCGTAACCAGGGAAGTCATACCATATGATACAAATAGTGTCATCATATGATTGATGCAGGGCCGCAAGAGAAAGGGCCGGCGCTGGGCCGGCCCTTTCCTGGTCTTCATGTCATGTGGCGCGGTTTCAGGCCGCGCGCGACAGCGTCGTATCCCCGGAAGCGCTGTCCGCGGCCGCGTCCTCGCAGAACCGGGCATGGAGGGCGCGGATGGCCGCATCCATCTTGTCGGCGGCGATGATGAACTGCACGTCCACGCGCCGGCCGGTGTCCTGCGACGAGATCACCTCGATGCCGGCGGAGTCGAGCGCCTGCAGGCCGTTGAGGGGCACGCGCAGGCCGCTGAGGTCACGGCCGATGACCGAGACGATGGACGCGCGGCGGCTGGTAACGCGGGCCGAGGGATAACGCGCCTTCAGGTCCTTCTCCACCCGGCGCAGGATCTTCAGCGGGGCCTCGACGTGATGAACGATGGTGTTGGCGTTCGAGGTCTTGGAGACGATGCGCACCTGGTGACGCGTCAGCACCTCCAGGATCGCGGCGTCGTAGCCCTTCACGCCGACCATGTCCTGCTCGAAAAGCTCGAGCGAGGTCACGGGCAGGCCGGTCACCAGCTCGACGCTGGAGCTTTCCGACGGCTCGGCGTCGATGAGCGTGCCCGGATCCTCCGGTTCGAAGGCATTGGTCACGCGCAGCGGCACGCCCGCCTGGCGCAGCGTCTTGGCGGCATTGGGATGGATCGCCTCCATGCCCATGTTGGAAAGCTGGTCGGCGACGTCGTAGTTCGTCCGGCCGATCTTGCGCACGCGGTCCTCGCCCACCAGGCGCGGGTCGGCGCTGGAAAGATGGAACTCCTTGTGAATGATGGCCTCGCGCGCCTGCGTCTGGGCGGCAAGCACGGCGAAGGTCACCTCGGAGTAGCCGCGGTCGTACTCGCGCATCAGGCCCTCGCGGCACTGGGCGTAGCCGGTGACGATCGGCAGCTCGCGCGTGAGATCGATATCGTCGAACGCCTCCTCGATGCGCTGCTCGAGCGTCGGCTGGTTCTCGTCGCGCCAGCCGGAAAGGTCCACCGCGCGGGCGTTGACGCCGCGACGGCGCAGCATCAACGCCAGGCAGGTGGCCGAATGGGCCTCGCCCAGGCCGGCCAGCAGCTCGCGGATCGTCTGCATGTGCTCGGACAGGTGGAAATGGCCGTAGGAGCAAAGGCGCTGCAGGTCGATCAGGCAACCGCGCGCGCCTTCGATGCGCTCGCGAACGAAGTCGTCGGCGTCCTTGCGGTCGGCCGCCTCGTCGAACATCTCGGCGTTGATCTCGCGCATCGCCCTGGCGACGCCGTCCAGCGCCTCGATCCAGCCATGGTGCTCGTCGGCATCGGCGAAGAGGGCATAGACGCCCGGCGCGCCGGACTTCTTGTCCTCGAGCAGCAGGTTGGTGACGCCTCCGAAGGCGGAGACGACGAAGGCGCGGCCGTAGAGGGTGTCTTCGTCGCGGTCACCGATCAGAATCGTGTCGATGAGCTCGCGCGCGCGGCTCATGGACGTCCCGCCGATCTTCTCGACCGTGTGTCCCATGCCGGGCGCACGCGAGGCGTCCTCGGTGTCGGTTTCAAGGGTCTTTCGGGCAGCGGTGTCGGTCATGCTGAAGCTCAAGGTCCTGTCGTGAGGGGCGAGAGGGGGACGCTTGACGTCCCCCTCTGCGTGTCGGTCATCGCGCGCCGGCGGGCGCGCGTCGAAGCTGGCCTCCTCAGGCCGCCTCGGTGTCGGCGGCGTAGGAGCCGTCCGCGCGGTGCACTTCCTTGCCGGTGACCGGCGGATTGAAGCAGCACGCCATGTGCAGCTCGGTCTTTGCCGTCAGGATGTGCTCGTCATGCTTGTCGAGCGCATACATGACACCGGGACGGATCTCGTGGGTCTCGCCGGTGGCGATGTCCGTGATCGAGCCCTCGCCGGCCATGCAGTAGACGCTCTCGAAGTGGTTCTTGTAGTGGAACCTGTGCTCGCTTCCCGCCTCCAGAATGGTGATGTGGAAGCTGAAGCCCATGTTGTCGTCCTTGAGCAGGAGGCGGACGCTGGTCCAGCGCTCGTTGCTCACTTCGCGTTCGGTGTTACGCACCTTGTTGAAGTCGCGAATGATCATGTCGTTTGTTACTCCGCTGCGATACGGGTGGATTCCATGCGCTGGTCGACAGCCTCCTCGAGGATGTCGAGCCCGCGCGTGAACAGGTCGAGATCGATGTTGAGCGGTGCGAGCACCTTGACGACCTCGTCATGGGCGCCGGAGGTCTCGATGATGAGACCTTCCGCGAAACACGCCTTGCAGATTTCCGAGGCGAGGTCGCCCGAACCGACGTCGACGCCGCGCATCATGCCGCGACCCTTGAGGCGCGAGCCGGGGATGCGCTTGGAGATGCGCGTCAGGCGCTCCTCGAGAAGCCTGGCGCGCGCCTCGGCACCCTCACGGAACGCATCGTCCGCCCAATAGGTCTCGAGCGCCGCACGGGCGGTCACGAAGGCATGGTTGTTGCCGCGGAACGTGCCGTTGTGCTCGGCCGGGCCGAGGACGTCATGCTCCGGGCGCACCAGAACGGCGGCCAGCGGCAGGCCGAAGCCCGACAGCGACTTGGCCATGGTGACCAGGTCCGGCTTCACGTCCATTCCGTCGAAGGAGAAGAAGCCGCCGGTCCGGCCGCAGCCGGCCTGGATGTCGTCGATGATCAGCAGGGCCCCATGGGCGCGGGCGATCTCGGCGATGCGCTTGACCCACTCGGGACGCGCGGCGTTGAGGCCGCCTTCGCCCTGCACCACCTCGAGGATGATCGCGGCCGGAGCCTCGATACCGCTGGAGGGATTGGAGAGCATCGTCTCGAGCATCTCGGCCGTGTCGACGTCGTCACCCAGGCTGCCGTCGTAGGGCATCCGCGTCACGCCACCGAGGCCCATGCCCGCGCCGCCGCGATGATAGCCGTTGCCGGTGGCGGCAAGCGCGCCGAGCGTCACGCCGTGAAAGCCGTTGGTGAAGGCGATCACATTGGTGCGGCCGGTGGCCTTGCGGGCGATCTTCATGGCCGCCTCGACGGCATTCGCGCCCGTCGGTCCCATGAACATCATGCGGTGGTCCATGCCGCGCGGACGCAGGATGCGCTCCTCGAAGCTCTCGAGGAACCGCGCCTTGGCGTCGGTGTGCATGTCCAGGCCGTGGGTCACGCCGTCGGCGGTGATGTAGTCCACCAGCGCCTGTTTCATGACCGGATCGTTGTGGCCGTAGTTGAGCGAGGAGCAGCCGGCGAGAAAGTCGATATACTCGCGCCCGTCCGCGCCCTTCAGGAGCGCGCCGCGCCCGCTTTCGAACACGGTGGGGAAGCTGCGGCAGTAGCTGCGTGCCTCGGATTCGCGGCGTGCGAAGATGGCACGGTCGTCGTTCACGACAGTCGTCATGATCGTCCTCATTGTCTGGAACTGGAAAGGGGAGCGGCCTGCGCGGCTGGTCGACGCGCCTCAGGCGGCGCGGCGAGCGGCCTCGGCGAAGCTGATCGTCACCATGTGCTCGGTCGCATGCTCGCCGTCGAAATGCGCCTCGCGGCGAAAGTACGGCTCGCGGTCGAGCGATGCGCCCTGGCGGCGCGCGAAGGAGGTGAAGAGACCCCAACTCGCCTCATTGTCGGCGGTGATGGTGGTCTTGAGCGCGGTGACACCGTCGCACGCGTCCCGCTCGAGCACCTCGGCGAGGAGGCACTTGGCAAGGCCCTTGCCCTTGGCGGCGTCGGAGACGGCGACCTGCCAGATGAACAGCGTCTCGGAATCATCCGGGAGCACATAGCCGGACACCCAGCCGACGACCTCGCCGGCGCGCTCGGCGACGACACAGGTATCGGCGAAGTGATCGCATTGCAGGAGGTTGCAATACATCGAGTTCTCGTCGAGCGGCGCGCAGCTGGCGATCAGCCGCCAGATGGCGGCCCCGTCCTCTGCGCGCGGGCGTCGGAGAGTGATGTCGTCGTCTTTGTTCAAGGCAGTCTTCAATGTCCCGAGCGTCATGGCTTCCTCTCGCTTGTTTGGGCGAGATAATATGGCCATCGAAGCAGTTTTCAACCCCCGTATCCCAAGATCGTTGAAAACACTATGAAAAATATTACGTTTTTCGATTCATTCGCCCGGCGAAAATTCGATTATCGAAATATGCTCGCTCTGGTAACAAGGGGTATAAGGGGGTGCCATGGAAGACCGGGTGCAAACGAGCCTCATTGCCTTGAGGCGCATCTTGCGTGCGACGGAACTCAACGCGCGGACACTGGCGCGCGCGACGGGCCTGACGACGCCGCAGTTCATTGTTCTGTCTATCGTTTCGGAGGCTGGTGAGACGACGCCGAAGGCCATCGCGGCCCGTGCCGGCGTCGGCCAGGCAACGGCCACCGCACTGCTCGACAAGCTGGAGGCGCGCGGTCTCATCACACGCGCGCGCGGGAGCACCGACAGGCGAATCGTCTGGGTGCGGGCAACCGATGCCGGACGCGAGATGCTGACCTCGGCACCCGACCCCCTGCATCAGGTCTTCGAGCAGCAGTTCGCGAAGCTGCGCGACTGGGAGCAGGCGATGATCGTCGCGTCGCTGGAGCGTATCGGCGACATGCTGAACGCCGGTGGCATCGACGCCTCGCCGTTGCTGGACGTCGGCCCGGTCGACCGAAAATAGCCGGAAGGCGACTGCCGTCCTTCGCCGCGTTTGTGGGGCCACGCCCTGGCGTCGGCGGTTCAGCCGTGCCCGGGTGCCCCCGCTGTCATGCGGGCGGCCGCGTCCGCGGCATCGGGATCCTCCAGGATATCCAGAAGGAAGGCGGCGATCGGGTCGAGCCCGGCGGGGTAGAGCGCGTGAATGACGCGCGGACGCTCGTGCCGGGCGATAACGACGCCGGCCTCCTTCAAAAGCCGCAGGTGCTCGGAGACGGTCGACTGGGCAAGCCCGATCTCGGCGACGATCTCGCCCGCCGACAAGGGGCCCTCACGCAGCAACAGACGCAGGATCCCAAGACGCGCGGGGTGGCCGAGCGCCCGTCCCACGGCGGCGATCCGCGCGTCGCCGTCCGCGTCGGGATCCGGTCGGGACTGTTCGCTTGCCATGACGCCCTCCGCTTATCGTCGAAGCACGATAAAGCTGCGATCATATGGACGCAAGGGTGTGCCCGGAGATCCGGCGTCAGAGCACCGCGCCGACCTGCCAGGGCACGAACTCGTTGTCGCCCAGTCCCAGCGCCTCGGAGCATGTGGTCTCGCCGGACGCGACCGCAAGGACGCGTGCCAGGATCTCGCGGCCCTTGGCGTCCTGATCGCTGACGCCGCTGAGGATCTCGCCGGCGTTGATGTCCATGTCGTCCGGCATCGCGCGATAAAGCGCCTCGTTGGTTGCCACCTTGATCGTCGGCGCGGGCTTGGAGCCGAACGCGGATCCGCGTCCGGTCGTGAAGACCAGCACCTGGCAGCCGCCGGCGATCTGTCCGGTTGCGGAGACGGGGTCGTAGCCGGGCGTGTCCATGAAGACGAGACCGGAGCCGGCAATTCGCTCGCCGTAGGCAAGGACGTCGGCGAGGGGGGTGCTGCCGCCCTTGGCGACGGCGCCCAGCGACTTCTCCAGAATGGTGGTCAGGCCGCCGGCCTTGTTGCCCGGGCTCGGGTTCTGGTCGAGCGAGGCGCCGTTCATCGCCGCGTATTCCTCCCACCAGCGAATGCGCGCGAGAAGCTTCTCGGCAACCTCGGGCGAGGCGGCACGGCGCAGGAGAAGCTGCTCCGCGCCGTATATCTCCGGGGTTTCGGACAGGACCGCCGTGCCGCCCTGCGCGACCAGCAGGTCGCAGGCCCGCCCCAGCGCCGGATTGGCGGTGATGCCGGAATAGCCGTCGGAGCCGCCGCACTGCAGCGCCAGGCGCAGGGCGGAGGCCGGTGCCTGCTCGCGCCGGGCCTTGCCGACCTCGGGCAGAAGGTCCTTCACCATGGCGACGATGCGCTCGATGGTGGCGCGGGTGCCGCCGCTGTCCTGGATGGTCAGTCCGTGGAAGCGTGATGTGTCGCCGCCGTAGAGCGCTTCCATGCGCGCCACCTGCATGACCTCGCAGCCGAGCCCGACGAAAACGGTCGCGCCGACGTTGGGGTGGGTCGCGTGGCCCCACAGAACGCGCTGCAGGTTTTCCCAGCCGGGGCCCTTGTCCGACATGCCGCAGCCCGTGCCGTGGGCAAAGGCGACGACGCCATCGACCGTGGGGTGGTCCTCGAAGAGGCCGGAGGCGTTGAGGATGTCGGCGGCGCGGCGGATCACGGTGGCCGAACAGTTCACCGTGGCGACCAGCGCGATGTAGTTGCGCGTACCGAAAACGCCGTTGCCACGGTGGTAGCCCATGAAATGCCGGGGCTGTTCGCCGGCGGGGATGGCCGCGCGGGCGGTTTCCAGGTCGGCGCCGATGTCATAGGTGCGTTCGTGCGCGCCGATTTCGCAATTGTGGCTGTGCACATGGGCGCCGGCGGGAATGTCCTCGACGGCGTAGCCGATGATCTGTCCGTACTTGAGGATGGGCTCGCCCCTGGAGATCGCGGCGCGCGCGATCTTGTGACCGGCGGACACGCCGCCCGAAAGCGGCGCGCCGAGGCCGAGCGGATCGGCGCCGGCGGGCTGGCGTTCGGTGAGGATGGCCACGCTGTCCCTGTCGGACAGCACGATATGGCTAGCCATGAAATGTCGTTCCCTGATGTGAAAGGGCACTCATCACGCCGCGCAGCTCCGCGAGCCCGCGCATGCGTCCGACGAGGGGATAGCCCGGATGGGTGTCGCGTCCGGCGTCGGACAGAAGCTCGTGACCGTGATCGGGGCGGAAGGGGATCTCGTGGTCGTCCCGGCCTTCGGATCGCCGCCGGCGCTCCTCGGAAAGAAGGACGCCGCACAGTGCCACCATGTCGGTGTCGCCCGCAAGGTGCGCGGCTTCCTCGAAGCTGCCGTCCGGCTCCTTCGCCACGTTGCGCAGATGGGCGAAATGGATCCGGTCCGCGAAGCGGCGTGCGATGGCGGGTACGTCGTTGGCCGGATTGGCGCCGAGCGAGCCGGAGCACAGCGTCAGCCCGTTGGCGAGTTCCTCGCGGTGGCCGAGGACGAAGGCGATGTCGTCGGCATCGGAGACGATGCGCGGCAGGCCCAGCAGGTCGCGGGGCGGGTCGTCCGGATGCACGCAGAAGCGCATTCCAAGATCCTCGGCCGCCGGGATCACCTCGTCCAGGAAGCGGGCGAAGTTCCGGCGCAGGGTGGCGGCGTCGATGCCGGTCCAGTCGGCAAGTGCCGCCCGCAGCCCCGGAATGTCATAACGGTCGTAGGCGCCGGGGAGGCCGGCCATGACGGCGGCGAGCAGCCGTTCGCGGTCCTCCCCGCTCGAGGCGTCGTACCAGTCCCGGGCCTTCAGGCGGGTTTCCGCCGGGTAGTCGTTTTCCGCCTCACCGCGCTCGAGCATGAAGAGTTCGAGGGCGCACATCTCGACCGTGTCGAAGCGCAGGCATGTGCCGCCGCGCGCGACCGGGCTGCGGAGCCGCGTGCGCGTCCAGTCGATGAGCGGCATGAAATTGTAGCAGATCGTGCGCACGCCCGCGGCGGCGAGGTTCGCCATGGACTGGCGGTAGTTGGCGAAGAGCGCGTCAAGCTTCCCGTCGCCGCGCTTGATGCGCTCATGCACGGGCAGGCTTTCCACCACGGCCCACTCAAGGCCCAGGTCCGCGTTGGCGACGAGGCGCTTGCGCGCCTCGATCGCCTCGGCGGTCCAGACCTCGCCGTAGGGGATCTCATGGAGAGCCGTCACGATGCCGCTGGCACCGGTCTGTGCGATCTCCTGAAGGCCGATCCGGTCAAGCGGGCCGTACCAGCGCCAGCTTTCACGCATGGCAGCTCTCGACCATGGCGCGCGCGCCCTTTTCGGCAAGGCCGGCGTAGGCTGTCGCGAGACGCTCGCGGAAGTCGGCGTTGTCACGCAGCTCCGCCGGGAACACCTCCGCGACGCCGAGAAGCGCCATAGCCTTGCCGCGCGGATCCGGGGCGGCGTCGCTGAGCGCCTTGAGCCTTTCGGCCATCGGGTCGCGCACGTCGATCGCGGCGCCCTTCTCGTCGGTGCCTCCGACGTAGCGCATCCATGCGGCGACCGCGAGGGTGAGGCCGGACATGGCGCGCCCGGCGGCAAGGCCCTCGGCGAGCTGGGTCAGGATGCGCTGGGGAAGCTTTTGCGAGCCGTCCATGGCGATCTGCCATGTGCGGTGGCGAATGCCGGGGTTGGCATAGCGTGCGAGCAGCGCGCGGGAGTAGTCCGTCAGCGAGACACCCGGCGGCGGCGTGAGACCGGGGATGATCTCCTCGTCCCAGACGCGGGTGACGAAGAGGGCGAAGGCCTCGTCGGCGACCGTCTCGGCGATGGTCTCGTGCCCGGCGAGATAGCCCAGATAGGCAAGCGTGGAATGGGTGCCGTTCAGGCAGCGCAGCTTCATCGCCTCGTAGGGGGCCACGTCCTCGACCAGTTCCACGCCGACGGCGCCCAGGTCGGGACGCATCCCGTCCACGAAATCATCCTCGATGACCCACTGGCGGAAAGGTTCGTGCAGTACGGGGCTCTCGTCGCGCCTGCCGGTGAGCTCCGCCACGCGGTCGAGATCCTCGTCCTTGGTGGCGGGAACGATGCGGTCGACCATGGTTGCCGGGAAGCTGCCCTCCTTTTCGATCCAGGCGGCGAGGCCCGGATCGACGAGGGCCGCGAGATCGAGCACGACGCCACGCAGCAGATGACCGTTGTCGGGCAGGTTGTCGCAGCTCATCACCGTGAACGGCGGCAGGCCGGCCGCGCGGCGTGCGGCCAGCGCGCGCACGATGAAGCCGGGCGCGGAGGAGGGGCGCTCGGGGTTGGCGAGATCGGCCTTGATGTCGGGATGGTCCCGCATCAGGCGTCCGGTCGCCGGCTCATGGCAGTAGCCCTTTTCGGTGACCGTCAGCGAGACGATCCTGACGCCCGGAGCCGCCATGGCGGCGACCACGGCCGCCGGGTCCTCCGGCGCGACGAGCACGTTCTCGATCACCTCGATGACGCGCGGGTGCTCGCCGTCGGGGCCAAGCTCGAGCGCGGTGTAGGCGCAGCCCTGCGGCGCCAGCCGGTCACGTTGGTCGGGGCGTTTGAGGGACACGCCGGTGATGCCCCAGTCGCCGCCGGAGGCGGCCATGGCCTCGGCGATGTAGATTGCGCCATGGGCGCGGAAAAAGGCGCCAAGGCCCAGGTGCACGATGCCAACGCCAGGGCGGGCGTCGTTCGAACGGGTCAGGCGGGGATAATCAGCGGGCAAGCCAGCCTCCATCAACGGGAATCACGGTGCCGTGGATATAGCGCGCGGCGGGCGAGCACAGGAAGGCCGCCGTGCCGCCGATGTCTTCGGGTTCTCCCCAGCGCCCGGCGGGAATGCGCTCCAGGATGGCGCGGATGCGCTCGGGGTCGGCGCGCAGCGCCTCGGTGTTGTTGGTGGCGATGTAGCCGGGCGCGATGGCGTTGACGTTGATGCCCTTCGCCGCCCACTCGTTGGCGAGGATCTTCGTCACGCCCGCGACGCCGTGCTTGGCGGCGGTGTAGGAGGCGACGCGAATGCCGCCCTGGAAGGACAGCAGCGAGGCGATGTTGACCACGGACCCGCCTTCCCCGCGCGCCAGCAGCGCCCTGGCGAAGGACTGGGTGGTGAAGAACAGCGCCTTCAGGTTCACGTCCATGACCGCGTCCCAGTCGTCCTCGGAAAGGTCCGTGCTGTCGGCGCGGCGGATGATGCCGGCGTTGTTGACCAGGATCGAATAATCCGCGTCGTCGAACAGCTCGCGCGCGGCCATGGGATCGGCGAAATCGAGATGAAGCTCCTGGCCCCGGCCTCCGGCCGCGACGATGGCGGCCAGCGTCTCGTCGCAGCCGCGCCGGCCCGCGCAGGTGACCTCGGCGCCGGCGGATGCCAGCGCGACGGCGATGGCCTGGCCGATGCCGGTGTTGGCGCCGGTGACAAGCGCCTTGCGGCCGCTCAGGGAGAACAGGCCGCTCATTTCATGTCTCCCATGGAGACGAAGTCCATGTCGGTGTAATCGACGTTGTCGCCGGCCATGGCCCAGATGAAGGTGTAGCCGCCCGTGCCCGCGCCGCAGTGCACCGACCAGGGTGGGGAGAGGGCGCCTTCCTCGTTGGCCAGCACCATGTGCCGCGTCTCGTCGGGCTCGCCCATGACGTGAAGGATGCGCTGGTCCGCGCCCATGTTGAAGTAGAGATACGCCTCCATGCGCCGGTCGTGGACGTGGGCTGGCATGGTGTTCCACACCGAGCCGTCCTCGAGCGTGGTGTAGCCCAGCACGAGCTGGCAGCTCTCCATGACGAGCGGATGCACGAACTGGTTGATGGTGCGCTTGTTGGAGGTCTCGACCGCGCCCAGCTTCACGGCGTTGGATTCCGCCAGCGTGATGCGGCGCGAGGGCAGGGCGCGATGCGCCGGCGCGGAGGTGATGTAGAAGCGCCCGCCACCGGAGAAGGTGACCGCGCCCGTGCCCATGCCGAGATAGAGCACGTCGCCGCGTCCGAGTTCGTAGGACGTATCGTTCGCCTCGACCGTTCCGGTATCGCCGATGTTGACCACCGCCATCTCGCGACGCTCCAGGAAGGTCGTCGTGCGGGTCTCGTCCACCTTGTCGAGGGTGAGCGTGCCGGCGCCGGGCACGGCTCCTCCGACAACCATGCGGTCATAGTGGGTGTAGACGAGGCGGATCTCCCCGTCGGCGAAGATGTCCGCGACACGGAAGTGCCGGCGCAGCGTGTCGGTGTCCATGGTCTTCGCATGGTCCTGATGCACGGCGTGGCGGGTCTCGACGGTCAGCATGGTGTGTCCTTTCGCAAGGCGGGACGCGGCGTCGGCTTCAGAGGAAGTCGTCGCGGCGCGGGGTGAAGGTGTCGATGAGGCGGCCCGCGCTCAGGCAGGCGCAGCCATGTTCGGCCCCGGAGGGGATCACGAAGCTGTCGCCCGGCCCGACCTCGAAGGTCTCGCCGGAGATCGTGAAGGCGAAGCGGCCCGCCTCGACGTAGGTCGACTGGACATGCGGATGGGAATGCAGCGTTCCCTTCGCCCCCTCCTCGAAGGTGAAGGAGACGACCATCAGGTCCGGAGCGTCGGCGAGCACCTGTCGGGTGACGCCGGGATCCGCCGGAACGGGCTTGAAGCTTCGCACGTGTGTCATGGTCCGACCTTTGCGGGATCAGTGGAACAGCGACGGCAGCCACAGGGACAGCGCCGGCACATAGGTGACGAGGATGAGCGTCGCGACGGCGGCGAAGTAGAACGGCCAGATCGTGCGAACGGCCTGCCACACGGATATGCGGCCCACCGCGCAGCCCACGAAAAGCACCGCGCCGACGGGTGGCGTGCACAGGCCGATGCCCAGGTTGAGGATCAGGATGACGCCGAAGTGCACCGGATCGACGCCGAAGGCCTGGGCGACGGGCAGGAAGATCGGCGTGGTGATGACGATCAGCGGGCTCATGTCCATGAAGGTGCCGAGAAACAGCAGCAGCACGTTGATGAGCAGCAACACGATGATCGGGTTCTCCGAGACGTGCTGCATGAGCTGAACCAGCGTGCCGGGAACCCGCAGATAAGCCAGAAGCCAGCCGAAGGAGGCCGCGCAGCCGATCACCAGCAGCACCATGGCGGTGGTTCGCACGGCCGCCGTCGTCGCGCCGACGAAGGCGTTCCAGTTCATGGTGCGATAGGCGACGACCGTCACGAACAGCGCGTAGACCACGGCCACGCAGGAGCTTTCCGAGGCGGTGAAGATGCCCGAGCGCACGCCGCCGAAGATGATGGCGATGAGCATGATGCCGGGAATGGCGTTCACGAAAAGCGTGCCCACCATGCCCCAGCCGCCGAAGGGTTCCACCGGATAGCCGCGCTTTTTCGCCATGTACCAGGCCGCCACCATGAGGCTGAGCGCCAGCATCAGGCCGGGCAGGATGCCGGCGGTGAACAGGTCGGCGATGGAGATCCGCCCGCCCGCGGAGATCGAGTAGATGATCATGTTGTGGGAGGGCGGCAGCATCAGCGCGATGATGGAGGACAGCACGGTGACGTTGACGCCGTAGTCGACGTCGTAGCCGCGCTCCTTCATCTGCGGGATCATCAGGCCGCCGATGGCCGATGCGTCGGCCGCCGCCGAGCCCGAAATACCGCCGAACAGCACCGAGGCGGTGATGTTCACCTGCCCAAGCCCGCCGCGCAAATGGCCGACGAGCGAGCCCGCCAGCGCCACCAGGCGGCGGGCGATGTCGCCGCGTACCATGAGTTCGCCGGCGTAGATGAAGAAGGGGATCGCCATCAGCGCGAAGACCGAGACGCCTGAGTTCAGACGCTGGAAGACGACGACCGGCGGCAGGCCGATGTAGACGATGGTGGCGAAGGACGCGACGCCGAGGCAGAAGGCCACGGGCGTGCCGATGAGAAGCAGGACCGAGAAGGTCCCGAACAGGACGAGAAGTTCCACGGTCTTACGTCTCCGGATCGGTTTCGCCGAAGCGGGCCGTCGGCAGACCGGCGGCGCGGCGGGCGAGACGCTCGAGCGAGAACAGGACGATGAGGATGCCGCCGGCGACCAGCGGCAGGAAATCGAAGGCGCCGGATATGCCGAGCGAGGGCAGCTTGTTGCCGGCGGTCTTTTCCGCGAGCTCGGCGCCGAACCAGATCATGCCGACGCCGAAGGCGATGACGACGGCGTCCGAGACGGAGTAGAGCGCGAGTTTCGCGCGCTGGGGCAGCACGTAGAGCAGCACGTCGAAGGAAAGGTGATAGCCCTCCCGGATGCCGACGGCGGCGCCGAGAAAGATGAACCAGCCCATGAGCATGACAGAGGCGGGTTCGGTCCACGCCTGGCTGTCGTTGAGCACGTAGCGGAAAAAGACCTGGATGGTGATGAAAGCCGTCATCAGCACCAGGCCTGCGGCGGAGGCCCAAAGCGCCACCCGCGCTGTCAGCCCGGTCGCCCTGGCGACACGGGTCATCAGGATCTGCACGTCATTGCCCTCCCGGCACGGGACGGGCCGCGGCACGCTGGTGCGCCGCGGCCCGCCGGGGCTGCTGGTCGCTTACTTCGTCGCCTGGATGCGGGCGACGAGATCCTTCAGCTTGTCGGAGGTCACGTACTTCTCGTAGACCGGCTTCATCGCCTCGATGAAGGGCGTCTTGTCGATTTCGGTGATCACCTCGACGCCGGACTCGCGCACCTTGGCCTCCGAGGCCGCTTCGCGCTCGGCCCACAGCTTGCGCATGTGGGGGACGGAGTCCTTTGCCGCCTGACGGACGATCTTCTGGTCTTCCTCGGACAGCTTGTCCCAGGTCTTCTTCGACATCACGAGCACTTCCGGCACGATCAGGTGCTGGTCGAGCGTGTAGTACTTGGCGACCTCGAAGTGGCCCGAGCTCTCGTAGGAAGGCCAGTTGTTCTCAGCGCCGTCGATGACGCCGGTCTGGATCGAGGAGTAGACCTCGCCATAGGGCATCGGAGTGGCGTTTGCGCCGAGCGCGCCGACCATGTCGACGAAGAGATCCGACTGCATCACGCGGAACTTCATGCCGGAAAGGTCGTCCATCGACTTGATGGGCTTCTCCGAATTGTAGAACGAACGCGAGCCGCCGTCGTAGAAGGCCAGGCCGATCAGGTCGTGGTCGGCGAAGGCGGCGAGGATTTCCTCACCCACGGGGCCGTCCATGACCTTGTGCATGTGTTCGGTGGAACGGAAGATGTAGGGCAGCGAGGGAACCTGGGTTTCCTCGATGATGTTGTTGAACGGGCCGAGCGAGACGCGGTTCATGTCGATGACGCCGAACTGCGTCTGCTCGATGGTGTCCTTCTCCTGGCCGAGCTGGGCGGAGTGGAACACCTCGATGCCGAGACGCCCGTCCGTCCGCTCCTCCAGGAGCTTGCCCATGTGCTTCACCGCCTCCACGGTGGGATAGCCGTCGGGGTGCGTGTCCGACGAGCGAAGGACCATGTCGGCCGCCTGGGCCGTCAGGGTCGAGGCCGCGATGAGTGCCGCCGCGGCCGTCATGTTCTTCCAGAATGCCATTGCTCAGTCTCCTCCCTAAAAAACCGAACCGGCCCGGTGATGCTCCTCAGAGCCTGTAAGCCTCCTTCACCAGGCGATACGTGAGGTCATAGGCGACCTCGTAAGCCTCGCTTTCGGCGAGCCTTCCGGTCTCGACGAGTGTTGCGAGGAAGCCGGCATCGACCCGCCGGGCCACATCGTGGCGCGCGGGGATGGAACAAAAGGCGCGGGTGTCGTCATTGAACCCGACCGTGTTGAAGAAGCCCGCGGTCTCCGTCGCCATCTCGCGGAAGCGGCGCATGCCCTCGGGGCTGTCGTGGAACCACCAGGGCGGGCCCAGGCGCAGGGTCGGATAGACACCGGCCAGCGGCGCGAGCTCGCGCGAGTAGGACGTCTCGTCCAGCGTGAAGAGAATGATGGTCAGGCCCGGCTCCATGCCGACGGCGTCGAGCAGCGGCTTGAGCGCGCGCACGTAGTCCGTGCGGGTGGGGATGTCGAAGCCCTTGTCGCGACCGAAGCGCGCCATGACCGTGCTGGAATGGTTGCGGAAGGAGCCTGGATGGATCTGCATCACCAGTCCGTCGTCGAGGCTCATGCGCGCCATCTCGGTGAGCATGTGGCCACGGAAGGCATCGGCCTCCTCGGCGGTGCAGGTGCCGGCAAGCGCCTTGCCGAAGATCCGCTCGGCCTCCGCGCGCGGAAGGTCCTCAGTACGCGCGCTCGGGGCGCCATGGTCCGAGGACGTCGCGCCGAACGCCTTGAAGCAGGCGCGGCGCGCCCGGTGGGCGGCGAGGTAGCCGGCGAATGTCGTGGTGTCCTCCCCGCTGAGTTCGCCGAGGCGCGCGACATTGTCCGCAAAGCCCTCGAACTCGGGATCGATGACGCTGTCGGGCCGATAGGCGGTGACCACGCGCCCCGTCCAGCCGCTGTCACGCAGCTTGCGGTGATGGGCGAGTTCGTCGGTCGCTGCCTCGGTGGTCGAGATGACCTCGATGTTGAAGCGCTCGAACAACGCACGTGGGCGGAACTCCGGCTTCGCGAGGCAGGCGTCGATATGGTCGTAGTAGTGGTCCGCGGTGTCGGCGGACAGCGGCACGTCGAGACCGAAGACCTCCTGGAAGGCATGGTTCAGCCACATGGAGGACGGGGTGCCGCGAAACAGGTGGAAGTGCTTCGCGAAGGTGCGCCAGATCTTGCGCGGATCCTGCTCGCTCTCGCCGCCGTCGACGCGGGGAACGCCGAGGTCCGTCAGCGCGACGCCCTGGGAGCAGAGCATCCTGAACACGTAGTGATCGGGCACGACGAACAGGCGCGCGGGATCGGGGAACCGGTCGTTTTCGGCAAACCAGGCCGGGTCGGTATGACCATGCGGGCTGACGATCGGCAGATCGCGGATCGTGCCGTAGATGGACCGTGCCAGTCCGCGTGTCCTGTCCTCGACCGGAAACAGACGGTCTTCGCTCAAAAGCGCCATTCGTGACCTCCAGATGCCCCCCCAAGGCCTGCGCTTTTGGGGTGGCGGATCGTCTAGTAAGCTAATATGTTAGTCGGCAAGCGGAGTCAATCATGCTTCTGCGTCTGCTCGTCGGTTCCCGTTTTCTTGCCGCAGCGTTCGCCTGGCGTGGCGGGCTTGCGTGAGAAGGGGGAGCGCTGGTCCTGGCGCCATCGCATGAAGGATGCCTCTCGTCTGGTCGACAACTTACCAGAATTGGTCGACCAATTCTCGCCGGACGTTGCGGTGTTCCCCGCAAATGGCGGGAGGAAGACGATTGACGGTGGAAAACGGCTCCGATCCGGGGCAGGACACCACCGGAAACGGAATGCGCGACGGCCCGCGGAAAACCCGAGGGACCGGTGGCGCGGGAGACGACACGAAGGGAACCGCCGGAAGCCGGCCGGCGGCGGGAGCGGACACGAGACATGAGTGACGAGATCAAGTTGACGGCGCCCGACCTGACGCGCGCGCCCTCGGTCACCGACCTTGTGTTCGGCGAGCTTTACCAGCGTGTGATCGGCCTGGACCTGCCGCCCGGCACCAAGCTGTCCGAGGCCGAGGTCGCCAAGCGTCTGGGGGTCAGCCGCCAGCCGGTGCGCGACGCCTTCTACCGCCTCTCACAGCAGGGCTTCCTGCTCATCCGGCCGCAGCGGGCGACGGTGGTCACGCAGATTTCCGTCGAGGCGGTGCTTCAGGCACGGTTCGTGCGCACGGCACTGGAACTGGAGATCATGCGCGCCGCGCTGCCGAACGTGACGCCCCAGGTAATCGATGAACTGGGGCGGATGATCGAGCGCCAGCGAGAGGCCGTTGCCGACGACGACCGCCACGGGTTCCATGCGCTCGACGATGCCTTTCACAACCGCATTTGCGAGATCGCGGGCCACAGCCACGTCTGGACGCTCATCCGGGACAACAAGGCGCATATGGACCGGGTGCGCTACCTGTCGCTGGAAAACGGCGCCGGCCTCGCCCTTGCCGACCACATCTCCATTCTGGAAGCCATGGCGGCGCGCGACGAGGACGAGGCCATCCGGCGGATGCGGGCTCACCTGAGCCGCATTGCCGGGATCATTTCCTCGATCCGTGCCGCGCATGGGGAGTATTTCGATCCCGACGAGCCGCGGGATGCGGTGCTGGCGGCCGCGGGCGGCTGATCCCCGCCGCCTGCCTTGCGCAGGTGCGTTGGTCTCAGGTCACCTTGCCGCGCGCGGCAACGGGCACCGTCTCGAGTGTTCCGTCCGTTCGGCGCAGAAAGATCTCGTCGAACATGTTCACCACCACGCAGATGTGGTTCGGCACGATCTCGACCCGGTCGCCGACGGCCAGGCCGTGATCCTTTGGCAGATGGATCACGCCGTGCTCCTCGCTGAGACCGACGACATCCGCCTCCGGATGGCCGATCACCGTGCCGTGGCCGGTCTGTCCGAAGAGGTCGGTCGTCAGCACCTTGGAGCCGGCGTCGACCACGAGCCGCGTCGGGGTCGGCGCGCTGACCACGGTCGCGTGAACGCGCGCGGCGCAGGCCTCCAGCGGAACCGTGCCCCGGTTCACCAGCGAGCGGTCATTGAAGATATAGGTGCCGGCCCGGTATTCGGTCACGAAGTCGTCCTCGCCGGACTTCCACATGTCCGGCGTGCCGCCGCTGGAAACCTCGCGACATGACAGGCCGCGCTCCGCGACCAGTTCAAGCGCCCGGCGCATGAAGCGGGCGACGCCGTCCAGATCGCCGACGGCGGGGAAGGTCATCAGCCCGCCGTAGGAAAGTCCCGGAGCAGCCTCGATGCGGGCGGCGAGCGCGGCGGCCTCTTCCGGACTCTGGACACCGCAGCGGCCGGCTCCCGTGTCGCATTCCACCAGCACGACGAGAGGCCGTTCGGCCGTCTCGAAGGCCGCCGACAGGCCGTCGACCGTCGCGGCACTGTCCACGGTGACCGCCAGATGGCGCAGGCGATCCGAGAGGCGGCGCAGGCGGGCGCATTTCTCCGCGCCGACGATGTTGTAGGTGATGAGGATGTCGTCCAGGCCCGCGTCGGCCATGACCTCCGCCTCGCCGATTTTCTGGCAGGTGATGCCGGCCGCGCCCGCCGCCACCTGGGCAAGGGCGAAGCGGGGGATCTTGTGCGTCTTGATATGGGGACGCAGACGCACGCCCCGGGCGTCGCAGTGGGCCTGAAGGCGGTCGATGTTGGCCTGGACGACGCTTTCGTCAAGCACGAGTGCGGGGGTCTCGGGAAGGTCGTTTCGCGCGTCGAACGGCATCGGGGTCTCCTGGAAGGCGATCGTTTGCCTCACTCGTAGCTTGTCGGACGTGTTCCCGCAATCGCCGGCAACCACGGGCACGTTCTGCATTTCTGCCAAGTTGCGGAAGGTTGTTATTGCAACTCATAACAGAGTGGGCGGCCTCGCGCCGCCTCCCGGGGAAGTTGCTTGCGGGGGGAGGAGGCAGGCGGAAACCCGAGAGCGGGAGACCGCCGCCATGTGACGATCCGGCGCGGACAACGCGCCGATTTCGGGGAGGTGCGCGCCGTCGCCCTCCCGTCTCCGAACCCGGTTCCCGGGTGTGCCGGCCTGGTCCGGCGCGGCCCGTCCGCGCGCGGATCCGGTCCATCAGCCCGTCGCCCGTGTGTGCGGCGGGCCCACGGAGAGGAGACGTTGACGTGACCCTTTACCTGCAAAGTGACATCGAAGCCGGAGCGCCCGGCATGAAGGCATGGCAGATCGAGGCCGGGCGCGCGCTGCTCGACCGGCTGAGGCCGCCGTCGGGCTTTCCTTGCGTGTTTTCCCAGGCCGCGTGCCGACGGGGCCGGATCCTGTTCGCCTTCGCGCGAGGGACGGATCCGGTCTCGCTCGACATGGCGGCGGACGACCTTCTTGCCTATCTGGCGCGGGCGCGTGACTGGGACGGGGACGTTGCCACCGCGGAGCCGCTGGTGATGCTCTTCGATCCCGCGACCGTGATCGGCGAGCATGTCGAGGACTATCATGCCCATGGCTGGCGCGCGCTGCAGTACTGGCATGACGTCGACCCCGGCCATTGGCCCGACAGCGTGTCGAGGGATCCCGAAAGCCCCTTCTGGACCATGTGCTTCGGTGGCACCCAGATCTTCGTGAACATGAGCAATCCGGCCCATGTGGTGCGGCGGAGCCGCAATCTCGGGCCGGCCTTCACCATGGTCATCAATCCGCGCGAGCGGTTCGACCGGGTCGCGGGCGATACTGTTCCGGGGCGCCTCATGCGCGCGCGCATCCGCTCGCGCGTCGAGGCCTATGACGACCTGCCGCACAGTCCTCTCCTGGGAAGCTATGAGGCGGGCGAGATCGAGTGGTGGCAGTACGGACTGAAGGAAACGAACGACCTGCCGGCCGGCGGTTGCCCGCTGCACATGCGCGTGGACGAGGCAGCCGAGTAGGCCTGCAGGGCAAGGGCGAAATGGTTTCCCGGCGGACCAGGTTCCGCCGGGAGATGTGTGCTTCAATATACCTAGCAGTGAAGGCATAAATATTCGATAGTTATGTATATTTAGACGTGAGACACACTTTATGACGCAGGGTTATTTATTTAAAGTATATGAAATTATTGAATTAATATTCTAATTAATACATTAGTATATCCGATAATAGCTTATATAGATTGATTTTTTGGTTCTTGAATATCCTTTTGATGGCGAAAATTGAATATAGCCCTTGTTATGAGGATGGTGTTGGCGTAGCGTACGCAACGTAAGCTTGCATATGCATTCAGTATTCAACCCTTTTCATATCGGGGTGACCAATGTTTGCAGCATCCTACGACCATGACCACGATCTTGTGGGCATCGGCTTCGGGCCGTCGCATCTGGCGATTGCCGTGGCAGCCCAGGAAATGGAGGCCGAAGGGGCTTACTCCGGAGCGCAGCCGGTGTTCCTGGAAAAGCGGCGGGAGGTGGTCTGGCACCCTGACATGCTGCTCCCTGATTCCAAGCTTCAGGTCAACTTTCTCAAGGACCTGGCGCTGATGCGCAATCCGCAGAGCCGGTTCACCTTCCTCAGCTACCTGTTCGAACAGAAGCGGCTGCACGAGTTCATCAACCTGCGCACCTTCTTCCCTTCGCGTCAGGAGTTCAGCGACTACTACCTGTGGGTGGCGAAGTTCTTCGGTCGCCAGGTTGCCTATGGTGTCGAGGTGGATGCCATCGAGCCGGTGGAAAGCAAGGACGGCATCGTGCGCACCCTGCGGCTTGTCGGCCACGAGGTCGAAACCTGCAAGCCGCTGGCCTGGCGGGCGCGCAATGTCTCGGTCGGCCTTGGCGGCAAGCCCGTGATGCCGGCCGGCATCAGGGAGAGCGAGAGCGGGCGGATCGTGCATTCGGCCCGCACCAGGGGCGCGGTCGAACGCAACTGTCCCTCGACCGAGGGGCGCTACAGGATCCTGGTCGTGGGGGCCGGACAGACGGCGGGTGACGTGTTCCAGTACGCGATCAACGCCTATCCCGAGGCAGAGGTGGCCGTCGCCCATCGCGGCTTCGCCTTCAAGCCGCAGGACGACACCCATTTCGTCAACGAGATCTTCTTTCCCGAGGCGGTGGACATGTTCTACCGCGCCTCGCCGGAGATGCGCGAGACGCTGCTCAGGCATCATGCGGACGTGACCCATTCCGCGGTCGACTTCGACCTCCTGCCCGTTCTCTATGACGCGCTGTACCAGGATCGCGCGACCGGGCGGAACCGGTTGAGCGTCCAGCGATTTACCGAAGCGCTCGCGGCACGCGAAAGCGACGGGCAGGCGATCGTCACCCTGCGCGACATGCTCAGCGGAGAGACGCGCGAACACGCTTGCGACGTGGTCATCTTCGCCACCGGCTATCGCTATCCCATGCCGGAGCCGCTTCTGGAGGGCATAGCGCCCTATCTGCGCACCGACGCCGAGGGGCGCTATGTGTTCGCGCGCGACTACCATATCGAGCGGCGCGAGGACTTCCTGCCCAAGGTCTACATGCAGGGCTATTGCGAGCATACGCACGGGCTCAGCGAGATCCTGCTGTCGCTCATGCCCATACGGGCGGAGGAAATTCTGCGCGATCTCGACGGCGGTGACGCGTCCGTCGCGCTCGAGGTGGAGGCGGCGGCGCGCACGCACGGGCGTGTTTCCACCGCCGTCTGAGGTGAGGGCCCTTGCGAAGAGGCTCGGGCCGATACTCCAGGGCCAGCAATGCGAGGACGGCATCATGGCGGACGAGGACAAGAAGGCATCCTCCGGAGACACTCCGGCGAACACGAAAGCCGGGGGCCGGGCGAAGGCGTCCGGGCGCAAGGCGGCTCCGGAACGTGACGGGCTGGAGCGGGCGGGTCCGTCCGATCTGGACCTGCAACGGCTCCAGGTCGAACTGGAACAGGCCCGCTTCGCGCGCGAGCAGGACATGCGCGAACGCTGTGGCGCGGCGGGTGCCGAACTGGGCGCGCTGCACGCGGAAGTGCAGGAGCGTCTGGCGGAACGTGGCGCCGAACTGCAGCAGGAGATGATGGAACTGTGGCGGCGGGTCCAGTCCCAGCACACGGCCCTTTGGCAGGCGCAATACGGCGGCGCTGCGATGGAGGCGGAGGAGCTGCGCGAAATTTCCGCCGATATCGCCAAGGCGCAGCTTCGTATCCAGGCCCTGCAGGCAACCCTGTGCAACCTGTCGGTCCTCGATCCGGAGGCCAGCAAGATCTGGTTCGAGGGACTTACCCGGGACGCCGACATTCGCGGCATGTGCGAACGCGACATGGAAGCACTCGGCAGGAAGCACGCCGAAAACGTGTCCTCCCTGCTTTCCGGGATCGAGACGGATGACCTGCATCCGGCGGCCAGGATGCAGGTGGAGACGCTGCGCTCCTGGTACGCGAGCGGCTGACACGATGGCGTGAGGTCCGGGCTGCGGGCTTGCAAGCGAGCATCAGGAAACGGGGGCGCCGATGACCGGTCTCATGACGACTGAAAGGGGAGCCGGGAACCGGCGCGGTGCGCAGGGGCTGCTTCCCCTGTCGTTCTCGCAGGAGCGACTGTGGTTCCTGGATCGCTACAACCCGGACTCCCCGCTCTACAATCTCCCCGCCTACCTGCCGATCTCCGGGGATGCGCGACCCGACATGGTCTCCGCCGCGCTCGATCTCATCGCCGACCGCCACCAGCCGATCCGGACCCGCTTCGTGGCGGTGGGCGGAAAACCTCATGCCGAGCCGGTGCCGGATGCCGCAATCCCCTTCGAGGTCGAGGACTTCGGGCCGGACCTGTCCGACGACCGGTTCAACGCGGAACTCGCCAAGGCCTTGAAGGAGGTCGGGGACCGGACCTTCGATCTTGCGGCCGGACCGTTGATGCGCGCGCGCCTGCTCCGGCGCGGCACGCGCGATGCCTGGTTCGTCTACTGCCTGCACCACATCGTGTCCGACGGCTGGTCGATCGGTATCTTCCAGCGGGAGTTCAACGCGATCCTGGAGGCCTATCGGGCCGGGGAGCGGCCGGTTCTGCCCGCGCTGCCGATCAGTTTCGCCGACCATGCCGCGCGCCAGCACGAGGCCTTCAACGGCGAGCGGGTGGCTGTACGTCTCGCGGCCTGGAAGGAAAAGCTGGCCGGGGACGACCTTGTGCTGCCGCTGCCCGCGGACCGGCCGCGTCCGGCCCATCTGACGTTTGCCGGCGCGACCCAGAGCTTCGCGCTCGACCCGGATACGAGCAGGGCTCTGGCGGAACTGGCGCGCGGGCTGGGCGTCACGCCCTTCATGTTGTTCCTGGCTGCCTTCAAGGTGTTTCTGTTCCGCATCACCGGCAAAAGGCGGGTGATCGTCGGCTCACCGACGGCGGCACGTACCACGACCGATGTGGAACCGCTGATCGGCTTTTTCGTCAACAGTCTCGTCATGGTCAGCGATCTCGAGCCGACGATGACCTTCGCCGAGGCGCTGATGGCCGTGCGGGAGACGACCCTCGACGCGCTCGGCAACGAGGATCTTCCCTTCGAGAAGATCGTGGAAGCGGTGCAGCCCGTGCGCAGCGCCAACATCAACCCAATCTTCCAGGCCATGTTCGACTTCACGGGGACGACGATCGCACCCGATGCGCCCTATTATCCCGACCCTCCGGCCTCGGTGAACACCAGCACGTCGAAGTTCGACCTCACCCTGCAGATGCAGGCGATGGGAAACCGGTTTGCAGGAACCTTCGAGTATTCGACCGAGCTGTTCTCGCACGAGACGGTCACGCGCTGGCACGAGGGGTTTCGCGAGATGCTGGCCGCGGCGGCGCGCGACAGTGAACGCGCCATCGGCACTCTGCCGGTGATGAGCGCGGGGGATCGCGACAGGCTCGTCACGGCATTCAACGACACCGGCCGGCCCTTGCGCGAGATCTCGATTCCCGAGCGGTTTGCGGAATGTGTTGCCGCCCATGGCGATGCGCCGGCGGTGCGCTGTCTCGGCCGGGACCTGAGCTACACGGAGTTTGACGCGCGTACCAATGCCTTCGCCCGGTTGCTCGACGCATCGGGCCTCGAAGAGGGGGCGGTGGTCGCGTTGTGCATGGACGGATCCGCGGAACTCGCGATTGCCATGTTCGGGATCCTCAAGTCGGGCCGTGCCTATCTCGCGCTCGACCCGCGCTATCCGGACGGACGCATCGCCTACATGCTGGAGGACGCGGGGGCCGCCATGGTCGTGACCCAGAGCGACCTCGCGCCCCGTTTCGCTGCGATGCCCGTGAGCGCGCGCGAAAAGGTCGTCGTTTTCGACCGGGGCGAGGATCCCGCCGCCGGCCTGTCCGATGCGGCCCTGGAGACGCGGGTGCATCCGCGCCAGCTTGCCTACGTCATCTACACCTCCGGTTCCACGGGGCGCCCCAAGGGGGTGATGATCGAGCATCGCAGCGTCATCAACCTGATCGCGGGCACCGTGGAGGCGCTGGGCCTGGGGCCCGGCGCCCGGATCCTGCAGTTTTCCTCCTTCGGGTTCGACGTGTCCGTGCGCGAGATCTTCGAGGCGCTGCTGTCGGGTGGCGAGATCGTGCTTGCCCCGCGCGTCGACATGCCGGCGGGCGAGGAGCTTTTCGACCTGCTCGAGCGCGAGCGGATCACCTCCATAACGCTGCCGCCGTCGCTGTGGGCGAGCCTGCGCGCCCGCCCCTTGCCGGATCTCCGGAGCGTGGTGTCAGGCGGCGCGGCGCTTCCCGAAAGCGTGGTCGGGAAATGGGGCGCGGACCGGGGGTTCTTCAACGCCTACGGGCCGACTGAAACGACGGTCGGAACGACCATGCACCGGTGCCGGCCGGGCGAGGGGAAGCCGACCATCGGCGGGCCGCTGCCCAACTACCGGCATTATGTGGTCGACGAGAATTTCGAACTCTGTCCCATCGGTGTGGCGGGGGAGCTTCTCATCGGGGGAGCAGGGGTGGGGCGTGGCTACATGGGCCGGCCGGACCTGACGGCGGAGCGGTTCCTGCCGGACTTCCTGAGTGGTGACGAGGGGGGCCGGCTTTATCGCACCGGTGATCTCGCGCGTGTCCTTCAAACCGGCGAGGTCGACTATCTCGGACGTATCGACGACCAGATCGAGTTGAGGGGCTTTCGTATCGAGCCGGCGGAAATCGAGGAGGTGCTCAAGGAGCAGGACGGCGTCGACAATGCCACGGTGCAATGCGTGACGGGCGCGAACGGGGAAAAGCGCATCGTCGCCTATGTGGCGACCCGGGACGCAGGGGCGGGTGGCGACATTCTGGCGCGTGCGCGCGGACTTCTGCCCGACTACATGGTGCCGGCCCAGGTGATCCCCATTGACGAGGTGCCGCTGACGCCTGCGGGAAAGGTGGACCGTGCGCGCCTTCCGGATGCCGAGGCCGAGCTTTCCGCGCGCATTGCGGAAGGCGCGCGCGAGGCTCCCGCCAATCGCGCGGAGGCGCTTGTCCACCGTGTGTGGGCCATGGTGCTGGGGCACGACGGCTTTGGTGTTACCGATAATTTCTTCGCACTCGGTGGGCATTCGCTTCTCGTCACCCAGGTGACCTCGAGGCTCGGCGAGCAACTCGACGCGGATGTTTCCATCCGGCTTCTGTTCGAGGCGCCGAGCGTTCGTGAGTTCACGGCCGCGCTTGCCGCGCGCATCGAGGACCTGGATGCCCGTCTGGACCGGCTCGACCTGCCGGTCGCGGGGGACGGCGACGGCCAGGCGGACCAGACGGCGGAAGGCGAGCCGCGGGCAGGCCGCGATGGCGCGGGCGAACGTGAGGAGGGCGCGCGCCGGGACGGCGGCTACGGACGCATCCGGCCGCGTGCCGCAGGCGTCGAGCCGCCCTTGTCCTTCGCCCAGGAGCGATTGTGGTTCCTCGATCGCTTTGCGCCGCACGGCAATGCCTACAACGGGCTCGTGTCGCTGGTGCTGCCTGCTCCGGTCGATCCGCGCATGGTGGAGCGGGCCATCAATGCGGTCGTCGCCCGCCACGAGGTATTGCGCACGGTTTTCGCCTTCGAGGGGGGGCAGGCGGTGCAGAAGGTGCTGCCGCGTCTGCGGCTAAAGCCGGAGATCTTCGAGTTTCCCGATGCGCCGGGCGCGGCCGACAGCCCCGCGATCAGGGATCTCATCCGCACCGAGGCGCATCGCCCCTTCGATCTCGCAGAAGGTCCGCTTCTGCGCGCGTGCCTGGCGCTTGCCGGGGACGGGTCGGCTTGCGTGATCCTGCCGATCCATCACGCGATCTGCGATGCCTGGTCGACCGGGCTCCTGCAGCGTGAGGTGCTGGAGGCGTATCGTGCGCTGGGTCTGCGCGAAAAGCCGTCTCTGCCCCCGCTCGAAGTGCAATACGGGGATTTCGCCCTGTGGCAGCGCCAGCGGCTCGCCGGTGGGGAGATCGAGGGGCTCGCCGGATTCTGGCGTGATGCGCTCGAGGGCGCGCCGAGCCTCATCGACCTGCCGCTCGACCGGCCGCGCGGCCCGGGGCGGATGCCGGAAGGCCGCGTGACGGGTTTTCGCGTGCCCGACGCGGTGCACGAGGACGTCGAGGCGCTGGCGTCCCAGACCGGTGCGACCAGCTTCATGGTCTACCTGGCCGCCTTCGCGGTGTTCCTCAACCGGCTGAGCGGTCAGGAGACGGTGGTGGTGGGAACCCCCATGTCGCATCGGGACAGACCGGAACTGGAACCGCTCATCGGCCTGTTCACCAACACATTGCCGATCCCGCTGAACTGCGGGGAGGGGGGGAGCTTCGCCGAGCTCGTGGAGAGCACCCGGGCCATGGTGCTCGACGTGTTCCAGCACAAGGACTTGCCCTTCGAGAAGCTGGTGGAGATCGTGCGCCCGCCCCGCCAGCTCAGCGTGGCGCCGATCTTCCAGGTGATGTTCTCGCACCAGAAGGGGCTGCAGGCGATCACGCTCGACGCCGAGGGCGAGGCGAATGTCGCCGTGGCGGGGGCCAAGTTCGACCTGACCCTGTTCGTCAACGAGACGCCCGAGGGCGCGAATGCGGTCTTCGAATATGCCGCCGACGTTTTCGATGATGCGACGGTACGGGCGTTCGCCCGCCAGTTCGAGACCTTGCTGTCCGGTCTTGTCGAGGACCCGGACGAGGTGTGTGATCTGGTGCCCCTCGCGGATGCGGATGCGCTCGAAGAGGTGCGCCGGGTCTGCGACGGTGGCGGCCCGGAGGTGGTTCCGGACGTCCTGGAGCTGATCGAGCGGGCGGCGGCGCGGGAGCCGGGCACCCCGGCACTCGAGGGCAGCGACGGCGTCGTCTTCGACCGGGCGGGATTTCTGGCGCGGGCGGAACGCCTGGCGCGCGGTCTGAATGCGAAAGGGGTCGGGCCTGGCGAAGTGGTTGCCCTGCATCTGGGACGTGGAAGCGATCTGGCTCTGATGCTTGCCGCGGTTCTCAGGGCGGGCGGAACCTTCCTCAACGTGGCGCCGGACCTGCCGCCGGCCCGCAAGGCGATGATCGTTGCGGATGCCGGTGCACGGCTTGTCGTGGGCATGCCGCTTGACGGTCTGGAAACGGACGACGCGGTCGTGACGACGGATGTGGCCGCTCTGGCGGAGGCTGGCCTGGACGCGGAGCTGCCCGACCTGCCGGACGGACGGGCGCACGGCTATCTGGTCTACACCTCGGGCACCACGGGAACGCCGAAGGGCGTTCTCGTGCCGCGCTCGGTGCTCGACCGGCTGGTGGCCTGGCAGGTGGCGCAACCGGACTTTGCGCCGGGACTGCGCACGCTGCAGTTCTCGCGTCCCGGCTTCGATGTCTCTCTTCAGGAGATGCTGGCGACACTGGCCTCGGGAGGGACGCTTGTCACGCTCGAGGAAACCGAACTTTCCAATCCCGGCGACTGGCCACGGCTTCTCGCCCGCCATCGCGTCGAACGGATGTTCCTGCCCTTCGTTGCCCTGCAGCAGCTTGCCGTCGGCGCGGTGAGCGAGGGCGGGGCGGAAACCCTTGGCCTGGCGCTGCGCGAGGTCATCACGGCCGGTGAGCGGCTCGTGGTCAGCCCGCCGATCCGCGCGCTGTTCAAGGGGCTGGACGAAGAGGCGGTGCTCGTCAACCAGTACGGCCCGTCGGAAACCCATGTGGTTACCTCCTGGACCCTGTCGGGCGACCCGGACCGGTGGGAGGATGCGCCGTCCATCGGCCGCCCGGTTTGGGGCGCGCGGCTCCAGGTGCTCGACGCTCACGGATATCCGGTTCCCGAAGGCGTGCCGGGCGAGCTCTGTGTCGGTGGCGAGACGCTGGCGCTTGGCTATCTCGGGGCGCCGGAGCGCACCGCCGAGCGTTTCCTGCCCGACGGGAGCATCCCCCGGGGCAGGCCCGCCGCACGGATCTATGCGACCGGCGATCGCGTGCGGATTTCACATGGTGGAGCCCTTGTCTTCCTGGGACGGGATGACGAACAGGTCAAGATCCGGGGATACCGGGTCGAGCCGTCCGAGATCGAACAGGTGCTCGCCGGGCATCCGGACGTGGCCCAGGCGGTGGTGCTGCCGCACCGCCATGCGGCCGGGCAGGACAGCGGTGGGGTCGGTCTTGTCGCCTATGTGCGTGCCGCCCCCGGTGCGGATCCCGATCCCCGGATGCTGGATGCGCATCTGCGTGCGCTCCTGCCGGAGTTCATGGTGCCCGCATCCTTTGTCGTGGTGGAGGCCTTCCCCAAGGCCGCGTCCGGCAAGATCGACAAGCACGCCTTGCCCGCCCCGGTGCGACTGGTTCGCCAGGACGGGGAGCGGGTGGCGCCGCGCACCGACCTGGAGCGACGGATCGCGGCGGTCTGGATGGAGGTGCTCGGTCTGGAGGACGTCGGGGTGGAGGACAGTTTCTTCGAGCTTGGCGGCCAGTCGCTGACGGCGACGCAGGTGGTCTCGCGCCTCAACGAGGGGCTGGGGCTCGACCTGCCGTTGCGCGGAATTTTCGAAACCCCGACCGTTGCCGGGCTCGCCGCCATTCTCCAGGACGCCGACGGGCCGGCCGCGACAGGCACACGCAGTGCTCCGGCAAATGCCGATGCCGGGCGGGTAAGCGGTGCGGCCGGTGACTGAAACGGGAGTGCGTGCCGGGGAGCGGGACAGGTGAGCGGAAGCCGGGATCTGGAATTCGCGGACAAACGGGCCGAAGGCGGCGTGGTCCCGCACGCCCATGGTCTCGTTTGCCTACCGCCGGCGGGAGCAAGCAGCGCCTATTTTCAAGGGTGGCCCGCGCTTGTCGGGCCGCATATGTCAATGTTCGCCCCGGAACTTCCCGGCCGGCTCTCGCGCTTTTCCGATCCGCCGCTCACCTCGATCCGTGCCATGGCCGATCATGTCCTGCAGGAAATGCGCGGCCATGGGTGGCCCGCGTCGTTTTCCGTCTTCGGGCACAGCATGGGTGCGCTTGTTGCCTTCGAACTCGTGCGGGCCATCGAGGAACGTGGCGATGCACGCCCTGCGATGCTGCATGTCTCGGCTCATGCCGCGCCGCATGTTCCGCGCCGGCCGGGGCCGGATCTTGCAAGCGATGCGTCCGTCATCCGGTATTTCGCCAAGCTGAACGGCCGGCCGGCATCGCGCGACCTTGTGGAACTGATGCTCCCGACGATCCGTGCCGACCTTGCCGCGTGCGCCAGCTACGAGCCGCCCGGCGATGTCGTCCTGGCAACGCCGATCACGGCGCATCACGGGACACGCGACAGCTCCGTGGGACCGATGCACCTCACCGGCTGGCGTCGGCATACGCGGGGCGGATTCCGGGTCCGGCAGCACCCCGGAGATCACCATTTTCCGCTGGGATCCGCCAAGGGTCTCGTTGCGGAGATCGTTCGGAACGCCTCTGTGGCGTGAGGAAGCCCGATGGCAGGGAAGGGAGAGGTGGTGATGTTCGAGACCACGCAGAGCTTCAAGGTCGTGGTGAACGACGAGGGTCAGTTCTCGCTGTGGCCGGCCGACCGGGTGTGTCCCGGCGGCTGGCGCGAGGAGGGGACGCGCGGTCCGCGCGAGACCTGTCTGGAGCACATCAAGTCGGCATGGCGGGACATGCGCCCCCTGAGCCTGCGCCGTACGCTGGGCGAGGAGGTCTGATGCCGTTCCGGTGTCGGTTGCCCTGTGCATTTTGAAGCATGGGGACTGGCTCAGTCGAGACTGTCGGCGATATCGGCTTCCGTTGCCTCCGGCGTCAGGCTCTGTTCGGCTTCCGCTGTCGGCTGGCGGGTAAAGCCCTTCATCCCGGCGGTTTCCTCGTAGTCGCGCGGGATCTCGACCGGGCTCACCACATAGGCGGTGATGAGTTCGGCGAGCGAGCGCAGCGCGTGCATGTGGATCCGCTCATGGCCATGCGAGCTGTCGACACCGAAGGTGATGAGCGCGGTGCGCACGTCCGCGCCTGCTTCCACCGCACTGGCTGAATCGGAGCGGTAGTAGCGAAACACGTCCTTCTGGTAGCGGATGTCGTTTTCCTCGCACAGCTCCACCAGCTTCTTGGTCAGGTGGTAGTCGAAGGGGCCGGTCTGGTCCGCCATGGAGAAGGTGACGCCGAACTCGCGCGAGTTCTGCCCGGGCGCGGTGGTGCCATTGTCCACGGCGATCATGGAGGCGACGTCCGGGGTGATGATCGAGGACGCGCCGACCCCCACCTCCTCGGCGATGGTGAAGAGCCAGTGGATGTCCACCGGTGTCTCGGCGCCTTCCTCGTTCAGCGCCTTGAGGGCGGCAAGCATGACCGCGACCCCGGCCTTGTTGTCCAGGTGACGCGAAACGATGAAGCCGTTGTCCAGAAACTCCGGGTTCGGGTCGACGGCGACGATATCGCCGATCTCGATGCCGAGCTTCTCCAAGTCCTCGTGATTGAAGGCAAGTGCGTCGACGCGCAGTTCGACATGGTCCCAGCCGATGGGGGAGGTGTCGATCTCGTCGTTGAAGGTGTGGCCGGACGATTTGAGCGGCAGGATGGTGCCACGATAGGCCCCGGAGCGCGTGAAGATGGTGACGCGCGCGCCTTCGGCGAAGCGGGCCGACCAGGTTCCGATGGGCACGAGCGAAAGGCGCCCGTTTTCCTTGAGGAACTTCACCTGTGCGCCAAGCGTGTCGAGATGGGAAACGAGTGCGCGCGCGCCGCGATGCTCGGCGCCCTTGCGCACCGCACGCATGGCGCCCCGCCGGGTCAGTTCCACCGAAAGGCCGAGACGCGTCAGCTCCGCCGAAACGTGCCGCACGATGGTGTCCGTGTAGCCCGTCGGGCTCGGAATCGCCATGAGGGCATCAAGCGTCGCGGCGAGATAGTCGGTGTCGATGGCAAGGCGTTTCATGCGTGGGCCTCCGGGTTGCCGGTCTCGGCTGCCGCCTGCCGGACGGTGGCGGGCATGGACTGGGGAAACAGAAGGTCGACGAACCGCTCGGCCGTCGGCTGGGGCTCGTGATTGGCGAGCCCGGGCCGCTCGTTCGCCTCGATGAAGCGATAGTCCGGTGCCGTCGGATTGCGGACCATGAGGTCTATCCCGGTCACGGGGATCCCGATGGCGCGCGCCGCGCGGACCGCCGCGTCGACCAGAACGGGATGCACGATGTCCGTGACGTCGTGGATGGTTCCGCCGGTATGCAGATTGGCGGTGCGACGCACCTGCAGCTCCTCGCCGGCCGGCAGAACCGTTTCCGTATCGTGGCCGCCGGCCTTCAGCGTGCGCAGGGTTTCGGCATCGAGGGGAATGCTCGATTCCCCGCCGGTTGCGGCCGCCCTGCGGCGGCTTTGGGAGGCGATGAGCTCACCCACGGTCTTGCGTCCGTCGCCGATGATGGAGGGCGGGCGGCGCACCGCGGCGGCGACAAGCCTGTAGTTGATCACGATGAGGCGGAGATCCTCGCCCTCGACGCATTCCTCCAGAAGCACCGTGTCGCAGAGGCGTCCGGCCTCCTCGATGGCGTGGTCCACTTCCTCCATGGTGGTCAGTCCCACGAAGACGCCGCGTCCCTGCTCTCCGCGAGCGGGCTTGACCACGACCCGTGCGTGGGCGGCGAGAAACGCCTCGACAGCCTCGCGTCCGGCATCGGCCGTGATCTCCGCCGGCACGTCGATGCCGGTCTTTTCCATCAGCGCCCGGGTTGCTGTCTTGTCGTCGCAGATCGACATGGCGACGGCGCTCGTCAGTTCGCTCAAGCTCTCACGGCAACGGATGGTGCGTCCGCCCTGTGAAAGGGCGAAGAAACCGCGCTCTCCGTCCGTGACCTCCACGCGGATGCCGCGACGCCTTGCCTCGCGCACGATGATGCGGGCGTAGGGGTTGAGCGTCTCGTCGTGATCGGAGCCGGTGTAGAGCGTCTCGTTGATCGGGTTCTTCCGTTTCACCGAGAAGTAGGGAACCCGGTAGAACCCGAGCTTTTCGTACAAGGTGATGGCCTGGGTGTTGTCGTGCATCACCGACAGGTCGAGATGAGCGAGGCCGCGCGCGGCGAAATACTCCGCCAGATGGCGCACAAGCGCCTCGCCGACGCCCGAGTGGCGCGCCTGCGGATCAACCGCCAGGCACCAAAGTGACGAGCCGCGTTCGGGATCGTTGAAGGCACGGGAATGATCGACGCCGGTGATCGTGCCCAGGATCTCGCCGGTGGTCTCGTCCTCGGCCAGGAAATAGCAGACGGTGCGCGCATCCCGCGTCGACCAGAAGAAGTCGGGGGGAACCGGGACCATGCCGCGTGCTGCGTAGATGCGGTTGATGGCCTCCGCGTCCGTGCGCGCGGTCAAGCGGCGCAGGAAGAAACCCGACTGGGCGCGGCGGGACGCACGGTAGGTCGAAAGCTCGAGCCGGTAGGTGTGCGAGGGATCGAGAAACACCTCCTGCGGGGCGTTGGCGAGGACCACATGCGGATCGCGCACGTAGACGGCGATGTCGCGGCGGTCGGGCAGTTCTCCCTCCAGGGCTTCCGCGATCCGGTCCGGGTCGGTGAAGGTCTGGCCGAAGATCAGCCGGCCCCAGCCGAGATCGAGCACGGAGTCGGGCGTGGGGCCCGTGTCCGTCCTGCGCGTCTCGATGGGCGGCTTCATCCCCTGGTTCCTCATGCGCTTCAGCCGGTGAGCGCCGGCGTCGCGCGGTCGTGAGTCACGACCGGAGGGCGGTGTCTTGCGGGTGGTCATGACGCGCGGCCCTCAGATGCCGTTTTCCTGCAACCACAGCTCGAGCAGTGCGACCTGCCAGAGTTCCGAGCCGCGCAGCGGGGTGATGTGATCGGCCGGGGCGGCGAAGAGTTCCTCCAGCCAGTCCTTGTCGAACAGTCCGCGTTCCCGCGCCGCCTGCGAGGTGAGCGCCTCGCGGGCCATGTCGAGATAGGGGCCGTCGAGATACTTGAGCTGCGGAACGGGGAAGTAGCCCTTCGGCCGGTCGATGACGTCGGCCGGCACCACCTTGCGTGCCACGTCCTTGAGCACGCCCTTGCCGCCCTGGGCGAGCTTCAGCTCCGGGGGAATTCGGGCGGCAAGCTCGACCAGTTCGTGGTCGAGGAAGGGGACGCGCGCTTCCAGACCCCAGGCCATGGTCATGTTGTCGACCCGTTTCACGGGGTCGTCGACCAGCATGATCTCGGAATCGAGGCGCAGGGCCCGGTCGACGGGTGTTTCCGCTCCCTGTTGCAGCAGATGGGTCTCCACGAAGGCGCGGGCCTCGTCCTCGGCGCAGGCCCAGCCCTTGCCGAGCTGTCGGCCCAGCGTTGCGTGGTCGCGGTCGAAGAAGACGCGGGCGTAGTCGGACACCACGTCCTGCGACGTGGCGAGCGGCGGATACCAGTGATAGCCCGCGAAGACCTCGTCGGCGCCCTGGCCCGACTGCACCACCTTGATGTGCTTCGACACCTCCCTGCTCAGCAGGAAGAAACCGATGTTGTCGTAGGAAACCATGGGCTCCGACATGGCGCCGATCGTATCGGGGAGCGCGGCCATGAGATCGGCCGACGGCACGAAGATCTTGTGGTGATCCGTGCCGAAGCGGTTCGCGATCAGGTCGGAGTAGACGAACTCGTCTCCCTTCTCGCCCTTGGCTTCCTCGAAGCCGATGGAAAAGGTCATCAGGCCCTTCTGGCCTTCCCCGGCGAGAAGCCCGGTAATGAGGGAACTGTCCACGCCGCCCGACAGAAGGACGCCGACCGGGACGTCCGCGACCATGCGCCGGCGCACGGCGGTGAGAAGCGCGTCATGCACCCTGTCGCGCCAGTCCTGTGCCGTGAGCCGCGCGTCGGCTTCCGAGCGGGCGTAGGTGGCGTTCCAGTAGCGGCGTTCGCTGCTGGTGCCGTCGGCCAGAACGCGCCGGATCGTCGCGGGCGGCAGCTTGTGCACGCCGGCAAGCAGGGTGCGCGGCGCGGGAACGACGGCGTGGAAGCTCATGTAGTGGGCGAGCGCGACCCGGTCGATGTCGGTCGAAACCTCGCCGCCCGCCAGGATGGCCTGCAGGGTGGAGGCGAAGCGGAGCCGGCCCGGTTGCTCGGCGAGGTACATCGGCTTGATGCCGAAGCGGTCGCGGGCAAGTGTCAGGGAGCCGTCGCGCCGGTCGAAGACGGCGAAGGCGAACATGCCGTGGAAGCGGGTCACGCAATCCGCTCCCCAGGCGTGGAATGCCTTCAGGATCACTTCGGTGTCGCTGGTGGAGAAGAAACAGTAGCCAAGCCCCTCGAGCTCCGCGCGCAGCGCGGGGTAGTTGTAGATGCAGCCGTTGAAGACAAGCGTAAGGCCAAGCCCGGGATCGCTCATGGGCTGGGCGGCCTGATCGGTGAGGTCGATGATCTTCAGCCGCCGGTGACCGAAGACGAAGGGTCCCTGTCCCGCAACACCCGCGCCATCCGGGCCGCGCGGGGCAAGCCTGTCCGTCATGCGCGCGACGGCCTTGGCGTCGGCAAGATTTCCATCGAAGCGAAATTCACCGGCGATGCCGCACATATTTCGATGCCTCTTCGTTTTTGAATCCGTCGGGATCGAACCGCGTTCCTTTCAAGTACGCACAAAACGGTCGAAAGTTGCAAACCTCGAAGCGCGAAAAGCCGTTTCCGAAGTTCCGGTTACTTCGTCCGGCGAAGCAGTTGCCGGCAGGCGAGGCCACCGGGTGGGGTGAAAAAAGGCCGCGCCGGATATCCGGCGCGGCCGATGGCGCGGGGAAGGAATTTCAGTCCCTCAGCCGAGGACCTCGGCGACAGCCGTACGCGTCGCCTCTACGATGCGCTTCGCCTCGGCCTCGGTGAGGCAGAAGGGCGGGGCAAAGCCCAGGATGTCGCCCTGGGGCATGGCGCGGCCGATCACGCCCTGGCGCAGAAGGGCGCCCGCGATCGCGGGGCCGACCTTGCCCGCGGTCTCGAAGGGCTTGCGGGTCGCCTTGTCGTCGACGAACTCGACCGCCGCCAGCAGGCCCTCGCCACGGACGTCGCCGACCTTCGCGTGACCGCCGAGCGCGTCGCGAAGCCCGTCGCGCAGCACCTTGCCCATGTGGCCGGCCCGCTCCACGAGCCCGTCGCGGTCGATGATCTCCAGATTGGCGATGCCCGCGGCCGCGCCGATGGGGTGGGCGGAATAGGTCCAGCCGTGTCCGATGGGGCCGAGCGCATCGGTGCCCTGCTCGAGAACCTCCCACATGCGCTTCGACACGATGGAACCGGAAAGGGGTGCGTAGGCGGAGGTCAGGCCCTTGGCGATGGTGATCAGGTCCGCCTCGATGCCATAGTGGTCGCAGCCGAACATGGAGCCGAGACGTCCGAAGCCTGTGACCACTTCGTCGGCGACCAGCAGGATATCGTGCCGGCGCAGGACCGCCTGGATCGCGGGCCAGTAGCCCTCGGGCGGGGGAACGATGCCTCCGGTGCCAAGCACCGGCTCTCCGATGAAGGCGGCGATCGTGTCGGCGCCCTCGCGCTCGATAAGCGCCTCGAGATCGGCGACGCAATGAGCGACGAAGTCCGCCTCGCTCATGTCCTGGTCGGGGCGGCGGTAGTAGTAGGGCGCCAGCGTGTGATGGACCTGCGGCAGCGGCAGGTCGAAGGCCTTGTGGAAGAGCTCGAGGCCGGTGAGCGAGCCGGTCATGAGGCCGGAGCCGTGGTAGCCGCGCCAGCGCGAGATGATCTTCTTCTTGTTCGGCCGGCCAAGCACGTTGTTATAGTACCAGATCAGCTTGACGTTGGTCTCGTTCGCGTCCGATCCGCCAAGGCCGAAGTAGACCTTCGACATGTTCTCGGGCGCACGCTCCATGACCATGTGCGCAAGCGTGATCGAGGCCTCCGTGCCGTGACCGACGTAGGCATGATAGTAGGCGAGTTCCTTCGCCTGGCTGGCAATGGCCTCGGCGATTTCCGGGCGTCCGTAGCCCACGTTCACGCAGTAGAGGCCGGCGAAGCCGTCGAGCAGGTCGTTGCCGTCACGGTCGGTGATGGTCGAGCCCGACGCGCCGGCGATCACGCGTGCCGGGCTTTCGCCGCGCGCGTGCTGGGCGAGATGGGTGGAGGGGTGGAAAAAGGCCTCGCGGTCCCACTTTCCGAGCTGGTCGTTGGTCAGCATGGCGTTCGGATCTCCCTGTCGTTCGAGTGTTCAAGACGTGGCGCGCCGCTCAGCTCCAGTCGCGGCACACGTATTTGACCTGCATGAATTCGCGCATTCCAAGAGCGGCCCCCTCGCGACCGAGGCCTGACTGCTTGTAGCCGCCGAAGGGAATGGGCGCGCCGGTGACCTTGGTGCGGTTGACCGCCACCATTCCGTACTCGAGCGCCCGCGTCAGGCGGTAGATGCGGCTGGGATCGCGCGTGTGCACATAGGCGACGAGACCGTAGTCGCTGTCGTTGGCGCGGGCGAGAACCTCGTCCTCCCGGTCGAAAGGCATGATCGCGGCGACCGGACCGAAGGTTTCCTCCCGCAGGATCAGTGCGTCGGCGGGAACGTCCGCCAGGACCGTGGGCTGGTAGAAATTCCGCCCGGCCGGGTGACGCGCCCCGCCCGTCAGGCATCGCGCGCCGCGCTCAAGGGCATCGGCCACCTGTTCCTCCTGCTTGGCGACGGCCGCCTCGTTGATCAGCGGACCGATGTCGGGATCGCTTTGGCCGTGACCGACGCTGAGCGCCTCGGTCGCCCGGGCGAAGCGCTGGCAGAAGGCGTCATAGACGGGCCGCTCGACGAAGATGCGGTTGGCGGCGAGGCAGTCCTGCCCGGAGGTTGCGAACTTCGCCTTGATCGCCTCCGTGACGGCGGGGTCGAGATCGGCGTCGGCAAAGACGAGAAGCGGGGCGTGACCGCCGAGTTCAAGCACGAGATGCTTCACGGTCTCCGCCGACTGGCCGTAGAGAAGCCGGCCGATGCCGGTGGACCCGGTGAAGGAGAGAACGCGCACGCGCTTGTCGGCGGTGAAAGCCCCGACGATCTCGGGAGCCGGGCCGGTCACGACGTTGAAGATGCCGGCCGGAAGGCCCGCGCGCTCGGCAAGTTCGGCGAGTGCGAGCGCCGACAGCGGCGTTTCCGCACTCGGGTGCACCACCACCGTGCAGCCGGCCGCGAGCGCGGCGGCCGCCTTGCGGGTCACCATCGCGCAAGGGAAATTCCAGGGCGTGACGAGGGCGGCGATGCCGGCCGGCTCGCGCCAGACTTCCATCTCGGCGTCGGGCAGGTGGGAGGTCACGCTGTCGATGTCGGGCCGTTTGGCTTCCTCGGCGTAGAACTCGACGAAGCTTGCGGCATAGTCGATCTCGCCACGCGCTTCGGAAAGGGGCTTGCCCTGTTCCGCCGTCATGAGAAGCGCCAGGTCCTCGCGGTTCGCCATGATCTCCGAATGCCAGCGGCGCAGGATCGCGCAACGGTCCTGCGGAAGGAGACCGGCCCAGGCGGGAAAGGCGCGTTCGGCCGCATCCACCGCTTCACGGGCGTCCGTTGCACCGAGGCGGGCAACCTCGGCAACGGGCGTGTGATCGGCGGGGTCGCTCACCGTGAAGGTCGCGCCATCGGCGGCGGCGACCCAGCGGCCGCCCACATAGGCAAAGCTGCGGAAGAGGCGCTGGTCCGAAAGCCTGCCGGCATGAAAGCCGGCCGCGGTCTCGTCGGTCAGGGATTTCGCGCGCGGCGCATGTGCCATCGGTCCGTCTCCTGGGTCTGGCGGGACAGGCGCGGGCCGCGTGGCCCGCTGACCCCCAGACTGGGACCGGATCGGCAGCAAAGGAGACTGAATTGGCGCGCGGGCGAAGACGAAACGTCTTTTTTCAGGCCGGGAAGGCGTCCGATCGGTCTTCACCGTCCTGCGGGTCGCCGGACGCGGTGTCCGCCGGCAGGCCAAGCAGCAGGTCGAGCGGGGGCGCGCCATCGGTCTTGACCGCCTTGGTGACGATATACGTGTAGTAGCGCGCGACCGCCGGCCCGCCCTCAAGAAGGTCGTCGATGAGCCGCTGGTAGCTGTCTATGTCGCTGGTGACGATGTGAAGCAGATAGTCGAAGCCGCCCCCCAGCGCCCAGCAGTTGCGGATTTCCTCGCGCCGCGCGATGCGTTGCTCGAAGGCCTGAAAGGCCGGACCTCCGTGGCTTGCAAGTTCAAGCGTGACGAAGACGGTCACATGCGGAGCGAGTTTCTTGAGCGCGATACGGGCACCGTATCCCTCTATGATCCCGGCCTTTTCGAGCCGCTTGAGCCGTTCCCAGCACGGGGTTGGGCTGAGCGCGATGCGACGCGCGAGCTCTGCCTTGGAGAGACGCCCCTCCCTGGCCAGCACCTTGAGGATGGCGATGTCGCGATCGTCGAGCCGGATCATCAGCCGGTGATAGCCGCTGCCCGTTGCCTTGTCCAACCCGGGGCGGTCCGGACCGGCCGGTTGCCGCAGGGGCTTGTGCGGCTGTCGTGAAGCCGACACCATCCGTCGCAGAGGCGACGTCAGCCGCCTCCCGCGCGCAATGGCAGTGTTCAAAGGACCGCGACGCCACCTAGAAGGGAGTCGGGGGTGCTTCGCCCCGTCACAATCCTCGAACCGCCAGAAAGGGATAGCGATGCCGGGGTCCGACCTTCCGTTCACGCAAGCCGAATTCGACCGCCGTCTTGAGCGGGTGCGCGCGGAGATGCGGGCACGCGACATCGATGTGCTGTTCGTCGAGGATCCGTCCAACATGGCCTGGCTGACGGGTTATGACGGCTGGTCCTTCTACGTCCATCAGGGCGTGGTGGTGTTCCACGACGACGAACCGATCTGGTGGGGGCGCCGGCAGGATGCCAACGGTGCGGTGCGCACGGTGTGGATGGCCGACGAGCGGGTGGTCGCCTACCCGGACTATTTCGTCCAGTCGAGTGCCTGCCACCCGATGGAGACGCTCGCGGCCCTGCTGGTGCAGAACGGCTACGGCGAAGCGCGCGTCGGCGTCGAAATGGAAAACTACTACTTCACGGCCAAGGCTTTCGCCGTGCTGCAGACGGAAATGCCGGAGGCTCATTTCGTCGATGCCACGGCGCTGGTGAACTGGCAGCGCGCGGTCAAGTCGGACGAGGAACTGGTGTTCATGCGTCGGGCGGCGCGGATCTCGGAAAAGATCATCGATGGCGTCTGGAACCGGATCCGCCCGGGAATGCGAAAGACCGATCTCGTTGCCGATATCTACGCGGATGCGATCCGGGGCACGGACGATGCGTGGGGCGACTATCCGGCCATCGTGCCGCTTCTGCCCAGCGGATCGGACGCGGCCGCGCCGCATCTGACCTGGGACGGGCGCCTTATCGAGAAGGAAACGGCGACATTCTTCGAGATCGCCGGCTGTTACCGCCGCTATCACGTTCCCTTCTGCCGCACGATCTTCCTCGGCAAGCCGCCGCAATACCTGCTCGATGCGGAGAAGGCGCTGGTCGAGGGGCTTGAGGCGGGGCTCGATGCGGCACGCGCGGGCAACGTCGCGGCCGATGTGGCGCGCGCGCTCGGCGAACCGCTGGAGCGGGCGGGCATCGACAGGGCGGCGCGCTGCGGCTATCCCATCGGCATTTCCTATCCGCCCGACTGGGGCGAGCGGACGATCTCGCTGCGTATCGAGGACGACACGGTGCTCGAACCCGGCATGACGTTCCACTTCATGCCGGGCCTCTGGATGGATACCTGGGGGCTCGAGATCACCGAGAGCATCGTCATTCGCGAGAGCGGTCCGGCGGAAACCCTGTGCAAGCGCCCGCGCGAGCTCTACGTCAAGGACTGAAGCCGCACGGACGGTTCGAACGCGAGGCCCGGGAACGCGCGGGCCTTCGAGGAGGAGGCGGGGCCATGGCGCTCATCGACGACACGCGCGCAATCCTGGGCGACCTGATCGCCTTTCCAACGGTTTCGCGCGACAGCAACCTCGAACTCATCGCCTATGCCGCCGACAGGCTGGGCGCGGCCGGCGCCAGGGTGCACATCCAGACGGACGAGACCGGCCACAAGGCAAACCTGGTGGCAAGCCTTGGTCCGGAGACGGGCGGCGGGGTGGTGCTGTCGGGGCATTCGGATGTGGTTCCGGTCGAGGACCAGGACTGGTCCTCGGATCCCTTCGAGCTGCGCGAGGAGAAAGGCCAGCTCTTCGGTCGCGGGACCTGCGACATGAAGGGCTTCATCGCGGCGACCATGGCGATGGCGCCGCACCTTGGCGACCTGGACCTGTCCCGGCCGGTTCACATCTGCCTTACCCACGACGAGGAGGTGGGGTGTCTCGGAGCGCGCCGTCTGGTGGAGGAGATAGCGGGATGGGACGAGAAACCGTCTCTTGCCATCATCGGCGAGCCGACGGAAATGCGCATTGTCGAAGGTCACAAGGGATGCTGTGAGTACACCACGGTCTTTACCGGCCTCGAGGGGCACGGCTCCCGCCCCGAACTGGGGGTCAACGCCGTCGAATATGCGGTGCGCTACGTCACACGGCTGATGGAATTGCGCGAGATGCTGAAGGGACGCGCCCCGGCGCAAAGCCGGTTCGAACCGCCCTGGTCGACGCTTCAGGTGGGGCGGCTTGCAGGCGGCGTTGCCCACAACGTCATTCCGGGTCATGCGAGCGTCGACTGGGAACTGCGCCCGGTGAGCGATGCCGATCACCGTTTCGTCTGCGAGGCGATTGCCGCGTATGCGCGCGACGACCTGTTGCCGGCCATGCGCGAGATTTCGGCTGATGCGGACATCGTGACTCATGTCATCGGAGAGGTGAGCGGTCTGGAGCCGGTCGATGACAACGAGGCGCGGCGGATCGTTTCCGCGCTGACAGGTGCCAATGGCGCCGATGTGGTCGCCTTCGGGACCGAGGCGGGATTGTTCCAGAAGCTTGGCATGTCCGTCGTGGTCTGCGGCCCGGGCTCGATTGCCCAGGCGCACAAGCCGGACGAGTTCATCGAGATCTCCCAGCTTTCCGCCTGTCTCGACATGCTGCAAGGCCTGGCCGGGAAGCTCTCTACCGCTCGCTGACCTCTGTCCGGCAGGCCTTGCAGAAACGGGCGAAGGCCTGGAGGAAGTCCTCCACCGCCCGACGCTTCTCGGGTTCGGCCAGCACTTCGCCGATTTCCCGGGGCGTGCGCTTCATCAGGTCGAAGCGAAGGAAAAGCTCCGGGTGGAAGTTGCGCGTGACCGTCGACAGCACGAGGCGTAGCTGCTCCAGCATGTCGTTGCCACGGTGCGAGGCGTGAACCAGAACGACGGGCTTGAAGACGATCTCGTCGCGCGAGACGAGCCAGTCGATCGCGTTCTTCAGCCCGCCGGGCAGGGCCCGAACGTATTCAGGGCTTGAGATGATCAGCCCGTCGCAGCGTTCCACACGCGCGACGAAGTCGGCGACCGGCGCGGGCAGCGGATATTCTTCCGCATCTGGGGAGAAGACCGGAAGCCCGGCGAGCCGGTCGTAGACCTCCACCCGGCACCCGGAAGGCGCCGCATCGGCGATGGCGTTGAGGAGCGCCGTGTTCGTGGAGGCCTGCCGTGCGCTTCCGGACACGGCGAGGAAGATTTCGTCACGATGTGTCACCGGTCCTGCCCCGCACCGTCCGTATCGGTATTGCCCGTGTCCGCATCGTCGGGGTCCGCGCTGACCGAAAGGCTTACCCGGTCTGCGGGAAAGCGCGAAAGGCTGAACTGGATCGGCGAACCGTCGCCGGTGACATTGAGCGCCCGCGTGCGCAGAACCACCGCGCCGGGCTGTAGGGCGAGATCGGCGCGGTCGGCGCGGCTCGCGGAGGCGGCGGAGATTTCCGTCTGTGCGCGGCGATAGTCGGCGACACCGCATTCCCTGAGTGCCGCGGTCATGGATCCAAGGCGCGCCAGGGCGTCCGGCAGCGCCTCGAAGCGGCGGGCGTCGAACCAGTGCGTCGAACGTGACAGCGGCGTGCCGTCCGCTTCTCCGACGAGTTCGACCCGGATCACGGGATCCCCTTCGCTCAGATGGAGCGCGGTGGCGACCGCTTCGCCGGCCGGTTCATTCTGGGCGGAGAGCATACGGGCGGTCGCGCTCGAGACCTGGCCGCCGAGGCCGGCGGAAAACCGGGTGCGTGACCCGATGGGATAGGAAAACCGCGTGCGGCGCACGACCGTCGTGCCGCGTCCTTGCACGGTCTCGACGATTCCCTCTCGGGCCAGGGCACCAAGCGCCTGGCGCACGGTGTGCCGGTTGACCTCGAACTGGGCCGCAAGGGCCGCCTCGGTCGGAAGCTTTGTGCTGTCGTCATAGACGCCGTTGCCGATCGCGGCGCGAATGTCGTCGGCAATCTGGCGCCAGAGGGCAACGCCGGTCTGCCGGTCGAGAGAGGATGCGGCGGCATTTCCCCCGGCAGGCCCGCGATCGGAGACCATGCCGTCTTTCGCCTCGCCGGTGCCCTCGTCGCCCCTTTTTCCTGCCATGCCCGCTCCGTGCCTGTCTTTCGCGGCTTTGGGCCGCGCGATCCCGTTCGTGTGCCCTATCGGAAACGGCATCGCAAGCCGGACGAGGTTCATCGCAGCGTCATGCAGGCGAGGTAGTGTGATTTCAAGTTGGTTGTCTATAAGACTAGACAAATATGAGAGCCGGGTGTAATACGGCCTCACGATGAATGGCGTGTCTGGAGCTCCGAAGCGGGTTCGCACTCCAGGCCATGCACGGAGCGATGAGATGGATGTTTCGCAAGCGGCGTCCCGGGAACGTGGGGACACGAGCGCCGGTGATGCCGGGCTCAAGGCACTGATGGATGTGCTGGCAGCCTCGCCCCGGTCGGAAATCGAGGCTTGTGCCGAGGTGTTGGGCCCGCTGCCGCAGGCGCAGCCGGTGCGCGGACCCGAGACCGGGCTTGTCATGCTGCGCGGCCGGATCGGCGGCGATGGCGGCCCGTTCAATCTCGGCGAGGCGGTCGTGACGCGGGCGACCGTGCGTCTTGCCTGCGGCAGCGTCGGTCACGCCTACGCACTTGGCCAGGACAAGGCCAAGGCACGGCTTTCCGCGCTGCTTGCCGCGCTGTGGAGCGAGGGGGGCAGGCGGGCGGAGGTCGAGGAGGCCATCGTCGCGCCGCTTGCCCGGGCCCGTGCCGAGGAAAACGCAAGGGTGGCGCGCGAGGCAGCGGCCACGCGGGTTGATTTCTTCACCATGGTTCGCGGGGACGACTGATGAGCGCCACCGATCTTTCCGCCATCGCCGTTGCCGGCGGTTTCGACAATCCGGTCTTCGCCGCGCAGGGTGTGTTCCGTGCGGTCATGGATGCGACCGCACGGCCCGGAACGGTTCACCGGCTTCCGGTGGACGTGGCTCCGCCGGCACCTCTCGCGGCCGGCCCGGCCGCGCTCGCGCTTGCCCTTTGCGACGCCGACACGCGACTCTGGCTCGCCCCGTCCTGGAGCACTGCGGAGACGGCTGCATGGATCGCCTTCCAGTGCGGCGCACCGCTGACACGGGACACGGAGCGCGCCGATTTCGCGCTCGCGCCGGCCGGGGAGGCGCCCGACCTGAAGACCCTTTCGCAGGGCAGCCAGGAGTACCCCGACCGGTCCACCACGCTGGTCGTCGAGGTCGCGGCCCTCGAGGGGGGCGACGAGATCGCGCTTTCCGGGCCGGGCATCGAGGGAACCCGCGTGATCGCTCCCAAGGGGCTGCCGGACGGTTTCCTGGCGATGCGTGCGGCGAACCGTCTGCTCTTTCCGCGCGGCGTTGACGTGATCCTCGCCGCCGGCGCCGACATTCTCGCCCTGCCGCGAACGACCGTTCCCTGTCCCAAGACACCGGAGGCCCGCTGACATGTATGTGGCCGTGAAGGGCGGCGAGGCCGCCATCGACAACGCGCACAAGATGCTTGCCGACCGCAGGCGCGGAAACCGCGACCTGCCGGCGATCACCGTGTCCCAACTCGTGGAGCAGCTCGCGCTCGGGGTGGACAGGGTGATGGCGGAAGCCTCGCTCTATGCTCCCGAACTCGCGGCGCTTGCCGTGAAGCAGGCGCGGGGCGACATGATCGAGGCGATCTTCCTGCTGCGCGCCTATCGCACGACGCTGCCGCGCTTCGGTGCCTCGCGTCCGCTGGAAACCGGACAGATGGTCGCGGAGCGGCGTATCTCCGCGACTTACAAGGATCTGCCCGGCGGGCAGGTTCTCGGGCCGACCTTCGATTACACGCATCGTCTGCTCGATCCGGATCTCGTCGAGGATGGAGAGGTGCCGGCCGCGCCGGCACGCGAGCGGGAGGGCGAGCCGCTGATGCGGGTCGCCGACATCCTGGCGGGCGAAGACCTGATCGAGGGCGCGGCAGAGGGCTATGCGGACAAGAGCGAGCCGTCCGGCGACCTGACCCGCGAGCCGACGGAGTTTCCCATGCCGCGCGACATGCGCCTGCAGGCCCTGGCCCGCGGCGACGAGGGATTTCTGCTCGCGCTCGGCTACTCCACCCAGCGCGGCTACGGGCGCACGCATCCCTTCGCGGGCGAGATCCGCATGGGGCTCGTCGAGGTCGAGATGGATGTGCCGGAGCTGGGCTTTGCCGTTTCGCTGGGTCAGGTCCGGGTGACCGAGTGCCAGATGGTCAACCAGTTCCAGGGATCGGCCAAGGCGCCGCCGCAGTTCACGCGCGGATACGGCCTGATCTTCGGCCAGTCCGAGCGCAAGGCCATGTCCATGGCGCTGGTCGACCGCTCTCTTCGCGCCGGCGAGTTCGGCGAGGACCGAGTCGCGCCCGCCCAGGACGAGGAATTCGTCATCTCCCATTGCGACAACGTGCAGGCGACCGGCTTCGTCGAGCACCTGAAGCTTCCCCACTATGTCGACTTCCAGGCCGAACTCGATCTGGTGCGCCGCATGCGCGCCGAGTTCGAGGCCGCGCAGGGCCGCGAGGACGACACGCAAACCCCGTCATCGGAGGCTGCGGAATGACCGTGAACGCGACACAGCAGGGCAGTGGTCTTGCCGGCGAGATCGCCAGCTACAACTTCGCCTACCTCGACGAGCAGACGAAGCGGATGATCCGCCGTGCGATCCTCAAGGCCATCGCCATCCCCGGGTACCAGGTTCCCTTCGCTAGCCGCGAGATGCCCATGCCCTATGGCTGGGGAACGGGGGGCGTGCAGGTGACGGCGGCGGTGATCGGGCCCGACGACACGTTGAAGGTCATCGACCAGGGCGCGGACGACACCACCAACGCGGTCTCGATCCGCGCCTTCTTCCAGAAGGTGGCGAATGTGGCGGTAACGACCCGCACGCGCGAGGCATCGATCATCCAGACCCGTCACCGCATTCCCGAGGCGCCGCTCGCGGAGGGGCAGGTGCTTGTCTACCAGGTGCCGATCCCGGAGCCGCTCCGGTTTCTCGAGCCGCGCGAGACGGAGACGCGCAAGATGCACGCGCTCGAGGAATACGGGCTCATGCACGTCAAGCTCTACGAGGACATCGCCCGTCACGGTCACATCGCGACCACCTATGCCTATCCGGTTCTGGTTGCGGATCGGTACGTGATGGACCCCTCGCCGACGCCCAAGTTCGACAATCCGAAGATGGACAATTCGCCGGCGCTTCAGCTTTTCGGCGCGGGTCGCGAAAAGCGCATCTACGCGATCCCGCCCCACACGAAGGTCGTGAGCCTCGATTTCGAGGATCATCCCTTCGAGATCCAGTCCTTCGAGGAGCCCTGTGCACTGTGCGGCGCCCATGGCGTCTATCTCGACGAGGTGATCCTCGATGACCGGGGCGGGCGCATGTTCGTCTGCTCCGACACCGACAATTGCGAGGAGCGCAGGGACGCGGGGCACCGCGGCCATCTGGCGCCCGATGAGGCCTATGGCGCCCGGGAGACCACGGCATGACCCCTGATCGTGACGACGACCTTCCCCTCCTCAGTGTCGAGGGGCTGACCAAGAGCTATGGCGGCCGCATTGGCTGCCGGGACGTGTCCTTCGAGGTCTATCCCGGCGAAGTGCTTGCCATCGTTGGAGAGAGCGGATCGGGCAAGACGACGCTGCTCAACTGCATATCGACCCGGCTGGAGCCGACCAGGGGCAGCGTCTCCTACCGGATGCGCGATGGCGAGACCCGTGACCTCTACGCGCTGTCCGAGGCAGAACGCCGGCTCCTGATGCGCACGGACTGGGGCTTCGTGCACCAGAACCCGGCGGACGGGCTGCGCATGACGGTGTCTGCCGGCGCCAATGTGGGAGAGCGGCTGATGGCGGTGGGGCAACGCCACTACGGACGCATCCGCGAGACCGCGACGCACTGGCTGGAGCGCGTCGAGATCGAGGAAGACCGCATCGACGATCAGCCGCGCGCGTTTTCCGGCGGCATGCGCCAGCGTCTCCAGATCGCGCGCAACCTGGTCACCGGTCCGCGTCTCGTGTTCATGGACGAGCCGACCGGCGGTCTCGACGTGTCCGTGCAGGCGCGGCTTCTCGACCTGCTGCGCGGGCTGGTCTCGGACCTGGGGCTTGCCGCCATCGTGGTGACCCATGACCTCGCGGTCGCTCGGCTCCTCTCTCACCGCATCATGGTGATGAAGGGGGGCGAGGTGGTCGAGGCGGGCCTGACGGACCGCGTTCTCGACGACCCGCAGGCGCCCTACAGCCAGCTTCTCGTTTCCTCGATCCTCCAGGTGTGACCATGACCACGAGCCGCAAGGGCCTGGCGCCCGATCTTGCCCTTCATGTCGAGGGGCTCTCGAAGGATTTCACCATGCATCTGCAGGGCGGCATCGTGCTGCCGGTGGTGCGCGGTGCGGGATTTGATGTCGCGGCCGGCGAATGCGTCGTCCTTGGCGGACCTTCGGGAGCGGGCAAAAGCTCCATTCTCAAGATGCTTTACGGTAACTACGCCGCGAACGCTGGCGAGATCCTCGTCGCGCATGGTGGCGAAACGGTCGACCTCGTGACGGCGAGCCCGCGCAAGGTGATCGCGGTGCGCCGTGACACGATCGGCTACGTGAGCCAGTTCCTGCGTACGGTGCCGCGCGTGGGGGCGCTCGATGTCGTGGCGGAGCCGCTCGTGGCGCGTGGTGTCGCCACGGACGTTGCGCGCGAGCGGGCGGCTGCTCTGCTTGACCGGCTGAACCTGCCCGAGCGGCTGTGGAAGCTCCCGCCCGCGACCTTTTCCGGTGGCGAACAACAGCGCGTGAACATCGCGCGAGGCTTCATCACAGACCATCCGGTGCTGCTTCTCGACGAGCCGACGGCCTCGCTTGATGCGCTCAACCGGCGCATCGTGATCGGGATGATCGGAGAGAAAAAGGCGGCCGGAGTGGCCCAGGTCGGCATCTTCCATGATGAGGAAGTGCGCGAGGCGGTCGCCGACCGCATCATCGACGTGACGGCCTTCGCGCCGGCACGCGCGGCCTGAGCGGGCAATGCCATGACGAAACTCTCCGAAACGCCACTCGTGCATGAGACGGCCATCGTCGAGGCGAGCCGCCTCGGCCGGTACACGGAAGTGACCGAGCGCTGCCGCGTCAGCGAGACGGACCTCGGCGACTACTCCTACATCATGCAGGACGGCATCGTGTGGTGCGCGGAGATCGGCAAGTTCGCGAACATTGCGGCGGCCGTGCGCATCAATGCCACGAACCACCCGACATGGCGGGCGACTCTGCATCACTTCACCTATCGCGCCAACGACTACTGGGACGATGCGGAACCAGAAGCCGCCTTCTTCGACTGGCGGCGGGAGGGGCGCGTGCGGATCGGTCACGACGTGTGGATCGGCCACGGCGCGACCGTGCTTCCCGGCGTGACCATCGGCGACGGAGCGGTGATCGGCGCGGGGGCCGTGGTCTCCCGCGATGTCGCGCCCTTCACGATTGTCGGCGGTGTGCCGGCAAAGCTCATCCGCGAGCGTCTTTCACCGGAACTCGCGGCCAGGATGCAGCGGCTGGCGTGGTGGGACTGGGATCATGCCCGCCTTCGGGACACGCTGGAGGATTTTCGAGCGCTGGATGCGCCCGCATTCCTCGAGAAATACGCTGATGCGGAGTGATTTATAATATTTCTCAGAGGCTTGGATTGTCATTCAAGCTTCAACAAACCGCAGACTGAGTGTCATGTTCGCACGCTACGCAGGCTCCTATTCGAACGATAGGGGCGATCATGTTCAAACTCGAGGGCGTCACCCGCACATTCGGGACCTTCACGGCGGTGAAGTCCGTGACGCTGGATATTCCCAACGGCCAGATGGTCGGTGTCATCGGACGGTCGGGCGCGGGCAAGTCGACGCTCTTGCGCATGATCAACCGGCTGATCGATCCCAGCGGCGGCCGGCTCGTGTTCGACGGTCGCGAGGTATCGTCGCTCAGGGGGCGCGAGTTGCGCAACTGGCAGCGCGACTGCGCCATGATATTCCAGCAGTTCAACCTGGTTCCGCGCCTCGACGTCCTGACCAACGTGCTGCTCGGGCGCCTCAATCACCGCTCGACCTCGCGCAATCTTCTCGGCCTGTTCACGCGCGCCGAGCGCGCCGCGGCGATCTCCGCGCTGGAGCGTCTTGGCATCGCGCAGACGGCGCTGCAGCCCGCCGGAACCCTCTCGGGTGGCCAGCAGCAGCGCGTGGCGATTGCACGTGCCCTGATGCAGGAGCCGCGCATGGTGCTCGCCGACGAGCCTATCGCCTCGCTCGACCCCCTCAATGCCCAGAAGGTGATGGACGCGCTGCGCGACATCAATCGGCGCGAGGGCATCACCGTCATCACCAATCTGCACACGCTGGATACCGCGCGCACCTATTGCGAGCGTGTGATCGGCATGTCGGAGGGGGCCGTCGTGTTCGACGGTCCGCCGGAGGAACTGACAACGGAAATGGCCCGGCGCATCTATGGCGCGGAATCGGAGGAACTTTCCGAGGCCATCACGTCCACATCCCTTTCCGTCGCCCGGGCGGCGACGCCGAAATCCGCAACCGTCCTGCAGTCGGCCATCGCCGGCTAGGGACGCGGATCGGCCGCCCGCCCTTCGCGTCGCGGCCAGCGCATCAAAGCGTGAGACACGAAGAGACCGGGCAATCCGGATCACCCATGGAGACGTCAATGCTCAAGAACATCCTTCTTGGCGCCGTTGCTGCTGCCACGATGCTGACGGCTGCGGCTGGACTCGCCCCGGCCCAGGCCCAGGGCGCAAAGGAATTCCGTATCGGTATCCTCGGCGGCGAGAACGAGGCCGACCGCCTGCGCAACTTCCAGTGCATGACCGAGAAGCTCCCGGCCGTGCTGGGCGTGGAAAAGGTTTCCCTGTTCCCGGCCGCCGACTACGACGGCGTGATCCAGGGCCTTCTGGGCGGCACGCTGGACTACGCCGAGCTCGGCGCGTCCGGTTATGCCAAGATCTATCTGGAGAACAAGGACGCGGTCGAGCCGATCCTGACCACCGTCCAGACCGACGGTTCCACCGGCTATCATTCGGTGATGGTCGCGCGTGCCGACAGCGGCATCAAGTCGCTTGAGGACATGAAGGGCAAGAAGCTCGGCTTCGCCGATCCCGACAGCACCTCCGGCTTCCTCGTTCCGTCCGTGACGCTGCCGGACGCGACCGGTGCGCCGATCGACGAGTACTTCGCGTCCACCGGTTTCGGTGGCGGCCACGAGAACCTGGTTCTCGAAGTCGTGAAGGGCACCTTCGACGCCGGCACCACCTGGGCCTCCGGCGTGGGTGACTTCAAGGACGGCTACACCTCCGGCAACCTGCGCAAGATGGTCGACAAGGGCATCCTGGACATGGACGACCTGGTCGAGCTGTGGAAGTCGCCGCTCATCCCGAACGGTCCGATCGTCATCCGCACCTCGCTCGATGCCGACACCAAGACCAAGTTCAAGGAGTTCATGGTGGCGCTGCCGGAGAGCGATCCGGAGTGCTTCTCCGCCATCCAGGGCGGTGACTTCAAGGGCTACACCGAAGTGAACGCCGACTTCTACAAGGCGATCGTCGCCGCCCGCAAGGCGAAGATCGGCTCGTAAGGGCTTCCTCACGCGGGCGCCGGCCGGAGTGTCCGGCCGGCGCCCGTTCTCGTTTCTTCCTGACCGGTGATTTCCGACCATGGCGTTCGCCACGCTTTCCAACGGTCCCGACGGACCTTCCCAGGACAACGGCCTTTCGGCCGCCGGAGCCATGGTGGAGCGCCACTGGCGCGAGCAGACCATGCGCCGCCGTCTCTACACGGTGGCCGGCCTCGTCGCGCTCCTCGTCACGCTCGGCGGTTCGCTGTGGTTCGCGAACGAGACCAATGCGGGCAAGTTCTTCGATCGTCTGCCCTATTTTTTCGATTTCTTCATCGATCTGGCGCCGCGCGATCCGCTTGAGGTCTGGCGCGCGCTCTTCGATCTTCCCTCGCCCTATTACGACGGCAGCCTCAAGTACAATTACCCGGAAGGGAGCATCCCGTTGTGGGGGAGCTTCTACATCCCGGAATACTTCTACAAGATGCTGGAGACGCTCAACATCGCGATCCTGTCGACGTTGATCGGTTTCGTGTTCGGCTTCCTGTTCTGCTTCATTGCCGCGAAGAACATGGTCCGCAATCCGTGGCTGCGCGGTTCGGTGCGCCGCCTGATGGAGTTCCTGCGCGCCTTTCCCGAGATCGTGATCGCCGGTTTCATGGTCGCGATCCTGACCATCGGTCCGATCCCGGCGATCTTCGCCGTCTCGATCCACACCATCGGCGCGCTCGGCAAGATGTTCTTCGAAGTGGTCGAAAACGCCGACATGCGCCCGGACGAGGGGCTGCGCGCGGCCGGCGGAAACTGGGTGGAGCGGGTCTGGTACGGCATCGTTCCCCAGGTCATGCCGAACTTCACCAGCTATGCGCTGCTCAGACTTGAGATCAACGTGCGCGCCTCCACCATCATCGGCGCGGTGGGCGGCGGCGGCATCGGCGAGGCGCTGCGCCTGTCGATCAGCCGTGGTCACGAAGCCAAGACGCTGGCCATCGTTCTCCTGCTGTTCCTGACCATCGTGGCGGTCGACCAGTTGTCCGCCTACCTGCGCAAGCGCCTTGTCGGCAATCAGGCCTTCGAGTTCGGAGCCTGAGGAAAGAGCCATGTCCGCGACCACCGTTTCCTCCCTCTCCGCCGCCGATATCGACGACATCGCAAGGCGCAACCCCCAGGTCTTCGCGCCGTCGTTCTGGAGGCGGGCGCGACCGGTCCTGATCGTCTCGGCCGCTGTCCTCTATGCGCTGTACTGCTGGTGGTTCTTCGCCATCGGCAAGGTGCTGGGCGAAGCCAACTGGGACATTGCCGGCAACTATCTCGCCGACTGGATTTCCTACGAGGTCCGGCCCGACTTCGAAATCGCGGGCGATGGTGCGATCATCCTCTCCTTCCCGCGGTTCTCGCCGCTCGGCTCCAATCCGGACCCCGACTGGATCACGGTGACCAAGACGCGGATGATGCGTGGTGGTGAGCCCGAAAAGGCGGCCGCTGCCCAGGCATCCTCCTCCACATCGTCTGGTTCCTCCGGGTTCGGTTTCATGGTGCCGGACGCCAAGGGCACCTCGACCGGGGAGGGACCAGCCTCGGGCGGTTCATCCTTCGGGTTCATGGTCCCCGATGCGCAGGGAACCTCGACGGGAAGTGGCCCGCAGGGCCGGAACGGCGAGGCGGACGCGGCCGCGCCGCAGGCGGTGGAGGAAGAGGTGATCGCTTCCGCCGTCGTGACCATGGGGTCGGGCGAGCGCATCGAGATCGCGCCGCGCGAGGTGCGGGTGCTGCGCGGCGACGAAACGCTGGTTCTGAAGCTGGACCATGCCAACGAACGGGTGGAAGCCGAAGGTGCGCTTCCGGAGTGGGCATCGCAAAAGCTCGAGGGCGGCAAGGTCATCGCCCGCTTCGGGTTCTCCGGGCGCGTCGAGGTTCGTCATGACGACGTGAAGGTGCGCCACCGTTTCCTCGGCTGGGAAAACTTCGTCTTCGATGCCAACTCGCCGTTCTGGGGCAAGAGCTTCGGCGAGATCGCGTCGATGATCATGTCGGACGAGCGTATCGATCCCGATCGCTCCAACCTGTCGCTTGCCTGGAACAATATCCTCTACAATGCCGACTGGCAGCACCTTGATGTGTGGACCAAGCTTCTGCAGACCATCGTCATGGCTTTCGTTGGCACGCTCTTCGCCGCGATCATCGCCTTTCCGCTGGCCTTCATCGCCGCGCGCAACATCACCCGCTCCCGGGTGATGAACCAGATCATCAAGCGGTTCTTCGACTTCCAGCGGTCGGTGGACATGTTCATCTGGGCGCTGTTCTTCACCCGTGCCTTCGGGCCGGGGCCACTGGCGGGCATTTCCGCGATCTTCTTCACCGATACGGGCACGCTCGGAAAGCTCTATTCGGAATCCCTGGAGAACATCGACGACAAGCAGCGCGAGGGCGTCAAGTCGGTCGGCGCCTCGCCCATGGCGGTGCAGCGTTACGGCGTGCTGCCGCAGGTGCTGCCGCTGTTTGCCAGCCAGGCGCTCTACTTCTGGGAGTCCAACACCCGCTCCGCGACGATCATCGGCGCGGTGGGGGCGGGCGGCATCGGCCTCAAGCTCTGGGAGGCGATGCGCACCAACCAGGACTGGGAGAACGTGGCCTACATGGTGCTCCTGATCCTTCTTGTCGTCTTTGTGTTCGACAATATCTCCAATGCCCTGCGTTCGCGTCTGATGGGCAAGACCAGGGCGTGACGCGGATTCACCGCGCACGCGAAACATGCGACAAGGGCGTTCCCCCGCCCGGACCGGATTTCGGAGACCCATGCGTCACGCTCTCTATTTCACGCCACCAGCCGATCATCCGCTTGTCCTTGCCGCCGAGCGCTGGCTCGGCCGCAGTGTCTTTCCGCGGGATGTTCCGGCGGAGACGATTGGCGGGGTGACGCCGGACGAGCGCGAAACGCTGACTGCCGATCCGCGCCGATACGGTTTCCACGGCACGCTCAAGGCCCCGTTCAGGCTCGTTCCGCAGGCGATGCCCGCGGACCTGCATGCGGCGCTCGAGGCTTTTGGTGCCGAGCGGGCGGCGGCTCCCGCCGTGCGGCTGAGGGTCTCGAGCCTTGGAGGCTTTCTGGCGCTGACACCGGCCGCGCCCGCACCCGGCCTTGATGCGCTGGCAGGCGATGTGGTGCGCCGCTTCGAACCCTTTCGCGCCGCTCTGAGCGATGAGGAGATTGCCCGGCGCAATCCGGAAAGCCTCACGGACGCGCAGCGCGAGAACCTTGAGAAATGGGGCTATCCATACGTCTTTGCCGCGTTCCGCTTCCACATGACGCTCACGGGCCGGCTCGATGATGCCGAGGCCGCGCGCCTTCTTCCGATACTCGAGGCGCATTTTGCCGAAGCGCTCGCGGAACCCGTCGAGCTGGACCGTGTCGCTCTCTTCGAGGAGCCGGAGCGTGGACGGCCCTTTACCTGCATACGCCTGGAGCGGCTGACCGGCGCCGCGCCCGATAACCAGTGAAAGACTGCAAGATGGACATGATCCTCACCAATGCCCGCATCGTGCTCGCCGACGAGGTGATCGAGGGAAGCCTTGAGGTCCGCGACGGGCGGATCGCCTCGGTCTCGACCGGAGGATCGGGCGTTCCCGGCGCGATCGACATGGAGGGCGACTTCGTCATCCCCGGGCTGGTGGAACTTCACACGGACCATCTGGAAAGCCACTACAACCCGCGTCCCAAGGTGCACTGGAACCCGGTTGCTGCCGTCTGCGCCCACGATGCGCAGATCGCGACATCCGGCATCACCACCGTGTTCGATGCCTTGCGTGTCGGCGTCGACGAGGATGGCGATCTGGCTACCGACGACATGCGTCGGCTGGCCGATGCCATCGAGGCCGGTGTTGCGGCGGGTCGCTTGCGTGCCGACCATTTCATCCACCTGCGTTGCGAGGTGTCGGCTCCCAACTGCCTGGAGGCATTCGACCGTTTCGAGGGGGACCCGCGCGTCCGCCTGGCCTCTCTCATGGATCACGCCCCCGGCCAGCGCCAGTTCGCGAGCCTCGAGGCCTATGCGATCTACTACAAGGGCAAGATGAAGATGACGGACGCGGAGTTCAACGCGTTCTGCGAGACCCGCATCGCCCAGTCGCGGACCTATTCGGACAAGCACCGCAAGGCGATCGCCGAGAAGGCGCGGGACCGGGGCATCGTGCTTGCAAGCCATGACGACGCGACCCGTGAACATGTGGACGAGGGTCGTGATTTCGGCATTCGTGTCGCCGAATTTCCAACGACCATGGAAGCGGCCAAGGCGTCGAGCGAGGCGGGCCTCGCGGTCCTGATGGGGGGGCCGAACGTCGTGCGTGGCGGGTCGCATTCAGGCAATGTCTCGGCGCGTGACCTGGCTGCCGCCGGTTACCTCGACATTCTGTCGTCGGACTACATCCCTTTCAGCCTGATCCAGTCCGCCTTCTTCCTCGGCGAGGTGGTGGACGAAGTGGACCTTCCGGCGGCTGTCGCCATGGTTTCCCGCACGCCGGCGCTGGCTTCCGGTCTTGAGGACCGGGGCGAGATCATCGCCGGCAAGCGCGCTGATCTCGTACGGGTCCGCGTCGAGGAGCACATTCCCATCGTGCGCACCGTGTGGCGCGAGGGCAATCGCGTTGCCTGAGCAAGAGGACGCAGGAAAGGCGGCTCTCCCGGGACGGCTGGTCGTCGTTGTCGGGCCGAGCGGCGTGGGCAAGGACAGCCTGCTCTCTGCGGCGCGTGCGACACTTGCGACCGTGCCTGACCTCCTGTTCGTGCGGCGTGCGATCACCCGGCCCGCGTCCGGTGACGCCGAGGATCACGAACCCATGAGCGACGAGGCGTTTGCCGCCGCCGAGCAGGACGGCGCGTTCTGCTTCACCTGGCGTGCGCACGGCCTGTGCTATGGATTGCGGACCGACCTGGAGGCCCATCTTGGGGCGGAACGTCCGGCGATCGTCAACGGCTCCCGCAAGGTCCTGGCCGATATGGCCAGGCGTTTCCCGGGTCTCGCCATCGTGCGCGTGACGGCGGATCCGCAGGTGATCGCGGCCCGTCTTGCCTCGCGCGGCCGTGAGAGTGACGAGGAAATCGCGGCGCGCCTCGCCCGCGCGGCGGAGATCCCGGACGTTGCGCCGGTTGCCGTTGTCGACAACAGCGGGACGCTGGACGACGCCGCGAGGAGCTTCGTCGACGCCGTAACCGGGTTTTTGCGGTAGAGCCGGGTTTCGAGCTTTTCCGCAAGAAATGGTTTACGAAAAATATTATTATAAATCATGTACTTGTGTGATTTTTTTCGGACCCGTCAAAACTGTCAGGATTGGCAAGGCCCGCCGCACGTGGTTAGCCGAAATATGCAAGGCGCAGGTTTGTCGACGCAAATGCGGCCCGTAGCGAGCCGGATGTTTCGGCGCGGCTGAACAACAACATGTGGGCATCGCAACTTCGGGCAGCACCCGGCGCTGCGGCGAGACAGGGAGAGGGCGATGACGAGCAAGGCGAGCGGCCACCAGGTGTCCGAAGCGGTTGCCGCGCGACCGGAGGGATTCGACGCTGATCCTGCGGATGTCGCGGGAGAGGTCGTTACCCACGGAACGAGTGGCCTGAAGCTCAGTCTCGACCGGGTAGTCGCCAATGACCGCATTGTCGAGGAGATTGAAGCCGGCCGCTACGAGGCCGAGGAGCTCTCGATTTCCTGCGACTACGTGCGCCCAGAAGACAGGGTTCTGGAACTTGGCGCGGGTGTCGGCTTCATCTCCGCCGGCGTGATGCGCCGCGTCGGGCCGACCTTCTACGCCGCGGTGGAGGCGGATGCACGGCTGATCCCCCACATCCGGTGGACCCACGCGCTCAATGACATTGTCGGAGCGAAGGTGCTCAACGCCGCCTTTGCAAGTGACCCGGATGTACTTGCGAGGGGATCAGTTTCCTTCACGCTGCACCGCGAGTTCTGGCGCTCGGGCATCGGCCAGGATCAACCGGGCATCACCGAGACGGTCGCCGTGCCGGCGGTGGATGCGTCCGCATTCCTCGCCGAGAACCGGATCAATGTTCTCATCGCGGATATCGAGGGGGCGGAACTCGACCTTCTGCGCCATCTGGACACTGCCGGCGTGGAGCGGGTCGTACTCGAGCTGCATCCCCAGCGGTTCGGACTGCAGGGGGTCGCGGAGGTCTTTGCGCTGCTTGGCGCGCGAGGCTTTGCCTATGACGCCGGTCCGTCCCGGGGACCCGTGGTCTGCTTCCGCAAGATCGGAACGGACTGAAGCGCCCTCGGCGGCTGGCTGTCGCACCCATGGGGTTCGGGCGGCAGGGGCATTAAGCGATGGTTCGCCATTCGGTGTCATCGTAAAATGTGCAACCGGTCCGTGCTGGCCATGGCAGGTCTTTCGCGAGACGGTTCGGCGGACATTCCCGTGGTGTTGGCACCAGAGGGGCAAACGGAGCGATGAACATGCGATTTCGCGAGCTCATCCTGGGTCTTGCCGCAGTGCTGCTGGCGGTTCTGCCGCATCCGGCGCTGGCATCCAAGCTGCCTGCGGAGACGGTGGTCCTGACCGTCGACGGCGCCATCGACGGCGATGCGCCGCGTGATTTCACGATTGCCGATCTCGAGGCTCTGGGGCTGGTGGAACTGCGGACCACGACGCCCTGGCATGACAACGAGATGCTGTTCGAGGGCGTGCCGATGGCCCGCCTGATGGAGGCGGTGGGCGCAAGGGGCGACACAGTGGTTGGCGCCGCGCTCAACAACTATCTGATCGACATTCCGATCGCCGACTTCGAAACCTTTGGCGTGCTTCTCGCGTTCAAGGCAAATGGCGAGTACATGGGCGTCCGTGACAAGGGCCCACTCTTCGTCATCTACCCGTTTGACCGTTTTCCCGATATTCGCAACGAACTCTACTATTCCCGTTCCATCTGGCAATTGCGCCGGTTGACCGTGAAGTAAACCCTTGCGAGCCATCGAAGTCCTGAGCCGCCTTGCCAGGGTGGCGGATCATTTCAGATATGTTGCCTTCGCCCTGCTGGGCGTGCTGGTGCTTGTCATCCTGGTGCAGGCGGATTCGGTCATCACGAGCGGCGAGGCCGTTGGCCGCTCCATGCGCTACGACATGGCACTGACCGGCCTCAACAGCCGGCTCGACGCGACCAATGCGCGCGAGAGAATGGCGCGCTATGTCGTGACCGGTGACAGCGAGGACCGGGACGCCGCCTATCTGTTCTACGACATTCTGGTCGGTCGGCTCGAGATGATGCAAAGCGGGGCTTTCGGCGCTTTCGTGAAGGCGTCTCCGCGACGCCAGAAGGTGCTCGACGAGGCCACGAGAGCGGTGATCGCCGTCGAGCCGATGCTCGACCTGCTGCCCGACCCGGCGGCTTTCGAGCAGGTCAACAAGGCGCTTGGAGAGGCGGGAACGGCGATCGACCGGCTTGGCGGCGAGGCCATGTCCGCCAACCTGAGCGAGGCGGCGGAGTTCAGGGCCGAGCTTTCCGAACGCCAGAGAGTCCAGAACCTGCTGCTTCAGCTTCTGATCGGCTTTGGTGCGGGTCTTCTGCTGATGATGACGGTGCAGGCGTGGTCGTTGCGCCGGGCCCGCACGGATGCGGAACGTGCCGCGCGCCGGTTCGAGTTCGTCGCCCGGCACGATCCGCTGACACGGCTGCCCAACCGGTCGGCATTTCATTCCATGCTTCAGGCGGAGATCGGACGCCTCAACCACAGGGGACGCGGCGCGGGCGAGGATGTTGCCGTGCTCGCGCTCGATCTCGACGACTTCAAGGCCGTGAACGACATTCTCGGTCATGCCGCTGGCGACGATCTTCTCGTGGCGGTGGCGAGCCGTCTGAGCTGGGTGGTGGCCCAGTGGGGGGAGGGGAACGTTGCCTCGCGGCTTGGCGGTGACGAATTCACCGTTCTGTTGCGCATACACGGCGGCGAAGCGGAAGCGCTTGAGCGGGCGTATGAGGTGAGCCGTGCGCTGCACGAGGCACATTCCGTGTCCGGAGGCAGCGTGGTGGTGAACGCGACCGTCGGCCTGGCGCTTGCCGGGCCGAACGGTCGCCGGGGGGCCGACCTCTTGCAGAATGCCGATCTGGCACTCAGCCACGCCAAGGCGGCGGGCAAGGGCCAGGTCCAGATCTACGACGACAGCATGCGTATCGATGCGACCCGCCGTCGCCGCATCGAGGCCGACTTCGACGACGGTCTCGCCCGGTCGAGGATCGTTCCGCATTTCCAGCCCCAGGTCGACATGCAGACGGGCCGCATCGTCGGCCTGGAAGCGCTTGCACGCTGGCAGCATCCGACACTCGGGTGGATCTCGCCGGCGGAGTTCATTCCCATCGCCGAGAGCTCGGGCCGGATCGTGGAAATCGGAGAGCGCATTCTGGAAGCCGCATGTCGCGAGATCCAGCGCATGCCGGACAGTTGCAAGGTGTCGGTCAACCTGTCGGTTGCCCAGTTGGCGCGTGACGATCTTGCCGACACGGTGCGCGACATCCTCTTCCGCACGGGACTGCCGCCAAGACGCCTCACGCTGGAGGTGACGGAAACGGTCGTCATGCGCGACACGCATCGGGCGCGCAACATGCTGGCCCGGCTGAAGCGGCTGGGGATCGGCATCGCGCTGGACGATTTCGGAACGGGCTATTCGGCCCTGTCGTACCTGCGGGATTTCGACTGGGACGAACTCAAGATCGATCGCAGCTTCGTCAATTCAATCACCACGGACGAACACAGCCTTTCGATCATCGCCTCGATCGTCAATCTGGCCGAGCGCCTGTCCATCTCCGTTACGGTGGAGGGCGTGGAGACACGGGCGCAGGTCGATATGCTCAAGGGTATCGGCTGCCATGTGGCGCAAGGATTTCTCTACGGTGCGGCGTCGCCGATCGAGGAACTGGTGAGCCGGGCGGAGAACTTCGAGCAGGCCATGCGCCAGGCCAACGGGTGAGGCGACCTGTCTTCGTGAGCTGCCAGCTTGCCGCTTTCGCCGGCTCCCGCATCCGTGCCATCCACGCCTCCTGATGGGCGACCAATAGGGTATTGGTTCACTGTTGGGCTGGATTTGCCCGGCTGATAGGCAGTTTGCCCAGTTTTTGGGTTGAAAATTTCATCAGACCCGGATCATTCGCAAGAATCTTTGCGTCCGTGCCGCTTGCGGTCTTGCCTCGTCCCTCGCTCTGAGTCAGTAGTGGAACCAATAGGAAATAGGTTCGGATGGGTTCGGGTGGCGGAAGACGAGGCACAAACCGGTCGAAACTCAAGCCTTGCTCTGGAGCGGCTGAGGGTGATCGTCGATCACCTGGAGCGCGCTGAACGGGACCAATTGCCCACGGAGCGGGAACTGGTTGAGGAAATCGGCGTCGGCAGGCGCGCCGTCCGCCGCGCGCTCGACGTTCTGGAGGCGGAGGGGCGGGTCTGGCGCCGACAGGGTGCGGGTACCTTCATTTCCGGTACAAGGGCCGCTTCCGCCGGTGACGTCACCCGCCTGCCCGAAATGACCAACATGTTCGAAGTGATGGAGGTCCGCCTGCTGGTGGAGCCGGCGCTCGCCCGCCTTGCCGCGCTCCGGGCCTCGGCCGCCGAGATCGCGCGCATGGACGAGATCGCGCGAAAGGTCGCCTCGGCCGACGATCTGGACAGTCGTGAGCTGTGGGACGGGGCGTTGCATCGCGCGATCGCGACGGCGGCCGGCAACACGCTGCTGCTCGCCATGTTCGATGTGGTGGACCGGGTCCGGCAGGACGACACCTGGCGTCATGTTCGCGAGGCGCTTCGCACGCGTGGATCCATGTCGCTCTATGTGTCCCAGCATTCGGAGCTGGTGGACGCAATCGGGCGCAGGGATCCGGTCGTGGCGGAGCGTGTGATGCGCAAGCACCTGCTCAGCCTGCAGGAGCGGTTGATGTTGCAGACGACGGAGGGGCACGCCGATGCCGGCTGACGCGACAGCGCCGCTTCTGGCGGTGAACGATCTTTCCCTGCGGTTTCGCGGCATGGACGCCAATGTGGTCGATGGCGTGTCATTCGACGTGTCCCCCGGCGAGACACTGGCCATCGTCGGTGAGAGCGGCTGCGGCAAGTCCGTTACCGCGCTCGCGCTGATGGGGCTGCTGCCGATGCCGCCGGGCGAGATCGTCTCGGGCGAGGCGCTGTTCGAGGGGCGTGACCTGTTCTCGCTTGCCCCGCGCGAGCGTGCGCGGTTGCGCGGTGACCGGATGGCGATGATCTTTCAGGAGCCGATGACCTCGCTCAATCCGGTTTTCACGATCGGGGAACAGATCGCGGAAAGTGTCCGCCGCCATCGCAACGTCAGCCGGGCCCAGGCCCGGGCACGGGCGCTGGAAATGCTGGAAAAGGTGAAGGTGCCGGCCGCGGCGCGGCGGCTCGACGACTATCCGCACCAGCTTTCGGGCGGCATGCGCCAGCGTGTCATGATCGCCATGGCGCTTGCCAACGATCCGCGCCTGCTGATCGCCGACGAGCCGACGACCGCACTCGACGTCACCATTCAGGCCCAGATCCTCGACCTGATCGGCGACCTGCAGGAAGAGACCGGCACCGCGCTCATCATGATCACCCACGATCTCGGCGTCGTGGCGGAAACCGCCGACAAGGTGGCGGTCATGTACGCCGGGCGTGTCGTCGAGGCCGGGCCGGTGTCCGCGCTTTTCGACGATCCCCAGCACCCCTACACGCTTGGCCTCATCAGCTCGGTGCCCTCGCTCGGCGAGCGCGCCGACCGGCTGGCGACGATTCCCGGCATGGTCCCCGCGATCGATGCGATGCCGCCGGGGTGCCGTTTCGCGCCACGTTGCCCCTTCGCCGACGAGGGATGTGCCGCCGGGGTTCCGGCCCTGACGCGTGTTGCCGAGGGGCATTCGGTCGCCTGCCGCTACGCGCCGCTCGAAAGCCGTTTCGGAGATGCCGCATGAGCGTGACCGACGCCGTTTCCGCCACCGGCGACACGCCGGATGTCGTCCTGGAGGCCCGTGGTCTTGCCAAGCATTTCCGGGCAGGCTCCAAAATGGGTGGCTCCCTGCTCGGCGAGCAGCCGGTGGTGCGTGCCGTCGATGGCGTGTCGCTGTCGGTGAGACGGGGCGAGACGCTGGCTGTCGTCGGCGAAAGCGGTTGCGGCAAGTCGACGCTCGCACGTCTTCTGCTGCGCCTGATCGACCCCACCGCCGGTGAGGTTTTCTACGGCGGGCGTGACATCGCCCGACTTCCGGCGGCCGAGATGCGCCGCTTGCGCCGTGACCTGCAGTTCGTCTTCCAGGATCCGTTCTCTTCGCTCAATCCGCGCATGACGGTGGGCGCCATTGTCGAGGAACCCATGCGGGTGCATGGCACGGTGCCGGCACGTGAGCGGCGGACCGAGGTGCAAAAGCTGCTGGCACGCGTCGGCATCCGTCCCGCCTATGCCTCGCGCTATCCGCACGAGTTTTCCGGCGGCCAGCGCCAGCGCATCGGCATTGCCCGCGCGCTCGCGTCGGGTCCCAGGGTCCTGATCGGCGACGAGCCCGTTTCCGCGCTCGATGTCTCGGTGCAGGCGCAGGTCATCAATCTTCTGGAGGACCTGAAGGACGAGTTCGACCTGACGCTGGTGCTGATCGCACACGACCTTGCCGTGATCCGCCACATGAGCGATCGGGTGGCGGTGATGTATCTCGGCGAGGTGGTCGAGCTTGCCGGGACCGACGAGCTCTATGCACGCCCCTTGCATCCTTACACGCGCGTCCTCATGCGCGCGATCCCGATCCCGAGCCCCCGCGCGCGCAAGGCCGAGGCGCGGCTGACAG
>MDTG01209202.1_pt1 | contig 68827 bp, 67 predicted proteins | sample 811421 | NCBI WGS metagenome assembly MDTG01 (sample SAMN05326645, study PRJNA326480) | marine metagenome | isolation source: seawater | place: Pacific Ocean: South East | collected 2011
ACAGCGTTGCCAGCCTTTGAAAACCGGACGGTTTCCTGCAGGCTTGCGCCTCGTATCCGACCCTGGCGAACAAACCGGACCCGCCTCGTTTATGGGGCCGCACCCTAAGCCAGGCGCGCCCGCCGCGCAAACCCGAAACGCAAGGTGCCTGGAAACGCAATGCGGCGGCCCCGGGAAGGGGCCGCCGCACATGTCGAAAAGAAAGAAGGTCGTCGGAAGGTCTGGCTTACGCTTCCGCGTCGCCGCCTTCCCCGTCCTCGATCTTCAGCTCAACGGCCTTCGGTCCCTTGCCGTGACGATCCGGCTCGGTCTCGAAGGTGACGCGCTGATCGCTTTCCAGAGTGGTCAGGCCCGAGCGCTCGACAGCCGAGATATGCACGAAGACATCGGCCTCGCCATTGTCCGGCATGATGAAGCCGAAGCCCTTGTCGGCCTTGAAGAACTTAACCGTTCCCGCCTGGCGCGGGCCGCGCTCGACCGGAGGGCGCGGACGCCGGGGGCCACCGCGGAACCCGCCTTCGCCCTCGCCGCCGCCGAAACGGTCGCCGCCACGCTCGCCACCGCCGAAGCGGTCGCCGCCACGATTGCCGCCGCCGAAACGGTCGCCACCACGGTCACCACCGCCACCGAAACGGTCGCCACCGCCGAAACGGGTGTCGGGAACGAAACCGGGCTCATCGCCCGGAGCACCGGCCCAGCCGGGCTCGCCAAAACTCTCGCGCTTGCGGCCACGCTCGGGCTTGTTGCGCTTGCCGTGGTCGGGGCCGCCAAACTCTTCCTGGTCGCCGCCAAATCCCTTCGAACCACCGCGCCGTCTGCCTTGCCGACGGTTGTCCGAACCCCAGTCATCCATGTCCAATTCACCCGGTTTTGAGCCTGCTGATCCGATAGGCTCGCTGGTCACCATGCTGGTGTCGTCCGGCCAAGGCGCGATCCCGCCCGGCGACGCCCCGTTTCCAAAGCACGTTTGTCAGGGAATGCTGTGCCTCGTTCGGGTGCCGCCGAATTCCGGACCTTCCGGTCCGATCCGTCGATCCGCGCCCGTGTCGAGAATGTTCTGGCAACGGCGCCGTCTTTCCGTTCCTCCGCTCGCGTGGAGTCCCCTGGACCCTCAGTGCGAACCGTCCGGATTTTCGCGCCGGTGGGGGATCGCGCTCCCCGTGCTCATGCCCGACGCAAGTGCTGCCGGACACAACCTCCATTCCATTCAGGACCCGTTTGCCGCCACATCCTTGCCAACCGCGCGCGCATCATACGGTCTTGAACGGCTTTCGAGCAAGGAAAACCCAACGAAACGGTCGGTCCTGCAACTTCTCCAGACACTTTCGCGAGACGCTCCCGCGCGTTCCTGCCGAAAATGACAGGTCGGATGCGGCCGGCGCGCGTGGTTGTCAAATCGGGGGCGGAAGGGGTACGTCAGGAGGCACTGCAATCCGACCCCGCGAGGCGCGCCAGATGAACGACCAGTCCGACACCCCGCAGGAAGCCGCCGCCACCGCCGAACCGCCGATCCAGATCATCGTCGTCCCGGTCACCGGTTTTCAGCAGAACTGCTCCATCGTCTTCGACAAGGCAACGCGCAAGGGGGCGGTGATCGATCCGGGCGGCGACGTGGAGGTGATCCTCGACGCGATCGCAAAGAATGGGGTGGATGTCGAACTGGTGGCGCTCACCCACGGGCATCTGGACCATGTGGGCGGTGCGGCGGAACTCTCCGAGCGGCTCGGTGTCCAGGTCATCGGCCCGCATCGCGATGACCAGATGCTGCTCGACCGGGTCGAGGAGCAGGCGCGACAATTCGGCGTCGACGGTCTCCGTTCCGTTTCTCCCGACCGCTGGCTCGAGGAAGGGGACACCCTGGAGATGGCCGGTCGCAGCTTCGAGGTGCTGCACTGCCCGGGCCATGCGCCGGGTCACGTGGTGTTCTTCGATCGCGGCTTGCGTTTCGCGATCTCGGGCGATGTGCTGTTCGCCGGGTCAGTCGGGCGCACCGATCTTCCCGGAGGCGATCACGAAACCCTGATCGCCTCCATCCGCGACAAGATGCTTCCGCTTGGCGATGATGTGAGCTTCCTGCCGGGCCACGGTCCGGCGTCAACAATCGGCCACGAGCGCAAGACCAACCCGTTCCTGCGCTGAGGCGGGATCCGGAGACGAAGCAGGGTGACGATCATGAGCGGATATCGCACAGGACGGTTTCCGGTGCTGCGAGCGGGGCTTCTGCTCGGCGTGCTTGCCCTTGCGCTACCCGGCATCGCGAGCGCCGAGGACTTCCTCGACCGGACCATGAAACTCGACCGGCTCGAGCGGGACGAGGCGCGCGGCGGTCCCTACATTCGCGGCGGTCGTTCGCCGCTTCAAAGCCGCGTGAAGGTTTGCAATGTCATGCCCACCCCGGTTCGCGATCCGAAGACCGGCGAACTCGTCAAGGTGCGGAAGGAAGTCTGCTGGTGGGAGTGAGCCGGGGCCGGCACCCTGACCCTACCCTATAGCAGGGAGCGTAGCTCCTCGATCTTTTCGTTGACCAGCCAGCCGTAGTAGTTCTCCTCCGGCCAGCGTGCGGCTCCGGAAGCGCGGCGGCGGCGGAAGGCTGACGCCCTGTCCCAGGGATTGCCCAGATTGTAGAGCGTCGCCGTCAGGCCGGGATTGCCGGAAATATCCATGTTCGCCACCTGCTTGTAGGCGTCGATGGAATCGCGCAGCACGGCGGCCATGTAGTGGAGGGATTTTCCCGGGTCCATGGTGGCGCGATAGATCTCCTGCTCGTTGCGCACGTCGAGCTTGGGAAACCCGCTGGTCTTGGCCACCTTGTCGCTCATCTTCAGGACTGTAAGCGGCGAGAGCTGGCCAAGTCCGAAGCTCTGGCCGGAGAACAGGGGCTGGAAGAACGCCTCGTTGAAGTTCTTTTGCGGATAGCGGGTCCCGTCGACCTTCTTGCCGCGAAAGCGGGAATTCCAGATCCGCTCGTAGCAGGTCCACAGCCGACTGGTCTCCTTGGAGCCGGCATTGCAGCGCTTGAACTCCGGCCGCTGGACGAAATCGGCGACATGGGTGCCGTCATAGGCGAATTCCATGCGGATGCCGGCGTAGCTCAACGCCTTCACATAGTAGGATTGGGCGCTGTCCAGACTGTCATAGTTGTAGGTGTGTTCGCCGACGATCGCGCCGATCATGTGGATCGGATCGATGCCGTAGAGACCCGCCACGCGCTTGATGTCGCGCATCAGCCGGCTGTCGCGTCGCAGCACGTTGAGAATGCGCTCGAACTTGCTGTCATAGGCGCTGCGGCTCGCCGAGGTCCGACGCGCCGAGGCGAAGGGAATGCGCGGCTGGCTGGCGTTGCGGTTGCCCTCGGGCACCTTCGTTGCCGCCATGGCCACGCCCGTGCCAAGGCCGAGGGAGCCCGCTGCGGGCGTCAGTGGCAGCAGGAACGCCGCCAGGGCTACGGCGTGCGGCAGGTGGCGCAGGGCAGGCCGCGCGCGGCCAAGGAATTTTCGGACGCGGGACATATGCGACCTTGTCTTGCAGGACTTCGAACCGCCCTCTCCATACACGGTTTGGCTGCGTGCGGGAACGGGCGCAAGCCCGTCGCGACAGGGATTTTCTGACTTTAGGGAAATCAAGGCGGCTTTCATGACTTGGAAGGGTCCTGGCTCGAAACGGGACGCGGCGCTGAGTGCCGGGGATCGGGGGCGGGCCGGGCAAGGGAGGCCGGCCCCATGAGAATGCGGACCGAGCGCGGTACGCGCTCGCTGTCGAGAAAGGCGTCGTGACGGCGCAGGCCGCACAATTCGCGCTGGATGATCACGTTCCAAAGCGCCTCGCAGGCGATCCGGTGGCGATGCTGCCATCGCTCGACGAGACCGGCTGCGTCATCGCCGTCCTCTCCCGCCGCAAGCAGGCGATCGCGAGCGCCTTCCAGCCGCGCGAGCGCCGTGACCAGCTCCGTGTTGAGCCGGCCAAGCGTCGCGGCCATCTCGCCAAGCGTCTCGTGACGGATCGCCTCTCCGAGCGGGTCTTCTCCGGCGGGAGGCTTTCGGGTGGGGCCTGTCAGGGGAGCCATGGCGTGTCGTCAGCTCCGTGCGGCGGAGGCGGCGGCCGGATGATGGATCTCGCCGCCGGTCGCCGGCTCGGGCACGCCCGTGGTCAGGGGAAAGCCGATGGGCAACCCCTCCAGCGTACGCCGGGCGAGGAACGCGAAGCATTCCGCCTCGATGGCGTCGCCGCGCCAACCGACCGTTTCGGCGCTTGTCGCCTCCACTCCGGCCTCGCGCGCGATTGCTTCCAGCATCCCCGGATTGCGCCGGCCGCCACCGCATACGATGAGCCGTCGCGGGCGTCGGGGCAGGCGGTCCAGCGCCTTGCCGACCGCGCCGCCGGTGAAGGCGGTGAGCGTCGCCGCGCCATCTTCAAGGCCGAGGCCGTCGGCCATTCGGGCGGTGAAGGAGTTGCGGTCGAGTGACTTGGGATAGGGCGCACTCAGGTAGGGGTGATCGAGAAGCTGCCCGAGACGTTGCCGGTCGACGGTGCCGCGCGCCGCGATCAGTCCGTCGCGGTCCATCTCGCCGCGCCCGTGGGCATGAATCCAGTCGTTGAGCGGAGCGTTGGCGGGGCCGGTGTCGAAGGCGTGGGGCGTGCCCGTCTCGTCGACCCAGGTGATGTTGGCCACACCACCCAGATTGAGCACCGCCGTTTCGGGACCGGCGTCGATGGAGGCGAGCAGCCCCTGGTGATAGATCGCCGAAAGGGGGGCGCCCTGGCCGCCAAGCCGCATGTCGCGGCTGCGGAAGTCGTTGACCACCGTGATGCCCAGCCGATCCGCCATGACACGTCCGTCGCCAAGCTGGCGGGTCTCGCCATGGCGCCCGGGGACCGGCGCACGGTGCAGCACCGTCTGGCCATGAAAGCCGATTGCCGAGATGTCGGAAGCGGCAAGTCCTTCTTCGGCCAGGAAGTCCGCGACCGCCTGCGTCTGGGCCATGGTCACGGCCTCTTCCGCCTCACGGAAGATCGCGGGCTCCGGCCCCGTGAAGGCCCAGTCCGCCGCTGCGGCGAGGGTCTCGCGCAGGAGCGATTGCAGTCCGTGCGGATAGGGGGCGAGTCGCCAGGCGCCGAATTCGGACACGGTTTCTCCGTCCGTGCGAATAAGCGCGATGTCGATGTTTCCGTCCAGAACGGTGCCGGTCATCAGGCCGATGGCCCAGGACTGGGGGCGGGGGGAGGCAATGCGTGTCATCGTGATCCGTCGTCGGGTCGATCCGGTGGCGCGGGTAAGGGGCGTTCAGGTTTCAGCAGCGATGGCTGTAGGTGAAGACCAGCGTGTCGGTGGTGGTGCGGCCGGTCGGCTGACAGCGGTCCTGGACCTCGCGGGTGCCCGACAGCGTCACCTGGAGCTGGTCGGGACGCACCGGCCCCTCGACCGCATAGGGCAGTTCGTCCTCCGCGCAGAACCGCGAGAACACCCTGGATGTGCCCGAGTACCAGTTGCCCTGTTTCACGCCGTCGAACAGGAGCGTGCCCGGCACGACACCGGCACGGCGAAGGGTTTCGCGGGGCTCTTCATAGAAGAACCAGCGCCGGTTTCCCTCCGCCTTCAGCCGCATGAGAGAGCCGTTGTGGACCCAGCAGCTGTCCGCTCTTGCCTGTCCGGGCATCGTGGCAAGGCCCCCCGCACCCAGGGCGAGGGTGACGGCGAGCGCAACGGTCCTGCGCGCAATCGGGCGGGCGTCAGGCGGGCGCATCGGTGTCCTCCTCGGTGACGGCTTGGGCGAGCGGCAGACACCGGGAGGCTGCGGCCTCCGGAGTTTGCGACCTGCGCGAACATGATAGCACGAGGCTCGCCGATCCGCGCGATCGCGACTGTGACGCCGGTCACTTTGCCGTCAGGGAAGCTTCGGGTCCTGCCCTCAGGAGCCGGGGAGACCGGCTTCGCGCCGGCACTGGCCGAAAATCACGTTCATGTCGGCTTCCTGCTTGTCCCTCGCGAGAAGCGCGTCCAGCGTGCATTCGCAGGCGGAGGCACAGGCCGCCTCCTGACCCGGCGTGGCGGCGACACACGCCATGCGGCACTGGTCCAGAAAGGCCTCGTGCGCGGGGTCGGCCACAAGTCCCAGTTCGACGATGGCCCAGACCGTGCCGAAGAGGATCGGCTGGTGGAGCAGGTAGACGGCCAGCGAATGGCGGCCGGCGAAGGCGAACGCCCGGCTGCCACGCCCCCCCGCGCGCCAGGCGGCGAAGCGTTTCCAGGGGCGCGATCCGATCACCAGACGGGCGAGGGCGACGCCTGCAAGGATGGCTCCGAACCATGGTGCGAGCGGCACGTGGTCGACCGAAGGCGGCGCATAGCCGACCAGGCCGGTCCAGGTGAACCAGCTGTCACCCGCGAAGCTCAGCGTCACCAGATGCGGCAGCGCGACGACGATTGCGGCGAGAGCCAGCGTGATGAGGGATGGCAGGAAAACCGCCGGAAGCGCGAGTAGCGAGCCGAGCGCGATCTCGTGCAGGATGCCGAAGCGGACGTATTGCCCGTCGAGGGCGAGCCATGTCCCAAGGCTTATGGCGGCGGCGGCGAGCGCGATCCTGCCCGCGCGCACAAGCGCCTTGCGCCAGCGGATGCCGCGTCCGTGGGCAAGCACGAGGCCGACGCCCACGAGGACGAGGAACGAGCCCGCGATCAGGCCGGCGAAAATCCGCCAGCCACGGGAGCTGTCGACGGGCCAGTCGACGAGACCGAACCAGCGCAGGTCCCACGAGAGGTGGTAGACCGCCATGGCAAGCAGGGCGAGGCCACGGGCCACGTCGAGCGCGTCCATCCGCCCCCTGGGTGTCGCTGGCGTCGCGGCGCCGGTGTCGTCGGGATGCCGCGTGGCGGGATCGGGGGTCGGCGCGCCGCTCATCATCTAGATCCCTTCGGTGCGGACCCGGCGCAAGCGGATCATGGGTGCGAGTTGCACGGCGAGGATCGCCGCGAAGATCAGCAGGCACCCCGTCAGGCCGGCCGGCGTGAGCCGCTCGCCCAGCAGAAGGGCTGCAAAGATCGCCGCGAAGAGCGCCTCGGAGGACAACAGGATTGCAGCGTCGGCGGAGCGCGTCCAGCGCTGGCCGACGGCCTGGAGCGTAAAGCCGATGCCGCCGGAGATGATGCCGGTGTAGAGCAGTTCCGGCGCCGCGCCGGCAAGGGTTGCAAGCGAGACCGGCTCAAGATAGAGGCCCGGCAGAAGCCCGATCACGCCGACCACGGCGAACTGGCAGGACGAGAGCGCGAAGGGCCGCCCGCTTGCCGCCGCGAAGCGTCCGATCAGGCACACGTGCATGGCCCAGAAGACGGCGCAGACGACCATGAGCAGGTCGCCGGCACCCAGGCTTGCAATCGATCCGCCGCCAAGCAGCCATATGCCGCCGAGCGTGGTCAGGGAGGCAGGCCAGACAATCGGGTGGGGGCGTTCGGCGAAGACGAGGTATGCGATGATAGGCGTCATCACCACGTAGATGGCGGTGAGAAAGCCGGCGTTGGTCACGCTCGTGGACAGCAGGCCGTACTGCTGCACGGTGATGCCGAAGAAGAAGACGATGCCGAGCAGCACGAAGCGCGCGTAGTGGTTCCGCGTGAGGTGCCCGCCGGGCGTACCGCGTGCCCTGGCGCGCCGCCCCTCCGCCAGGGCGAAGGGAAGAACCACGGCCGCGGCGATCAGGAAGCGCAGCCCGGTGAAGGTCAGCGGTCCCAGGTGATCCATGGCGGTGGCCTGCGCGACCAGCGCGGATCCCCAGACGAGAGCTGCGAGAAGAAGGAGTGAATTTGCTGCGAAACGGCTCATGGCGACCGGCTATCCCAAAGCCGGCGGGGCCGCAAGCGCGATCGCGCGGGGCTCAGCCGTTGGGGAAGGCGAAGCAGACGACCAGGGTCAGCGCGAGTGCCGCCGTCGTCACCCAGAGGGCGGTCGGCCAGGGAGAGACGGGTCGCGCGGTGAACCCGTCGCGGGACAGGGAATCCACGTCGGACCGATTGGAGTAGTTCATGCGTTGTCTCCGCCACGCGTTGTCGCACGCAAGACATTTGGCCGGTATGGTTAACAAAGTGTAAAGCGCCGGCTGACGTGAACGGCAGGTTATCCAGAGATCTTGCAGGGACGCAGGGGAAAACACCCCTCGCCGGATGGCCGGCACGGGGTGTTGGAGAGCAGCAGATTCGAAGGAGAGCCTGAAAAATGCCCGGGTCGCTGGGCCTGGAGCGAGAAGTGAGTCGCCCCGGTACGATGGCCTTACAGCTCCAGTGCGTCCAGACCGGCTTCGAGGTGGTCGGCGAGCAGGGGCATCCCGGTGAGATATTTCGCGGTGGAGCCGACCGCACGTTCGCGCGCATCCTCCACCGCCTGCGGGAAGTCGGCGGCGTCGTAGTCGCCGCGTCCGACCCACAGGAGGGCGACGAGCTCGGCTGCCTCGTCGACGTTCAGGTCGTCGATCAGCTCGCGCAGTTCCTCGCTGCTGAGGTCCTCGACCTCTTCCTCCGCCAGCCCGTCGTGGGCATGCGTGTCCTCGAGCATGTCCGCGTCGAACTCGACCTCGTGGTCGCGTCCGTCCTCGAAACCGTCTTCCACGGCGCCCGAGGCGGCGCGCGCTTTCTGGATGAACATCCGGATCGTGTCAGGGGACAGATTGAGGTCGGTCGCCATTGTCTAAGCCCTTCTCGTGGCGCGGGCGCGCCTTGGGGCGCGCCCGCAAGTCATGCCACGATGTTTGGCGCGTTTTGTCGCCCTCTGCAATGGCGCGCGGGAAGATGCGGCACCCGGTCGCCTGGCGGACGGCGGTCACTGCCGCAAGGGCAGCTCCTGGGAGGTCGAGACCTGCTCGGCCTGCAGGCCCTTGAGGGAATGGGCGATCGGGCCGCCGAAAAGCGTCAGCGAAACGGCGAAGAGCAGCCCGAGCGCGACGGCCGCGGCCAGGCGGGCGGCGGCGTTCTGCTCGCTGTCGCCTCCAAAGAGGCCGGAGAGGGACAGGCGGACGGGCATGGGCAGGGCGCGGCGCATCAGCGGAACTCCCCGGCGTCGCGATGTCCGTCGCGGGCGGCGATGCCCTGACGCAGCCCCTTGCTCAGCCGGGTGCCCATCAGGGCCAGAACCAGAAGCATGGAGGCAAAGGCGAGGGCAAGCAGGCCCATGGTCCAGTCGTCGGCCGGCGTGGAGCCGGCGGCGCGGGCGCTGGAGGCGATCACCAGCGCGGGAATGGCGCCGAGCATTGCCGCGAGCCCGGCACGCAGGGGGACGGCAAAGCGGATTCGCGAACGGCCCCGGGGGGCGGGGGCCGTTTTCGCGGTCGTGTGTCTGTCTCGAGACGGAAACCTGTTACGCATCACTCTCAACTCCGCGAGATCTTGTTCCTCGACACTGGCGAAGGTGAGGGGGGAAGCGGGCGGCGAGAGGTTCCCAATCTGGCGCTTCCTGTGTCATTTCGCGGCGGTTTCGTGGCAGCCGGGGACCGCGCGTTCCGGCTCTGGAAAACCGCCGATCAGGTGCGGATTGTCATCCCGTTTTTACCGATTGGCAGGAGCTTTCGCCCAAGATGGGCATTCAACACGTCGTCTATGGAGACGGTCCGCGCCAGGGGCGCGGGTGTGCCGAAACGGAAGAACTGCGATGGAAGCCTTGGAGAAAGCGGAGCCTCAGCCCGAGAGCGAGCAGAAGACGGAGGAGAGTTCCCGTCCGCCCGCGGGAAGCACCGCCGTCGAAGGGGCGCTGTCTCTTGCCGGGCTTTCGTTCTTCCTGGTCGACATCCAGGCCAAGCGCATCGTCTGGCTCGAGTCCCAGGCCCTCGACTTCGCGCAGCGTGCCGGGCTCAATGAGGCGCCGCTTTCGACGGCGCTGAGGCTCCTTTCGCAGACCGATCAGAAGCAGGTGCTGGGGCTCATCCAGAATGCGGTGAAGTTCGGTCAGGCCGGTCCGGTCGAACTCGGCGGCGGCGACATGGGGTCGGGACTGACGCTGACCGCATCGCGCTACCAGGTCGAGGGCGGACGCACCTTCGTCGTGGCTGTGGCCGACGAGGATCAGGAGGACGAGGCCAGCGGTTCGGCCGTGCGTGGCGTGGCGCCGCTCATCCGGCACCTGGTCGAATCGAGCGAAAAGGCGGTTCTCGTCGTCGACAGCTTCGGTTACCTGCGCTACGCCAACGATGCGCTGGTGTCGCTGTTTCACATCGCCGACGCCTCGCTGTGCATCGGGCGCAATGTCGCGCATATCCCCAACCGTGTCGGCAAGACCCTGACCTCGGTGATTCTCACCACCCTGGCGCGGCGCGCGCCGGTGGAGGGCAACAAGCGGTTCTTCCTGGCCTCCGGTGACTCGCTCACGCTGACGTTCTCGATCATGCCGTTCCGGGTGTCCTCGGGGCTTGGCGGCGTCGTTTTCTCGGCGGAGAAGGTCGCCTCCAACGGCATCGACTTTTTCCATGTCTTCAACGCCGTGCATGCACCCATGCTGGTGATCGACGTGAAGACGCGCATGATCGTCGCCATCAATGCGGCGGCGCGAAAGACCTTCGCGATCACGGAGCAACTGATGGAGTCGGCTCCGATCACCGAGACCATGCTGCATCCCAAGACCTTCATGTCGCTGCTGACCCATGCCCGCAAGGGAGGAGGAACCCCCATGCAGGCGACCGTGAGCGGCTTCGACGGTGTGTCACGGTCCAAGCGGCTGCGGGTCAATCTCGTCGACAGCGGTGGCGCGCAGTACCTGATGATCGAGAGCAAGCACTAGCCGCCACCGGACGTTCGGGGCGCCGGGTGCGAGGGACGCCGGGTCAGGGGAAATAGCTTTCGAGGAAACGGCGGTAGATCGCGGCGAGCCGGTCGAGATCGGCAACGGGAACCTGTTCGTCCACCTTGTGCATCGTCTGGCCGACGAGCCCGAACTCCACCACCGGGCAATAGTTCTTGATGAAGCGCGCGTCCGAGGTCCCTCCGCCGGTGGAAAGCTCGGGACGTCTGCCCGTCTCGGCCTCGACGGCCTTGCCCAGTGCATCGATCAGCACGGCGTCGTTGGTGAGAAAGCTCTCGCTCGCATCCCTGGAGAACTCGAGCGTCCAGTCGCACGTGAGCCCTGCGACGGCCTCCAGCGCCTCGCGCACCCTGACGCGCAGCGTCTCTATGCTCCAGATGTCGTTGAAACGGATATTGAACCGGGCCACGGCCTGACGGGGGATCACGTTGGTCGCGGCATTGCCCACGTCGATGGTGGTCATTTCCAGGTTCGAGGGCTGGAACCGCTCGTTTCCCGCATCCAGTTCAAGAGTGTTGAGGGCCTCGGCCAAGCGCACCAGATCCGGCAGCGGGTTGCGCGCCAGATGCGGGTAGGCAACGTGCCCCTGAACGCCGGTGACGGTGAGCGTGCCGGTCAGCGATCCGCGCCGGCCGACCTTGATCGCGTCGCCGAGCCTGTCGGGGTTCGTGGGTTCGCCGACGATGCAGGCATCGAAGCGGTGCCCCGCCTCTTCGGCCCACTTCAGCAGTTTCACCGTGCCGTTGACCGCGGGGCCTTCCTCGTCGCCGGTGATGAGGAAGGAAATACGACCGCCGAAGTCAGCGCCGCGCTCCTTCAGAAAGGCAAGGGCCGCCGCCGCGAAGGAGGCAATGCCGCCTTTCATGTCCACCGCGCCGCGTCCGTAAAGGATGCCGTCGGCGATGGTGCCGCCGAAGGGCTCATGGCTCCACGCGGCCACGTCGCCCGCCGGCACCACGTCGGTATGCCCGGCGAAGACGAAATGAGGGCCTTCCGTGCCGATCGTGGCGAAAAGGTTCTCCACGTCCGGGGTGTCCCGGTCGGAGAACACCGGCCGCTCGACGGTGAAGCCGGCGGCCTCCAGACGCTGCTGAAGCAATGCAAGCGCACCGCCCTCGGCCGGGGTCACGGAGGGGCAGCGCAGCAGGTCCCGGGCGAGTTCGACGGCGGGAGAAAGCGTGGAGGCGGTCATGCGGCGATCTTTCGGGACGAGTCTTGAGGGGGCGAGCTTTCCGGGTGGCGGCTTGCTCAGCCCGGACGCTTCCAGCGGCTGTTGGGATGCGGGCCGTAGACGTTGGCGCCGCTGTCTCCCGGCATCACGCACAGGCCAAGCAGCAGCACGATGTTGATGAAGGGCACGAAGAGAAGGACGGCCAGGAACCCGGTCAGCGCCTTGTCCTGTAGCCGCTTGATCACCAGCGCGATCTCCACCCACTGGAAGGCGAGCAGCATCAGCGGCAGCGAGGGGTGCTCGCCGACCAGTTGCGACATCGCCGTTTCCATGTCCGTTTCGCTCGTCAGCGCCAGATCCTGGATCCAGATCGACATGGGGATGGCGAACAGGCACCAGGCGAGCGCCAGCCCCAGGCAGAAGGGCTCGCGCGAAACGCGCCCGATCGGGCTGAACATGAGCCACGCGAGACCGAGCGGGCCGGTATGGGGCGTAGGAAGGGTCATGGGTGCCTTGGGTGCAGGAAAACTGCCCCGGACTTAGGCTGCCTGCGGAAGACAATCAAGTCGGGTGGCTTCCTCCCGAAGGCCGTCGGGCTTTTTGAGCGCGTTAATCCGCGGTTATGTCAAAGGTGGTAGAGCAGGTCCGTCGTCCCGCCTGACTTGCGGGAGGGGGATCTGTCCAGTCAGCCGGGAGCCACGCGTGTTCAGTCTTTCGCCCGTGTCAAAGAACAACGTGTTTCGCAAGCGTCGCGTTGAACGTCTCAACGCGATGATCGCCGATCATGTCGCCAGAAAGGGTCATTGCCGGCTGCTCGACATGGGCGGCACGCGATCGTTCTGGCAGGTGTGGCGCGACGAGATCGATTTCTCCAACCTGCAGGTCACCTGCGTCAATCTCGCGCTCGATCAGGGCGAGGGCGCCGACGACGGCCTGCCGGTGGAAGACCGCATCGGCAATGCCTGCGCGATGCCGGAATATGATGACAATTCCTTCGACGTGATCTTCTCGAACTCGGTGATCGAGCATGTCGGCCTGTGGCCGAACAAGGTCGCCTTCGCCCGCGAGGCGCGCCGTCTCGCGCCGAGTTTCCTGATCCAGACGCCGAACTTCTGGTTTCCGATCGAGCCGCACGCCCGCTTCCCCATGTTGCACTGGCTACCGCGTCCGGTGGCCTACCGCATTCACATGATGATGCGCACGGGGTTCTATCCCAAGGCGTCGACGCTCGACGAGGCGATGACCTCGGCGGAGGACGCCGCCATGCTCGACCGGCGGCAGATGCGCCATCTGTTTCCCGACGCGGACATCGAGATGGAGCGTTTCATGCTGCTTGGTAAGTCGCTTCTGGCCGTACGCCACAGCGTGCCTTGATCGCAAAGCTATCCGCTTCAACGAAAAGGGGCGCCGCGAGGCGCCCCTTTGCATGTTCGGCAGCCCGTTCGCGCGAGGCGAAATCAGGTGCGCAGCAACTCGTTGATCGAGGTCTTGGAGCGCGTCTTCTCGTCGACCCGCTTCACGATCACGGCGCAATAGAGGTTCGGACCCGGCTCGCCGTTCGGCAGCGGCTTGCCCGGCATGGCTCCGGCCACGACCACGGAGTAGGGCGGCACCTCGCCGTAGAAGACCTCGCCGGTGGTCCGGTCGACGATCTTCGTGGACTTGCCGATGTAGACGCCCATGCCGAGCACCGAGCCCTCGCGCACGATGCAGCCCTCGACGACCTCGGAACGGGCGCCGATGAAGCAGTTGTCCTCGATGATGACGGGGCCGGCCTGCAGCGGCTCAAGCACGCCGCCGATGCCGACGCCGCCGGACAGGTGGACGTTCTTGCCGATCTGCGCGCAGGATCCCACCGTCGCCCAGGTGTCGACCATGGTGCCCTCGTCGACGAAGGCGCCGAGATTGACGAAGGACGGCATCAGGACGACGGTCTTCGCGATATGGGCCGAGCGGCGCACGATGGTGCCCGGAACGGCACGGAAGCCCGCTTCCTCGAAATCGACGCCGCGCCAGCCGTCGAACTTGGAGGGAACCTTGTCCCACCAGGTCGCGTCGCCCGGGCCGCCCTTGATGATCTCCATCGGGTTCAGGCGGAAGGAAAGCAGCACGGCCTTCTTCAGCCACGCGTTCACCACCCACTCGCCGTCGCGCTTCTCGGCAACGCGGGCCAGTCCCTTGTCGAGCAGGTCGAGGGCGGCTTCCACCGCCTCGCGGACCTCGCCGGTCGTGTGGGTGCCGATGGAGGCGGCATCCTCGAAGGCGGCGTCGATGGTCTGGGCGAGCTTCGCCTGGTCGGTGTGGGCGTGGTTCATCGGCGGAACTCCTGCACGGAAGGACATCGGTCAACGTGAAAAATCTGGCGCGACCTAAGCCGCCCCTCAATCCGGTGTCAAGCGCGGGAAGGCGCGGGCGATCCGTGAGGTGATGACCGCGCCGCCGCAAATGCGATCCCCGACAAGAAATCCTGTCGGTTTCCCGGGTGTTGGGGTATTGCAGACGGATGGACCTGTGGATTCCCGTCACCATTTTCGCCGCCTTCTGCCAGAACGCCCGCTCCGCCCTCCAGCGTCATCTCGCCGGACGGCTCGGCACGACGGGCGCGACCTTCGTGCGCTTCGGCTATGGCGTTCCCTTCGCGCTGGTCTATCTGGCCGGATTGCACTGGCTCGGCGGCCACTCGCTGCCCGAGCCCAACGCGCCCTTCGCCTTCTACGGCATGGTCGGCGGCATCGCGCAGATCCTGGCGACCTTCCTGCTCGTCTATCTCTTCTCGCTGAGAAATTTCGTTGCCGGCACGGCCTACTCCAAGACCGAGCCGGTCCAGGCGGCGATCTTCGGTCTCGTGCTGCTCGGCGAGACGGTGACGCCGCTCGCGGGGCTTGCGATCGCCGTTGGCGTGGTCGGCGTGATTTTCGTCTCGCTCGCCGGCAAGCCGGTCGGGTTCGGATCCCTCGTCACCGCACTTGCCGGGCGCCCCGCGCAGATCGGTCTCGCCTCGGCGGCGATGTTCGGCCTGTCGGCCGTCTGCTACCGCGCCGCGTCGCTGTCGCTGGGCGGACCGGGTTTCCTGATGCAGGCGGCCTTCACGCTCGCCTTCGTCACGACCTTCCAGACCATTGCCATGATCGCCTGGATGGCGTGGCGCGAGCCGGACCAGCTCCGCGCCAGTGCGGTCAACTGGCGCGGCGCGGTGTGGGTGGGGCTGGTCGGCGTCGCCGGATCGGCCGGCTGGTTCACCGCGATGACGCTGGAGAAGGTGGCCTATGTGCGCGCGCTCGGCCAGATCGAGCTGATCTTCACCTTCATCGTTTCCTGGCGGATCTTCCGCGAGACCCTGCATCCGGCCGAACTGATCGGCACGGCGCTGATCGCGGGTGGCATCGTGCTGCTGCTTCTGGGCACCTGAACGGGCAGCCTGAAACGGCAGCACCGACCGCCGGTTCAGGCCTTTTTCACGAACTCGCAGAGAATGACGATCCGCTGGCCCTCGACCTTGCCTTCCAGGTGGCGGGGGTTGTCTTCCACCAGCGAGATCTTGCGCACGGCCGTGCCGCGCTTGGCGGTGAAGCCGGCGCCCTTGACGGGGAGGTCCTTGATGAGGGTCACCGTGTCGCCGGAGGCGAGAACGGTTCCGTTGCTGTCCACGTGAACGATCTTGTCGCCCGTTTCGAGGCCGGCTTCCGCCCAGCTCAGCGTGTCCTCGTCGAGATAGGCGATGTCGAGCACGTCGCGTGCCCAGGGGGCCTCGGAAAGCCCTTTGAGCAGCCGCCACGCGAGAACCTGCACCGCCGGCTCCGTGCTCCAGATGGCCTCGTTCAGGCACTGCCAGTGCGGCGCGTCCTGCGGGCCGTGCTCAAGTCCCTCGCGGCAGGTGTCGCAAACGGGCACGCTCACATCGCGGGGGGCGACCTCGAAAGCGGTCGCATCGGGGGAGGAACACAGGGCGCACTGGGTCATGAAGGCTCCGGACTGGCTTTTGGGGCGGGCCCGGGCGGAAAGCCCGGGGGAGGGCGGGTGCCCGTGTGGCATACGCCCCCCGCCCGGGTCCTGTCCATGCGGGAATACACCAAGTCCGGTGCTGGCTGTTCAGAACCCCTCGACGACGATCTTGCCGCGTGCGGTTCCCCTCTCGATCCGCCTGTGCGCCTCACGCAGCGTCTCGGCATTGATCGGGGAGAGTGTCTCCGAGACCGTCGTGCGCAGATGTCCTGCGTCGACCTCCCCGGCGATGAACGCCAGAAGCCGATGCTGCTCGATCATGTCCGGTGTCTGGAACATGGCGCGTGCGAACATCAGCTCCCAATGCAGGCTCGCGGCCTTCAGCTTCATCTGTTCCATGGGCATGGGCAGGTGCGTCTGGTCGATGGTGACGATGGAGCCCTGCGGACGGACGAGCTCGACCGCCTCCTCCCAGTGCGCCATGTCGTTGAAGATCGCAACGTGATCCACGTGCTCGAAGCCGAGCGCGCGGACCTGGGGCACCATCGGTTCCCGGTGGTTGATCACATGGTCGGCCCCGAGTTCGCGCACCCATGCCTCCGTCTCGGGACGCGAGGCGGTGGTGATCACGACAAGACCCGCACGCTTGGCAAGCTGGATGCCGATGGAGCCGACACCGCCGGCGCCTCCCACGATCAGGATCGAGCGGCCACGATCGGCGCCGTCCCGGTCGAGTCCCAGCCTGTCGAAGAAGGATTCATAGGCCGTGATCGCGGTGAGAGGCAGCGCGGCGGCCTCGGCGAAGGAAAGGCTCTTCGGCTTCGGGCCGACAATGCGCTCGTCGACGAGGTGGAATTCCTGGTTCGTGCCCGGCCGGGTCACGTCGCCGGCGTAGAAGACCTCGTCGCCCGGCTTGAAAAGGGTGACGTCAGGCCCGACAGCCTCGACGATGCCGCTTGCGTCATAGCCGAGCACGCGCGGAGTGTCCTCCACCGCGTCCTTCGGGGCGCGCTGCTTGGTATCGACCGGGTTGACCGCCACCGCCTGGACCGCGACGAGAATGTCGTGTCCTTCGGGGGCCGGCTTCGGCAGGTCGAAGTCTTCCAGGGATCGTGGATCGTCGATTGGCAGATATCGAGTCAGTCCAACGGCTTTCATCGCCAGATCTCCATGTCGTGAAAAGGGAAGGGATGGGTGGACAGGGCGGACGGTGGATCGTCCGCCCTGTCGTGACAAGACCGGTCAGGCGGCGGTCTCGAAGGCGGGGTAGGTCGAATACCCTGTCTCGTCGCCGCCGAACAGTGTCGCCGGATCGAGGTCGGCGAGCGGCAGGTTCTCCCGCAGCCGGCGGGGAAGGTCGGGATTGGCGATGAACGGACGCCCGAAGGCGACGATGTCCGCGTATCCCGCCGCAAGGATCGCTTCGGCGCGGGACAGGTCGTAGCGCCCGGCGACGATGATACGTCCGGAGTAGGCGGCGCGCAGCGCCTTGCGGAAGTCCTCCGGTGTCTCCGGCGCGTCGTCCCAGTCGGCCTCGGCAAGGTGCAGATACGCGAGACCGAGCGCGTCGATGCGCCGGCCCGCCTTCACCACGGTGTCGAGGATTTGCGGGTCGTGCATGCCCCGCTGCGTGATGACCGGCGAGAGCCGCAGCCCGGTGCGTTCGGCTCCCACGGCTCCCGCGACCGCCTCGACCACCTCCTGCAGGAAGCGCAGGCGGTTTTCCTGCGAGCCGCCGTAGCCGTCGTCGCGGGTGTTGGAACTCGAGCGCAGGAACTGGTCGATCAGGTAACCGTTGGCACCGTGGATTTCCACGCCGTCAAATCCGGCGGCGATGGCGTTTTCCGCCGCCCGGGCGTAGTCGGCGACGATACCGGGGATCTCGCCCGTCTCGAGCGCGCGCGGAACCGGGCTGTCGACCATGCCGCCCGTTCCGGTTTCGGGGTCCGCGACCCAGACCTGCGCCTGCGGGGAAATGGCCGAGGGCGCCACCGGCAGGTCGCCGCCGTGAAAGACCGGATGGCTCATGCGGCCCACATGCCAGAGCTGGGCGAAGATGCGTCCGCCGGCCGCGTGTACCGCCGCCGTCGTCTTGCGCCAGCCGGCAACCTGTTCATCGGAATGGAGACCGGGCGTGTAGGAGTAGCCCTGCCCCTGGGGCGAGATCTGGGTCGCCTCCGAGACGATGAGCCCGGCCGCGGCGCGCTGGGCATAGTAGGTCGCCATCATTTCGTTGGGCACGTTGCCGGGCTGCGTGCTGCGTGCCCGGGTCATGGGAGCCATGGCGATGCGATTGGCCAGCTCGAGGGGGCCGAGCGTGACGGGTTCGAAAAGGGATGTGGTCATCGGATTCGATCTCCGGTGTTTCCGCCTGGGGGAGGGATGGCCACCGTGGCCGCCCGCGTTGATCCCGATCTAGGTGTTGCGGCTCCTTCGGAAAATCGGCAGGATCTCGAAATCATAATTCGAGAAAGGCGAATAATGCTGCTCGACAACCTGGCGCTCTTCCTGCGGATCGTCGAACGTGGTGGCCTTGCGGCCGGCGGTCGCGATCTGGGGCTGTCGCCCGCGAGCGTCTCGGAGCGGCTCGCGGCGCTGGAGCGTCACTATGGAGTGAGCCTGCTGGTGCGCACCACGCGCAGCCTGCGGCTGACGGAGGAAGGGGCGACGCTGGTGGATGGCGCCCGCCGGCTTCTGGCGGCCGCGGAGGATCTCGACGGGCGCATCCGCCTGGGCGCCGACCGTCTTTCGGGCGTCATCCGTGTGACGGCGCCCGAGGATCTTGGGCGCCAGATCATCGTGCCTGCACTCGATCTTTTCCTGGAGGCGCATCCCGAGGTGACCGTCGATCTGGACCTGACCGACGGCTATGTCGATCTGGTCGGGCGGGGCTTCGATTTCGCCGTGCGCCACGGGGTTCTTGCCGACAGCAGCCTGAAGGCGCGTCCGCTTGGAGAGAACCGCCGGGTGGTCGTTGCCGCGCCCTCCTATGTGGAGCGGCATGGCGCGCCCGCGCATCCGGACGAGCTTGCCGGCCACGATTGCCTGCTGATGCGCTTCGGTGGCAACCTCGACCGACAGTGGTCGTTTCTCGTCGATGGCGAGATCCGCAACGTGACCGTGAGCGGGCGGCGGATCGCCAATGACGGCGGCATCGTCAGGCGGTGGTGTCGCGAGGGACGCGGGATCGCCCTGAAATCGGTCCGCGATGTTGCCGAAGACCTTGCCGAGGGGCGTCTGGTGGAGCTTCTCGGCGGCTTTTCCGCAGGCTGCACAGCATTGCAGATCGTCTATCCGCCGGGAATGACCCGCCCGCGCCGCGTGCGGATGTTGATCGATCATCTGGTGGCGGAACTCGGGAGCGAGAGAGCCGCCCGTCGGGACCTCAGTCCTCGCGCCTTGGACGGTTGACCAGCGTCACGAGCACGAAGGATATGATCATCAGCAGCACCCAGGCGTTGAGCTTGGCGAGCGAGACGAATGTCCAGCCGTTGGCTTGGTCGGGGTAGCGCCAGGCACGGGCGAAGGTGCCGAGGTTCTCGGCGAACCAGATAAAGAGCGCCACCAGGAAAAAGCCGAGCACCAGCGGCATGCGCTGGCGGTAGCGGTAGGCGGAATAATGCACCCAGGTCCGCCCGTAGAGCACGAAGAGCACCGCGAACAGGCCGAGCCGGATGTCGATCGTGTAGTGATGGGTGAAGAAGTTGACGTAGATCGCCAGCGCGAAGAGCCAGGTGGTCCACAGCGGCGGATAGTTGGTGTAGCCGAAATCGAGAATGCGCGAGATGCGGGCCAGATAGCTGCCGACCGCGGCGTACATGAAGCCCGAGAAAAGCGGCACGCCGCCGATGCGGAAGAAGCTTTCTTCCGGATAGATCCACGAGCCCGCCGCGGTCTTGAACACCTCCATCGCCGTTCCCACGACGTGGAAGATCAGGATGACCTTGGCCTCGTCCAGGGTTTCGTAGCGTGCCGCCAGCAGCCAGACCTGGATCGCCAGCGCGGCGAGGAACAGGAAGTCGTAGCGGGTGAGGGCCGCGCCGTCGGGATAGAGAAAGCGGGTCGCCAGGATCAGTGCCAGCAGCAGCGCGCCGAAGATGCAGGCGTAGTCCTGCTTGATGCCGAAGGCGAGAAACTCGGTCGCGGCACGTGCGAACACGCCCTTTCCAAGCCGCCGGTAGACGAGCGGCAGCACCCGGTGGAGCATCTTCTCCGTGCGCGAGGCGGCGTTGGCGGGGCGGCCCAGACGGCGCACGAGGTCCAGACCCATGGATCTTGCCTCAGCGACCGGGAGCCGAATCGAGTGCCCCGTGCACGGCACGCAGGAATCCGGTGAGGTCGTCCGTCACGAAGTCCACGTGCGGCGCCGCCTGTCCCTCCAGTTCCCAAGCGCCGCTGAAGACGGGCCGCGCGCCATCCGGCACGAGAAGCACGGTGCGCATCCCGAGCCGGTGCGGCGCGTCGAGATTGCGCGGCAGGTCCTCGAACATGGCCGCACGCGCCGGCGCCACGCCCGTGCGCTCCAGGAAGAGATTGTAGGTCTCGAGATTCGGCTTGGGCAGGAGCCCGGCCGCCACGATGTCGAAGATATCGTCGAAATGTTCGGAGATGCCGAGCCGCGCGGCCGTCCGCTCCGCATGCGGCCGGTCGCCGTTGGTGAAGATGAACTTGCGCCCGGGCAGTCGCCCGATCAGGTGGCCAAGCTCCGGGTTCGGCTCGACCGGCGAATAGTCGATGTCATGCACGAACTCGAGAAACGCGTCGGGCTCGATCTCATGCTCGATCATCAGCCCGCGCAGGGTCGTTCCGTACTCGTGGTAGAATGCCTTCTGGCGCAGGTGCGCCTCTTCCCGCGACAGGTCGAGGGCACGCGAGACATAGTCCGCGATGCGGGCATCGATCTGCGAGAACAGGTCGGCGCTCGCCGGATAGAGCGTGTTGTCGAGATCGAACACCCATGCCTCGACGCCCGCGAAGGCGCGCAGGTCGTGCCGGTGGGCGCGGGCGCGTTTCTCGCCGTCTTCCTCGTGTGCGGTCATGGACGGATGAGCGTTCCCGCGCCGTGGTCGGTGAACAGCTCCAGAAGCACCGCGTGCGGCACCTTGCCGTCCAGGATGACGACACCCTCCACGCCCCGCTCGATGGCCTCGATGCAGGTTTCCACCTTGGGGATCATGCCGCCCGAGATCGTGCCATCGGCGATCAGCTCGCGCGCCTGGCTGACGGTCAGTTCCTTGATGAGCTTCTTGTCGGCGTCGAGCACGCCGGGAACATCCGTGAGGAACAGCAGCCGCTTGGCGTCCAGCGAACCGGCAATGGCTCCGGCGAAGGTGTCGGCGTTGATGTTGTAGGTCTCGCCGTCCTCGCCGGGAGCGACCGGCGCGACGACGGGGATGATCTCTTCCTTCATCACCAGGCGCAACACGGTCGGATCCACGGTGCGCGGCGCGCCCACGAAGCCGAGGTCGAGGACCTTCTCGATCTGCGAATCGGGGTCGCGCACCTTGCGCTGCAGCTTCTCGGCCTTGACCAGGTTTCCGTCCTTGCCGCAAAGGCCGATGGCCTTGCCGCCTTCGGAATTGATGAGATGCACCACTTCCTTGTTGATCGAACCGGCCAGCACCATCTCGACGACTTCCACCGTGGCCCGATCGGTGACGCGCAGGCCGTTACGGAACTCGCTGCGGATGCCGAGCCGGTCGAGCATGGAGCCGATCTGCGGTCCGCCGCCGTGGACCACGACGGGGAGCACGCCGGCGAGGCGCAGGAGCGTGATGTCGCGGGCGAACGCGTGGCCGAGCTCGGCGTCTCCCATGGCGTGTCCGCCGTATTTCACGACGACGACCTGATCGTCGTAGCGCAGCATGTGCGGCAGGGCCTTGGAAATCACCTGGGCCGGGTTGAGGGCGGCGGTATCTGTCATGTCGGCGGGCACCTTCGGATGCGGGCGGCAGTCAGGCCGCTGTCACGGCGGGCAGGAGGACGACTCCGCGTGAGCGCGCCCCTGCCGCTCTATAACGGCTTTCCGGGTATCGCTCAATTGCGGGCGCGATGTGGCCGCCTCACGCAACGCCGGCGCGCATGTCACGCGTTTCGCCGGAGATGCGGGCATGGGAGCGGGCCAGAAGGTCCTCCATCTGCTCCACCGGAACCGGCCTGGAGAAGTGGAAGCCCTGCAGGTCGTCGCAGCCGATACGGGCAAGGAAGTGCTTCTGCTCGTCGGTTTCGATTCCCTCCGCCGTCACCTTCAGGCCGAGGTCGACGGCCAGCTTCACCACCGCCTGCGTGACCTTGTTGTGGTCGTGGCTCTCACCGAGCCCGCGAACGAAGGCGCGGTCGACCTTGAGCCGGTCGATGGAGAACTGCAGCAGATGGGTGAGGGAGCCGTAGCCGGTTCCGAAATCGTCGAGCACGATGGCAATGCCCATCATCTTGAGCTCGCGGATCACGGCGGCAAGGTCCCGGCTCGGGGTGAGCAGGATGTCCTCGGTGATCTCCAGTTCGAGATCGCGACCGTCGAAGCCGGTGCGCTCCAGGATCGTGCGCACCCGGTTGACGAGGCGCGGATCGCGCAGTTGCGCGGCGAAGAGATTGACGGACAGGCGGAATCCCTTGCCGTTCGCGCCGCGCCAGCCTTGTGTGCGCCGGCAGGCCTCCTCCAGCACCCAGTAGCCGACGTCGAGCGCGTGCCGGCTGCCGTCGAGAACGGGCAGGAAGGCGCCCGGAGGCAGCGTGCCGCGTTCGGGGTGGTTCCACCGCAGCAGCACCTCCGCGCCGACGATGGCCTCGTCGTCGATGCGCACCACGGGCTGGTAGACGAGCTGGAACTGATGCGCGTCGATGGCCTCGCCGAGCTCACGGGTCAATGTGTTGCGGGTGTCCGCGTCACGACGCATCTCCATGTCGAAGATGGTGAAGCGCGCCCGGCCGAGGCTCTTCGACTGGTAGAGCGCAAGGTCGGCGTTGCCCATGATCTGGCCGAACGAGGCGCCGTGGTCGGGCAGCACGGCGATACCGATGCTGCAGCCGCACTCCACGATCTCGGGGCCCGCCTCGAAGGGCGCGCCGACGGCCTGGGCGATCGCGGCCGCGTATTCGGGGATCGCGCCGTCGCGCGCGAGATTCGGCTCCAGGATGGCGAATTCGTCACCGCCGAGGCGGGCGACGGAAGCGTTTTCGCCGACACAGGCCTTGAGGCGGCGGGCTATCTCGATCAGGAGTTCATCGCCGCAAGAATGGCCGTGCGTGTCGTTGACGAGCTTGAAGTTGTCCACGTCGAGGACGAACACCGTGGCGCTGCGCCCGGTTTCCTGCCAGTCGCGGAAGGTGTCGGCCACGCGCTGCTCGAACCGGCGCCGGTTGGCGAGGCCGGTGAGCGGATCCCGATGGGCGAGGGCCTCGATCTGGCGCCGCACCACTTCCTCGGCCGTCACGTCGCGCGCGGACCCGCGATAGCCGAGGAAGACGCCGGACCGTCCGAAGACGGGGCGCCCGCTGATCGAGTGCACGCGCTCGACATCCCCGTCATGCCAGCGAAAGCGCAGGTCGCGGAATGACTTGCGATCGTCGAGATCGGCCTTGTGCCGGGCCCAGAAGGCCTCGCTCTCGCCGTTTCCGATGACGGAATCCCAGCGGGTCTTGCCCAGCAGGTCGTGAAAGCGCGCACGCGCGCCGTCGTCCGAACCGGACAGGAACGTGAACCGATAGGCCGTGTCCTGTTCCCAGATCCAGTCGGAGGCGATGTCGAGATAGTCGCTGAGCCGCGCGTCGCGCTTCATGCCCTCGAACACGCGCACGCACAAGGCCGTCAGGGCCTCCATGACGGCATGCTGGTCGGATGTGAGCCCCTCCGGGCGTACGGCCGGATCGATCACGCACAGCGTGCCGAGAGCCGTTCCACGGCCCGAGCGAATCGGAAAGCCGGCATAGAAGCGGTTGCCATCCTCCGGCATAACGTAGGGGTAATGCGCGAAGCGGGGGTCCTTGCTCAGGTCCGGCACGATGAGGGGGATCTTGCCGCAATAGGCGACGCCGCAAACCGACTTTGCGGTTTCGGTCTGGCGCACGTCCGAGCCGACCGCCGCCGCCACATGCAGGATCTCGCCCTCGGCAAGCGTGATGAACGACTTTCGGGTTCCCGTGACCCGCGCCGCGATCTCGACGATACGCTGGAGCGATACGTCCCCGCGCCCGTCGGTCAGCGGCAACCCGGCCACAGTGCCCCTGTTCTGCCCGGTCTGCGGTCGGCCATTGCCGCCTGAACCGGGCGCACCCCCGTTGTGCTCGACCATGTCCACCCCTTCCAAAACATATAAATTACATATGTAAATTTACGCTACGTTAAAATGTGCAGAGTCGTGAGGGAAGTCGAGTTGCCAGCCCGACCTGCCAGCCAGCGAATTCACACCTCGAAAGCGGCGGTCGTCAAGCCTTGCCTACCAGGAGGCAAGCGTATGAATCTCCGCGCGCAGGTCCGCAATTCCCGCCATCTTGTCCGATGACGTCCTGATCAGCGAGGGATATGCGGCCGGGCGCTTGGAAATCCGCGCCAGCGATTCCTCCGCGACGCGTTCGACGGCGCCCGGCTTGATCTTGTCGATCTTGGTCAGGACGATCTGGTAGTTGACCGCCGCCCGGTCGAGAAGATCCATCGTCTTCAGGTCGACATCCTTGATGCCGTGCCGGCTGTCGATCAGCATGAAGACGCGCCGCAGGCGCGCGCGCCCCTGAAGGAAGGTGAAGACGAGGTCGGTCCACGCATCGACCAGCGACTTGGGTGCCTGGGCGTAGCCGTATCCGGGCATGTCGACCAGCGTCACCGGACTGTCGGGGGCGTGAAAGAAGTTGAGCATCTGGGTGCGGCCGGGGGTGTTCGATGTCCGTGCCAGTCCCTTCACGCCGGTCAGGGCGTTGATCAAGCTGGATTTCCCGACGTTCGAGCGGCCCGCGAAGGCCACCTCGACCCGCTCGGCCTGCGGAAGCTGGTCGAGCGTCGCGACGCTGGTCTGGAACGTCCAGGGACGGCGGAACAATAGCCGGCCGGCTTCCAGGGCCTCTTCGGTGGGGGCAAAAGGGTTTTCGGCGTCGCTCATCGTGGCCCGGTGCCTGTGCCGCCCGGGCAGCCCGGCGCGGCATGCTCTTGTGTGATTGTGACGGTCCGAACCACGAGGCGCGGACCGTCGTGCCTCAAGGGGCCTGGCGGAGTGCCTCGGGATCCGCACCGCGGATGGCGTCGAGATTTCGCGTGATGCGGTCCGCAGGCCAGGTCCACCAGGCCGTTTCCAGCAACGTCGCGATCGTCACCTCATCGAAGCGGTATCGCACAACCCGCGCCGGGTTGCCAGCCACCACCGCGTAAGGGGGAACGTCGCCGGCAACCACGCTCATGGCGCCGACGATGGCGCCGTCGCCGATGGTGACGCCGGGCAGGATCGTCGCGTCACGGCCGATCCACACGTCGTTGCCCACCCTCGTGTCCCCGCGCAATCCGGAAAGGATCCCGGTGGGGTCGAACCCGTCCTCCCAGCCATTGGCGAAGATGTTGAAGGGGTAGGTCGACAACCCCGTCATGTCGTGGTTCGCGCCGTTCATGATGAAGCGCACGCCGGTCGCAAGGGCGCAGAAGCGCCCGATCACCAGCCGGTCGCCGATGAAATCGTAGTGATAGAGGACGTTGCGGTCCTCGAACTCCGCCGCGTGGTCGGGGTCGTTGTAGTAGGTGAAGTCGCCCACCTCGATGGTCGGGCGCGTGATGACGGTCTTCAGGAAAACCGTGTGCGTGGCGCCGCCCATCGGGTGGCGCGTCTCGGGGGATGGTCCGTGCATGAGGAAGTCCTGGCAGCGGGAGGGACGCCGTTCCGGCGCGGTCCGCATCGCTCGTGGCATCCGGAAAGGCGTGTGAGGTCTTGCGGGTCCTTCGTGCAGCCCGCCGCTTGCTGGCGGCGGTGCGCGGGACGGGCCTCACAACATGACGATGGCACGGCTCCCGTCAGGAGATCTTCGTGCCCTCGTCGTGACCGTTCGGTCCGTCCTCAGTGCTGCTTGTTCATTGGCAGGGTCCTCCGCTTGGGCGGGTATGTGCGGGCAAATGCGTCCGCCTCGTGCCGGATATCTTGAATAATGGTGAGCCCTTGCGCGCGTCGCAACCCGCGCGGCCTGGACAGGATCACAAAAAAGCCCCGCGTCGGAGGACGCGGGGCTTTCGGGTCACACTGGGGACGGGCCTCAGTTGGCCTTGTCGTCCGCGGGCTTTCGTCGCGAGAACGTGCCCTTGAGATTGTCCCAGAGTTCGATCTTCACGCCCTGGCGGCGCATGATCACCGCCTGCTGCGCGATCGACAGGGAGTTGTTCCAGGCCCAGTAGATCACCAGACCGGCCGGGAAGGAGGCCAGCATGAAGGTGAAGAGCACCGGCATCCAGGTGAAGATCATCTGCTGGGTCGGATCTGGCGGGGCCGGGTTCATCTTCATCTGGACGAACATCGTGATGCCCATGATGAGCGGCCAGACGCCGAGCATCAGCAGGTGCGGCGGATCCCAGGGGATCAGGCCGAACAGGTTGAAGATCGAGGTCGGGTCCGGGGCGGAGAGATCCTGGATCCAGCCGAAGAAGGGCGCGTGCCGCATCTCGATGGTGACGAACAGGACCTTGTACAGCGAGAAGAAGACCGGGATCTGGATCACCACCGGCAGACAGCCCGCCAGCGGATTGATCTTCTCCTTCTTGTACAGCTCCATCATCGCCTGCTGCTGCTTCTGCCGGTCGTCGGCATAGCGTTCGCGAATCTCGGTCATCTGCGGCTGCACGAGCTTCATCTTGCTCATGGAGACGTAGGACTTGTTGGCGAGCGGGAAGAAGACGAGCTTGATCATGACCGTCACGGCCAGGATCGCCACGCCGAAGTTTCCGACGAGGTGATAGAGCCAGTCGATGAGGAAGAACATCGGTTTGGTGAGGAAGTAGAACCAGCCCCAGTCGATGAGCAGGTCGAACTGCTTGATCGACAGGTCGTCGCGGTAGGCGTTGAGGAGCTTGGTCTCCTTGGCGCCCGCGAAGAGATGCGTCTTGGTGCCGTTCGTCTCGCCCGGCGCGATGGTCAGGGCGTCGCCGAGATAGCTTGCGCGGTAGCTGTCGGTGCCGGCCGCATAGGCGAATTCCGGCTCGAACGCGGTTTCGCCTTCGGGAATGAGCGTCGAGGCCCAGTACTTGTCGGTGATGCCGAGCCAGCCGCCGGTGGTGGAGCCGAGGCGCTGCGGGCCGTCCTCCTTGAGGTCGGAATAGTCGACCTCGCGCAGGCCCTCCTCGCCGAGCACGCCGATGAGGCCCTCGTGAAGGATGTAGAAGCCGGCGGTCTTCGGGGTGCCGAAGCGGTCGATCAGGCCGTAGGGATAGAGCTCGACCGGCTCACCGGTCGCGTTCGTCACCCGCTGGTCGATGGAGAACATGTAGTTGGCGTCGACCGAGATCACGCGCTCGAAGGTCAGGCCGTTGCCATTGTCCCAGCTCAGCGTGACCGGGGTGTCCTGGGTCAGGCGCGCGCCCTCGGGGACGTTCCAGGTCGTGGTGGGGCCGGGCACTGCGATCTTCGCGCCCTGGGCGGTCGCGTAGCCGAAGTCGGCATAATAGGCGTCGGGCGCCTGGCGCGGCGAGAACAGCACGATGGTCGGGCTGTCGTCCTCGACGGTTTCGCGGAACTTCTTCAGCCGGATGTCGTCGATGCGGCCACCCACGAGATTGATCGAGCCGGAAATGCTCGGCGTCTCGATGGGCACGCGCGGGCTTTCCGCAAGTGCCGCCGCGCGGTCGAGCGTTGCCGCCTGGCCGGCGCTGCCGGGCACGCTGGCGTTCGTCGTCGCGCTGCCGCCCGGGGCGGGCGTGGCATGGGTCTCGCCATCGGCGGTGCCGGACTGAGCCTGCTCGGCCTGCTGCGACTGGGCGGCCTCGCGCTGTCGCTCGATCTGGGGCTGGGCGACAAAATACTGCCATCCGAGCAGGACGATCAGGGACAGGACGATTGCCAGGATCGTGTTGCGGTTGTCAGCCATAGTCGGCGGTCATCCTTGCGGGTTGGGACGGTTTGACCGGGCCGGGGCGGGGCGCGATTGCGTCCGCGAGCCCTTTTTGCCCCTTGCGGGGCGCGGCGAAGTCTCTGCGGAAAGCGGCGCCCGGGCAAGCCCCCGCGACAGATCGCGCAGGAGATCCTGAAAGTCCTGGCTCAGCGCGCCGCGACGGCCCACAAGCACATAGGACACATCGTGCCGGGCCTCGGCGGCGACTTCGCGCACGGCCGCGCGCAGGCGTCGGCGGATGCGGTTGCGCTCCACGGCATTGCCGGTCTTCTTCGTGACCGTGTAGCCGATGCGCGGCGGGCCCGGAACCGGGGCTGCCTGCAGCACGAAAGCGCGCCGAGGCAACCGGCCACCCTTTGCGATGGCCAGAAACTCGGCACGCTTCTTGAGCGTCGGCAATGTATCCGGCGGCACGGGATCGCTCGGCAGTGTCGCGGACACGAGAGCCCCCTTCCGCCGCCGTTGGCGCTGGCCGTTACGCGCTCAGCCGCTTGCGGCCCTTGGCGCGGCGGCGGGCGATGACCTGACGACCGTTCTTGGTGGCCATGCGGCTGCGGAAGCCGTGGCGGCGCTTGCGAACGAGGCGGCTCGGCTGGTAGGTGCGCTTCATTGTTTCTTCTCCCGCGCGCGATGGGCGCGCGGCCCTGGTTTTCGAATTGTCTGGTGGTCGAGTCCCGCCCGATCACCGGTCAGTCCGCAGACGGTCTGAACGGCAGTCGTACGGTCGTTCTGGGCGCCGAGCGTGTCAGCACGACCCGATTTCGGGGCTTATACGGGTCGTCCTGCGGGAAGTCAACGAAAACGGGGCATGATCGGGGGGGATTGTAACGCCGGGTTTCCCGTCTTCTCACGCTGGGGTGAAGCCGGCCTCGCGGCGGGATCACTTCGCGGTGAGACAGCCCGTTTTCCACCCGATCGATACCAGATTCACGGTAGCAGGGGAGACGGGAGAACGCGGAAGGCCGACCGCCGGCTCCGTTTCCGGGACCGAAAGTGCCGGTCCCGGCCCCCAGGCATGAGGAGAGGTGATGCCGGACGAGACCACACGAGAGACGCGCCGGGGCGATGCTCCCCGCGACGAGACCCATGCGGGGCGTCGCGGCATGATGCGCAGGTTCCTGCCGCTTGCCGGGCTCGCCGGTGTGATGCTCGCGGTCTATCTCTCCGGCGGTCACGCGTTTCTCTCCCTGTCGAACCTGATCCGCCAGCGCGCGGCGCTCGCGGCTCTGGTCGAGGCGAATCTGCTGCTTGCCTGCGCCACCTTCGCGGTCGTCTACGTGGTTGCCGTGGCGCTGTCCTTTCCCGGCGCGTCGCTGCTGACGATCATGGGCGGTTTCCTGTTCGGCTGGCTGCTCGGCGGCACCCTGACGGCGGTTTCCGCGACTCTGGGCGCGACGGTCGTGTTTCTGATCGCGCGCACATCGCTCGGATCCGCCTTGCGGGGCGAGGCCGGCCCGTTCCTGACGCGCATGGCCGATGGTTTTCGCAAGGACGGCTTCCACTATCTGCTGTTCTTGCGTCTGGCGCCGGTCTTTCCGTTCTGGCTCGTCAACATCGCCCCGGCGCTGTTCGACATGCGCCTGCGTCCGTATCTCGTGGCCACCTTCGTCGGGATCCTGCCGGGAACCTATGCCTACGCCTTCATCGGCACCGGGCTCGACAGCGTCATCGCGGCGCAGGAAGCCGCCGATCCCGGATGTGCGGCCGCCGGAACCTGCCATATAGAAGTTTCGGCGCTCGTCACGGGCGAGCTTGTGGCGGCCTTCGCGGTTCTCGCCCTTGCCGCCCTCGTTCCGGTCGTCGTGCGTCGCCTGCGTCCGCGCGGCGGCCCGTCCGGCGAATCGTGATCCCGTCCCTGGAAAGGAAGTCGCCATGTCGCATGTCCTGACTCCCGACATCTGCGTCGTCGGTGGCGGTTCGGGCGGCCTGTCCGTTGCCGCCGCGGCCGCTGCCTTCGGAGTGGAGGTCGTCCTTGCCGAAAAGGGGCCGATGGGCGGCGACTGCCTCAACACCGGCTGTGTGCCGTCCAAGGCGCTGATCGCGGCCGCCCGCGCGGCCCGCCACGCCAGGGACGCGGGCGGTTTCGGCATTTCCACCGGGGAGGTGCATGTCGATTTTGCCGCCGTCAACGCGCATGTGCATGGCGTGATCGAGGCTATTGCCCCGCATGATTCCGTCGAACGCTTCGAGGGACTTGGCGTGAGGGTCCTGCAGGACGCGGCCCGTTTCGTGGACGCCCGTACGATTGCCTGCGCGGGCATGCTGGTTCGTGCGCGCCGCTTCGTGATCGCCACGGGCTCGCGTCCGGCCGTTCCGCCGATTCCCGGTCTCGACCGCGTTCCCTATCTCACCAACGAGACGGTGTTCGGCCTCACCGAATGTCCCGGACACCTGCTGGTGATCGGAGGCGGGCCGATCGGCGCGGAGCTTGCCCAGGCCCATGCGCGCCTCGGCGCCAGGGTGAGCGTCGTCGAGGCGGAGCGCGTCCTGGGGCGCGAGGATCCCGCGCTCGTCGCTCCGGTGCTGGAGGCACTGCGCGCCGATGGTGTCGACATGGTGGAGAGTGCAAGGGTCGTGGCCGTGGAGGGGCGGGCGGGCAACATCCGCCTGACCCTGGAGTGCGACGGCGCGCGCCGCGAGATTGCCGGCACCCATCTTCTGGTCGCCGTCGGGCGCAGGCCCTCGATCGGCGGACTGGGACTGGAGGCGGCCGGTATCGCCCATGGCCCGCGCGGGATTGAGGTCGGATCCGACCTGAGAACCTCCAACCGCCGCGTCTACGCCATCGGCGATGTGGCCGGGGGCGCGCAGTTCACCCATGTTGCCGGCTATCATGCCGGGCTGGTCGTGCGCTCGATCCTGTTTCGCCTGCCGGCACGTGAGAATCGCGACATTCTGCCGCGTGTGACCTTCACCGAACCCGAGATCGGGCACGTCGGCCTCACACCGGACGAGGCGCGCGCGCGGTTCGGGGACAAGGCCGTTCGCGTTCTGGAGGCGCCCTTTTCCGGCAATGACCGGGCACGGACCGAGCGCGCCACGCAAGGCTGTGTGCGGCTCGTGGTCGCCGGGCGCGGGCGAATTGTCGGTGGCGCGGTGGTGGGCCCGAGCGGAGGAGAGATCACCAACCTGCTGAGCGTGCTTGTCGCCCGACGCATGAGCGTGCGCGAGATGGCGTCCGTCGTGCTTCCTTATCCGTCCCTTTCGGAAGCTGTTCGCCGCGCGGCGATTTCCTACTATGCTGAGAGCACGAAGAACCCGTGGCTGCGGCGGGTGTTGCGCCTGCTTGCATGGTTCGGCTAGCCGGACGGATGCGGGCGGGTGGGCCATCGCGGCCGCAGCGCGCAAGGGCAGGCGGGACCACGTGACGAGGCCGCAATCAGGCAGCAGCGGATCAGCCGGGAGACAGGCTCCGCCGGACCCGGGGCCGGGGACGGGCGGTCCAACGCCCGGCATGGATGCCGGAGCGGTGACAGGACCGGCGGCGGGCCAGGTCTCCGCGCGAACCGGTGTCGCGCCCGAGGGGGCGGACGGTGGTGGCGGTGCACCGGCGGAGGTGCGCCGCTGGAGCGGCCTGTCCGGCAAGCTGCTCATCCTGACCGTCCTGTTCGTGATGCTGAGCGAAGTGCTGATCTTCGTTCCCTCGATGGCCAACTTCCGCAACACCTGGCTCAACGACAAGCTGACCATCGCGGGTGTGGCGGCGAGCGTTCTGGTCGAGACCGACATGGTGTCGCCGGCGGTGCAGGCCGAGCTCCTGCGCACCACCGGCGCGGTTGCGATCGCACTCAACGACGGCGACCGCCGTCGCCTCATCGCCATGGCGCCGCAGGCCGTTGCCGGTGACGACATCCGCATGACCATCGACATGGGCGAGGCGGATCCTGTGACGTCGATCATGCAGAGCGTGCACACGTTGCTTGCCGGCGGCGAGGGGTTCCTGCGGGTCGTGGGGCCGAGCCAGATGGGGCTTGGCGGACGCGTGGACATCGTGCTGCCCCAGGCGATGCTGCGCGATGCGATGCTCGGGTTCGCCGTGCGCATCCTGGCCCTGTCCCTGGTGATTTCCGCGATCACCGCCACGCTCGTCTATCTGTCGCTGCGCTGGATGTTCGTGCGTCCGATCCGCCGGCTGACCGGGTCGATGGCACGGTTCCAGGCCGCGCCCGACGATCCCGCGCGGATCATCGTGCCGTCCGCGCGCAACGACGAGGTCGGCGATGCGGAGCGCCGTCTGGCGGGCATGCAGGCCAAGCTTGCCGAAACGCTCGAGCAGCGCCGCCAGCTCGCCAATCTCGGACTGGCCGTGTCCAAGATCAACCATGACCTCAGGAACCTGCTTGCCTCCGCGCAGCTCTTTTCCGAGCGTCTCGAGATGGTCTCCGATCCGACGGTGCAACGCCTGGCGCCCAAGATCCTGGCAACGCTCGACCGGGCGGTCGGCTACACCCGCTCCGTTCTCGACTACGGCAGCGCGCGCGAGGCACCGCTGAGACGCAGGCTCGTGCGTCTCGACGTGATCGCGCGGGACGTGGGCGAGGTCCTTGGGCTGTCCGGGGAGGGAGACGTTGCCTTCGACAATCGCATTCCGCAGGGCGCGGAGGTCGATGCCGATCCCGAGCAGCTCTTCCGCATCCTGATGAACCTGTCGCGCAACGCCGTGCAGGCCCTTCGGGCCGACGACAATCCGGCTGCCGTGCGCCGGCTCACGCTCGAGGCGGACTGCGGTTTCGAGGGCGCGACGATTCGGATTTCCGACACGGGACCGGGCATTCCTCCCGAGCGGCGCGACCAGCTTTTCCACCCCTTCCAGTCGGCGGCCAAGAAAGGGGGCACCGGACTGGGGCTCGCCATCGCTGCCGAACTGGCGCACGCCCATGGCGGCAGCATCCGCCTGCTGGACCGGCCCGGCCCAGGGGCGTCATTCGAGCTTGTCATTCCGGCACGTGCCGCACGAGGTGATTCCGCAAGCGATTGAAAACGCTGACCTTGTGGGGCGTTTTCAACAGATTTGCGACAGGGGCCGGTCCGTTTGAAAAAAATCGCAGCGCTTGCTTGCAATCGGCGAAGGTCCGGGATAGGTATTGCGCCCTGTCAGGGGGCGTTGCCAACCTGACGGTTTCGGAGCCGGACGCGTCCAAGCGTCATGGCTCGAGAGAAGCGCCCGTAGCTCAGCTGGATAGAGCACCAGACTACGAATCTGGGGGTCAGAGGTTCGAATCCTTTCGGGCGCGCCACTCTCCTTCTTCCTCCGAAATTTGCGTTTTCGTCAGGGTCTGCGTCTTGCACGCGGACACGTCTGGCGTTTCCCTGTCCGGGGTTCGCGCTCATGACGTTTCGCTGGAGTTCTCATGACAAACCGGGATGTGACGATCCGGCCGTTCGAGGCGGCAACGGACATCGAGCCGCTGTCGGACATCTGGCTTGAGGCCTCGCGCCGCGCGCATCCTTTCATCGGCGAACAGCGTTTGCTCGCGCAGCGCGGACTGGTGAAGGAAAAATATCTTCCCGAGGCGGAGACATGGGTGGCCTGCCGCTGTGGCGATCCGGTCGGCTTCATCAGCCTCCTGGGCAGCTTCATCGGCGCCGTCTTCGTCGCTCCGGACCTGCAGGGGCAGGGGATCGGGCGCAGGCTCATTGCCCATGCGCTTGAGCTGAAAGGCGAATTGTCTCTGGAAGCCTACACCGCGAACGCGCAGGCCATGGCGTTCTATGCGCGCCTCGGGTTTCGTGAAGTGTCGCGCAGGCCGACCGACGACGAGGGCCTGCCGTTCGAACTGGCGCTGTTGCGTCTGGCCGGGCAGGCTCCGGGACGTGTGACCGGGGCTCTCAGCACTCGACCACGTTGACCGCGAGACCGCCCTTGGACGTCTCCTTGTACTTGTCGGTCATGTCGATGCCGGTCTGGCGCATGGTCTCGATGCAGCTGTCGAGAGGCACGAAGTGGATGCCGTCGCCGCGCAGGGACAGCGAGGCGGCGGTGACCGCCTTGACCGCGCCGAAGGCGTTGCGCTCGATGCAGGGGACCTGAACCAGGCCGCCGATCGGGTCGCAGGTCATGCCGAGGTGGTGTTCCAGCGCGATCTCGGCCGCGTTCTCCACCTGCTCGTTGGTGCCGCCGAGCGCGGCGCACAGGCCCGCGGCCGCCATTGCCGAGGCCGATCCCACCTCGCCCTGGCAACCGACCTCGGCGCCCGAGATCGAGGCGTTCGACTTGATGATGCCGCCGATCGCCGCCGCCACCAGCAGGAAGGTGCGGATGCCCTCCCGTCCCGCGTCCGGACAATGGTCGAGGTAGTAGCGGATGACGGCGGGCACCACGCCGGCGGCCCCGTTGGTGGGGGCGGTGACGAGCGTTCCCCCGGCCGCGTTCTCCTCGTTGACGGCCATGGCGTAGACGCCGAGCCAGTCCATCACCGTGTGCTGGAAGCCGCGGTTGTTGCCGCGCTCGCTGATCAGCTTCGCGTGGATATCGCGGGCGCGACGGCGCACCTTCAGCCCGCCCGGCAGCGTGCCTTCCCGTGACAGGCCGCGCTCGAGGCAGGCGTTCATGACCGACCAGATCCGGTCGAGACCCGCGTCCAGATCCGCCTCCCGGTCCGCGCCGCCATCGCGCGCGATCTCGTTGGCGCGCTTCATCTGCTCGATGGTGAAGCCGCCGGCCTTGCCCATGGCCAGCATCTCCTTCGCCGTCCGGAAAGGGTGGGGAACCCCCGGCTCGGCCGTTTCGGGCGCGTCGCTCTGGTGGGCGGCCAGTTCCTCGGCATCGACCACGAAGCCGCCGCCGACCGAGTAGAGCGTCATTTCCAGAAGCGGTTGGTCCTGCCCGTCGAGCGCGCGGAAGATCATGCCGTTGGCGTGGCCCTCGAGCGGGGGGCCGTAGTCGAAGACGAGATCGGTTTCCGGATCGAAGGCGATGTCGCCGAGACCCGGCGGATGGATGCGGCGCTCCCGGGCGAGCCGGTCGAGGTCGTCGTCCACGGCATCCGGGTCGATGGTCGCCGGCTCGTGGCCGAGCAGGCCGAGGAACACGGCCCGGTCGCTGGCGTGCCCCTTGCCGGTGAAGGCGAGAGATCCGTGCAGCGAGGCGACGACGCGCGCGGGTCGCAGGTCCTTGTCACGCAGGGCCTGCAGAAAGCGTGCCGCGGCCACCATCGGTCCCATGGTGTGGGACGAGGACGGGCCAATGCCGATCTTGAAGATGTCGAACACGCTGATGAACATGAGCTTTCCTTCCCACGGGCGAACGCGGAGCAAGATCATGCCGTGCTTTGGCACCGACGTCACCCGGCGAGCGGGGGAGCGCCGCAATCGCGAGATTCGCCGTCGTTTTCAGGCGGTGGGTACGGGGGCGGGAGAGACCTCTTCCGGCCACAGGAAGGCGTAGACGGCCAGCGAGAAGCCGATGTGTTCGCGCAGCAGCGACGTTGCCGCTTCGCTGTCACGCGCGAGTGCCGCGTCCATGAGCGCGGTATGATGCGAAAGCCCGACCGTGCGCTCCAGCAGGGCCCGGAAGGCGGCGCGATTGCCGTCGTCCAGGCTGGTGTCGCGGGTGGGCACCAGAACCATGTGGCGGTGATGGCGGCGCAGTTCCTCGGTGATCTGGCGCTGGAAGCGGGACAGGGTGTGCGACCGGCCGGCCGACAGGAGCGCTTCGTGAAAGGCATCGTGCGCGGCCTCCCAGGCGTCGGTCTCGCGGGCGTCCATGTCCGGCCCCAGTGCCGGCGCGCGCGAAAGCCGGTGATGGGCCGCGACGACGCGCGCCTCCCAGTCCTCGTCCCCATGGGCGATGGATCGTGCCAGAAGCGTTTCCTCCACGCTCCGGCGGGCGACCTGGAGGTCGCGCAGGGCTTCCGCCGAAACGGGCGCTACCCGGTAGCCGCGATTGCGTTCCGACACGACCAGCCCCTCCGCCTCGAGCCGCGACAGGGCCTCGCGCAGGGGAGTCCAGCCCAGTCCGTAGCGGGCGCTCAGGCCGGAGACGGCGAGCGTCGCCCCGGGCTGCAGCACGCAGTGCAGGATGTCGGACTTGAGCCGCGCGAAGGCTTCGTCGGTCTTTGCCATGGCCGTTCGGTGATCTCCGAGCCTGTGTCCTGTCCTGCCATGCCGTCACATGAACAGGACGGATCTGATATGATCGATGCGATTATATATAATCTAGTTGTGGTCGCCAATGTCTCTTGCTAGCCTCCGGTCGATCCTGCGGGGAGGGACGGGTGTTCCCGCGTGGACATGCTTGCAGGCACGACAGACCGAGGACCGGAGAAGATGACCGCATCGCGCGAAACCGACTGGCAGGCGCTGGACCGCAATGATCCGCTTGCCGCCAAGAAGGCGGCCTTCCGCATTCCCGATGGCGTGATCTATCTCGACGGCAACTCGCTCGGCGTCCTGCCGGAGGCGGTTCCCGCGCGCATGGCGAAGGCTGTCGAGCAGGAGTGGGGGCAAAGCCTCATCCGGGCGTGGAACGAGCATGACTGGTTCACGCTGCCCCAGCGTGTCGGCGACCGCATCGGCCGGCTGGTGGGCGCCGCTCCGGGCCAGGTGACGGCCTGCGACAACACATCGATCAACGTGTTCAAGGTTCTGGCCGCCGCGCTGTCGCTCAATCCGCAGCGCAAGGTGATCCTGTCGGACAGCGGCAATTTCCCGACCGACCTCTACATGGCGCAGGGCATTCGCGACATGCTCGACAAGGGGCATGAACTGAAAGTGGTTGCGCCGGAGGAGGTTGCCGGCGCCATCGACGACAGCGTCGCGGTGATGATGCTCACGCAGGTCGACTACCGCACCGGGCGCTGCCACGACATGGCGGCACTGACGAAAAAGGCCCATGACGCGGGCGCGCTGGTCATCTGGGACCTTGCCCATTCCGCCGGGGCCTTCGCCGTCGAGCTGGACGCCGCCGCCGCCGATTTCGCGGTCGGTTGCGGCTACAAGTATCTGAACGGCGGTCCCGGTGCGCCGGCATTCCTCTATGTCGCCGCTCGTCACCAGGACAGGGTTGCCCCGGCGCTCACGGGCTGGATGGGCCATGACGCGCCGTTCGCCTTCGATCTCGACTACCGGCCCGACGCGGGCATCGGCCGGATGCGTGTCGGCACGCCGCCGATCCTGTCGCTCAGCGCGCTGGATGCCGCGCTCGACGTCTTCGACGACGTGGACATGAACGTGCTGCGCGAGAAGTCGGTATCGCTTTGCGAGCTTTTCATCGCGGAGGTGGAGCGCCGGTGCCCGGAGCTGACGCTGGCCAGTCCGCGCGAGGCCGCCGTGCGCGGCTCGCAGGTCTCCTTCTGCTTCGACAATGGCTATGCCCTGGTACAGGCGCTTATCAGCCGAGGCGTGATCGGGGATTTCCGTGCGCCCGACGTGGCGCGCTTCGGCTTCACGCCGCTCTACATCTCCCACGCCGACGTGATCCGTGCCTGCGAAATCCTGGAGGAGATCGTGAAGACCCGCGCCTGGGACCGGCCGGAATTTCACGCAAGGGCGAAGGTCACCTGAGGGGGAGCGGGAATGAGCGATGTAAAGGGGCTGTCGCCCTATGATCCTGCCGACGACGGCGCGCAGATGGAATTCGACGGGCGCATGTCCTACGGCGACTATCTGGCGTTGCCGAAGATCCTGACCGCCCAGGCGCCGCTGTCGGACGCCCATGACGAGTTGCTGTTCATCATCCAGCACCAGACGTCCGAACTGTGGATGAAGCTCGCGATCCACGAGCTTCTGGCCGCCAAGCGCTCCATTGCGGGCGATCGCGTGGAGCCGGCCTTCAAGATGCTGAGCCGCATGGCGCGCATCTTCGAGCAGCTGACCGGGGCCTGGCAGGTGCTGCGTACGATGACGCCGTCGGAATACACCGAGTTCCGCGACGCGCTTGGCCAGTCCTCCGGATTCCAGTCGTATCAGTACCGGGCGATCGAGTTCCTGGCCGGCAACAAGAATGCCGCCATGATGCGCCCGCATGCCCATGTGAAGGGGGTGCACGACTGGCTCGAGGCGATCCGCCAGGACACGAGCATCTACGACGAGGCCATCCGCCTGCTGGTGCGCTCGGGCTTCGAGATCGATCCCGACCAGGTGGGGCGCGACGTGTCGCTGCCCTATGAGCGCAACGAAAGCGTCCACGCGGCGTGGCTTGCCGTCTACCGCGATCCGCACAAGCACTGGGCGCTCTACGAACTGGCTGAAAAGCTTGTCGACTTCGAGGATTACTTCCGCCGCTGGCGCTTCAATCATGTGACCACGGTCGAACGCGTCATCGGCTTCAAGCGCGGCACCGGCGGAACCTCGGGCGTGACCTACCTGAAGCGGATGCTCGAGGTGGTTCTGTTCCCGGAGTTGTGGGACATTCGCGCGGACATGTAGCCTCGGCGCACCGGGGCCTGCGACATGAAACGGGAGGGACTCTTGTCGCAACTGATCGATATCACGCCGGCGCTGAGGACGGGCGCGGCGGTGTTTCCAGGTGACGCGCCCTATCGGGTGACGCAAACCTTCGCCATCGGTCCGGGCTGCCCGGTCAATGTGACCGAGGTGTCCATGTCCACCCACTGCGGGGCTCATGCCGATGCGCCGTCGCACTACGCGGCCGATGCCAAGAGCATCGAGGCGGTGGCGCTGGAGGACTATATCGGCCCGGCGCGCCTGATCGACGCACGCGGGGACGGGCCCCTGTGCCAGCCGGCTGAGATCGACGCGGCGCTTGAGGGTGCGCCGCCGCGCATCCTGCTGCGTCTGGCGGAGGACCTCGACCCGATGCGCTGGCCGGAGGGGTTTCGCGCGCTGGCGCCGGAAACGGTCGAGATGCTGGCCGCCCGCGGGGTGCGACTCGTCGGTGTCGACGTTCCCTCCGTCGACCCCGAAACCTCGAAGGAACTGCCTTCCCACATGGCGTTCCTGCGTCACGACATGCGGATTCTGGAGAATCTGGCCCTTTCCGGGGCCGATTTCGGGGATTACGAGTTGATCGCGCCACCATTGAAGCTAGAAGGGCTTGATGCGGCCCCGGTGCGCGCGGTCCTGCGACGCCTCTGATTGCCGCACGCAAAACGAACAATCCTGGGACACATGCCTCCAGGTCCGGCACGATCCATTGAACGAGATCGGGCGGCCAGGCGAGGTGCGGGGGAGACAGGGATACATGAGCGCCACTGCGCATATGCTCGAGGTCGACGGGCTCGTCATGGAATATGGCGGGTTTCGTGCCGTCGACGGTTGCTCGCTCACCGTGGACGAAGGTTCGATCACCGGACTGATCGGCCCCAACGGCGCGGGCAAGACCACGCTTTTCAATCTCATCGCCGGGGCCTTCCCGCCGAGTGCCGGGCGCATCCGCTATCTGGGCGATGACATCACGGCGCTGTCCACCGACCGGCGCTTCCGGCGCGGTCTGGTGCGCACCTTCCAGATTCCGCATGAGTTCCATCGGCTGAGCACGCTGGAAAATCTGATGATGGTGCCGCCGTCCCAGGCGGGTGAGGGGCTGCTGGCCAACTGGCTGGCCCCGGGCAAGGTCGCGCGCGACGAGAAGCGGGTGCGTGCCCGGGCCGAGGAGACGCTGGAGTTTCTCGAACTGACCCATGTCGCCCAGGAGCGGGCCGGCAATCTCTCGGGCGGGCAGAAAAAGCTTCTCGAGCTTGGCCGCACCATGATGACGGATGCGAAGCTGGTGCTGCTCGACGAGCCGGCCGCCGGCGTCAACCGCACCCTCCTGCGCAAGCTGGAGGAGAAGATCGCGATCCTCAACCGCGAGCGCGGTTACACCTTCATTCTCATCGAGCACGACATGGAAATGATCGAAAAGCTCTGCGACCCCGTCGTCTGCATGGCCGAGGGGCGCGTGCTGATCGAGGGTGACTTCGCCACCGTGCGCTCCGACCCGCGGGTGCTGGAGGCCTACCTGGGCGAGACGGTGTCCGGATCCGACGAGGAGGCCGGCGCATGAGCGGGGCACGGGACATCCTGGACATGCGCGAGGTCGCCGGCGGCTACGGCGACGCCAACATCCTTCACGGGGTGAGCATCCGCGCCGCGCACGCGGAGATCGTCGTCATCGTCGGCCCCAACGGGGCGGGCAAGTCCACCGCCATGAAGGCGATCTTCGGACTGCTCCACGTGCGTGGCGGCTCGATCCGCGTCGACGGCACCGAGATCACCGGCATGAAGCCGAACCAGATCGTCGAGGCGGGCGTGTGCTACGTGCCGCAGGTCAACAACGTGTTCCGCGAGATGACGGTGCACGAGAACCTGGAAATGGGCGCCTTCCTGCGCTCCGGCGACCTGACCGCCGCGTACGACCGGGTCTACGGCCTGTTTCCCGACCTGAAGGAGCGGCGCAAGGCGCTCGCCGGAAACCTCTCCGGCGGCCAGCGCCAGATGGTGGCCATGGGCCGGGCGCTGATGCTGGAGCCCAAGCTGCTGCTTCTCGACGAGCCGACGGCAGGCCTCTCCCCCAAGTACATGGAACAGATCTTCCAGATCTGCCGCGACGTGCGCGACACGGGCGTCACCATTCTTCTCGTCGAGCAGCACGCCAAGCAGGCGCTCGCCTTCGCGGACCGGGGCTATGTGCTCGCCTCCGGCGCCAACCGTCACGAGGGCACGGGCGCCGCGCTCCTTGCCGACCGTGACGTGGCCGCGATGTTCCTGGGAGGCTGAGCGCAATGGGCATGTACGAGATCATCAACTTCTACCTCGTGCCCGGCGTCGTCGTCGGCTCGATCTACGCGCTGGGCGCGGTGGGTATCACGCTGGTCTTCTCGATCCTGCGGTACGCTCATCTCGCCCATGGCGACCTTGCGACGCTTGGCGCCTTCCTGGCCCTGGGGCTGGTGACGCTTGCCGGTCTGTCGCCCTATGTGGCGCTGCCGATCACCATGGTGCTGACGGCGGCCATCGCCGTGGCGCTCGACAAGACCTTCTATGCCTATCTGCGCGAGCGGCCGAAGATCGTCACGGTCATGGCCTCGCTCGGCGTGGCGCTGATGCTCCGCTCCGTGGTGCAGATGGTGTGGGGCGTGGATTCCCAGACCTATTCGCGCGGCATCGTGCGACCCGAGGACTGGTTCGGCCTGCGCCTGCGCGACCGTGAGATCGTGACCGTCCTGGCGATGATCGCCATCGTGGCGGCGCTGCAGCTCTTCCTCAAGTATTCCAGGTGGGGCAAGGCCATGCGCGCCATGTCCGACAACCCCGACCTGGCCCTGCTGTCGGGCGTCGACAACGCCAAGGTCGTGCGGCTCACCTGGATCATCGTCGGCGGGCTGTGCGCGGCATCCGGCGTGTTCCTCGGCCTGAACTACGAACTCAAGGCGATGATGGGCTGGACCATGCTGCTGCCGATGTTCGCGGCCGCGATCCTCGGCGGCGTCGGTCGCATCGAGGGCGCCGTTCTGGGAGGGCTGGTCGTCGGCATCGCGGAGGAGATGTCGACCCTCGTCCTGCCGAGCGAATACAAGGCGGCCACCGCCTTCGCGATCCTGCTCATCATGCTCATTGTGCGCCCGACCGGGCTGCTCAAGGGCAAGGTTCTCTAAGGGAGGGACGACGACATGGAATGGATCGGCCTTCTCAACTACGCCGTCTTCATGGGGATCTTCATCTGCATCTATGCGCTTCTGGCGCTGGGGCTGAATATCCAGTGGGGTTTCACGGGGCTGTTCAACGTCGGTATCGCCGGTTTCTTCGCCGTGGGGGCCTATACTTCGGCCGTGCTCACGTCTCCGGCGGTGGCGGACCGTATCGGCGGGTTTTCGCTGCCCGCTCCGGTCGGCTGGATCGGGGCGATGATCGCCGCCGGGCTGATCGCCTGGCCCATCGGCAAGATCTGTCTGCGCCTGCGCTCGGACTATCTGGCGATCGCCACCATCGGCGTCGCCGAGATCATCCGCCTCGTCATCAAGTCCGAGGGATGGCTGACGGGCGCGGCGCGCGGCATCACCGGCATTCCCCGCCCCTTCGGCGATCTGCCCTATCTTGCCTCGCAGCTTGCCTATCTGGCGCTGGTCGCCGGTATCCTGTTCGTGGCCTATCTTCTGGTCGAGCGCCAGATCGCCTCGCCCTGGGGACGCATGATGCGGGCCATCCGCGACAACGAGGACGCCGCGCGCGCCATGGGCAAGGACGTGCCCTTCCGCCGCCTGGAGGCCTTCATCTTCGGCTCGGCGCTGATGGGGCTCGGCGGCGCGCTGTTTGCCCATTTCAACCGCACGATCACGCCCGAGGCGATCGATCCGATGATCGCCACCTTCCTCGTCTGGATCATGCTTATCCTTGGTGGCGCGGGGAACAACCGCGGTGCCATCCTCGGTGTCGCGGTCATCTGGATCATCTGGTCCATGTCGGAGATGGTCACCGACCAGCTTCCGGCCGAATACGCGATCAAGGCCAAGTATCTTCGCGTGTTCCTGATCGGGCTGATGCTGCAGGTGGTGCTGCGGTTCCGTCCCGAGGGGCTTCTGCCCGAGCCGCGTGGCGGCCGGAAGACGCCTGAAGCCGGCGCCACGGGATCGGGCGACGCGCCCTGAAGACGGGCTCAGCCCGGGAGCCAAACCCCGGCGATACGAATGCAAAGGGCCGGCGGCGCGTGCTGCCGGCCCTTTTTGCGTTGGCCCCCGCTGCTCTTGAAGCGCATTGATTTTTCAAAACTTTCTCTTTCTTGAATGTATACGCAGAAGAAAATACGGTGGGTATTCGTATGGATTTTTCCGCGTAAACTTTAAGCAGACTCATGTATTGAGTTTGTCACTTTGGTATTTGTTTCAGCCTTTGTTTAGATTCGAGTACCAAAAATAACGTAGGGGCATATGGGGAGAAGCGGTCCTCTCTGGTCGAGAGGTGTCATTTTCAGGTGACTTGCATCGGAGTTCCGTCATGGAAGTCAGAAAAACAAGATCCATAACTTCGGACACGACGGCGACATCTGCGGTAGAATTCGCGATCATCGCTCCCGTCTTCTTGGCTGTTATGCTCGGTATTATTGCTTATGGCATCTATTTTGGCGCCGCGCACAGCGTTGCCCAGCTTGCCGCGGACGCGGCCCGTGCCTCCGTCGCGGGGCTTTCCGACGCGGAGCGGCTACGCCTCGTTCAGGGGCATGTCCAGGCGAGTGCCGGCTCCTATGTCCTGATCGATGGCGAGAAGGTCAGCGTCGAGGCGGCGCCGCTTCCCTCTGACACACGCCAGTTCCGCGTCGTGGTGAGCTATTCCGCCACGGACCTGCCGATCTGGCAGATGCGTCCGTTCCTTCCCCTTCCCAGCGAGACCATCGTGCGTGCCGCGGTCGTGTCGCGCGGCGGCTATTGAAACGCGGGGGAGGTCGTCATGCGCATGTTCAAGCACTCCTCGTTTCGTGTCCTGCCGGCGCGACTTCTGTCGGGCACGCGTGGTTTCCGGCGTGATGAACGCGGTTCCGTCGCCATCATGGCGGGCCTGTTCTTCGTGATGATCGCGGGGCTTGCCGCGCTCGCGATCGACATCGGGTCGCTCTACCTGGAGCGGCGGGTCCTGCAGGGCGTTTCGGATCTTGCCGCCATTGCCGGGGCGGGCGACATCGAGCAGGCGGAGCAGCGGGTCGAGGCGACACTTGCGGCGAACGGGGTCGAGGCCGACTACGAGGTGGTTCGCGGCTTCTATCTGGCCGACCCGAAGGTCGCGCCGGAAAGCCGCTTCTCGCCCGGGCGCACGCCCTACAACGCGGTACAGGTGGCCCTGAGCCAACCGGGCAATATCTTCTTCGCCCGCGCCTTCTCGGTACAGGAGCCGGAAATCAGCGTGATGGCGGTTGCCGCGCGGGCCGAACTCGCCGCCTTCGGCATCGGCAGCCGGCTGGCATCGCTTCAGGGCGGTGTGGCCAACCAGGTTCTCGGCGCGCTGACCGGCGGTTCCGTGTCCCTTTCGGTGATGGACTACCGCGCGCTTGCCGATGCGGATATCACCGTGGCGGATGCCCTTTCCGGCCTTGCGACGTCGGGCAAGGTGACCGCCGGCACCTATGGCGAGGTGCTGGATGCGTCGGTGACGCTGGGCGACTTCCTGGAGGTCGTGGCGAATGTGGCCGGGGCGAATGGCGATGCCGCTGCCTCGCTTGCGCTGCGCAAGCTCGCCCGTGCCGCCGGGTCGGGTCTCGACGTGCCGCTTTCCACGATGGTCGATGCCGGCCCCTTCGCGAGCCTTGCCGTCGGCGACAAGGCGCCGGGCTTTGACATCTCCGCCTCCGCGCTCGAACTCGTTTCCGCCGCGACGACGCTGGCCAACGGCGAACGACAGGTGGAGATCGATCTCGATCTCGGGGTGCCGGGTATAGCGCGCGCCCGCCTTGCCCTTGCCATCGGCGAGCCCATGCAGGGCACCACCCTCATGGCTGTGGGCGGGCCCGGAACGCGAATTTCCACCGCGCAGATGCGTCTTCGCCTGCTTGCGGAGGTCGGTGGCGAAGGGCTTCTCAAAACCATTCGCCTGCGGCTGCCGGTCTACCTCGATCTTGCCCATGCGAGCGCGGGGCTCGAGCGGGTGGCGTGCCAGTCATCGGGAGCGGTTTCCGTACGGGTCGGCGCGAAGCCGGGTCTTGCGAACCTGTGGATCGGCGAGATCGACCTGGACACGATGGCCGACTTTTCCGCACCCGCGCCGGTGGACAAGACACGGATCGTCGAGCTGCCCCTGATCAAGGTCGACGGCATCGCCCATGTTGAAAGCGGTAGCGCACGGGAGCGGTCCGTCTCCTTTTCGCGCTCCGACATTGGCCGCGCGCCGGGCAAGAGCCTGTCTTCCGACGCGCTCCTGCAGACTGCCGTGTCCTCGCTGCTGGGCGATCTCTCGCTGGAAATCAGGATGCTGGGCATGGGACTGGGCGAGCTTGCCGTCTCCGACGCGGTGACGGACACGCTCGCGAAGGTCGCGCTTCCGCTCGACTCGGCGCTCAACACGCTGCTCGGCGTGCTTGGCGTCAACGTGGGCGAGGCGGACCTGCGTCTCTTCGGCGTGCGGTGCGACGGCGGGGTTCTGGCGGGGTAGGGTTTGCATGTCTCGAGGCCGGCCTGCGCGGACCTTGCGCGCGCGCAGGCACGGCAGTAGGGTCCGCGGCGGTACTTCCACCGCCAATCGGATCCTATCGGGAGATCATCATGGCCTTCATCGCCGACGCGCTGTCGCGCGTCAAACCGTCTGCAACCATTGCCGTGACCAACAAGGCGCGGGAACTCAAGGCCTCGGGCCGGGACGTCATCGGCCTCGGCGCCGGCGAGCCCGACTTCGACACGCCGGAGAACATCAAGACGGCGGCTGTGATCGCGATCCGCGAAGGCAAGACGAAATACACGGCCGTCGACGGCATCCCCGAGCTGAAGCAGGCGATCTCCGCCAAGTTCAAGCGCGAGAACGGCCTCGACTACGACGTCAGCCAGATCACGGTCGGCACCGGCGGCAAGCAGGTCCTCTACAACGCGCTCATGGCGACGCTGAACCCGGGCGACGAGGTCATTGTCCCCACGCCCTACTGGGTCAGCTATCCGGACATGGTGCTTCTGGCCGGCGGCGAACCGGTGATCGTCGATGCCGACCAGACGACCTTCAAGGTCGCCCCGGAGGCCATCGAGGCGGCGATCACGCCGAAGACCAAGTGGATCATCTTCAACTCGCCGTCGAACCCCTCGGGTGCCGCCTATACGCGTGACGAGCTCAAGGCCATCGCCGATGTGCTCAAGCGTCATCCCCACGTCTGGGTGATGACCGACGACATGTACGAGCACCTCGTCTATGACGACTTCGAGTTCACCACGCTCGCCCAGGTGGAGCCTGCCCTCTACGACCGCACGCTGACGGTCAACGGCGTCTCCAAGGCCTATGCCATGACCGGCTGGCGCATCGGCTATGCCGGCGGGCCGGTCGAGATCATCAAGGCGATGGCGAAGATCCAGTCCCAGTCGACGTCTAACCCCTGCTCGATCGCCCAGTGGGCGGCGGTGGAGGCGCTCACCGGGCCGCAGGACTTCATTCCGACCAACAACGAGGTCTTCAAGACCCGTCGCGATCTCGTGGTCTCCATGCTGAACCAGGCCAAGGGCATCACCTGCCCGACGCCGGAGGGCGCGTTCTACGTGTTCCCCTCCTGCGCGGGCACGATCGGCAAGACCGCGCCGTCGGGCAAGGTGATCGAGACGGACGAGGACTTCGTCACCGAGCTGCTCGAGACCGAGGGCGTGGCCGTCGTCCAGGGCTCGGCTTTCGGCCTCGGCCCGAACTTCCGCATTTCCTACGCGACCTCGACCGAGGCGCTCGAGGAAGCCTGCACGCGCATCCAGCGCTTCTGCGGCAACCTGAAATAAGGCGCAAGGGGCGCCCCCAAGGGCTCCCGACCGCAAGAATACGGGGCCGGCGGAGCGATCCGTCGGCCTCTTTGCGTCTTCACTCGGGGACCTCACCTCCCCACAGGCGTCACCCCGGACGTCGCGAAGCGAAGATCCGGGGCCCAATCCACGCATCCGCACGTGACGCCGGCTGGTGGGACGCTGCCGCCGCAGCGTCCGCCCGGGTCCTTCCGCCACCACCGAGGTTGCCAATGGGCCCCGGGTCGCGGGCCTACGGCCCTTGCCCGGGGTGACGGTGGAGGAGTGGCATCCTCCCGGTGTCATCCCTGCCTTCGCAGGGATGACAGGGAGTGTGGGGCTGGCTCTGTTCGTCCCGCACGGCTCATCCCGCAACTGCCACGCGGACGCCATCCCTCGCGTCCCCATAGGCGTCACCCCGGACGTAGCGAAGCGAAGATCCGGGGCCCAATCCACGTTTCAGCATGTGACACCGGATGGTGGGACGCTGCCGCCTCCGCAACCGCCCGGCCCTTTTCGCTCCCACCGAGGTTGCCAATGGGCCCCGGGTCGCGGGCCTTTGGCCCTTGCCCGGGGTGACGGTGGAGAGGGGTGCATCCTCGCGGCGTCATCCCGGCCTTCGCAGGGATGACAGGGAGTGTGTGCGGGCCTGTTCGTTTGCGCCCCCATTCCCTAATCGCCACGCAGGCGCCATGCCTCACCTCCCCACAGGCGTCACCCCGGACGTCGCGAAGCGAAGATCCGGGGCCCAATCCACGTTTCCGCATGTGACACGGGCTGGTGGGGCGCTGCCGCCTCCGCGTCCGCTTGGGCCCTTCCGCTCCCACTGAGGTTGCCAATGGGCCCCGGGTCGCGGGCTTATCGCCCTTGCCCGGGGTGACGGTGGAGAGGGGGCATCCTCCGGGTGTCGTCCCTGCCTTCGCAGGGATGACAGGGAGTGTGGGGCTGGCCTGTTCGTTGGCACCCCCATCCCGCAACTGCCACGTGAGCGCCATGCCTCGCCTCCCCACAGGCGTCACCCCGGACGTCGCGAAGCGAAGATCCGGGGCCCAATCCACGTTTCCGGATGTGACATTGGATGGTTGGACGCTGCCGCCGCCGCGTCCGCTTGGGCCTCTCCGCTCCCACCGAGGTTGCCAATGGGCCCCGGGTCGCGGGCTTGTCGCCCTTGCCCGGGTGACGGTGGAGAGGGGGCATCCTCCCGGTGTCATCCCGGTTTCGGCAAAGCCGAAGACCGGGATCCAGTATCTGCCATCGGATGCGAGGGGCAACGCCGGTACGAGACACACCCGTTCGAGGCTACTGGATCCCTGCCTTCGCAGGGATGACAGGGAGTGTGGGGTAGCCCCCTCGTGTCCTTGACCCCCGCCCGGACGCCCGGGCCTTTCCGTCCCTGCCCATCACGCAGTGCAGCACGGGTTTTCCTTGCGTCACCTGCCGTATCGGCGCGACGATGAGTGTCCGCCCGTTCACGGCGGGCGGCGGTGCCGGTGCGCGGCGCCGTCCGGTATCTGCCGCGCCCGGTTCCTTCTGCGACAACAGGCTCCCCGGGAGCCGGAACGGGAAGGAGTGCGACCATGGGCGAAGACAGGGCAAAAGCAGGCACGGACCACACCGGCGGCAAGGACGCCGGGCCCCGGTGCATCGGCATCGTCGGCCCCTTCGGCAGCGGAAAGACCTCGCTGCTGGAGGCGATCCTGGCGCGCACCGGGGCCGTTTCCAGACAGGGAACCGTCGGGGCGGGCAACACGGTGGGCGACGGCGCGCCGGAAGCGCGTGCCCACGGCATGAGCGTCGAGGTCAACGCCGCCTCGGCGGAGTTCATCGGCGACAGCTACACCTTTCTCGATTGCCCGGGGGCGGTGGACTTCCTCGCGGAAAGCGCCGGGGTGGTGCCGGGGCTCGACCTGGCGATCGTGGTCGCGGAGGCCGACGAGAAGAAGGTGCCCGCGCTCCAGCTCATCCTCAAGCAGCTCGAGGACGCCGGCGTGCCGCGACTTCTCTTCCTCAACAAGATCGACCGCACGACGCTTCGCATGCGCGATGTCCTGATGCTGCTGCAGCCGGCCTCGTCCGCGCCGCTGGTGCTGCGCCAGATCCCGATCTGGCGCGACGGGGTCGCGACCGGATACATCGACCTGGCGCTCGAACGCGCCCATGTCTACCGCGAGCACGCGCCGAGCGAGGTGATCGCGATCCCCGGCGAGGACGCGGCGCGCGAGGTGGAGGCGCGCTTCTCCATGCTCGAGACGCTGGCCGATCACGACGACACGCTCATGGAGGCTCTGCTGGAGGATCTGGTGCTCGACAGCGACCAGATCTTCGCCGACCTCGCCGGCGAGATGCGTGACGGGCTCATCTGTCCGGTGTTCTTCGGCTCGGCCGAGCATGGCAACGGCATCGGGCGTCTGCTCAAGGCACTGCGACACGAGGCGCCCGGCGTTGCGGAGACCCGCGCGCGGCTCGGCGTGGAGGCCGACGGCGAACCTCTGGTGCAGGTGCTCAAGACCATCCACACCACCCATACCGGCAAGCTGTCGCTCGCGCGCATCCTGAACGGGCGCGTCGGGGACGGCGACACGCTGTGCCGCGCCGACGGTTCAACGGCCAGGGTCTCGGGTTTTTACAGGCTGAACGGCCAGCAGGCGCTGAAGCGCGACACGGCGGGGCCCGGCGACACCGTGGCGCTCGGCAAGCTCGAGGGGGTCGTGAGCGGTGAAACGCTGGGCGGCGCGGGGGGCGGCGAGGTCCCGCAGCTTGCGCCGCTGGTGGCGCCGGAGCCGGTCATGACGCTTGCCATCTCGCCGATCGAAAGGCGGGACGAGGTGAAGCTCACGACCGCCCTTTCCCGTCTTGGCGAGGAGGATCCGGGGCTTCGCGTGGAGCATGACGAGGACAGCGGCGAGACCCGGCTGGAGGGGCAGGGCGAGATGCACCTGCGCGTGGCGCTGGAGCGGCTTTCAGGCAAATACGGCCTGTCGGTCGAGACCTTCGACCCGAAGGTCGCCTACCGCGAGACCATCCGGGGCAAGGCGTCCGTGCGGGCGCGGCACAAGAAGCAGTCGGGCGGGCACGGCCAGTTCGGCGACGTGGCGCTTGAGATCCGTCCGCTGGAGCGCGGCGAGGGCTTCGTCTTCGCCGACACGATCACCGGTGGCGTGATCCCGAAGCAGTATATCCCTGCCGTGCGCGCCGGCGTGGAGGAGGCGCTGCGCGAGGGGCCGCTCGGTTTCCCTCTGGTGGATGTGGCGGTAACGCTGACCGACGGGTCCTTCCACAGCGTGGATTCCTCGGACCAGGCGTTCCGCATGGCCGCGATCCAGGCCATGCGCGAAGGACTGTCGCAATGTTCCCCGGTGCTTCTTGAACCGGTGCACAAGGTGACTGTCACCTGCCCGAGCGAGGCGACGGCGCGCATCAACGCCATCGTCTCCGGACGCCGGGGGCAGTTGCTCGGTTTCGATGCGCGCCCCGGCTGGGAGGGCTGGGACGAGGTCGCCTGCCTGCTGCCGGCCGGTGAGATGGAGGGGCTTATCGTCGACCTGCGCTCGGCGACGGCGGGCGTGGCGAGCTACACCGCCCGCTTCGACCATCTTTCCGAGCTTGCGGGAAAACCTGCGGAACAGGCGCTCGCGCGTCACGGAAGACGGGCGGCATAGGCCCTTCGGGCAGGACATCCGGCCCGCGCGAGGCACTTTCCTGCGCGCGCGGGCCGCCCTTCTCTGGATCTTTTTCCCCGCCGGCCCACGTAAGGGGGCGGGGCTCAACGGTCTGGAGGAGCGAGACCTTGCGACGGACACCACTTCTTGCCGCACTGGCGGCACCCATGATCGCCACCTTCGCGCTGTCCCCCGCCGGGGCGGCGGATGCCAGGGTGCATGACACGCAGGCCGGGCGCATCGCCGTCACGCCGGTGGCGACCGGGCTTGCCTATCCCTGGGGCTTCGAGGTCCTTTCCGACGGCGCCCTGCTGGTGAACGAGATCGAAGGGCGGATGCTGCTGGTTTCCGCCGACGGGGAGACCCGTACCGAGGTTGCGGGCGTGCCGGATGTTGCAGCCTCCGGGCAGGGCGGCCTTCTCGACCTGGCGCTTTCCCCCGACTTCGACACGAGCGGCATCCTCTATTTCACCTTCTCCGAGCCCGGCGAGGGAGGCGCCTCGACGGCGGCCGCGCGGGCACGGCTCGTGCGCGAGGGCGGAGAAGCCCGGCTCGAGGATGTTTCGGTCATCGCCCGCATGGAGAAGAAGACCGGCGGCGGACGCCACTTCGGCTCGCGGGTTGTCCCCGCGCCCGACGGAACGCTTTTCGTTACGCTGGGCGACCGGGGCGAGTCGGAGCGGGCGCAGGACCCGCGCGATCATGCGGGCTCCGTCCTGCGCGTTGGAGCGGACGGGTCGATCCCCTCCGACAACCCCTTCGCCGTCGGGGACAAGGCGCTTCCCGAGATCTGGTCCATGGGCCATCGCAACGTGCAGGGAGCGGCCATCGAGCCGGCGACCGGCCGGTTGTGGACGGTGGAACATGGCGCGCGCGGCGGTGACGAGATCAACCGCCCCGAAGCCGGGCTCAACTACGGCTGGCCGGTGATCTCCTACGGACGCCATTATTCCGGCGCGCGCATCGGCCAGGGCACCGAGGCCGAAGGCTACGAACAGCCGCTCCACTACTGGGACCCCTCCATCGCGCCCTCGGGCATGGCCTTCTACACCGGCGAGGCGGTGCCGGGCTGGAGCGGGGACCTCTTCGTCGGTGCGCTCAAGGACCAGCTCATTTCGCGGCTGGAGGTCGAGGGTGGCGCGATCGTCGGCGAGGAACAGATGCTTGAAGGCGAGTACGGGCGCGTGCGCACGCTGCGCGACGGCCCCGACGGGGCCTTGTGGTTTTCCACCGACGAGGCGGACGGCGGCATCTACCGCATCACCGCAGCTCCCTGAGGCTTTCCTGTCGTTGGATCATGTGATCGCTTTTCCGGTCCGGCGTGTCGTGCGCCGGGCCGCCGTCCGTCTCCCGGGATTTCCAACGCGCGCCATTCGGGCTATTGAAAGGGGAGCGGTCGCCGTCTTCCCTCCTTCCGGCCGCGCGCACCCACGATCCGAATGAACACGATCCCGCTCATCATCGCGTTTGCGTTCTTCATGGAGATGATGGATTCCACCGTCATCGCCACCTCGCTGCCGGTGATCGCCGCGGACCTGGGCACCAGTCCCATCGCGCTCAAGCTGGCGCTCACCTCCTATCTGGTGGCGCTCGGCATGTTCATTCCGGTAAGCGGCTGGATGGCCGACACCTTCGGCGCGCGCCGCGTGTTTCGCACCGCGATTCTCGTCTTCGTGATCGGATCCGTCGCCTGCGCCTTTTCCGACTCGCTGCTGACCTTCGTGCTCTCGCGCTTCCTGCAGGGCATGGGCGGGTCGATGATGGTGCCGGTGGGGCGTCTTATCCTGGTGCGAACCTTCGAGAAGAAGGATCTCGTCCATGCCATGACGCTGATGACCATTCCCGGTCTCATCGGTCCCATGGCCGGCCCGCCGCTCGGCGGGTTCCTCACCACCTATCTGTCGTGGCACTGGATCTTTCTCGTCAATGTGCCCATCGGGCTCGTCGGCATCTGGATGTGCGGCATCTACCTGCCCGACATCGCCCGGCGCGAGACGTCCGGCCTCGACTGGAAAGGCTTCCTGCTCACGGGCACGGCGGCGGCGGGAATCGTCTTCGGCCTCTCGGTCATCAGCCTGCCGGCACTGCCGCCGGTGGTGGGGGTGGTGACGACGCTCGTCGGCGTCTGCGCGCTCGGCGCCTATGTCCGGCACACGCGCCGCACGGCCCGCCCGATTCTCGACCCGGTGCTGTTTCGCAACCGGGCCTTCGGGCTCACGCTTCTCGGCACCAACCTGTTCCGCATTTCCTCGGGGTCGATGCCCTTCCTGATGCCGCTGATGTTGCAGACCGGCTTCGGCTACAACGCCTTCCAGTCCGGTCTGATCACCTTCACCGGAGCTTTCGGCGCCATCTCGATGAAGTTCATCGTCAAGCGGGCGCTCGCCGCGCTCGGTTTCCGCACGGCGCTGGTGATCGCCTCGCTGGGCGGCGCGCTGCTGACGCTGTCCATGGCGGGGTTCCAGCCCGACACACCGGTTTGGGTCTTCGTTCTGGTGCTCTACGTCACCGGGCTGACTCGATCCTTCCTCTTCACCTCCTCCAACGGGCTGATGTTCACCAGCGTCGGGTCGGACGAGGCGAGCCAGGCAACCGCCATGAGCTCGGTGTTCCAGCAGGTGTCGCTGGCGCTGGGCGTGGCGCTTGCCGGGTTCGTGCTGGAGGCCGCCGGGTGGTTCACGGGCGACACGCTGGCGCTGGTCAACTTCCATGTCGCCTTCATGGTCACAGCGGGGCTCGCGCTCGTGTCCGTGCCCGTCTTCGCGCTGCTGTCCGCTTCTGCCGGCCAGGACGCGTCGGGCCACCGGTTCCGCACGCCGGCGTGAGTGGCGCGGCCGACTGCTCACGGGAATGGCACCATCCGTTCAACGGCACTTGATTTGCCGCCTGCGGCCTCGCGCGCTAGGTCAGGGAGACGATGGCCGGAGAGAGCCGGCCGGCGAGGAGAGGACGCGGGACCGATGAACATCATTCGCAAGCGGAGCTGGGAGCTTCCCGAGAGCATGGCGACGCCGGAGCATGTGTTCCTCAACCGGCGCGCGGTTCTGGCGGGAATGGCCGGAACGGGCGCGATCCTTGCCGGTCTTGGCGGCATGCGGCCGGCATTTGCCGAGGAGGACCCGAGCGCGGGTCTCTATCCGGCGCCGCGCAACGAGGCCTTCAAGCTGGACCGGGAGATCACGCCGGAACGGCTGACGTCGCGCTACAACAACTTCTATGAATTCGGATCGCACAAGCAGATCGCGGAAGCCGCGCAGGCGCTGAAGATCCGCCCGTGGGAGGTCGTGATCGACGGGCTTTGCGACAATCCGCAGACCATCGGCATCGACGACCTGCTGAAGAAGGTGCAGCTCGAGGAAAGGCTCTACCGGCACCGCTGCGTGGAGGCCTGGTCCATGGCCGTCCCGTGGACCGGCTTCGCGCTTGCCGATCTCGTGCGCCTCGCCGGGCCGAAGGCGGAGGCGAAATACCTGCGCATGGAGACCTTCCTCGATCCGGACACGGCGTCCGGCCAGCGCGCGACCTGGTACCCCTGGCCCTATGTGGAGGGCGTGACGCTCGCCGAGGCGACCAATGAACTCGCGTTCCTGGTGACGGGCGTCTACGGCAAGCCGCTCGCCAAGCAATACGGCGCGCCGCTGCGTCTCGCGCTGCCGTGGAAATACGGTTTCAAGTCGATCAAGTCGATCGTGCGCTTCTCCTTCACCGACGAACGTCCCGTGAGCTTCTGGGAAGAGATCCAGTCGGCGGAGTACGGTTTCTGGGCCAATGTGAACCCGGAGGTGCCGCATCCGCGCTGGAGCCAGGCGCGCGAGCAGTTCCTCAACGACGGCAGCTATCGGCCCACGCTGCTGTTCAACGGCTATGGCGAGCAGGTCGCCGACCTCTACAAGGGGATGGAAGGGGAGCGCCTCTACCTGTGAGGGAAGACGGGGACCTCCGGCGATTTGATTTTTGGGACGCAATACCCCATATTCAATAAAGACAGGCCTGCAGCGTGCTGCAGGTACAAGGGCCGCTCAGGAGAAATCTTGGCGGCCTTTGCTTTTTTCATTGAGAAATTTCATGCGAGCATTTGTTTATGTCGATGGATTTAATCTCTATTTTCGAATGTTGAAGCAGCGTCCTCACCTGCGTTGGCTGAACATCAAGCGCTTGTCCGAAGAAATTCTCAGCAAGGACAATACGGTCTCGGCTGTGAAATACTATAGCGCAAGGGTTTCCTCGCGCCTCAAAGCGGAAGCACCAGCAATTCAGCAAATCTATCCGGATGCCCTGGCTACGCTTCCGGAGATCTCAGTTTGAAATCACGCCTCATTGACAGTGTATCGAATCCTGGCCCGGCTTCATATACGCTTAGGGGTGAGGATTTGGAGGAATCATGCAAAAACTGGAGCGCATGCCCACCCGCGAAGAATTCGGCCAGATTGTTTTGCGGCAGCGGGAAACCGCTTCTCAAATGGAGCAAGATGCCCTTGCTGTTGGTGATCAGCGTGAGGCTAAGGCTTACGCAAAAATCGTCCGGAAGTATGACAAAATGATATCGGATTACGGACTAGGCAGCAGACTCATTAAATCGGATCCAAATTCGGGCTGATGCGAGTTTGACGCCTGCCATGTAGTTGCGGGGATCCTTCTCGTATCGCGTGGCTATTGCCCTGAAGTTCTTGAGCTTGTTGAAGAACCTCTCGACCAGATTGCGCATCTTGTAGAGGTATTTCGAGAAGGCCGGGCGACGGCGGCGATGCGGCATGGGTGGGATGTTTGGAAACGCACCTTGCCCGGCGATCAGGTCGCGTATGGCGTCCGCATCGTAGGCACGATCCGCCAGAACGATGGCTTTGGCCGGCAGCTGCGAGAGAAGCGGGAAAGCCTGATGGCCGTCATAGGCTTGGCCCTCGCTCAGGCCCAATCCGATCGGCAGACCGCAGGCGTCCACCACCGCGTGGATCTTGCTGGTCAGGCCGCCCCGGGAACGTCCCATGCAACCGGATCCCCCTTTTTATCCCCGTTGGCACCATGCTGGTGAACGCGGATAGAGGAGCTATCGATCATCTGGATGTCGCCGTCATAAGCGGCTGATACGGCTTTCAATATCCGATCCCAGACGCCGGCGGCTCGCCATCGCACGAAGCGGTTGTAGCAGGTCTTGTGGGAGCCATAGCGTTCAGGGATATCCGCCCACGGCGCGCCCGTGCGCCAGCGCCACACAATGCCGTTGATCACCCGACGGGCAACGCCACGCACCTTCGTGGGAAGAAGCGGCTGGATCACCGACCATTCCGCATCGCTCATATCAAAACGGGCCATTGCAAACTCCTTGCGGAGCTTGAATCAAACCAAGCGTGATTTGCCTACCCAGTTTATGAGGGCGTCACCCTAGTCGTGCGTCCCTTGTCCGGCGTGAGGCGGCGGTCTAGTCTTGGTCGCAAGGCTTGGCCCGCGCCTCCCTCCCTCCACTTCGGGGAAGTATCCGTCATACGGGGCCGTTACACCCTTGAGCCATCTGTTCGGGCGTTCGCATGAGGAGGGATTGCGCTTTCCGCCCGTGACGGAGGTTCGAACATGCGTCTCACCGCTCCCATCCATCGCCTGAAACACCGCGCCCGCCTGCTTGCCCGCGAAAAGGGCATTCCGCTACACGCCGCGCTTGACCATGTGGCGCGCGAACAGGGGCAGGCCCGCTGGAGCCTGCTTGCCGCGCAGGCGGAGCGCCATGCGCCGGCCCGTCGCCTCCTCGGCCAGCTTTCCCCCGGTGACACGCTGCTGCTTGCCGCAAGGCCGGGGCAGGGCAAGACCGCGCTTGCGCTCGATCTCCTGCGGGAAGCCGCCGGGCAGGGGCGCATGGCCGTCTTCTTCTCGCTCTTCTACGCTCCGTGGGAAGCCGCCCGTCTCCTGACGCCGCGTGGCGGCGCGGAAGAAGCCGTGGATGGCGGGCTGCACATCGAGACGCTGGACGAACTCGATGCGGTGCTCGTCGGCGAGCGCATGGCGGGGGCCGTGCCCGGCAGTCTCGTCGTCATCGACTATCTGCAGCTTCTGGCGCGCGACGAAGGGGCCGGGGCGCAGGCACGCGAGGTTGCCGCCCTTGGCGCGCTTGCCCGCGAACGGGGCCTTGTGATCGTCTTCCTGTCGCAGGTGGCGCGGGCCTTCGATCCGGCCCGCGCCCGGCTTCCAGGACCTGACGACGTGGCCGGTCCCTGGCCGGGACGCGCCGACGCGTTCTCGCGCACCTGTTTCCTGCATGAGGGAGAGATGCGGCTGAACGACCCGGCCTGATCGGCGGAGATCGACGCGCGCAAAAAAAATGCCGGGTCCGAGGACCCGGCAGTTATTTGATTTTGCCACCTAAGTGGCGCAATCACCTTCCAGAGGGGAACAGTTGGCCGCATCAGACGTCGCTGGGAGGAGATAGCAACGAAGCGAACCAACAGCCTGATGGATATATGCAGTGCACAAGGCGCTCACACAAGAGGCACTGTTGCATTGCTGATATGCAAAATAAGCGGAGCACTTCGGCCAGCCCTGCAGATCCTGTCATGCTCTTGTCGCAACTGCAAAAATCACGGGCGATGAGCTGCCCGACCAGGCGGCATGTGCCCGGTTTCGCATCATCGCTCCGCGCTTTGCGCGGTGCAGCGTGACCGAATGATGGGCAGGCGCGTGCCGTGCAGTCCGTGGCGGTGGAGCCAAATGCCGGGACGGGCATGGCGGTGAAAACGGCGCGGAGAGGCGAGGGGAGGCGCGCGGCCAGGGTCGGCCGCGCGGTCGGGGACGTGCCGGAAGATGGCCGTCTTCAGAAGGTCCAGCGCTCGGCCTTGGACAGGAGGAAATCGCGGAAGGCGGTGACGCGGGCGGTGTTCTTGAGTTCCGAGGGGTAGGTGAAATAGGTGTCGAAACTCGGCGCCTCGGTCTCGGGCATGAGCTGCACGAGATTCGAGCCTTCCTCGTTGATGTAGTCCGGCAGCATGGCGATGCCGATGCCGCGTTCCACCGCGCGGCGGATCGCCACGACGTTGTTGACCCTGAGCACGCAGCGGCGGATCTCGCCGACGGGCATTCCCGCCGTCTCCAGCCAGTTCATGTCGCGCAGGTAGGAGGGCGCGTGTTCGCCGAAGGTGACGATGCGGTGGCTCTCCAGATCCTCGATGGTCTTCGGCGCGCCGAAGCGCTGCAGATAGGCCGGCGAGGCGTAGAGGTGAAAATGCACCGTGAAGAGCTTGCGCTGGATCAGGTCGGGCTGGGTGGGCTTGCGCAGGCGGATGGCCACATCGGCCTCGCGCATGCCCAGGTCGAGTTCGTCGTCGTCGAAGATGAGGCGCAGCTCCATCTCCGGGTAGAGATCGATGAACTCGTTCAGCCGCTTGGTCAGCCAGGTCGAGCCCAGGCCCACCGTCGTGGTGATGCGCAGGGTGCCGGAGGGTTTCTCCCGGCTGTCGGTCAGGCGGGTCTGGACCGACTCCAGCTTCATGAACACCTCGCGCGCGGTGCGGTAAAGCACCTCGCCCTGTTCGGTGAGCAGCAGGCCGCGCGCGTGGCGGTGGAAGAGCGGCACCTTGAGATCATGCTCCAGCGCGCTGACCTGGCGGCTCACCGCGGACTGGCTCATGTTGAGCGCGTCGCCCGCGTGGGTGAAGCTGCCCGCCTGCGCGGCGGCGTGAAAGATGCGCAGTTTGTCCCAGTCCAGAGGCACGTCTGACCTGCCAGTCTTGTGTCGTTGGAGCGTTCGTGATGTTCAGGCTATTCCGCCGCCTGCGCTCCGGCAAGCTCCGCTTCCGCTAGGAAACGTTCCGCCTCGAGCGCTGCCATGCAGCCCATGCCGGCGGCGGTCACCGCCTGGCGGTAGGCCTCGTCGGTCACGTCGCCGGCGGCGAAGACGCCGGGGATCGAGGTCTGGGTGCTGTCCGGGGCGGTCCAGATGTAGCCCGACGGCTTCATCTTGAGCTGCTCCTTGAACAGGTCCGCCGCCGGAGCGTGGCCGATGGCGACGAAGAAGCCGTCCGCCTGGACCTCCAGCGTCTCGCCGGTCTTGACGTTCTTCAGGCGCGCGCCGGTCACCGCCTTGGGGGTGCCGCCGCCCAGGACCGCCTCGACGACGCTGTCCCAGATCACCTCGATCTTCGGGTTCGCCTCCAGGCGCTGCTGCAGGATGCGCTCGGCGCGGAAGCTGTCGCGGCGGTGGACGACCGTCACCTTGGAGGCTAGGTTGGCGAGATAGAGCGCCTCCTCCACGGCGGTGTTGCCGCCGCCGACCACGATCACCTCGCGCCCGCGATAGAAGAAGCCGTCGCAGGTCGCGCAGGCCGACACGCCGGCCCCCATGAACTCCTGCTCGGTGGGAATGCCCAGCCACTTTGCCTGCGCGCCGGTGGCGATCACCAGCGCGTCACAGGTATGCACCGTGCCGCTGTCGCCGGTCAGGCGGAACGGACGGACGGTGAGGTCGGCCGACAGGATCGTGTCATAGACGATCTCGGTGCCGACGTTCTCCGCCTGCTTGCGCATTTCCTCCATCAGCCACGGGCCCTGGATGGGATCGGCGAAGCCGGGGTAGTTCTCCACCTCGGTGGTGATGGTGAGCTGGCCGCCCGGCTGGATGCCGGTGACGAGGACGGGCTCCAGCATGGCGCGCGCGGCATAGACGGCGGCGGTATAGCCGGCGGGGCCGGAGCCGACGATCAGGAGCTTGTGGTGTCTTTCGGCCATGGTCGTTCTCTTTCTCGCTCTGCGCGGTCGGTCTGCGCGTTCCGCCCGCGGCCCGTCTCAGCCCTCCGCGGCTGCCCCGGCGTCGATCCGGTTGCGATGGGCAAGGTAGCGCCAGCGGATCGCGGCGGCGATCCGGGGCGTTGCATCGATCGGCTCGTAGGTAGTCTCTTTGAGCGGCCCGGGGAAGGGGTGGACAACTCCCATGCGGGTCAATCCGGCAATAAATTCCTCAAACTTCCTGTGACCGCCCGAGGGGTGGAAAACATGCAAGGGTTTTCCGGTCACTAGAGCCTCTCCGACCATGTTGGCCGAATCGGCGGTCGCCACGATCGCGTCGGCATTGGCGAGGTAGGACAGCAGCGGATTTGCCGCCCCGCCGTCCCACATCAGGTGCCCGCCGTCGCGGGCCAGCACGCTGACCGCGTCATGAAGCGCGGCCGGTGTGCGGCGCGATCCGGTGATCATGAAACGCGCCCCTTCCGCCTCGAACCGGTGCAGCCCCTTCAGGAAGCGCTCGGTGTCGATGTCGTTGAAGCGGTAGTGCCGGCTGTCACCGCCCACCAGAACCGCGACGCGCGGGTGCGGCAGCGCGGCGATCTCCGCCGGTGGCGCCTTGCGCGCGGCCTCGATGCGCTGGCGGGAAAAGCGGTGCGGCCCCGTCGCCGTCACCAGCACGTTGTCCCCGCGCAGCCGGTCATGGTCCGGCACCCAGATGAAGTCGGCGATCCCGTTTCCCGCGCGCGGGTCCTTCAGGAACACGGTGAAGGTGCGTCCGCCGCTTGCGCGTTTGATATGCCCGAGATAGCTGACGGCGCGCCGGCCCGAGGCGATCACCATGTCGGGAAACGGCGGGGCGAGCGGGCTGCCCGGGGCACCGGGTGCCTCGCGCGGGTCGATCACCCCGAAGCGCGGCATCAGCCAGCGCCAGGGCGCGCGCGGTTTCACGCGGTGCAGCTCGTGGGGAAGCGACAGCGCCTCGGCGACGCCGATGCACTGGGTCTCGTCGCCGGCCTTTCCGTCGGTGACGATCCAGCAGTTTCGCGCCGTGAGCGGCGGCGGTTCGCGGCCCTCGCCGCCCTCGTCGTGTCCGGGCGGACGATCGGGGCGCGCGCGGCCTTCGCTTTCGTGATATTTCCCGTTCATGCCTTCTGGTGTCACACTATTGCACAACTGCGCAAAAAATCTTAAGGGGCGTATCCTAATGGAGAGCCTTGTCAGGATGCGAGTCGCACCGCCGAAAGGCGCTTCTTCCGGTACGTCGCGTTGCGTTCGCGCATGTGGTCCGGGGGTGGGCGTTGCACATGCGGATGCGGGATCCCTGTGTGCCTGCGATTGGCGAAGGAGACCAGCGTGAAAATCCGCCTCGATGCCATTGACTGGCATATTCTCAACGAACTGCAGAGCGACGGGCGCATCACCAATGTGGAGCTTGCCCGGCGTGTCGGCATTTCCGCGCCGCCGTGCCTGAGGCGTGTGCGCGCGCTGGAGGAGGCGGGCCTCATCATCGGCTACCGGACGCTGCTCGACGAGAAGCAGCTCGGCTATGATGTCACCGCCTTCGCCATGGTCGGACTGCACAGTCAGACCGAGGCCGATCTCAACGCCTTCGAGGAACGCATCCAGGCGTGGCCCGAGGTCCGCGAGAGCTTCATGCTGTCCGGGGAGGTCGATTTCCTGCTCAAATGCGTGGTGCCGGACCTGCAGGCGTTCCAGAACTTCATCATCCGCGAGCTCACCGCCGCCCCGAACGTCGACAGCGTCCGCACGGCCCTCACCATCCGCCAGACCAAGAACGAACCCGTCGTCCCGGTGAAGGAACTGGGGTGAGGCGCGTCCGCCCGCCCGTCCACCAGTCGCGAACCGGGGGCCCAATCCACGTGTCCTGACGCGACCTGCGCTTTTCGGCAAGGCCATGGCCGCAACCGCCCGGGCCTTCACGCTGGCCGAGGGTGCCAATGGGCCCCGGGTCGCGGGCGTGCCGCCCTTGCCCGGGGTGGCGGTGGAGAGGGGGCATCCTCCCGGTGTCATCCCGGTTTCGGCAAGGCCGAAGACCGGGATCCAGTAGCCGCCGTCGGGTGCGAGAGGCCCCACCGGTGTGAGACACACCCGTTCGAGGCTACTGGATCCCTGCCTTCGCAGGGATGACAAGGAGTGTGGGGCGTGCCCTGTTCGTTCCGTGCGCCCATTCCGCAATCGCCGTTCAGGTGCCATGTCCTGCCTCCCTACGGGCGTCACCCCGGACGTAGCGAAGCGAAGATCCGGGGCCCAATCCACGTGGCCGCATTTGACACCGGATGTTGGGACGCTGCCGCCACCGCAACTGCCCGGGCCTTGCCACTGCGACCGAGGGTGCCAATGGGCCCCGGGTCGCGGGCCTTTGGCCCTTGCCCGGGACGACCTCGGAGAGGGGGGCGTCGGCGTGCCGTCGGCGGAGGGCTCTCCGGCTGTCAAGAAACTGAGACGGTTCAGGGATAATCTGCTTTCGGATCGGGCCTCGCTTGCCTGTCCCCGTCTCGCGTGTGTCCTCGCGGTTTCCCCGCCGGGCGCCCGGTTCGCGGACGGTCGAACCCGAAGCCCGAAGGACGCGGATGCGCCAGCACAAGCTCGAGACACTGGTCTGGCTCGCCCGGCTGAAGAGCTTTCGCGCGGTGGCGGAAAAACTCAACACCACCCAGGCGGCGATCTCCCAGCGCGTGGCCTCCGTCGAGAACCAGCTCGGCGTAGTGCTGTTCGAACGCAGGAAGCGACAGTGCAAGCTGACGGCGGAGGGGCGTGAAATCATTCCCTACGCGGAGCGCATCCTGGAACTCACCGGCGAGATGCTGGAGCAGGTCGCCAATGCGGATGCGTTTCGCGGCGTCATTCGGCTGGGTGTGGTCGACACCATCGTCCATGTCTGGCTGACGACGCTGCTGGAACAGCTCCAGACCCAGCATCCGCATGTGACGGTGGAGTTGCGCGTCGACACGTCCACGGTGCTGCGCGAGGCGGTTCAGAGCGGGTCGCTCGACATGGCGTTTCTGGTCGGCCCCCTGGCGGATGCCGACATGTCCGCCCGCTACCTGTGCACCTACGAGTTCGGCTGGGTCGCAAGTCCCGACCTCGGGCTGCAGGGGCGTACGGTTCCGCTGGAGGAAATATCCCGGCGGCCGATCGTCACCTTTCCCCGCTCATCGAGACCCTATGTGCTGGTCAAGGAACAGATGAAGGCCGCCAACCTGCAGGCCTCGCGCATCAACGCGTCGGGGTCCGTGACCGCTTCCGTCAATCTCGTGGTCAATGCCGGTGGCATCGGCTTTCTGCCCATGGTCTCAGTGCAGGAGGAACTCGACCACGGGCGCCTGCATCTGGTCGATACCGATGCCGACTCCGTCAGCCTTCAATATTACGCCTATTTCCCCGCAGAGCTCCCTCACACGCTTACCGAGGCAATCGTCGATCTCGCAAAAGACGTTTCGAATGGGAAAAATTCGTAAATGCGTCATAAAAACTTCATATATTGAAGTTGATTAGGCGTATTTTGAAATCAAAACTTATCAATTTGCATAAGGATTATTAGTTTGAGCGACGCGTCGCCTGCATTTATTCATCATTCGCGTCGGATGACATCCCGCGTCCGGTACAGCGTCTTCTTCACGCCACCGCTCAAGATTGGACATCGACATGAACAGGAAAATCGCAGGCCGGACCGTTCGCGGCCTGGTGACCGCAGCCCTCGTGACCGCGGCCGCGGTCGTCTCGACCACCGCGGCCCTTGCCGAGGCGAGGGTGTTGAAGTTCGCCCACGTGCTGCAGACCAATCATCCCTATCACGACATGGCGCTTCGCTTCAAAGCGGAGCTCGAGGCTCGCGACGTCGGGCTGAGCGTCGAGATCTTTCCCGCCAGCCAGCTCGGCAACGAGAGCGAACTCATCAGCGGGCTGCAGCTTGGAAGCGTCGACATTTCGACCATCACTTCCGCCGTCACCTCGAATTTCGTGCCCGAGTTCCGGGTCTTCAGCCTGCCCTTCATGTTCCGTGACGCCGGCCATCTCTTCCGCGTCATGGACGGCGAGATCGGCGACGAGATGGCCGCCCGGATGCTCGACGCCGGACTGGTCAAGCTCGGCTACGGCTACGGCGGCACGCGCGACCTTTACACCAGCAAGGCGGTCAACGAACTGGCGGATCTCGAGGGACTGAAGATCCGTACCATGAAGAACTCCGCGATCATCGACACCTGGAACGCCCTTGGCGCCATCGCCACGCCGGTGGCCTGGTCGGATGTTCCCGTCAGCCTGAAGCAGGGGCTGATCGACGGCGGCGAGGGAACCGGTGTCAGCTATCGCTCGATGGCCTTCTACGAGGACACAAGGTACTTCACGCGGCTCGCCTACATCTTCAGCTGGCACAACCTGATGATGTCGAAGATGACCTTCGACTCCCTGACCGGCGAGCAGCAGCGCGCCGTGCTCGATGCGGCCAAGATCGCGGAAACCTACGAGCGCACCACCTTCCTCGACCAGGAGAAGGCGCTCTTCGACGATCTCGCCGACAAGGGTGCGGAAATCATCACACCGCGGGACCGCGCCGAGTGGATCGCCAGGATCAAGGACGTCTACGCGGCGAATGCCGATGACGTCGGCGGCCTGGAGCGCATCGAGGCCATCCAGAACTACTGACCCGGCAGGGTGGGGCGGCCGGCTTCCGGTTGCCCCGCCAGGCCCTTCGCGCGGGCGGGTCCCGCCGCGCGCGCGTTCCCCTCCAGAAGATGGAAACCCGATGAGCGAAGCCGTTCGTCCATCCGGCCTTGCGGCACGTATCCGCACCGGCCTGAGCCTTGTCGAGGCATCCGTCGCCGCGTTTATGCTGATCGTCATGGTCGGGTGCACGGTGCTTCAGGTCGTCGCCCGGTTCGTCTTCAGCACCGGGCTTTCGTGGACCGACGAGGTCGCGATGTTCTCCTTCATCTGGGCGGCGCTGATGGGGGCCGCACTCGTCATCAACACCGGCGGCGCGCACAGGATCGATGCTTTCGTCCGGCTTCTGCCGCTGCCGCCGCGCCGGGTTGTTCTCGCGCTCGTCTACGTCACGATCCTGGCGGCGCTGGTGCTGCTCGCGGTCTACGGAGTGAAGCTGCTCTTCGTGGTGCACTTCCAGAAATCATCGATCCTGCGGGTGCCCATGTCCTGGATCTATGCCGCGCTGCCCCTGTCCGCCACGCTGATGCTGGTCTCGACACTGCTCGACTGGCGGAGCCATCTGGGGTTCGGCGCGCCGGAGGGCGATCATGTCTGAGGTTCTCTTCCTGACCTTCGGCCTGTGCCTGCTTCTGTCCATGCCGGTCGTGTTCTCGCTTCTCGTCGCCAGCATCACCGCCATTCTCTGGGGCGGGTCGGTGCCGCTGACGATCGTCGCGCACAAGCTGGTCTCGGGCATCGACTCCTATCCCCTGCTTGCGATCCCGCTGTTCATCGTGTTCGGCGAGGTGGTCAACAAGGGAGGTATCGGCCGGCGCATCGTCGATTTCTCGCAGGCCCTTGTCGGCTCCTTCCGGGGGGGGCTTGCGCACGCCAACGTCACGGCGAGCATGTTCTTCGGCGGCATCTCCGGCTCGGCGACCGCCGACAGCGCGGCCATCGGGTCCGTTCTGATCCCGGCGATGAAACGCGGCGGCTATCCGGCGACCTTCTCGGTTGCGGTCACCGCGACGTCGTCGATCATCGGCATCATCATTCCGCCGAGCGTCGACCTTATCCTCTACGGCTGGCTGACCGACACGCCCATGGACGAACTCTTCGCCGGCGGGCTTCTTCCCGGCGTGCTGATCGGCGGCGCGCTCATGGTCGTCTCGTATGTCCTGTCCGCGCGCCACGGCTACGGCATTCGCCAGCCGTTCTCGCTGCCCGAACTCGTGCGCAGGACGGGCGACACCTTCCCCGCGCTTCTCATGCCGCTCATCATCATCGGCGGCATCCTGGGCGGCGTCTTCACCGTCACCGAGGCGGCGGCCGCATCCGTCGTCTACGGGCTGCTGGTCACCTGGCTCTACTATCGCGAACTGAAGTTCGCCGATCTGCCGACGCTTTTTTCCGATGCGGCGAAGACGATCGGCCAGGTCATGTTCCTTCTGGGAACGGCCAAGGTCTTCGCCTACGTCATGACCATCGAGCAGGTGCCGCTGCATCTGTCGCAGGCTCTGTTCGAGGCCCTGCCGTCGACCGGCTTCTTCGCGTTGAACGTGATCCTCATCTGCCTCGTCGTGGGCCTGTTCCTGACGCCGGCCATCGCCACGATCATCCTGACGCCGATCCTCTTTCCGGCGGCCATGGAATTCGGCGTCGATCCGGTACACTTCGGCCTGATGCTGGTCTCGGGCCTGGCGCTTGGCCACGTCACGCCACCGGTGGGCCTGACGCTGCTGCTGACCTCCAGCATCGGCGGCGTTTCCGTCGGGCAGATGCTCCGTCCGCTCCTGCCGTTCTTCCTGATGCTGGTCGCGATCGTTCTGGTCATCGCCTATGTGCCGGCGATCACCCTGTTCATTCCAGACCTGATGCGTGGATGACGGTTCCCCGCCGGGGACAGGCGGAACCTCCTTGCGGGGGCAACTCACCTCGCTGCGGGGTGACCAGGTGCGCGCGCAAGCCGCGCCACAAAAGAAAACCGTCCGGACGGGGGCCCCGTCCGGACGGCCGAGATGCGAAAAGCCTGACTCAATTTTCGCGCAACTGTTGGAAGTTTCCTGCCGGAAATTGCGCGAAATTGCCTCTTTGGAAAAAGCAACCGGCGATGTCGCCGGACGCCCGAAAGGGCAGGGTCAGCCGAACTTCACTTCCATGATCTCATAGGCATGGGCGCCACCCGGCGCGGTCACCTCGACGCTGTCGCCAACCGACTTGCCGATCAGCGCGCGGGCGATCGGCGAGGAGATGGAGATGCGGCCGAGCTTCACGTCCGCCTCGACGTCGCCGACGATGGTGTACTTCTTCTCTTCCTCGGTGTCCTCGTCCACGAGGGTCACCGTGGCGCCGAATTTCACCGTGTCGCCCGACAGCTTGCTGACGTCGATCACCTCGGCGCGGCCGAGCTTGTCCTCAAGCTCGCTGATGCGGCCCTCGTTCAGGCTCTGCTGCTCCTTGGCCGCATGATACTCGGCATTCTCGGACAGATCGCCGTGGGAGCGTGCCTCGGAAATCGCCTGAATGATGCGCGGGCGCTCCTCGCTCATGCGCTGCTTCAGTTCCTTCTCGAGCATCGCATAGCCCGCGTTCGTCATCGGAACCTTGTCCATAGGTCTTCGACCCTTTCATTCTTCAGGGCTTGCCCGCGCGCTCCCGACAGGGTCGCGCCCACGGGCGTCCTCTCTCGTTATCCGCGTCCGCCGGTCCGGACCGCCGGTGTCCGACGGTCTTCGGCAAGCAGACAAACGTCCGGCCGGGAGGGTCCCGGCCGGATCGAAACGCATTCGGTTCAGGTCGCTTCGCGACGTTTACGCGAAGTAGGCCTGAAGAGGCTGCACTTCAAGGTTGCCCGAGGCGTAAGCCTCGATCCCCTTCGCGGCCGCAACGGCCCCGGCAAGGGTCGTGTAGTAGGGCACCTTGTGCAGCAGAGCCGCCCGACGAAGCGAGCGACTGTCGGAGAGGGCCTGGGCACCGTCCGTCGTGTTGAAGACGAGCTGCACCTCTCCATTCTTGATAGCATCGACGATGTGCGGCCGGCCTTCAAGCACCTTGTTCACACGGGCGCAGGAAATCCCCCGCTCCTCCAGGAAGGCCTGGGTGCCGTGCGTGGCGATGATCCTGAAGCCGGCACGCGCCAGCCGGGCGATGGGATCCAGCACCCGCTCCTTGTCGCTGTCGCGCACCGAGACGAAGACCGTGCCGCTCGTCGGCACGCGCGTCCCCGAGCCGAGCTGCGACTTGGCGAAGGCGATCTCGAAGGTGCCGTTGAGGCCCATGACCTCGCCGGTGGAGCGCATTTCCGGGCCGAGCAGCGTGTCGACGCCCTGGAACCTTGCGAAGGGGAACACCGCTTCCTTGACCGCGATATGGTCGAGCTTCTTCTCGCTGAGCCCGAAGGAGGCGAGCGGCTCGCCGGCCATGACGCGGGCGGCGATCTTGGCGATCGGCGCGCCGATGGTCTTGGCGACGAAGGGCACCGTGCGCGAGGCGCGCGGATTGACCTCGAGCACGTAGATTTCCCCGTCCTTGATGGCGTACTGGACGTTCATCAGGCCGCCGACCTCGAGCGCGCGGGCAAGGGCCTCCGTCTGGCGCTTGAGCTCGGCCACGAGGTCGTCGGAGAGGGAGTAGGGCGGCAGCGAGCAGGCGCTGTCGCCGGAGTGAATGCCCGCTTCCTCAATGTGCTCCATGATGCCGCAGACGAAGACGTCCCTGCCGTCGGCAAGCGCGTCCACGTCGACCTCGATGGCGCCGTCGAGATAGCGGTCGAAGAGCAGCGGGTTCTTGCCCAGAACCGTATTGATCTGCCCCGTCTTGTCGTTCGGGTACTTGGCGCGGACATGGCCTGGAACCAGCTCCGGCAGGGTGCCGAGCAGATAGGCGTTGAGCGCCTCCTCGTCCCGGATGATCTGCATGGCGCGGCCGCCGAGCACGTACGAGGGACGCACCACCAGCGGCAGGCCGAGGTCGGCGACGATCAGGCGGCTCTGCTCGACCGAATAGGCGATGCCGTTCTCGGGCTGCTTGAGGCCGAGGCGGTGCAGCAGCTTCTGGAAGCGGTCGCGGTCCTCGGCCAGGTCGATCATGTCCGGGGTGGTGCCGAGAATCGGAACGTCCGCCTCGACCAGCGCTGCCGCGAGCTTCAGCGGCGTCTGGCCGCCGAACTGGACGATGACGCCGTGCAGCGTTCCCTTCGACTGCTCGGTGCGCACGATCTCCAGAACGTCCTCGGCCGTCAGCGGCTCGAAGTAGAGGCGATCCGAGGTGTCGTAGTCGGTCGAGACGGTCTCCGGGTTGCAGTTGACCATGATGGTCTCGAAACCGGCGTCCTGAAGCGCGAAGGCCGCGTGACAGCAGCAATAGTCGAACTCGATGCCCTGGCCGATCCGGTTCGGTCCGCCGCCCAGGATGAGCACCTTCTTCGCCTCGCTGGGCTGCGCCTCGTCGGCGAGGGCGCCGGCGAAGGGCAGTTCGTAGGTCGAATACATGTAGGCGGTCGGTGACGCGAACTCGGCCGCGCAGGTGTCGATGCGCTTGTAGACCGGGTGCACGTCGAGCCTGGCGCGCAGGCGCGCGACGTCATTCTCGTCGAGGCGCGCGAGCGAGGCCAGGCGCGCGTCGGAGAAGCCCATGCCCTTCAGCCGGCGCAGCGCATCGGCACTGTCGGGAAGGCCGTGGGTGCGGATCTTCTCCTCGGTGGCGACGATGGCCTCGATCTGGCTCAGGAACCACGGGTCGATATGGCAGGCGCGGTGCACGTCCGCCAGATCGGTGCCGAGGCGGAAGGCCTGGGCGACCTTGAGCAGGCGGTCGGGCGTCGGCAGGGCGAGGGCCGCGCGAATGGCGTTCCTGTCGTCGTTCTGCCCAAGGCCCGGGATCTCGACCTCGTCGAGACCGTTGAGCCCGGTCTCCAGGCCGCGCAGCGCCTTCTGCAGGCTCTCGGCGAAGGAGCGGCCGATGGCCATGACCTCGCCGACCGACTTCATGGCGGTCGTCAGGATGGGCTCGGCGCCGGGAAATTTCTCGAAGGCGAAACGCGGGATCTTGGTGACGACATAGTCGATGGACGGCTCGAAGGAGGCGGGCGTCGCGCCGCCCGTGATGTCGTTCTCCAGTTCATCGAGCGTGTAGCCGCAGGCGAGCTTCGCCGCGACCTTGGCGATCGGGAAGCCGGTGGCCTTGGACGCCAGCGCGGAGGACCGCGACACGCGCGGGTTCATCTCGATGACGATCAGCCGGCCGTTCTCCGGGTTCACCGCGAACTGGACGTTGGAGCCACCGGTCTCGACGCCGATCTCGCGCAGGACCGCGAGGCTCGCGTCGCGCATGATCTGGTATTCCTTGTCGGTCAGCGTCAGCGCCGGCGCGACGGTGATCGAATCGCCCGTGTGCACACCCATCGGGTCGATGTTCTCGATGGAGCAGATGATGATGCAGTTGTCCGCCTTGTCGCGGACGACCTCCATCTCGTACTCCTTCCAGCCGATCACCGATTCCTCGACCAGAACCTCGGTCGTC
>MDTG01225873.1_pt1 | contig 68781 bp, 56 predicted proteins | sample 811421 | NCBI WGS metagenome assembly MDTG01 (sample SAMN05326645, study PRJNA326480) | marine metagenome | isolation source: seawater | place: Pacific Ocean: South East | collected 2011
GACGAGCCGTCTCTTTATTGATGGCTGCAAATAACTCTGGATCGAAATCCGAAATATTCATGCTACGTTCTAACATGGGGTCTCCTAAGGCAACGTGTATGGTGTTTTTTTGAAGGCTATATTGTACGCTGAAAACGCACATTTGCCTATCGTGTAAAGATGAACATATTTAAACAGGGATTGAATTTATTTCACAGTGTTTTAATAATGATATTTTTTTATTGATACATAACGAAAATTTATGAATTTAAAATATTACATAGGTTTTTAAAATGTCATTTGCATAAAAAATAGCACACAGGCATTGCTTTTTACCATTTTCAAACTACCCTAATAGTCTTAATAAATATCAAGGATGGTATAAAATCTCATGTTAGCAAAACCTCTTTACGAAGCCGCCCCCTATGGCTACTTTATCCTCGGCATTAGTTGCATCACATTAGCGAATAATGTGGTGCCTACAGTCATCGGTATCGTACTCTTTTTAATGGGTGCAAATATTTGGCGAATGCGCTCAAATGCAAGACGCACAGATCATTCAAGTCAACGAGTAAATCAAAGAAAGCTCTATTATTACTATGAATTTAAACCATTTATTGTTTTTATTGCGGCATATACCTTGATCCAATGGACACAAAATGAACTTGTTTCAGTGATTGGCGTGTTACTGTGTATTACCGCTGTGGTGATTCTTGTGATGCGAATTTTAAACCGGCATAGTCATTCAATATTGCACTAAAAAAGAGCGGCTCAGCCGCTCTTTTTTATGGTTTTTTACGCCAGTTTTTTTAACAGCTCAGTACGCAAAAGCTGGTAATCACACACAATATCTTCTGCAAGACATTGCTTTGCTAACGCATCTGCTAAAGGCTTTGGCATCGGTAACTCAATCTCGAGTATTTCTTCCACGCTTTCTTTAAATTTAGCGGGGTGTGCCGTCGCTAAAAAGATACCCGAACTGCCCGGTGCAATGTTTTCTTTTAAGCCTTGGTATGCAATCGCAGTATGAGGCTCTGCAACATACCCTGTTTGATGAATTTTTTTCATCACCTCTTTGGTTGCCTCTTCATCGACACAGCTTGAATAAAAGTCATCATAACTAAACCATGCATTATCTAACATGTGCTGAACACGCGGCCAATTGTTTGGTTTACTCACATCCATCGCGTTCGATAACGATTCAATCGTTGCGTTAGGAGCCCACTCTTTATTTTGCAAGAAACGAGGCACCGTATCGTTTTGGTTGGTTGTTGCACTGAGTTTTGCCACTGGCATCCCTAGTACAGCGCCAATCATCGCAGCACACACGTTACCAAAGTTTCCACTTGGTACAGAGATATGCGCTTTAGCACGTTGCGCTTTTGGCAATTGTGCTATTGCTTCAAAGTAGTAACACACCTGTGCAACTAAACGGCTGATGTTGATTGAATTCGCTGAGTTTAACCCTAGCTTTTCTTTTACTTCATCATCGAGAAACGCTTGTTTTACCATGCTTTGGCAATCATCAAAGCTGCCATCAACCGCATAGCAATGAATGTTGTTGCCTAACGTAGTGAATAGTTTTTGCTGTGCTAGCGAAATTTTGCCTTTCGGATATAGAATAACCACATCAATATTCGGTTTGTTGTAAAAGGCATGCGCAACCGCAGCACCTGTGTCACCCGACGTTGCGGTTAGAATGGTAACTTTTTCTCCTTGGCTAAATTGTGCAAGACACTCTGCCATGAAACGCCCACCAAAATCTTTAAACGCTAATGTTGGCCCATGAAAAAGCTCTAAACAGTAAATATCCTTTTCAACTTCAACAAGTTTTACATCAAAGTTAAACGCATTTTGTACCATCTCAGCAACGGTGTCTGCGGGTAATTCATCCCCAATCAAATGGGATAAGATTTTGCTACTGCGAGTAACAAAGTCCAAATCTAATAAAGCATCAATATCAGCAATAGGCGCCAAGCTATCTGGAAAGAAAACGCCTTGGTTACGACCCAAACCCGTTTTTACAGCTTCAATAAACGACACCTGTTGTGTTGCATCTTTTAAATTATGTAATTGCATTGTAGTTCCTTAAATTCTTTATAGCTGTCGTGTGCCAAGCTGATCAAGCTGGCAAATATGGCAAAAACCATGTTCATTAATGTAATTATCATTAAGCCACGCTGCGCATTGCTTAGCGGCATCTAGACTTTTACACACTGTAAAAAGAGTCGGTCCAGCACCCGAAATACTCACAATCTCAGCGCCAAGTTCTGGTAAAGCATGCTTCGCCTCGCTAAACCCGTTTATAAGTGGCGCTCGGTGTGGCTCAGCAATTTCATCACGCATAATTGATAAGGCATCATCAAAACGCCCTGTCAGTAACAAGCTGCTGAATGCAGACAATCTTTGTGCGAACTCAACACTGTCATGCATTGATAGTTGCGTGGGTAAAACCGAGCGAGCTTTTGCCGTATTAAGAGAAAAGCCAGGAAAAGCTGCCACATAATACCAGCGCTCATCAACCGGTAACGCAATGGATTTATTGGGAATAAGATCGCCTGTTAACTGTAAACCACCTAGGTAACATGGCGTGATGTTATCGTAATGACGACCACCACTCACAATCGCCTCAAAATCAGCCATAAGTTCAATCAACTGCTCTTGCGATAAGTTAGTTTTAGCAAACTGATCAAGCGCAGCAAATGTAGCAACCACAGAACATGCACTTGAACCAAGCCCAGAACCGATTGGTAAGTTCTTTTTAAGCTCTAGTTTCACGGTGGGCATGGCCGGTGCAACATGCGCTTTAAAATGAATAAGGCACTGATAGGCAAGATTTTCTTCTGCGTTAGCTGGTAACTTACTGGCATACTCTCCTGAGCACACAAATGTGTCTTGCTCAGCTGCAGATACCTCAACCACATCACCAAGTAGGCTGCCATCAATAGGGGCCAATGCGGCACCTAAAGCATCAAATCCAACCGCAAAGTTACCGATAGAAGCCGGTGCGTAAATACGGATCATAACCTTCTCCTAGCGTGATAATGTTTTTAAGATATCAGCAAATACACCTGCGGCAGTCACTTCTGCACCCGCACCATAGCCACGGATAACAAACGGACGAGGCTGATAATATTGGCTAAGAATCGCCAGTGCATTTTCACCATCACGAATATCATAAAGTGCATGCTTACTATCAACCGCTTCAATACCTACTTTGCAGTGACCATTTTCAATAGTGCCAACATAACGCAGCACTTTACCTTCGCTTGCTGCACTTTGGATACGGTCATTAAAAGCAGCATCAAGACTGGGCAGTTTTTCCATAAACTCAGCAACCGAATCTCCCTCTGCAAACCCTGTTGGTAATACAGATTCAACTTCAATATCGCTTAACTCAAGTTCAAGTCCAGACTCACGCGCAATGATCAGCAGCTTTCTAGCAACATCGGTCCCCGATAAGTCATCACGCGGGTCTGGCTCAGTGAAGCCACTTTCTTTTGCCTTTACAGTTGCTTCGCTCAACGAGAGGCCATCCTGCAAAGCACCAAACATGTACGATAACGAGCCTGATAATATGCCGCTGAACTTAATAAGTTCATCACCCGCGCCAAATAATGACTTTAAATTATCAAGGACTGGTAAACCTGCCCCTACGTTGGTTTCGTATAAAAACTTACGGTTATTCTTTTGTGTCGCAGAAATCAAATCTTGATAGTACGCAAATGAGCTGGTATTTGCTTTTTTATTCGCAGCCACAACATGGAAACCAGCATTTAAGAAATCAACATACTGCGCGGCGAGTTTATCGGCTGAGCTACAATCAACAATAACAGGGTTGATTAAATGGTTTTGTTTTACAAATTGCTCAACGAGTTTTAAGTCAAAACCTTGCTCCGATATCGCTAATTTTTCTTGCCAATCACTAAAGGCAATACCGTCACTGTCGAGGTAGAGTTGTTTTGAGTTAGCAACACCGTACAAATTAAGCTTAATATTGCGCTTTTCAAGCCATGCCTGCTGGCGCTCAAGTTGCTGGATAAGCTCTTGGCCAACTAAACCACAGCCTAATAAGAACATATCGATTGATGGAATATGTGTAAAAAAGTTCTCGTGGCACACTTTCACAGCATCATTGCACAGCTCACCATCAATAACCGCAGAAATAGCACTCTCTGTTGAATCTTGGGCAATCGCCACAATGTTGACTTGTGCTTGTGCTAATGAAGCAAAGAATTTTGCTGCAAGACCCTTATGCGCTCGCATATTGTCGCCCACTAAAGTAACAATCGCTAAATTACGTTGTACTTGAACGGGTTCAATAAGCCCAGCTTGCGATTCAAGTTCGAAAGCCGTTTGCAACGCTTCTAGAGCCAGCGCTAAATCACTTTCGTGAACACAAAAACTGATACTAAATTCACACGACGATTGTGTAATTAACACAATCGATACATTGTCATGAGCAAGGGCATTAAACACCTTAGATGCCATACCCACTTTACCTTTCATGCCGGGTCCTGAGACCGTTAACATTGCAAGGTTTTGTAAGCTTGATAACGCTTTAACCGGTTCTGACGATACGCTATCGTTACTGATCACAGAGCCTTCAGCGCGAGGGTTATGAGTATTTTTGATCTCGCAAGGTACGCCAGCTTTAGCACATGGCAAAATTGTTTTTGGGTGTAACACCTTGGCACCAAAGTAAGAAAGTTCCATCGCTTCTTTATAAGACAGCGAATCTACTTTAGAGGCTTTTTTGATATAACGCGGGTCCGCATTGTAAACACCGTCAACATCGGTCCAAATTTGACAAACATCGGCTTCTAAGCAGGCTGCAGCAATTGCTGCTGAATAATCAGAGCCATTACGGCCAAGTGTTGTAAGCTCGCCTTGCTCATTAGCCGCAGTAAAACCAGGCATGATGTAAATGGTACTTGGTGCTGCTTTTAATGCTTCACGAAAACGCAACTTACTCGCGGCTAAGTCTGCTTCTGCATCAATATATCCACCAACAGAAGCAATACAATCGGTTGCCTCAAGGTAGTGCGCATTACTCTCTTTTAACATACGCTGCATGAGCGCCACACTCACTCGCTCACCAAAGCTAATAACATAAGCTTTAACTTGGTCTGGGCAGCACGTTAATAATGCAACACCATCCAATTTATTTTTTAGGTCATTTAAATTAGGCCAATTATCAACTGCGCCAAACTCTGCTTCTACATCCGCCTTTAACTGCTCACAGCGATTAACCAGTGCATGCCATAACTCACTATAATCACGCCCCTGCTCTGCTGCACTCGCTAGCGCAACGAGTGAATCAGTCATGCCGCCTGGTGCAGAAAGCACTAATAGCATTTCATCTTTAAGTTCTTGTTTGACTAACTGAGCTACCTGTTGCAAACATGCGAAGTCAGCCAAGGACGACCCGCCAAATTTTAATACTCGCATTATTTATGTTTCCTCATCCCATAAACGAAAAAAGGCCTGTGTTCTAGTGAACACAGGCCTTTAATTTTGTTGCACCGACCTATGCCACTATCCCGTAAGGATGATGGTTGTAATAATAATGGTCGTTGCGTGATTAAATGTTTTCATAGCCCCTAGACTGCCTTAAAAACAGCCAGTCTGTCAACCCTTAATAAAAAGATAAATTATGCAATTAGGTTATATAAAGACTTAATGAATACCAAATTTATGCAAAGTTGTTTTTAAGCGGACAAGTTCTATCGGCTTATCAATAAAATCAATGGCACCAAGTTTTGCGACTCGTTGCTTCATTTCTGTTTGAATATCCGCCGAAATAACCAACACAAAACACTCTATTTTTTCGGCTTTAATCGTTTCAAGTACAGCAACACCATCAACTTCTGGCATGGTTAAGTCGAGGCAAAGCAAATCAAAGTTTTGCTGCCGCAATAAAGCAAGTGCCTCACGGCCGTTACTGGCTTGTTTAATGTCGGCACTGATGCAGTCACCTAAACAGCGTACGACCTGTTTTCGGGCAACGTTTGAATCATCACAGACAAGCACTGAAAAATTAGAATTACTCATGAAATATACATCTTCGCTGTTGCAAACACAGCGTTAATAGAGGATAAATTAAAGATGACTAATTTTATATCACACTTTTTAAAAGGCAGTAAGGTCAAGTTTTTTCATGATTTAGTTACAATCTGTAAATGATCCCGTAAAAAAGGATATATTTATTTATTTTTAATCATTTATTAGCTAACTTTAGAATTAGCTGAATGTATTACAAATCTCACCAAGGAGCTATGGATAATCCATGCTACAAAAAAGCCTGTCAAAAAAATTATTAACCAGTGTGCTCTCGGTTTATTTTTTATTAACGTTTGTCGTTACGTGTGGGCAGGTTATTGCTGAGTACGTTAATACCAAAGATTACATTCGCGATGAATTAACCACGTTGCAAAAAACATTCAGTCGCAGCCTCACACGCGCCATTTGGGAGCTGAACACTAAGCAAACGATCACCACTGCTGAGGGGTTACTTGCGATCCCTATGATTGAAGGCATTATTGTGCGAGATGACAGTGGTGAAGTGTTATCACAATTAGGGCGCTCTTTAGACATACATGAGTTATACAGTCAGCAGCTAGTGCAAGAAGAGGCGATTATTGAAGACACCCCGTCAGGTTTATTTGGTTACACTTTCCCGCTGATTTTTGAGTTTTCAGGCAGAGCCACCCAAGTGGGTGATGTCACCCTATTTTCAAGCCGAGACGTCGTATTTAGCCGTATTATGATCTCGATTTATTTCTTAATCGGTAATGCGATGATCAAAACAACATTTTTGATCATCCTATTCTTAATTGCCTTTAGAAAACAGTTAACAGAACCCTTAGCCCAGCTCACAGAACAAATAGAAGATCTTGAACTCAATGATTTAGAAGGGCGCCATATCGACATTCAAACCAGTGAGCATAACGAATTAAAAGTGATGGAAGAGTCATTTAATCGCCTGATTGATAAAGTGGTACTATACCGAGAAGAGCTTGAACATACACAAAAAGAATTACTGATAAGCAACGAAAAACTGGATCAACAAAACCTGCAATTAGAGCAGGAAGTCGCTCGTAAGACATCAAACTTGAGCCAAGCAATGATGGACTTACAGCAACAAAAATACGAGCTAGAAAAACAAAAGTTCACCTTAACTGAAGAAATAGATTTACGTAAACAAACCGAACAAGAGCTCATAACAAAGCAAACTGAACTACAGCGTTACCTTGATGAACTGAACATGGCACAAGAGCGGTTAGTAGGCTCAGAGAAAATGGCCGCATTAGGCGGGCTTGTTGCCGGTATTACTCATGATGTGAACACCCCGATTGGTATTGGTGTTACAGCGACCTCTTTTTTACAAGAGCGCCTGAATCAAATTGAAGCAGCCTATAAAGACAAAACCCTTTCGCCGAAAGCATTAGAAGAGTTTATAAACGACGCAAAACAAAGCACTAGCTTATTAACCAGTAATTTAGACCGTGCTTCTGAGCTGGTCGCCAGCTTCAAACAAATCGCGGTAGACCAAGCCAGTGAAGCGGTGCGTACAATTAATTTTAAAGAGTATTTAGGCGAGGTGATCCGCTCGTTACACCCTAAACTTAAAAAAACATCGCACCATATAAACCTAGATTGCCCTGAAGACTTAACACTCAATTTACCTGCGGGGGCAATTAGTCAAATTTTCACTAACTTAATCATGAATTCACTCATTCACGGTTTCGAAGGCATAGAAAGCGGCATCATAGAGATTGTTATAAAAGAAGAAGACGATGAGGTTATCATCGACTTTAAAGATAACGGTAATGGTGTAACTCAAGAGCAGTTAGAAAAGCTATTTGACCCATTTTTTACTACCAAGCGCGACCAAGGCGGCAGCGGTTTAGGCACACACATTACTTTTAACTTAGTAAAACAAACGCTCAGTGGCGATATAGAAGTAACAAGCGAGCCTGGACAAGGCTTGCATTACCACATTAGTTTCCCTAAAAACATGCCAAAGCCACTTTCAATGTTTAATACATAAACAAAACCCCCTGATGCCGAAATCATTCATTTCGGCATCACTTTTTTATTGCTATGATTGGGCAAATTTAATGAAAGGATTAGCCTAATTATGTGGTTTAGTAACCTTATCTGTTACCGTTTTAAACAAGACGTATCATACAACCAAGAAGACTTCGATAAAGCCCTAGAACAAGACCTGTTTCGCTCATGTGGTGGTCAAGAGTTATCAACGTTTGGTTGGACCAAAGCCTTTGGTAAACATGGTCAAACCCTATCGCACTTTTCTCAAGATAGCATTTTAGTGTGCGCAAAACGTGAAGAAAAAGTATTACCCGCTGCGGTTATTAACGAACTGGTTGCTGAAAAAGTAGAGCAGATTGAAGCAGAAGAAAACCGCCCAGTTAAGAAAAAAGAAAAAGACGAACTAAAAGAAAATATTCTGCATACCCTACTTCCTCAAGCATTCAAAAAGTCGAGCTTACAGTTTGCATTTATTGACCAAAAGAATGGCTGGGTGGTTGTTAACAGTGGTAGTTTTAACAAAGCCGAAGAACTTCTTGCCTTGTTACGTAAATCGTTAGGGTCGTTACCTGTAGTGCCCGCATTTGCAAACTATGATCTCGATGTGTTTCTAACCGATTGGCTAACACAATTTAATGCGCCTGAGGGGTTCGCTATTGGCAACGATGCAGAACTTGAAGAAGCAGACGATAGTGGCGCACAGGTTAAACTTAAAGGCCATGATTTATCGTGTGATGAAGTGAAATCGCATCTAGAAAATGGCAAGCGCGTGACTAAGCTTGCACTTGATTGGCAAGAGCGAGTTAAGTTCATGCTGCAAAACGATGGGTCAATAAAACGACTAAGCTACTCAGAAACACTTAAAGAAGAAAATGCCGATATCCCTAAAGAAGATATGGCCGTAAAACTAGATGCAGACTTCATTTTAGCATCAGAAGAAATTAAGCAATTACTTGAAGAACTAACTCAAGGATTAGGAGATGCAAGCGATTTATAATCAGCTTGTTGACACTAAAAGCGCAGATTAGTCGTAATCTGCGCTTTTTAATGCGTTATTCAGTAAACACCGCTTTTACATCATTTAACATGTCGTGATATTCATCTGAATTAAACATATCAAGTGACGAAATAACACCTTTATCTAAATAGGTCTGTAATGCTGAAGACTTATCTGATACTTGCAGGATCCCCTCTAAGATCGCGCCTATGCGAATAAAGTCAACATAGCAAATATGCTCAGGACGATAGTTAGGGTTTGCCCAGCTCTCAGCAACTTCAACAAATTCATCAGTGAAGCCCCACGCTCGCATAATCGCTCCCCCTACTTTGCCTCCCAATTTTTGAATTGCATGCGCAAGAAAGCTAGGGTTCGCAAATACTTCGGGGTGTTTTTCGGCTTCCGTTAAAATGGGTAACACGCCAATGTTATACACTAAAGCCGCTAGCGTAATGGTGTCGCGATTTAATGACGTCTTCTTATTATCGCGTAGGAAAAAATCCATTAAGGTAATTGAGTGGCAAGCCACCTTCAGCGTTTTTTGCCACGCTTTGTCCATGTAGCCTTTAATTAACTCATTGTGCGATACAAACAGTTGCTCCATTGCCATGGCCGTTGCAATGTTTTTAATTTGCCGTAAACCTATCCGCGTTACAGCTTGGTGTAGGTTTGTCACCTTAACCGAGCGCCCCATAAAGGCACTGTTCGCCACCTTTATCATGCGGGCTGAAAGCGCGGGGTCGTGTGAAATCACATCGGCCATTTGCATCAAATTGACATTAGGATTGTCTGCAGCTTGTCTGACTTTTACAGCCACTTCAGGTAAAGTAGGCAACACTAGGGTGTCATTATTAATTCGGTCGACCAAAATGGTCAGTAGTGCATTTTCTGTTGACATATCTTTGCCATCCTCTTGAATTAGCTTGCTTTTATAAAATCAAACTAATGACTGACATTGTTAGATTAATTATTGTTTTAGTATTGTCTAAGTTAGCGCTAAAGTTAAGAAATTCACAGTAATAATCTACTTTTATATTTTAAGACACCGATTTAATTGCTTAAAATCACATACTGCGCAGTAAACTTGCCATTTATATGTTAGGTTTGCTTTAATGCTTACACGTTTATTTTCAAAGCAACGACTCTCTCTTTTTAACGGGCAAAAAAATGACATTAAATAAAATTAGCCACGCACTTATCTTATCTGGTGCAGTTTTTCTAGGTGCATGTTCTGACCAACAAGCGACCCCTTCTCAAACAAAGCCTGCTGCAGAGCAAACGACTCAAAATACTGAAGAAAATAATCCGCAACTAATCAATGCAGACAGAAACCGCTTAGATATCTATACAGACTTTACATTAACCTCAGACTTGAGCCACTTAAGCGATAACCAAAAGCAAATGGTTGGCAAACTTATTGACGCATCAAAAATCATGGATGCATTATTTTGGCGTCAAGCATTTGGTGAAAACAAAGAAGCATTTTTGGCAAAAATTAATGACGAAAAAGTGCAAAAATTTGCAGATATCAACTACGGCCCATGGGACCGTTTAAACGGCGATCAGGTGTTCTTATCTGGCTATGAAGAAAAACCACTTGGCGCAGAGTTTTACCCAAGCGATATCACTAAAGAAGAGTTAAACAACGCAACAGTTGAAGATAAAACAGGCCTTTATTCAGTTATTAAACGTGATGAAAATGGCAAACTATACAGCGTGGCTTACTCAGTAGAATACGCACAGGAACTAGAAAAAGCGGCAAACTTACTCCGTGAAGCAAGTAAACTCGCCGATGACAAAGAATTTGCAAACTACTTAAGCATGCGTGCTGATGCACTTGTTAGTGATAACTTCCAACCCTCTGACTTCGCATGGATGGACATGAAAAACAACCCAATTGATGTTGTTATTGGTCCAATCGAAACCTACGAAGATCAACTCTTTGGTTACCGTGCCGCTTACGAGTCTTACGTGTTAATTAAAGACCTTGCGTGGAGTGAGCGTTTAGCTAAGTTTGCAGCTTTCTTACCAGAGCTACAAAAAGGCTTACCCGTAGACGATAAGTACAAGCAAGAAGTACCGGGTTCAGACGCTGACCTTAATGCATATGATGTTGTTTACTATGCGGGCCACTCAAATGCCGGCAGCAAAACAATTGCTATTAACTTGCCTAATGATGAGCAAGTACAGCTTGAAAAAGGCACCCGCCGTTTACAGCTTAAAAACGCGATGCGCGCTAAATTCGACAAAATCTTAGTGCCAATTTCAGAGCAATTAATTGTGCCTGAGCAGCGTAAACACATCACCTTTGATGCGTTTTTTGCAAACACCATGTTCCACGAAGTCGCACATGGCTTAGGAATTAAAAACACCATCACCAACAAAGGGACTGTGCGTCAATCACTGCAAGAGCATGCCAGCGCGCTTGAAGAAGGTAAAGCAGATATCCTTGGTCTTTACATGGTTGAGCAGTTACTTAAAAAAGGTGAAATCACTGACGGTACGCTAGAAGATTACTACATCACCTTTATGGCTGGGATATTCCGCTCAGTGCGTTTTGGTGCATCAAGTGCACATGGTAAAGCAAACATGATCCGTTTTAACTTTTTTGCCGAAGAAGGTGCATTTTCTAAAAATGCAGATGGCTTATACAGCGTAAATATGGAAAAAATGAGCTTAGCGATGGCAAAACTATCGCGCCTTATCTTAACGATTCAAGGTGACGGCGATTATCAAAAAGTCGACCAATTAATCGCGACTCATGGTGAAATTAAAGCCGAGCTTGCTAAAGATTTAGAAAAGCTAAGCCAAGCAAACATCCCTGTTGATGTGACCTTTAAACAAGGTAAAGAGGTATTAGGTTTAAACTAAACGCACTCTCATCTGAGTAATAACGAGTTTAAACAAAAACGCTGCTTTCGAGCAGCGTTTTTTTATGCTTAAACAACAGTCATTAATGCGCCACAAAGCTCAGCCCATAGTTATTGTTTAGTTTTACGATTTCCCCATTTAGCAACATTTTTTGAAACTCAGCATTAAACTCATCAATAAATTGCGCTAAATCTCGCTGCTTAGTAAAACCAAAATAACCTTGATTAACCGTTAAAATAGGAGAAAGTATGATCACCTTATCGGCAATACCCAAACTTTCTATCACCGGCCTTGCTGCGCGGGGGTGAGTAAGAATTAAATCAACCCTGTCATACATTAATTGTAAAAAACTTGCCCGCACATTGGCGACTTCTGATAACAGTAAACTCGATTCATGGCGCTTAAATTCAACCCCATAATCCCAGCCACGAATAACCCCTATTACATCTTTTTTTAAACTGGCGAAGTTTCCTCGCCAAGTAACTTCATTATTCGGTTTGGTATAAAAAACAATAGGGTCTTCATAAAAGGGTAATGCACTAAAGAGCATGTATTGGTTACGCTGAAACGATTTATAAGGGCCAATAATGGCATCGGCATCACCTTGCTCAACCATTTTTAAAGCCCGTTTAAGCGGCATAATATCAATCACAATAGTATGCCCCAATCGCTTGCCTATTTCATAAACGATGTCAGCCCCGAGTCCTGTTGGAGAACCGTGCTGATCCTGTTCTAAAATGGCAGGAAAATGACTTCCTACAAAATAATAACTTTTTGCCACACTCTCAAAGGCACTCAAAGATAACATCGTCACAAAAAAACAACGTGTTATTATTGCCGCGCTAACGTGCCACTTTTTCATATTTGCTGGACTATATTTTCGATATTCACCGTTTAAAAATACGCTTTAAGCGAAGTAATCTGCTCATCAGAATACGGAACCGCCGGTAACTTACCCCACACAGGTGCAGGCCAAGCAGCATCTGTTTTAAAGCGTGCGATATGATGAATATGCAGTTGTGGCACCATATTTCCCAAAGCAGCCACATTGAGCTTGTCTGGATTAAAAACCTGCTGTAATAATTTACTTAGTTTGGCCGACTCGCGTAAAAGTGTCACTTGCTGCGCTTCACAAAGGTCGATAATTTCTTTTAAACCTGCTTCTCTCGGGACTAAAATAAACCACGGATATTGGCTGTCATTCATTAACAATACTTTACACAGTGGCCAATCTGCTAATTCAATACAATCACGCTGTAATTCAGGTGCCAAGGAAAATGGCATATCAGCATTTTTCATCAATAAGTCCTTAAATCTAAGTTGTACCCCTGCTACTTTATAGCATTTAGTTGCAGTTGCCTAAGCTTACCATTAACATCGTGGCAGTTTTTATTCGAGCGAAGGTACCCCTGTGCTAAAAAAAATTAAATCTCTCTCACTTGCCTTACCAATAGTGGCAACAGCACTGAGTGTGAATGCTGAACCACTATCACTAGAGCGTATTTTTGACGATCCTAGTTTAGCAGGTAAAGCACCTGTACAACTTAAATTCTCACCCGATGGTAGCCGCGTTACCTACTTACAAGGTAAAACCGACGACTACAACCGTTATGACTTGTGGGAATACAATTTAAAAGATAACAAAAACCGCTTATTAGTTGACTCTGCGGCACTATTCTCAGGCCCAGAAAACCTATCAGATGAAGAAAAAGCACGACGTGAGCGTCAGCGTATCTTTGGTAAAGGGATTTTAGAGTATAAATGGTCAAAAGATGGTAAAGCACTGCTTTTCCCACTGAATGGCGACCTTTATTACTACGAACTTGCCTCAGCTAAAAGCCGCAAACTGACCGATACCGAAGCATTCGAAACCGATGCACGTTTTTCACCGAAAGGTCATTTTGTATCGTTTATTCGCGAGCAAAACCTTTACGCACTGAACTTAAAAACGGGTCAAGAAATCCAGTTAAGTAAAGACGGCGGTGGCGTTATTAAAAACGGCATGGCTGAATTCGTGGCTCAAGAAGAAATGGGCCGCATGACGGGCTACTGGTGGTCAGGTGATGAAACAAAAATTGCCTATACGCGTGTCGATGAAAGCCCTGTAAAAGAAGCGATTCGAAACGAAATTTACGCTGATGAAGTAAAGCTTTTCAACCAGCGTTACCCGTTCACGGGTACAGATAACGTTAAAATTAAACTCGGTGTTGTTAGCATTAACAACCAACAAACTGATTGGGTTGATTTAGGCGAAGACGAAGATATCTACATTGCTCGCGCCAACTGGTTAAAAGATAACAAAACGCTATCTTATCAATGGCAAGACCGCTCACAGCAAACGTTAGAGCTGCGTTTTTACAACAGTGAAACGAAAAAGCAAAAGGTCGCCCTAACAGAAAAAAGCGATACATGGATTAACTTACACTTTGATTTACAGTTCCTAAACGATAAAAAACACTTCGTGTGGGCCTCTGAACGTGACGGCTTTAAACACCTTTATTTGTACCGCACAAATGGCGAGATGATCCGCCAAATCACGCAAGGTGACTGGGTAGTTGATAGCTTAAAAGGAATCGATGAGAAAAAAGGCATTGTGTATTTTGCAGCGCGTAAAGACACCGCTCTTGAAAGCCATTTATACAGTGCACCGTTATTCAAAAAAGGGGATATTAAGCGCATAACAGAGCTTGGTGCTTATCATAATGTGGTTATCGCCAAAGATAATAAAACCTTTATCGACAACAGCTCATCGGTTAATAAACCAGGTTCAGCCGCACTTCGTAAAATTAACGGCGAGTTTATTACCTGGCTTGAAGAAAACAAACTCGATAAGTCGCATCCACTTACACCGTACTTAGACGATTTAATCACTCCTGAATACGGTACATTAACAGCTGAAGACGGCCAAATAATGCATTACCGTTTATTCAAGCCGACTAACTATCAAGATGGTAAAAAGCACCCTGTTATTGTAAACGTATACGGCGGCCCACATGCCCAACGAGTGACAAATAGCTGGCGCAGCAAAAACTTGTATTTCCAATACATGGCACAGCAAGGCTACGTTATTTTTCAACTCGATAACCGTGGTTCTTACAACCGTGGTAAAAAGTTTGAAGATGTTATCTATAAACACTTAGGGGTTGCTGAAGTCGCTGACCAAATTAAAGGGGTTGAGTTCTTACGCACTCTTGATTACGTTGATCCTGAGCGCATAGGTATTTACGGTCACAGTTACGGTGGCTATATGGCACTAATGACCATGTTTAAAGCCGGTGATTATTTCAAAGCGGGTGTATCGGGCGCGCCAGTAACCGACTGGGCACTTTACGACACACACTACACAGAACGCTACGTAGGCCACCCTGCAACAAATGCAAAAGGCTACGAAGCAAGTGCCGTTTTCCCTTATGCTGAAGGCTTAAAAGGACCGCTAATGATTTACCACGGCATGGCTGATGACAACGTGTTATTTACTCACGCCACGAAGTTATTTAAACAACTGCAAGATCAAGAAAAGCAGTTCGAGATGATGACGTACCCAGGTTCTAAGCACAGTTTACGTGGTAAGAGTGTGCAAACACACTTGCACCAAACTATCACAAGCTTTTTCAACCGTCACTTTAACGTACAATAGTTAAATTTAAATTCGGTAACTTAGACTAAAGGCTGATTGTTCAATCAGCCTTTTTTTTGTCTCAATGTATTCCATCCACAACTAGATTTAATACCTGTTTTAACTACACTTAACATATTGCTTTTAAACAAGCATGACCAAGGAATACACATGAACTACTTACGCCGTTTTACAATCTTACAACGCCTTGCCATGTTGGTTAGTGTAGTGGTGGTTGGATTGATCTTTTTAAGTATCTCAAGCTTAATGAAGCAATATGATTCTTTAGAACAAGAACAATACACCAAAACTCAAAACCTAGTGGAGTCAGCCCACAGCATTATTGAACACAATTATGCTTTATTCCAACAAGGTAAACTCAGTGAACAACAAGCAAAACAAGCTGCGCTGGATACTATCGCTGCACTTCGCTATGACAAAAGCAATTACTTTTGGATAAACGACTATCAACCTGCGATGGTTATGCACCCATTCAAACCAGAGCTTGAAGGTAAATCACTTGCCAACAATAAAGACCCCGACGGGGTACACCTGTTTGTTGACATGGTGAACGTGGTTAAACGACAAGGCGAAGGGTTTGTTCCATACAAATGGCCTAAGCCTGGAAAGGATCAACCCGTTGATAAAATTGCCTATGTTAAGGGTTTCACACCATGGCAATGGATTATTGGTTCGGGTGTCTACATTGACACCATTGAAGATGCATTTGCTTCACTACGAAATCACGTCATTATCACTGCGGTGGTTATTATTGGTCTGTTAATTGCGCTCAGTTATTTAATTGCAAATAGCATATTACGACCAACTCAATTGGCTGCTGATATGATGAAAGACATTTCGCAAGGTGAAGGTGATTTAACCCAACAACTTGATGAAAACGGCAATGATGAGGTCTCTCGGCTATCGCGTTACTTCAACCTATACACTGCAAAAATGCGAGAGTCACTCAAGCAAGTCGCGCAAAATGCTCAACAGGTCAATCAGTACGCCCACAATGTGGATGATGCCACTAAAACCAATCATTCTTTTATTGAGCTGCAAAACGACAGCTCAACACAAGTTGCCACCGCAATGGAAGAAATGACTCATCAAATTCATGATGTTAGCCAAAATGCAGATCAAGCTGAGCATGCCGCAAACGACGCGGCGCAAAATGCTTCAACCGGTAAACAAGTGCTCAACAAAACCATTACCGCTATTGAAACTCTGTCGCATAATATTGAGCAGGTTAGTAAGGTAACCACTGACCTTGCAGCAGAGAGTAACAATATAGGCTCTGTACTGGATGTTATTCGCAGCATAGCAGAGCAAACAAACTTACTTGCGCTTAATGCCGCGATTGAAGCGGCTCGCGCGGGAGAGCAAGGGCGCGGCTTTGCTGTCGTAGCCGATGAAGTGCGTACACTGGCTAGCCGTACCGGTAAAAGTACTGATGAAATTCAGGCCATGATCAGTAAGTTACAAGCAGGCGCTAAAGCTGCGGTTGATGCGGTATCTGCCAGTCAACAACTGTCGAGCGAAACCGTCTTACAAGCAGGTGAAGCAAGCAGCTCACTCAGTGAAATTGAGCGTTTGGTCACAATTATTAAAGATATGAATAGCCAAATAGCCCGCGCCACAGAACAACAAACAAGTGCGGCAGATGAAGTTAACTTACGTATCAATGAGCTGTCACAATCAACCGAACAGTCACTATCTAATACCCAAGGGCTATCAGATGCCAGTGAAAGCTTAAAGCAGAGCTCACAAGCACTGAGCGATGTGGTAAATCGCTTTAGACTTGATTAAGCTAAATTTAACGAAAAAAAGCCCCGCTTCATTTTTGCGGGGCTTTTTTAATGCTTAATATTACAAGCAATAACGTGCAAATAAACTGCTGACAGCTGCTGCGGTTGGCTTACCATGTTGCCAATCACCGCCTTCTACACCACTGCCCGCGATGTCCATGTGAACATACGGTAATGGGTGTGCTGATTCAGTGCCATGCTTATCTAAACCACCTACAATCGCTAAGAATGCCATTGGGAACTGGTGGCCACGTGCAGTCACTGCTGACGGTGCATTGTTACTCGAAAGTACATCATCGGCTAATGTACGAGGCTTAACAAAGTCGTAGTCTTCACGACGGCTGCGAGAGACCTCTGCGCCATCAGCCCATAAATCACCTAAATCAGCAATTTTACGTGAAACCTGCGCTTGACGAGCGGGTCCATTTTCAACATAAGCGCTGTAAGGACCCATCGCACGTGCTGCGTGACCTGTTAGCGTTGCAACAGTGAATAGCTCTGGATTTACTTCATTTAATGCGCGGTCTTTCATTTCACTGAGTAAATCACCCATTGCTAAACGCCCCTCTGCGTCGGTATTACCGATGCGTACACGAACGCCTTCACGGCACGTAATGATTTCGTCAGGCACGAAACAATCAGAACCAATTGAGTTTCGAACCACGGCTAAGTAAGCAATCACTTTGACACCTTTAGGTGCATAATCAGCCACTGACTTCATAAAACCAGCGACCGATGCTGCGCCACCTTTATCGCGGCTCATACCCGCCATAAAGCCACCCACTTTAAGGTCGGCACCACCGGTATCATAAACAAGCCCCTTACCAACGAACATTAACGTACGCTCAATGTCACCCTCAGGAACATATTCAAGCTTAACAACGCGTGGATGATGACGCTCAACAGCGTATGATGCACGCGCTACAGTGCTCATCATTGGGTAATCTTTATCGATAGTGTCGATATCTGAAATCACATCAACAGACACTTTACTGCCCGCAAATAACTCAACACAATAATCGGCAAAACGTGGCGGTGCCATGCGCTCAGGCTCTGTACCGCATAAGTCACGCGCAGCATATTGGCCTGCGGCAATTGCATTCAATGCTTTAACCATGGCCTCATCAGCACCCACTAAGCTAATTTGACTGATTGGCTCAATCGCTTGGCCATGAAACTCACGCGCTTCAAGTGGCTGCCATAATGCTTGGCAAGCGCCTAAAAAGGCAACTTCAAGTGCATGTTTGTAACGCGCATCGTGGTGTGCACTCGCAAGTAAAATAGCAGGCTTGGTGCTGCCCGAAGCTTTTGCTTCTAGCACGGCTAATTTAGCAGCATCAAAATAACGACGTACATCGTCATAATCGCGATTAAGCGGACCTGTAGGCGCTAAAATAACGCGCTTTGAGTCAATCACAAGTAATGTGACTTGCTTAGAGATACGTGCATCAACGGCTTGTTGAGCACTGATAGCGTGGCTTAAGCTTGCATCGGCTAAAGACGAAAAATTATCACCGATAATAATCAATGCATCGTGATCTGCATCAGCTAATTGAGAGGCGACAACTGCATGAGGGTATGCCATAAAAAAAGGTCCTGCTGTTAGAAACATAGGACCTTATTATCATTGATTTAACGCGCTATTGCCAGCCATGCAAATGAGCGGCTGGCAAGCAAAGTTTACTGCTCAGACACAGATTGGTTGTCTTTGCGATGTTTCACAATGACAGACCATGCTTCTAGCATCACCAAGACACTGATCACCAGTACCAGTAAATCGAGCGTTACAAGTAACCAGTTGCCTTGTTGGTAATATTCACCTAGCTTAATCACACCCGCGAAGAATGCCATTACCAGTACAAAGCTCATCGGTATTAACGTGTACTTCGCAGGACGATTCGCTTTGATTAACATTACCGAAATAACCAGTAACGTTAAACTTGCAAGGATTTGGTTGGTAGAGCCAAACAGCGGCCAAATGATCATTCCGCCGCTGCCATCGGCACCACCCGCACCAAAGGCAAGTAGTAAGCAGCACAGTACAGCGACAAGCGTTGCGACAATCCCATTGCGAATAATACTGATATTATAAATATCACCCCACTCTTGAATAATGTAGCGTTGTAAACGAACGCCAGAGTCCATTGTCGTGCCTGCAAATAGCACCACCATTACCGCAAGTAAGGTCGACGCGACTTCTTGTGAAATACCCCAACCACTTTCGATTAAGTTTGCCCCCCCGTTGATAAAGGCACTCACGCTCCCCGCTCCTAAGTGGCTGTAAATTTCATGCCATTCTTCAGGTGATACAGCCAATGCGACACCACTTACCGCCACCAGCGTAATAAGTGCAAGCATGCCTTCACCCACAGCACCTAAATACCCAACAAAGCGACCGTCAGTTTCTTTGTTTAACTGTTTAGAGCTGGTACCTGATGACACGATTCCATGGAAACCCGATACTGCACCACAGGCTATGGTGACAAACAACAGCGGAATAATACTAGGCGTATCCACTGCCGTTTGCGTATTAAATGCAGGTGCGGTGATATCTGGCATTGAAATAAAGACCGCGCCATATAAAAGCACTAAACCAACCAGCAACTGCATACCATTAATAAAATCGCGAGGTTGTAATAACATCCACACAGGCAGTAAAGAAGCAATTGCAGCGTAGATGAACAAGATAATGATCCAGTTTGCGTTTGCACTTAAGCCAAACATCTCATCTGGCAACGCAATGGGCATACTACTGCCAAGATAAATGGTGTAATAAAGGATACCGACACCAATTAAACACAGAGGAATTAAAGAAACTTTACGGCGCAGTAACTGGCCTATAACAAGGGCCACAACAATGGCTGACCAAGCAGGAAAAACCGCATTTGGCTGGGATACAAATGATTTAGCAATAACAACCCCAAACACCGCATTCACCATCAGTAGCACTAAAAATACCACAATCATAAATAACGCACGGGTACGCTTACCGATGACGCTTTCAGACAAAGCCCCCATCGACTTACCTTTGTTGCGAGCACTGGCCCAAAGAGCCCCCATATCATGGACGCCAGCAAAAAAGATTGTTCCAAATACGACCCATAACACGGCAGGCACCCAGCCCCAATAAACAGCAATAGCAGGACCGACTATCGGTGCCGCACCTGCTACAGACGTGAAATGGTGGCCCCACAACACGACCTTATTGGTGGGTACATAATCCACACCATCCTCAAGCTCATGAGCAGGTGTGACGAAGTTATCATCCATTTTAAAGATTTTTTCGGCGATGAATTTCGAATAAACAAACCATCCGAATAACATACCGACTATTCCGAGCAGCACGATCACGACCGATTGCATAGTCATCTCTCTTATGTAGTTATAATGTTGTCTAGAGGCCGTGAACACAAATGGTTCAACACCCCACACTGAACACTAACAAACTTTAAACAACCTAGGTGTTAACCTTTAGTCTAATATACTTAACTGAAAATGCTCGTGGGCTTCACTCTTTATTCCCACACCAATGCCCAAAAGTCTGACGGGTTTATTATTTCCGCGTTCATACGCTTTACTCATTAACTCTGTAAAAATGCTGTCATCTAACTGATGATGACTTTGGTCGGCACTGGTCACTGTGAAATTTGCGAACTTCACTTTAACTGATAATTTGTTGATTCTGTTACTCAGTTGCTGCCTTTCTAAACGGCGTACTAACTCTGTCATTAAACGGGGTAACTCAGATAAACATTCAGCTAAGCTATTTTTGTTGAATTCATAAGTGTGTTCCACACTCAGCGATTTACGTACGCGTTCCGTAGACACCTTACCTACGTATTCTCCTGCGCATTTTTGATAAAGCGAAACACCAAAGTTCCCCACGTGTTGCTGCATCCAATTAACCCCTTTTTCGCGTACATCAGCTCCCGTGTATAAGCCTTTAAGTTGCAACTTTTCAAGCGTCACCTTCCCTACACCTGGGATCTTGCCTAGCGGCAGCTTGGCTAAAAAGTTATCCACTTGCTCAGGCAGTACCACGCACTGACCATTGGGTTTATTCTCATCACTGGCTATTTTGGCAATAAATTTAATCGGTGCGATACCCGCCGATGCAGTTAGGCCTGTTGTGGTAAAAATTTCTTGTCGAATTTGCTCAGCCATAAGAGTCGCACTGCCTCTGCATGCACTGCTTTGGGTAACATCTAAATAAGCTTCATCAAGCGATAAGGGTTCAATCAGGTCAGTGTATTTAGCGAAAATTTCACGGATTTGTTGAGAGACTTCTTTGTATACATGCATTCGTCCAGGCACAATGACTAAATCAGGACACAATTGTTTAGCATGGTAGTTAGACATAGCTGAACGAACGCCATATTGGCGCGCAATATAGTTGGCCGTAGAAAGCACACCACGGCGACTGTTCCCACCAATCGCAAGAGGCACACTGGCAAGTGCAGGATTGTCACGCATCTCTACTGCAGCAAAAAAGCAATCCATATCAATATGAATGAATTTTTTCATCAGGCATACAACAACTGTTCATTTATACAGTTATTATTATTTAATCTACCTGATAGTGCAAGCGAACATACTAAGAGGTTTGACGTGTTTGCTCGCGTGTTTTTTTGCGATTAAACAGCCGTGCTCCAAATAACCAAAAGGCGGCTTCGAGAAAAAGTCCCAAGACAATTAGTACGATAAACCCAGACATTGTGCCCATACTGTAGCACAGTAGAGCCAGAGCCAGTAAGATGAATAATACTGCCCACTTTATCATTTTCGCTGTTAGTTGCTGCATAACTAGGTCCTTCATGTGTGTTCGATTTACTCACACTTTACGTAAGCGTGAACTTATAAAGTTAGCACAATATACTTAGTTTTCTAATTTTCTTGAGCTAAAAGCAGCATGTTGCTAACCTAGCTTTTCTCACAATTAACCTGGATTTGCTATGCAATCGTTTATAGAACAACACCCTATCAGAACAAAAATTAATGTAGCATGGGGTGAAATGGACGCCCTTCAGCATGTGAATAATGTGGTCTATTTTCGTTACTTTGAAACCGCACGTATCGACTTTTTTACACAATTAGGCTTTCTTAAAGATTTACAAGCAACAGGCGTGGGTCCGGTGATCAGCGAAAACAATGCTCGCTATAAACGCCCCGTGACGTTTCCAGATTCCGTGCATGTTGGTGTAACCATAAGTGACATTGAAAAAGACCGCTTTATGATGCACTACACCGTATTCAGTGAAAGCCAAAAGGCAGTTACCACTGTTGGCTCATCACACGTTGTCATGTTTAACTTTACTACGGGTAAAAAAGCAGAGCTAAGCGATGAGCTTTTAGCTGCACTTAAAGCCCACTCTAACGATTAACAAGGAACTAATATGCTTTATAGCCCACTTGGCCGAAGTGGTATTGACGTCTCCCGTGTTTGCTTAGGAAGCATGACATGGGGTATGCAAAATAACCAAGCTGATGCCGATGAACAAATTGCCTATGCGTTAGATAAAGGCGTTAATTTTATCGACACGGCAGAAATGTATGCCGTACCGCCCTCGCCCGACACCTATGGTAAGACCGAAGAGATTATTGGTCATTGGCTTGCACGTAATAAAGATAAACGTGAAAACCTCGTTATTGCGACTAAAATTGCCGGTAATGGTTTACCTTGGGTTCGTGAAGGCGAAGATATCACTCGTCAAGCGGTGGTTAACGCCGTTGATGCCTCATTAAAACGATTACAAACCGATGTTATCGACTTATATCAGCTTCATTGGCCTAACCGCACCTCGCCGCATTTTGGTAAACAATGGCCCGGCATGGTGCGTTTTTCAGATGCCGACACCGAGCAAAATATTGCAGGTATGCTCGATATTCTTGAAGGCCTGAATGACTGTGTTAAAGCCGGTAAAATTAAACACTGTGGTCTTTCTGATGATAGTCCATGGGGTATTAGCCAATACTTGCGTTTAAGTGAGCAACATAATTTGCCGCGCATGGTGTCTATTCAAAACGAATTTAGTCTACTGCATGCCAAAGACTGGCCTTACTTAATCGAGCAATGTATTCACGAAGATATTGCGTATTTACCTTGGTCACCCCTTGGTGGTGGTATGTTAAGTGGTAAATACCTTAATGGTGCGCGCCCTGAAGGTAGCCGCTGGACACTGGTACAACGCAATGGCCTATTTAGAGACACGCCTCAGTCGCAACAAGCTATCGCAGAGTATGTAGAGATAGCGAATGCCTTTAATCTAACCCCTTCACAACTTGCGCTTGCATGGTGTGATCAGGTCGATGGTGTCAGCTCAACCATCATCGGTGCCACGTCAATGTCGCAGTTAAAAGAAAATATTGATGCTTTCTCAGTGACGCTCACCGATGAGGCACTTGAAAAAATAGCACAGGTATTTAATCGCTACCCAATGCCATTTTAATGCTGTTAAAGCCTATCGTTTGATAGGCTTTAATCCCGCCAAAACCAATACTATATAACCATTTTTAATTGCTGTTTATTTTATTTTCAATACTTTGGTGTATAGTTAATCATCGTTATTGAGTTGTAAGGTAAACGATGAGAAAACATCTAAAAAAAGCATTCTATGTTATTTCTAGCTTATTACTTGGCTCGTATGTGCATGCTTCTGAACAACTATCAATTACATGGCTCGAAAACGATAGCGGGCCTTTTTATATCGAAAAAAATGAAACAACTCCTCACGCGGGTTTATGTAACGAAATAACCGATTTACTCATCACCGCCCTGCCACACATAAAACATACCAAGGTGACAATCCCACAAAAGCGAGCAAGTAAATATTTAGATGAAGGCCACATGGCTTGTTATGCGTGTATGATTCATCGTGAACAAAAAACACATCGCGTTACTTACTCTATTCCGACCACGGTTTACCCGCCGTTTACTGTCTTAAGTAATAGCGAACAAGCTGAAAAAATTTATAAAGCTCACGGTAATCCCGTGTCATTAATTTCGCTGTTAACGGATGCACACTTTATGTATGGTCAAAATGATGCACGCAAGTTTGGCAACACCTTGGATAACATTGCAAAAAACATTAAGCTTTATGACTATGCAGCACTGAGCAGTACCGGCAGTCAAGCAAGTTATGCACTACTCACGCAGCTTGAGCACGGCTATATTGACTACACCATTGATTACCCATTTGTGGCAGACTATTACAATAATAAATACCAGCAAGATATAAAAAAACTCGCCATCGGTGACCCTGAACAGCATGTTGTGCTGGGTGCGATTGGCTGCTCAACCAGCGCCCCCAATAATTATGCACAACGCGTGTTAGTCGACATTAATAACGCGCTTAAAAACACCGTATTACCAAGTGAAAAATATCAACAAAACCAACGAGCTTGGTTAGAGGAAAGTTTTCCTGATTTTTTAAATTACTACCAACGATTTATCTTAGCGCCACTTAAATCGCCTGCCATTGATGGGTTAGAACTTGAGTAGAGCCATCTTTTAGCGCCACATTAAAAGTGGCACCTGAAATAACTTTACCCACTCCCTCAGGGGTGCCTGTCATAATGATGTCACCATCCTGTAAACTCATAAATTCATTGATCTCAGCTAAAATCTGCTGAGCAGTGTGGATCATCAACTGAGTGTCGCCAAGCTGTGCTAATTTACCATCAATGTGTAAACTAAATTGATACTGCCCTGAGTCATTCACTGGCACAAACTCTGTAAAAAGTGCCGCTCCATCAAAGGCTTTAGCACGCTCCCAGGGTAAACTTTTTTGTTTTAGCTGAGTTTGTAAATCACGTTTGGTTAAGTCAAGTCCAAGACCAACACCAGCAAGCTGTTTATTTTTAACTAAAAAACACAACTCTGCTTCGTAATGTAATTGCTCAGAACCGTGCTTAGCATAAAGCGACTGCGTTAATGCGCTGTTCGGTTTTACAAATAACACCATACTGGTCGGTGTTTCGTTATTGAGCTCTGCGATATGAGCGGCATAGTTTCGACCAACACACACCACTTTACTTGGTGTCACTATTTCGTTAACAAATTTGACTGAGTGCATTGTGGGTTCCTTATAGTCTACAACACCTTTTGTACTATATTAACATTAATTGAATTATCTAATTTTACCTAAAACAGCTGCAAAACCCGTTAAAAAGCCAAAAAGTTACACTTAATTATTCCTTATAATAACATGAACATACATATTAATTGCCAACTAAAAAGTGATTTATATTGACCATTGTTTAACTTTCTAATAACTTATTGTAAGCGGTTACATTTATAAAAATCGGGTTCGGCGATTTTTTTTGCAATAGAATGTAAGCGCTTACATTTAGACAACAAACACGAAAAATAAAACCAAATCTGGAGATTTGCATGAACCACACACTATTCAAGAAAAAGCAGCTTGCCATTAGCCTTTCCATGGCAATGGGATTAAGCACGCTAGTTCCTCACTCAGCTGCTGCCGAAGAAAAATCCGAGAAAGCGAGTGATATTGAAGTAATACAAGTATCGGGGATCCGCGGTAGCCTTGTAAAATCAATGGATATCAAACGTCAATCTGCAGGTGTTGTTGATGCAATCACGTCAGAAGATATCGGTAAGTTTCCAGACACAAACTTAGCAGAATCTCTGCAACGTATTACAGGTGTGTCTATAGACCGCAGTAACGGTGAAGGCAGTAAAATCACTGTACGTGGCTTTGGTCCTGAGTTTAACTTAGTCACGTTAAACAACCGCCAAATGCCAACAACGGGCGGCCGCTCATTTGATTTTGGTGATATCGCGACTGAAAGCGTCAGCGGTGTTGAAGTCTACAAAACAGCTCGTTCAGACATACCTAGTGGTGGTATCGGTGCAACCGTTAATATCACTACAGCAAAACCATTATCGAACCCTGGTCTTAAGGCATCAATTGGTGCAAAAGCGGTTCATGATACATCAAACGAAACTGGCGATAATATTACACCTGAAGTTTCTGGCATTTACAGCAACACTTTCAATGATGACCGTTTTGGTGTTTTAATTTCAGGTTCAGTGCAAGAGCGTAACAACCGCGAGCAAGCAATGGCGGTTGATAACTGGATCCCGAATGTTGATATTTCGTCATCTCCAGATTTAGCATTAACAGACAACAATCAACGTGCCGATGGGGCAACATGGTATCCACAAAATGCCGGTTATGCCTTCTCGGACAACACACGTAAACGTACTAACGGTCAACTTGTATTGCAATACGCGCCAACAGACCGTATTACAGCAACACTCGATTACACCTACTCAAAACTTGAATTTGAAAAAGACGGTCGTAGTTTCGGTGTGTGGTTCAATAATGGTGGTAACGTAAGTTCAGCGAACATCAACGAAAATGGCACTTACACAAAAGTTACTGAAATTGGTGGTGATTATTCGACAAACCTTAACCGTGGTGCCACAGAAAACGAAAACAAATCACTGGGTTTAAACATTGATTGGCAAGTAACTGATAACTTAAACATCGAGTTTGATGCTCACAACTCATCAGCAGAAAGTGCTGGGGTTGGTCTTGGCCATGATGCATTTATGATCATTGGTAATACATCGTGTTCATGGTGTGAAAACCCAACAGTGAATATTGATGAGAAAATGGCTGACTTCAGCCAAGGCGAAATCCCACTGATCGATATGACATTGACCAACGGTCAAGCAGAGCTATTACCAAGCGATATGGGAACCTTATTCGCCGGTGTTAATAAAGACACGAACACTAACGATCTAGACCAGTACCAGTTAAAAGGTACTTGGTACAATGAAAACACAGGCGCGCTTTCAAGCATTAACTTTGGTGTATCACATACAAAAGTTGATTTCCGTACTACCACGGCTTATTCAGGTCAGTTAGCGGCTGGTTGGTGGCTAAATTCTGCTGATTGGTATGATGACAGCATGTTTACGCGCGTTGACAGCTCTGGTTTACTTGACGGCTTCTCTGGTGGCGGTAGCGACAAGCTATTAAACTACTACTACGATGCTGACTTTGATGAAATCGTTGCAATCGCCGAAAGCATTGACTGTGACCACCCAGATGGCGGCATTGGTGCATGTAGTTGGCCAGCGGATGTAAACGGCAAGGTGCAAGCGGGTCCAATTGATGATGACCACCGTGTAAGCGAAGAAACGACGGCATTTTATGCACAAGCTAACTTCGAAACAGAATTCAACGGCATGCCAATTAACATTACCGCAGGCTTACGCTACGAATCGACAGATGTTACAGCAAACAGCCTAGAGCGTCCTGCTGTTGCAATGGAATGGGTAAACGGCAACGAATGGTCATACATTTATGCTGATGAGCGTACCTTCTCAAACGGTGAAGGCAGCACGAAAGAATTTTTACCAAATATCGATATGAACATCGAAGTGGTTGAAGATGTGATTGCTCGTTTCTCATATAGTCGTACCCTAGCTCGCCCACCTGTTGGCGCACTGCGTTCAACAACGTCTTTCTTGGGTAACCCCAAAGTGGGTCAACGTAAAGTTGCGGTAGGTAACCCGAACTTAAAACCTTATACAGCCGATAACATCGACTTATCACTTGAGTACTACTACGGTGAAGGCAGCTATGTTTCTGCTGGTTACTACCGTAAGCAAGTTGATAACTTCTTAGTGAACATCACCACAGAAGAAACAATTGACGGCATCACAGACCCATTCATTGGTGACCGTGCTGAGCAAGCGCGTGAAGACCTAGCTGCAGCAGGTGAGCAACCGTCTGACCAAGCAATTCACGATAAAATCAACGAAAACCAAGGCACTGAAGAAGGCACACCGATTGTGGGCAATAGCACTGACCCACTGGCAAACTTCTTTGTATCTCGCGATAACAACGTTGAGACCGCTAACCTTTGGGGTTGGGAGCTTGCTGCACAGCACATGTTTGGTGAAACTGGATTTGGTATCGCAGCCAACGCAACGTTTGTATTTGGTGATGTTGAAGCAGACAGAGATGCTATCGGTTATCAATTTGCCTTACCGGGCTTAAGTGATTCAGCAAACTTCTCAGCTATTTATGATTTAAACGGCTTATCGGCGCGTATTTCATATAACTGGCGCGATGAATTCTTAACAGGCTTTGATCAACACTCATCACCTGTTTTTACTGAGTCTTATGGCCAGTGGGATATCAACGTGAACTACGCCGTGAACGAAAAGCTAACGGTGTTTGTTGAAGGTCTAAACCTGACAGATGAAACGCAACGTACCTACGTTCGTTACTCTGAGCAGCTGTTACGTGCAAACCAGTACGGTGCGCGCTACAACATCGGCTTCCGCTACTCGTTCTAGCATTTTGTTGTCAAAAAAGCCGCTCAACAGCGGCTTTTTTTTTCACAAATATGCTAGTTTGTCTTTATAGCGTTTAAGGTAGCTTTGAACATGCAACAGAATAATGTAAAAAAAGTGGTCATTTTAGGAGGGGGAACTGCCGGTTGGTTAACCGCGGGTTTAATTGCCGCACAGCCACATTTAACCCATAACGCACAGATCACCCTCATTGAATCCCCTGATATTGCCACCATTGGTGTTGGTGAAGGTACCTGGCCGACAATGCGCCAAACACTGAAAACCATCGGCATTAGTGAAAGTGACTTTATTCAAACCTGCGATGCTTCATTTAAACAAGGTTCACGCTTTGATGGCTGGTGCGAAGATGATGGCAGCACCCATTATTACCACCCGTTTAGTTTGCCTGTTGCCTATCAGCAGCTAAACATTGCTCCCTATTGGTTCGCCAATAAAGAGGCCGTAAGTTTTAGCCATGCCGTCGCAAGTCAAACCTACTTATGCGATCACCACAAAGCCCCAAAAAACCACCTACACAGCGCCTACCAAGGCGAAGCAAACTATGGTTATCATTTAGATGCTGGAAAGTTTGCGATGTTATTGCAAACTCACTGCACCACTCAACTTAATGTCGAGCATATTGTAAGCCATGTTGAAAGCATTAATAACGATGATGAAGGCTACATCAGCTCATTAGAAACACGCGATCATGGAATAATTACCGGCGACTTGTTTATTGACTGCTCGGGGACACACGCAAAGCTCTTACATCAACATTACGGTGTTGAATTAATCGAGCAACAAGATATGCTATTTAACGACCGCGCAGTGGCAGTGCAAGTACCTTATGCAAGCCCACAACAAGACATTTTGTCTTATACCAAAGCCACCGCTCAAGATGCGGGCTGGATTTGGGATATTGGCCTACAAAGTCGTCGTGGGCTTGGTATGGTTTACTCAAGTCGTTTTGCCAACAGTGATGATGCCAAACAAGCGCTTGGCCGCTACATTGAAAGCACCCAGCCAGGCACAGACCAAAGCCAATTAACATTTCGCGAGATTCGTTTTACACCCGGCTACAGGCGCACTTTTTGGCATAAAAACTGTTTAGCAATCGGAATGTCAGCAGGCTTTATTGAACCGCTAGAAGCCTCTGCACTCGTGATGGTGGAGCTTGGTCTTAATAATTTACTGGCTAATTTCCCCACACACCGTGCAGCGATGCCTACGCTTGCCAAACGCTTTGATGACCAATGCCATTATCGCTGGCAGCGCATAATCGAATTTTTAAAACTGCATTACGTGTTATCAAAACGGACCAGTCCATACTGGCAAGCACATAAAGAAGCCGCAAGTGTACCGGCGCAACTGCAAGAGAATTTAGCGCTGTGGCAGTATCAAAGTCCATGGCTCAACGATTTTGATCGTGCCCAAGAGGTATTCTCTGCGGCCAGTTATCAGTATGTGCTCTATGGCATGAAACAGCTGCCTAAATTTCCAAGCATGGCAATGCCTGCTGCAATTGTTGAGCACTTTACTGCTAATCAACAACATGCCAAACATGCTTTACAGCAGCTACCAACAAATCGTGAGCTGCTAAGCCATATTCAGCAATTTGGTATTCAACCTATTTAATATCAGCATTAGGAGGCCCAATGGCCAATCACGTTTTACTTGATAATATTAGCCATAAAGACCTGAAAGTGATCACCGCACGCGGTGCCGACTGGGGCGATAAAATTAGCTGCGCCACTATTTTCCCAAGCGAGTTTGCAAAAATACAAGCAAACCAACCGATCGTATTTCGTAAGCAGCCACAAACAGGCCAGTTTGAAGCATTGGCATTATTTGGTTTTGAAAATGGTGAAAACCTACTGCTTGATGAAAAAGGCGAATTAAAACTAACTTACTTACCGCTTAGCATGCAGCGCCAACCGTTTTTAATAGGCCAACAGACGCAATATAACAATGGAATTCCTGAGCAATCATTAGTGGTGCATATTGATTTAGACAGCCCCCGTGTTAGTACAAGTCAGGGGGAAGCCATTTTCCTTGAGCATGGCGGTAACAGTGATTACTTAAATCACATTGCTCAAGTACTGAATACCCTGCATCAAGAGCATCAAACAATTAATGGTTTTTTTGAGCGCCTACTTGCCGCCAACCTACTGGAAGCATTCAGTATCGAATATGCCCAAAAGAATGGCGAAAAAGTCACAGTGACAGGTTTTTATACCATTAATCAACACGCACTAAATGATTTAACACCGCAACAGTTAAAGCAGTTGCAACAGCAAGGCGACTTACAAGCCATTTATATGGTACTTGCATCAATGGAACAGATCCCACACTTACTGAATAAGAAGTGGGCGCAGCAGTAATGTTTAGCGCAGCGCCAATTAATGAGTGCAATGCCTCAGAGATTACCAACCTCAAAGCGTTTTTAGCCGACTTAACTGAGCCTTTGGTGATAAGAGAGCTGTGTGCTCACTGGCCTCAGGTTGCAGCAGCCAAAAAAGGCGAAAAACAGGCATTGAGCTACCTTTTAGAGCTGGCCAATAATGCGCCTGTTCGCAGTTTTAGTGCCGATGCTATGCATCAAGGCCGCTATTTTTATAATGCTGATTTATCGGGACTTAATTTTTCACAACACGCCGACTCACTTAAAAGCGTGCTAGACAAGTTAGTCGATAAATTAGCGCACACACAGGCTGACTCGTTGTATATGGGGTCAACCGCTGTGGAATACTGCGCGCCGGGCTTTAGCCTCGACAACCCATTAGAGGTGACCGATTATAACTGCCTAACAAGTCTCTGGGTCGGAAATCACAGTCATATTGCGGCTCATTACGACAATGCCGATAACTTGGCGTGTGTTGCTGCGGGTAAGCGCACCTTTACCTTACTACCCACTGAGCAGGTAAATAATTTATATGTTGGGCCTCTTGAGTTTACACCCGCGGGTCAGGCTATTAGCTTAGTTGATTTTAATAACCCTGATTTCACGCGTTTTCCACGTTTCAAAGAAGCAGCAGAAAAGTCGCAAACAGCGACATTAACACCTGGGGATGCTATTTATATTCCTGCACTTTGGTGGCACCAAGTCAGTGCAACACAGCCATTTAATGTGTTAGTTAATTATTGGTGGCGACAAGCTCCGGAGTATTTGGCCAACCCCTTTGATGCTATGTTGCATAGCATGTTGGCGATAAAGGACTTACCAAAAGAGCATAAACAAAAATGGCAGCAATTGTTTAATCACTATGTATTTGCTGATGAGCTCGATTTAACCAGCCATATTGCACAGCCTGCACACGGTATTTTGGCTGATATTGATGAATTAACCGCAAGAAAAATAAGACAATTATTACTGCAAAAGCTCAACCGATAGAATGAGCCAAAAGCCAGCAGATGCAACGAGTTCGGCGAAACACCTGCAGGCTCTTGGCTCATAATTCACTGACGTTTGCCTTTTATGTGCACTGCTGATGGCTGCACAGAAGCGCACCCCTTGCCCGTTTCACTGTTTTGACTACACTGAAAAACACGCACATAATCCACTAGCATTTGCTTTGGATAACCACTCATATCAACCCCTTTGTCATTGACATTGGCGGGCCAATTACCCCCAACTGCAAAGTTGAGTAATAAATGAAAACGCTGATCAAAAGGGGCAAAACCGCTGTTTTCTACAAATGAGCCATCGGCTTGCTGTGATGTTGAATACCACTGGTCATGGCGAAACGTTGCATAGTGCACATTATCAACATACCAACGAATTTCATCTTGCTGCCATTCAAGCGCATAAACATGAAAATTATCAGCGGGGTTATCTGCATCACTAAAACGATAAGGCGTGCCACTGTAAACATTTTCAGGAGCAGGTCCACCGTAATGCAAGGTGCCATGCACGCGTGTTTCTAAGCTACCAGCTGGGGCTGTTTTATCATCAGTTTGAGTGTTTAAATTAACCGCTTCCATAATGTCAATTTCGCCTGATGACGCCCAGCGACCATAGTGCCAATCCGTAGGCAGCATCCAAATAGCAGGCCACGCCCCTTGTCCTGCTGGCAATTTAGCGCGAACTTCAAAGCGTCCATAACGCCAATCACCTAAGTGCTTAGTACGAAGCCGTGCCGATGTAAATGGCTGAGTAGCCACCAACGCTCTTTCAGCATCGCGAGTAACTTCATCTGCGTTATGTAAAGGCCCAGTGTATTGCTCTTTACGCGCAACAATATGCAACAAGCCAGATTCAACAAAGCTGTTTTCGCTTCGGGCGGTATAGCATTGCTGCTCATCATTACCACCACCACGGCAATTAACTTCGTGCTGCCACTTAGTTGGGTCAATGGTGTTTTGTTCAAACTCATCGTGCCAGACAAGCTGCCAGCCTTCACCTAGGCTGGCTTTAATGGGTTCTGCTGTTTGCTGGCAGGCACTCAATGCGCCTGTTAGCAAAATAACAGCATAGGTTCTTACTGACATGAAATTGTTGAGTCCTGTGCGTGTGAACTGCTCACACTAAGTTTAGCAACAGATACATGCCACGCACCGTCAGTTGCAAGCTGCCATGGTGAGAATATTTGTCCAAGGTTAACGCCTTGCTCAACAAAACAGTTCAAATCAACCGTGAGTGTTTGCCACTCAGACGTGCGTGTTAGCTGTTTGCTAATATCAAATTGACCGTCACAATTTTCACCACACTGCATCCCTAACATCAATGGTGCATCTGCTGCTTGGTCTATCTTAATTTGCATTTCAAGCTGACCCGCTTTTTCAACATATGAACGCAAATCTGACGGGAACGCAGCCATTAAACGTACCGCAGCAGGCTCTTTACCATTAAAGGTAATCGCACGCGCGTCTTCTTGTACGTCTTTATCAAAGGTTTTTACGCTTACCGCATTGAGTGATGCACGGCTACTTGTCATTGTTTGTTGCTCATTGCCACTTTGCAGTTGCAATGACCAAGGGGCTTTTACTGCGCGTTCAAATAACACTAAATCTTCTAATTTAGTGGCCACGTCAGATACCTCGTTTAGTTCATCAGTTAAGGTATTGGCATCTTGGTAGGTTAAGCCAAAGCCATACGGCAGCAGAGGTGCGTAGTTTTTATCGCCACGATTATAATTTTCTACCGGATTATTTGGCCAAGAGAACGATAATTTCCCTTTAAAATCATGATTAATTGAACCGTCAGCCTGTTTAAAGATGACATCGCTAATGGCATCACCTTCACTGCCTACAAGCCAAGTTGCTACAAACGCATCACTGGCATTAAGCTCAGCATTCACCCACATTGGGCGACCACTAATAAACAGAGATACCACTGGAATTCCGGCTTGTTTCAGCTTTTTAAGTAAGGCTAAATCTGATTTATTACCACGCTGATATTCAAGGTTATCTAGGTCACCATTGCCTTCTGCATATGGTTGTTCACCAAACACCACAATGGCCACATCAGGTTTTGTTGTATATTCACCGTTTAAATCGTATTGAACCTGTCCACCGGCTTGCTCAACCGTGTGTTTAATACCATCGTAAATTGATGATCCACCCGGAAAATCACTGTTTTCATTACCAGTACCTTGCCACGTAATTGTCCAGCCACCCGACTGCATACCAATGTTGTCAGCACCCAGACCCGCGACAAGTACATTTGCTTTAGGCGATAATGGCAAAAGCTGTTGCTTATTCTTTAATAACACTAACGATTCACGCACCGCTTGCTTGGCAATTGCACGATGCTCTGCACTGCCAATGATGTCTGTTTTGCCTGAAAGCGGACGGTTTGCCGGGCTTGGTTTATCGAATAAACCGGCACGCATTTTAACGCGCAGAATACGCGTTACTGCATCATCAATTCGGCTTTGGGCAATATCGCCACTGTTAACTTGTTTGATTAAATTTTCATACAATGGCTTCCACGCATCTGTTGGTACCATGTAAACATCAAGACCCGCATTCGCAGCTTGCGCACAATTTCCATTTGTACAACCCGGAATTTGGCCGTGACCATTCCAGTCTCCAACAACGAAGCCATCAAAGCCCATTTTACCTTTTAACACATCGGTAAGTAGGTACTTACTGCCATGAATTTTCTCTCCATGCCAGCTATTAAACGACGCCATCACCGTTTGTGCGCCAGCACCTAGTCCACCGACATAGCCTTGGGCATGAATATCAAATAACTCTTGCTCAGATGCCGTGTTATTACCTTGATCGTCCCCCCCTTCAGTCCCTCCATCACCTAAAAAGTGCTTAACGGTACTGATCACGCGCTTATCCGATAAAAAGTCTTCATCAACTGCGCCTTGTAACCCTTTTACAATTGCTGCTGAGTAAGCTTTAACGATTTCAGGGTCTTCAGAATAGCCTTCATATGTACGTCCCCAGCGATCATCACGAACCACGGCAACGGTCGGTGCAAACACCCAGTCGATACCCGTTACCATCACTTCTTGTGCGGTTGCCGCTGCAATTTTCTCAATTAAGGCGGGGTTGTTTGTCGCCCCTAAGCCAATGTTGTGTGGGAATAAGGTCGCCCCAATTACGTTATTGTGACCATGCACAGCATCGGTGCCCCACATAGTAGGGATTTTGCTGCCATCAAGTGAATCGTCAATTGATGCTTGATACATTTTTTCAGCCAAGTCTATCCAATCAGCGGCGCTGGCATGTTTATCATTATTAGGGAATGCGCCTCCACCATTTAGGTAAGAACCAAACCCGTATTTACGCATATCTTCAACCGTGATATCTCGAATTTCAGGTTGAATCATCTGCGCCACTTTTTGCTCAAGCGTCATGTCTGCCAAAAGAGCTGCTATTTGCGCTTCCATTTCTGGGTCTGCGTTAATGCCCGTTTCGATACGAGGCCAGATTTCATTCTCAGCGTTCATTTTTGCCACCTTATCTTGCCCTGTACAGCCAAGAATGCTGATGCTGGCAATCATTATCGAACACAGCGTTAATGGTTTTTTTATTGTCATAGTCTGCACCTTTAAGAATGACGGTTCTGAGACACTACTTTTGAGCCAGAAAGCGCAAAGTAAGTAATATATAAATAACAAGCAATTGGCAGTAGTAACGCGAGCTGTACACCGATTGAATCAGCCAGCATACCTTGCATAAGCGGTATAATGGCGCCGCCAACAATCGCTAAACATAAAATACCTGACCCCTTTGAGGTGTATTTACCCAGACCATGCAGTGCCAAGCTAAAAATGGTTGGGAACATAATTGAATTACATAACCCAACCAGTAAAATCGCCCACATTGCAAGGCTGCCCTCGCCGGTCATTGCAACAATAATCAATACAACAGCCAGTAATCCATGACACGCAAGCACTTTACCTGCATTGAACTTTTGCATTACCAGCGCGCCGATAAAGCGGCCGATCATGGCGCCAGCAAAATAGTAGCTAATGTAATGAGCGGCTTCTTTATCAGTTAAGCCTGCAATGTTATCAAGGGTTAAAAAGCCGACTAAAAAGCTGCCAATGGCGACTTCAGCACCGACATAAACAAAAATACCCACAGCACCAAGAATCAAATGGCGATACTGCCAAACGCTGCCTAAATCAACAAAGTCTTCAAGGTCTTGATGCTCCGCTTCGTTATCAGCTTCTCTGCCTAACTTAGGTAATTTTAAGAATGCAAAAATGAGGGCAAGAACCAGCAAACTGGCAGACAACATTAAATAAGGAAACTTCACTTGTTCCGCAGTCGCATGACTCACTTCCGTTAAAATTAACCACCCACCGAAAATAGGTGCAACCGTGGTGCCTAGCGAGTTGAATGCCTGGGTCATTGTTAAACGTGAAGACGCGGTTTTTTGTGGTCCAAGTACACTGACATACGGATTAGCAGAGACTTGTAAAATAGTGATGCCTGATGCAAGCACAAACAAGGCAAGTAAAAACAACTCATACACATGTGCGACAGCCGCAGGGTAAAACAGTGCGCATCCAATTGCTGCTACAACCAGCCCTACAACAATACCAAACTGATAACCAATACGACTTACAAGCTTACCGGCGGGAATAGACATCACAAAGTACGCGCCAAAAAAGCAAAACTGAATCAGCATCGCTTGCGTGTAGTTAAGTGAAAACATGCCTTTTAGATACGGGATCAGAATGTCGTTTAAACACGTGATGAATCCCCACATAAAAAACAAAGTGGTTAATGATGCCAGTGCAAAAGTTTGCTTGGGCATCGCCACTTGACTTGATGTTGCCGCAACAGGCGTTGAAACATGAGCCATAATTTTATTCTCTAGTTATTTATATTTATCAGTTTGTTACAGCAAATATAGTGCTTTTTCATGGTTAAAGAAAAAACAAAAAAGTGTTGCAACATAAAATGTAAGCGCTTACATTTATAACATATAAATCATATTAAGCAATTTATTTGCAGAAAAACTGTAAGCGCTTACAACTGACTACTATGCTGTATGCCAGCCGCCTTACACAATCAATGCGAAGGAAGACTATCCACTGTGTTTAAAACTATTTCTCTTTTGCCCGACTCGTATTTACTTAAGCCCGAGTTTACCTTTGGTGTTGCTACTGCCTCATTTCAAATTGAAGGCGCACGGGATACACGCTTAGCGTGTATTTGGGACTCTTTTTGCGAAAAACCTTCCGCCATTGCCGATAACAGTAACGGTGATATAGCGTGCGATCATGTTACACATTGGCGACACGATATTGAGATGATTGCTGATTTAGCCGTTGATGCCTATCGTTTATCTATTTCATGGCCTCGGGTAATCAACGAGGATGGCTCTGTAAACTCACAAGGCATGGCATTTTATACTGAGTTACTCAGCGCACTAAAAGCACGCAATATCAAAACATATGTCACCTTATACCACTGGGATTTACCCCAGCACCTTGAAGACAAAGGGGGCTGGCTGAATCGCGAAACAGCCTACAAGTTCCAAGACTATGCCGACAAAGTCAGTCGTCACTTAGGTGACTTGGTTGACTCTTTTGCCACGTTGAACGAACCGTTTTGTAGTGCGTATTTAGGCTACGAAATTGGTGTGCATGCACCGGGCATAAAAAGCCAGCAAGCAGGTCGTCAAGCGGCTCATCATCTATTACTGGCTCATGGTTTGGCTATGCAAGTATTACGCAAAAACTGCCCTAATACCGAGGCAGGTATCGTATTAAACTTCAGTCCAACCTACCCACTGACAGAGAATGATTGCAACGCAGCAAAGCTTGCTGACCAATACCATAATCAGTGGTACATTAAAGCGGTTTTAGAGGGATGCTATCCCTCGCTTTTTGATGACTTAGCGGCGGATGTAAAACCCATTATCGAAGCCGATGATATGGCAATTATTAGTCAATCTGTCGACTTTATTGGCGTTAATTACTATACCCGCATACACTACAAAAACACCCCTGATGGCTGGTTTGAAGAAGCCCCGCTGACCGATGTGCGTGTCACCGATATGGGCTGGGAAGTTTACCCAGAAGGCCTAACTGAGCTGCTTGTTTCATTACATCAGCACTATAATTTACCCAAAATGTATATCACCGAAAATGGTGCAGCCATGGCTGATAGTTTAGTAGATGGTGAAGTATACGATATTGAACGCGTTGATTATTATCACACTCATTTAAATGCTGTGTGTAATGCAATTCGCCAAGGCGTTAATATTCAAGGCTATTTTGCATGGAGCTTAATGGACAACTTTGAATGGGCATATGGTTATGAAAAACGTTTTGGGTTAGTTTATATCGACTATCAAAGCCAACAACGCATTTTAAAAGAAAGTGCAAAGCAGTATCGCGCACTGTTAAAGCAGCGAAAAAAATAATAACAAACGAGAACACACATGCTGACAACAAAAGAAAAGATAGCTTATGGCTTAGGAGATACAGCGAGTAACATTATCTTTCAAACGGTGATGTTATTTTTAACTTTTTTCTATACCGATATTTTTGGTATCTCGCCAGCAGTTGTCGGCACCCTGTTCTTAGTGGTAAGAGTCGTTGATGCGATTACCGATCCACTTATGGGCGCATTAACCGACTCGACACGCACTAAATATGGCAGTTACCGGCCTTATTTGCTGTGGCTGGCTGTGCCATTTGGGGTGATTAGTATGATCACCTTCACAACCCCCGATTTACCCGAGTCGGGCAAGGTCATTTACGCCTTTATCACCTACACACTCCTTATGCTTGTGTATACCGCTATCAATATCCCTTACTCTGCTTTAGGGGGCGTATTAAGCCCAGACCCTAAGCAACGCGTATCTATACAGTCTTATCGCTTTGTATTCGGTATGTTAGGAGGATTGATTGTCAGTGCCTGTACTTTACCGCTGGTAAATTGGTTAGGTAAAGGTGACAACGCCCTAGGTTATCAGCTTACTATGGCACTGATGAGTGGCTTGGGTGTGGTGTTATTTTTAATCTGTTTTCGCTTTACCAAAGAGCGTGTTATAGCCGAGCATAACAGCTCTCTGAGCTGGAAAAGCCGCATGAGCACCTTATTGCAAAACGGCCCGTTTAAGGTACTTTGTTTTGCCGCCGTTATGCTTTTAACCAGTATGGTACTTCGTACCACCTTGGCAATTTATTACGTCAAGTATGTTCTTGGCGAAGCTGAACTGGTCACTTACTTTATTACAATTGGCATGATAGGTAATATTTTAGGCTGTGCCTGTGCGCAACCACTCAGTAAACGTGTCGATAAAAAAACGGCCTATATTCGCTTACAATACATCTCGGCCATCATTAGTTGCGTGGCATTTTGGTTACCGAGCGAACAGTTAGCACTTGCCTTTATTATTTACTTTTTATGGTGCTTTTTCACCCAAATGGCCACCCCGTTACTGTGGGCCAAAATGGCCGACACGATTGACTATGGTCAATGGAAAACCGGTGAGCGATTAACCGGCCTAGTGTATGCCAGTGTGGTGTTTTTCATTAAGCTTGGCCTTGCTTTGGGTGGGGCTATTGCTGGCTGGTTACTCGCATTTTACGGTTACGAAGCAAACACAACGCTGAGTAATCAAACACTGTCGGGAATTTTGATTTCATTTACGCTATACCCTGCAATTGGCAGCGTGCTTGTCGCCTTAATCATGAAAAGGTATATTCTCGATAATAAAACAGTTGAGCAGATCAGTGCTGACTTGTCACTGAAAAATCATCCATAATTTGGGTTTTAAAAAGGAATAACATGGCCACCATTTACGAGGTGTCGAAACTAGCGGGTGTATCACTTGCGACTGTTTCAAGAGTAATGAATAACAACGCTAATGTTAGTGATGCCACTCGCAAAAAAGTTACCGCAGCGATGGATGAACTTGGTTATAGACCTAACTCAATCGCTCAATCATTAGCGTCGAATTGCTCAAACAGTGTTGGCCTTTTGGTATCTGAATTACATGGTCCCTTTTATGGACCGATGATGAGCGGTATAGAAAATACATTTCGCAATCAAAAAAAGCACTTAATTATCGCCGCAGGCCACAGTAATGAAGAGCGTGAAAAACAAGGCATTGAATTCCTTATTAGTCGTAATTGTGACGGGCTTATTTTACATGTTGAAGCCGTAAGTGATGACTACCTTATAAAACTCAGTAAAAGCCAAGTACCCTTTGTGCTAATCAATCGCTTTATTAGTGAATTAAGCGATCGGTGCATTATTTTAAACAATATTAAAGGTGGCTACCTTGCAACGAAACATGTGCTTGAACAAGGCCATAAACAGATTGCATATATTAGTGGTCCACTTTGGAAAAAAGACGCGCAAGACCGTCTTGAAGGCCATAAAAAAGCACTCGCAGAGTATGGGTTACCCTTTGATGAACAATTACTTTATCAAGGTGACTTTATGGAAGCCAGCGGGTTTACAGGCCTAAAAACGCTTTATCAACACGCTAAGCCGTTTAGTGCGGTTATTTGTGCCAACGACGAGATGGCAACCGGTGCTATGGCGAGCGCCAGAGAGCTCGGACTCACACTCCCTGATCAACTTTCTATAATGGGTTACGATAATGTGTTTTTTACACGCCATGTTTACCCCCCTCTCAGTACCATAAACTACCCTATTAACGAAATGGGCAAAATGGCGGCAGATTGGGTGTTGAGCCACGTTTATCAAAAGCAAACGGCTCCTTTGCAAACCGTATTTGAACCTGAGCTGGTTGTAAGGCAGTCGATAACCACTAACCCTCAATAAGCTGGGTTAACAAGCCTAAGTTAATCGGCTTTAACAGCACTTGATCAATATCTAACTGTTCAATTTTTTCTGGTTCTGGCTCAGCCCCACTGACAATAACTAACGTTAAGTTGGGGTAAAGCTGTTTAACTTCGCGTGCTAAATCAAGTCCTTCACCATCAGGTAGGTGCATATCAAGTAACACTTTATCGAAGTGTTGGTCCGTGTGTAAGGTTTGTAGGCACGCCTTATAACTGGCTGCAATCACCGTTTCGACACCCAAGCTTTCTAACAATAGCTGCGTAATTTGCGCGGCATCACTATCATCTTCCACCAGCAAGTAGCGCGTACTTTGTTGTGTTATGGCGGGGCAATCATCACGTGCCACGACGGGGTCGGTTTTTCCTTGGCAAATATAATGGTTAAGCACATGGTAAAGTAGACCTGAATCAAGGGGTTTCGCTATCATGTCATTAAAGCCAAGCGCGGTAAGTTCGCTTTTAACGCCTTTCATTGTGGCGGCTGTTAACGCAATAATAGGACCTTGGTAACCCATTTTTCTGAGCTCTATGGTTGCTTCTTTGCCGCCCATAACAGGCATGTGCAAATCGATAAAAACAATATCAAACGTCTTACCATTTTTTTCAGCAGCGGCCACTTTTTCAATCGCTTGTTTGCCGTTTTCAGCGTATTCAACATCAGCCCCTGTGCTGGCGATCATATGGCCCACTAAAATACGCAAATCTTTTAAATCATCTACAACTAACACACGGCCATGGGTGGTCAAGGTCGTTAACTTTTGTTGGTAATCTAGATTCGAATCAAAGCGAAGTCGTTGGCGTTCAACATCGCGAATATTGCCAGGGTAAATCGACAAGGTGAACTCAGACCCGACTCCCTGAGTTGACTCCAAACTGATTGACCCCTGCATACGCGTTAACAGCTCAGAACAAATAGCAAGGCCTAGGCCTGCTCCGCCCACATCGCGTGATTCAACATCGGCAATTTGTTCAAACGGTTTAAAGATAATAGCTTGCTTTTCTGGTGCAATACCAAGCCCTGTATCTTTAATACTAAAAAACAGCATTTCGCGCTCATTAACCCACGCAGTCCATGCGCGCACGACAATTTCACCGTGGTTCGTAAACTTAATCGCGTTATTAATAATATTAATTAAAATCTGTCGTAAGCGCGTGGCGTCTGAATTAATGATCAAAGGCAGGGCTTGCTGCGATTCAAATCGCAATGATAACCCCTTATCAATCGCAGATACCCGCATCAGCGTGTACACATCAGCCATCAAGCTATCAAGGTTTACATCACTGCAGTTCAACTCAAGTTTATCTGCAGCAATTTTAGACAAATCAAGTACATCGTTTAACAAACTCAAAAGATGCTTACCGTTTCTGTAAATCACCCCGAGCTCATTCTGCGCATGCTGGTTTTTTTCACTTTGCATTAATAGCTCAGTGTAGCCAAGAATTGACGACAAAGGGGTGCGTAACTCATGACTTAAGTGCGCTAAAAAACGGTCTTTCGAGCGGTTTTCAGCTTCGGCTTTTAAACGCTCAACACGCTCATCTTCGACTTCTCGTCGCGCTAGTGCGTAACGTATCGCGCGCGCAAAACGCCCTGAGCTCATTTCGCTTTTGACTAAGTAGTCAACAGCTCCCGCATCGAGCGCTGCGGAATCAAGCATTTCGTCAGACTGCCCCGTAAGCATAATTATCGGGCCGCGAAAACCATTCGCAACAGCCCGTTTTAGCACTTCTAATCCGTCCGATGCCCCTAAGCGATAATCTAACAAACAAATATCATGTTTGTTCTCACTCAGTACACCAATCGCCTGCTCAGGGCAGCTTAACCATTCAACATCAAATGTATGGGAACCCAGTTGCTCTAAGTAATCACAGGTCAGAATATAATCATCTTCATCGTCTTCTACTAACAGTAATCGGGTTACCTTATCTAACATTGCTTATCCTTTAATCATTATTTGATGGCGGTAGTTCAACAAACTCGACCCAGTATTTTCCTAAGGTTTTCATGAGCTCGACTAATCCATCAAAAGTAACCGGTTTGGTGATATAAGAGGCTGCACCTAAGTCGTAGCCTTTAATCATATCTTCCTCTTGCTTTGATGTAGTAAGAATAACAACCGGAATCCCTTTTAAATTAGGGTTAGACTTAATCGCTTGTAACGCTTCACGTCCATCCATGCGAGGCATATTTAAATCAAGCAATATTAGCCCTGGACGCGGCGAGTTTTCTTTCTCACTGAACTTGCCTTTTCGTTCAAGGTATTCAAGTAGCTCAACACCATCTTCAACAAAAAACAGCTCATTGAGTACGCGACTTTCAGCTAAAGCGTCTTGGGTTAATAAACGATCGTCTTCATCGTCATCTGCCATTAAAATGGTTATGGGTTTTACTTTATTAAGTGGCATCTAAGCCTCTCCTTGCAATGTGAAAAGTGATGTTTCCACAGGTAGTTTAATAGTGAAGCTTGCACCCTCACCCACTTGACTGGTTGCTGTAATTTCACCACCGTGGCGTTCTACGATTCGTCGGCATACAGACAAGCCAATTCCAGTGCCTTTGTATTGCGAACGACCATGAAGGCGCTGAAATGGAACAAATATTTTTTCTAGGTACTCTTCAGAGAAGCCAATACCGTTATCTGAAATAGTAATAATTTCCCACGCAACATCGCTGTTGTGTGCAGGGCTAAACTCTTCAGTCCGTTGATAGGAAATGGTAATGATAGGTGGCACATTTTCACGTCTAAATTTAACGGCATTAGAAAGAATATTTAAAAACAGTTGCAGCATCTGACTCGGATCAGCTTGAATATGCGGTAACGTATCTAAGTTTACCGTTGCCTCTGATTCTTTAATGGCAATCTCAAGGTCATCTAACACTTCATGAACGACCTCGTTAAGGTCTGTATCAATAAAGTCTTTGCCACGGGTTGTAACTCGCGAAAACTCTAATAAGTCATTAATCAAATTAGACATGCGCTGCGCCGCATTTTTCATACGATTAATATAATCGAGGCCTTTTTCACCCAAATCGTCTTTGAACATACTTTCGAGCCGATCACTAAACGCCTGAATTTTCCTCAGAGGCTCTTGTAAATCATGGCTGGCGACAAACGCAAACTCTTCTAGCTCTCGGTTCGAGCGACTTAATTCGTCTGAATAAATGGTTAACTCTTGGGTACGTTCTGACACTTTAGCGGCCAATGTTTCATTTTGCACTTCTAAATCTGCACGGTATTTTGCTGCATTAAGTGAGTTGATCCGCGTCAAAATAAACATACCAATGATCAATAGCGTACTGGTCACCGCGGTGATCACAAAAGTCAGTTTCGCGTCGTTTTTGATTTGCGATAATTTAGCGAACTGTTCGACTTTAAAATTAAGTTCGCGCATATGAATTTCATCAACAGCAGCGCGAATGTCTTTGTAAAGTTCGCGCCCTTTATCTGTTAAAAGCAAACGCCGAGCTTTCACATTTTTATCGGCCAAAGCAAGATCCGTAATTTGGCTCATTATTGCGATTTTGTCATTCACTAAAAAAATAAACCGCGCAATACGCTCAGCCTGACCGGGTATCTCAGAATGTAAACTTTTAACCAGCATAATTTGCGCTTGCATAGACGCAATCGCATCATTGTATGGCAGCAAATAATCTTCACGGTCTGTCAGTAAATAACCTCGTTGACCCGACTCAGCTTGCACCACCGATAAATGTAATCGTTCAATGGCGGTATTTAGCGAATTGGTGTTATCAAGACTATTTTGTGTCTCTGTCAGTGAGCGAATCGTGTTTACTGCCAAAATGGCATTGGCTATCACAATACACAGAACAATCGCTATAAAGCCTGCCCAATTTAATGTGATTTTTCCCTTTTGTTTATGCATTTTCTTCCCAATGGCTTATTCGTTAATCGCTGGTATGCGTGTCACTAATTTGCTGAAGTTGCTCACTACATTGCTGGCAATTGGCGATAATCTTATCAAGCGCGGCCAATGCTTTTTCTTTAGGCATATCGTTTTCTAATACGAGCTTAACTAACTCTGCATTCATTGAAATACGGTTAAGTGGTGCGCGAGCATCGTGTACCAACTGACGTAAAGACTCGTGATTATTCATTTTTTATCCTTTTTTTATTTGTATTCTCCGATGCCGCCATAAGCATTTAAACGGTTATAGAGTGTTTTAGTACTGATCCCCAGCATTTGTGCTGCGATGGTTTTATTACCTTGTACTTTATCCAAGGTTGCGTGGATCAGCTCTTTTTCGACTTCTTCTATGGTTTGTCCAGCCATAACCTGGCTGGTCTGTGTTTCTTTATTGACGCGAGAAAATGGTGATTCGAGCGATTCAGGTAAAGTAATAGCACTGCCTTTAGGGTCGCTCATTATAAAAGCACGGTGAATAGCATGGCGAAGCTCTCGCACATTACCGGGCCAATCATGACTTTCAAGTTCTTTTAGCTGACTTGCTTGCCATTTAAAGTCTGTGCCATTTTCTTCGTTTAGTTGCTCTAAAAATGCGTTCGCAAGTAGCGGGATATCTTCTTTACGCTCACGTAGCGCAGGAATATCAATCGGAAAAACAGCTAAGCGAAAATAGATATCTTCACGGATCACGTTGTTCTGCGCAAGGTCATCCAACGTTCTGTTGGTTGCTGAAATAACACGGCAGTTCACCGCTTGCTCTTTTGTCCCCCCGACACGGGTCACTCGTTTATTTTCGAGGACACGCAATAAATTTGGTTGCATATCAATGGGCATTTCGGTGACTTCGTCTAAAAATAACGTACCACCAGCAGCTTGCTCAAACACCCCTTCTTTGCGTGCAACAGCCCCTGTGAAAGCGCCTTTTTCGTGGCCAAATAATTCGCTGCCAATCAACTCTTTAGAAAATGCACCGCAGTTTGTGGCAACAAGTGGGCCATCGCAGGCTGTCGCATTGTGAATCGCTTGTGCGACGACTTCTTTACCGGCACCACTTTCCCCCATGAGCATGACATTGGCAGAGGTTGCTGCGACACGTTCAATCATGGTGTAAAGCTTATGCATAACATCAGATTCACCAATGAGCGTGCCAAAATGACGTTTAATACTCGGTGCTGACTTTTTCTTTGTATTTGCTTTTTTAGGGTTGAGAACCCTTTCGATGTCTTCGCGCTGAAGGGGTTTAACTAAGTGCCCTACATTCGCCTCACACATTTCTGCTAATTTCCCCTTCACCGAAGGGTGGCCAGAAATGAGTGTCACTCGCGGGGATTGACCAATTTTTTTAAGGTGTTCAAGTAGGTGCAGACCACTGCCATCTGGTAACATAAAATCTAAAAAGACGTGGTCGAATGTATTGTTTTCGAACCATTGCTCTGCTTCTGCAAGGTTTGCAGCTGTATTTATATTATGCCCGAGGAATTCTACAATGTGACACACGACATCACTAAACTCACTGTCATCATCAACTAAAAGCACATTTAACATATTCTTTCCCTAAGCCTTTTTTTACCATTCTACGCACAGTTTTTCCGAAAATAAAACAACGAGCGTTAGGTAGCTAAGTTGTTATTAATTACAACTATATTATCGCATTAAGTTTCAATTTGGGGTAATTATAATGAATTAAATATTCATAACACGTTATCATAACTCACCAAATATTAAGCTAAGCTGTACTTTAGCGAAGTTGCTACGTTGTAATTAAATGAAATTATTAAGAAAAGTTATTCATCCAAGCCTAAGTAATGATTATGGTTCGGTATTTATTCGCAACACCGCGCGTGCAATCGTGCTAAAAGGTGAACACATACTGCTTTTATACACCGCACGTTATGATGACTATAGTCTACCGGGTGGTGGAGTCGATAACGGTGAAAGTATTGAACAAGGCCTGTACAGAGAGCTTTCAGAAGAAACCGGTGCACAACAGATAAACATAACGCACCCACTAGGCTTATACGAAGAAATTAGGCCGTGGTATAAAGATGATTTTGATTGTGTGCATATTAAATCTTACTGCTACTTTTGCGAGATCAACGGTGAGCTAGCCGCGCCCAAAATGGAGCACTACGAAGTACAAAATGGCATGCAACCAAAGTGGATTAATATTTATGACGCCATCGCTCATAACGAGACCACCTTGGCTATGAGCGAAAAACAAGGTTTATCTATTCAACGAGAAACCTACTTACTCAAGCTGATTGCTAACACGCTTTGAGCGTTTTTCGATGGAAATGCACGGTATGCTTACAATACCGTGCTAATACCTTACTGATACTCATACAGCTTTAGGCGGCGCATAATAGCGCCATATTCCGACTAAATTACTCAATAAAAATACCGTTTCCATCACCACTGCGACTGGCGAAAACAAGAGCGCGTTATGTGTTATCCAACATAGCGTACCTACCACCATCATCAGCCGTAATGATAAGTCTTTACTTTGGAACGAAGCATAAGTCTGAATTAAGGTTGCGGCGAGGGCTATAACACTCACCCAGTTATACCAAGTCAGGCTTACAGCAGTGATACTCAGCAACATGAAAACAACCATCATCCTGGTTTTACGGGCAAAAATACAATATACGTAGCGCACTGCGGCTATGAGCATTAAGCTTGCGGCACTTAAGTTATCAAGTAGCAAAAAGTGCACAGAAGTGAGCAACACTGAACTAAACAAACAGGCTAAAATAAACTGCCTTTGCTTAAATTGAAATGACGCTAAATCGAGTAATGTGGCAATAGCGACCAAGCATTGCGATAAAATAAACATACCAACTCCTGAAAAATCAGCAGTGTAATGTTCCTTAAAATCGCGCACATTAACTTAAGTTAAGACGCCCTCTAATTCGCGATAATGAAATAGCTGAAATACCTAAATACATTGCGACCTCATTTAAACTCAATTGTGCGAGCCAATGCGGTTTGTTATCCAGCAAATATTTATACCTTTGCTCTGGCGTATTCAGTAATAAAAAGGCTTCTTTTGCCTCTTTAAATAATAGCTGTTGAGTGATTAATTTATGCTTCATTGCTTGCCAATCTGGGTTATCAAATAAAGTCAGTGGCACTTTGATAAGCTCAGCGTCCCGCATTACTTTAAGTTGGTAAAACGCATTAGTTTCGGTTAGCCAGTTGCCATAAAGCAGTGCAAACTCATCCTGAAAGTAAAACTCTTTGCACTTTTGAGCGCCCTGCTCTGATACATGTAATGCACCAAGTACTCCAGATACAATTAAATACCCCGCTTGTTGTTGCTCACCTTGCTGTAGCAGCACATGCTCTTTAGCGTATCGCTTGAGTGCAATCATGCCCGCAAGCTTATTACGAAACTCATTAGCAAGGTAATGGTAACTATCACCCAAGGGCAGTAACTGAGTATCCGTCAAGATTGCCACCCTTGCATTAATAGCGCGGTTATTTGTTTGGCGTTAATGCCTTCTCTGGCTTTGAAATGCTCACCACACCACAGCGGTGAAAAACCACTGCTTCCTTGTGCTTCTGCTTTTAAGCGCAAGGCTGTTAAGGCTATCGAGGCATAAGGAAAAGCAGGCGCTTGCGTTGGCATTGCGCCAAGCTCTTGCATAATTCTGTTTCGTATCCCGCGCGCAGGACGACCCGAGAAAAGAGTGGTGAGCTCAGTATTATTTGCCGCTGTCGTTTTCAATGCTTCACGGTGTAATGCGCTTGTCGTTGCTTCTTCACATAACAAGTAGGCACTGCCAACTTGTACTGCCGCCACGTTGAGCTCTTTAAACATTTTTACCTGTTCTGGTGTACTAATGCCCCCAGCCGCAATTATCGGTATATCCAAACATAAACAATCATGAACGAGCTGTTCTGTGCTGGGCTGTAACGATAAATCCATCGATAAAAAGCATCCTCGGTGTCCACCCGCTTCTTTGCCCTGTGCAATGATTGCATCAACACCACGCTCTTTTAACCAACGAGCTTCGTCTAAAGTCGTTGCTGATGACAAAACCTTGCCACCCCATGCTTTGATTTGCGCGATAATTTCTTGATTAGGTAAGCCAAAATGAAAACTAACCACGGGAGGTTTATAAGTCGCAATTGTATCAATTACCTGCTGATCAACGGGCTGTCGTGAGGCTTTGCGACTGAATTGCGATGCATCTATTTCAAACTCAGCAAAATATGGGCTTAATAGTTCATGCCATTGCTGCTGCTCAGCTTCGCTGTACGGGCTGACTTGATGACAAAAGAAGTTTAAATTATATGGCTTATTAGTATGGTACGTTAAATAGTCTAACTCGTTAATCAGTTGCTCTTTCGAGAGCATGGCACAAGGTAACGACCCCAAACCTCCCGCTTCACACACCGCAACCGCCAGTTGTGCATTTTGCACCCCTGCCATGGGCGCTTGGATAATCGCAAGCTCTGTATTAAACAATGTATTACTCATAGCCTATCCTTGTAAGTTTTGCAGCCTCTTGCAGTTTTTACATATTTCCACACACACAGAAACCAGATAAGAACAAATAAAAGCCAATAAAAACAAAAACCTAAAAACATTTAAAAAGCTGGTGTTAGCTTTGCACAAGGTCATGTACATTTTGTAAGGAGATAATGATGACTGATACAGTAACTACAATCAATCCAACAAACGAGCAAACTTTAAATACCTACACTCTCTTGTCTTTACAAGAAGCTAAGGCTGAAATAGATAAATGCCATAAAACCTTTTTATCATGGCGCGAGACATCTTTATTAGAGCGAGCTAAATACCTTAATCAACTTGCAAAATTGATTGACGATAATAAGCATGAATTAGCACAGTTAATGACTGACGAAATGGGCAAGCTTTATCAACAAGGCCTACAAGAAACGGAACTTTGTGCTGCTATATGTCGCTACACAGCCGACCAAGGCCCTGAGGTCCTCGCCGAAGAAAAACGCGATATGCAAGGTGGCCGCGCCATCATTAGCTACCAACCTATCGGTGTTATCTTAGGTATTCAACCTTGGAACTTCCCTCTTTATCAGGTTATTCGTTATGCCTGTGCTAATGTTATGGCTGGTAACACGACCGTGCTAAAACACGCCGGTAACGTATTTGGAATGGCTGAAAAAATTGAGCAGTTATTTAATGAAGCTGGTTTTCCAACCCATTGCTTTAAAAACTTATTAATCGACGGTAAAACAGCCAGCGAATTAATTGAGCATACCGCTATTCGCGGGGTCACATTTACTGGCAGTGACAGCACGGGTAAAAAAGTGGCAGAGCGTGCCGGTAAGCATGTCAAGAAAACCGTGCTTGAGCTTGGCAGTAATGATGCTTACGTTGTCCTTGATGATGCCGACCTTAATACCGCCATTGAAGCATGTACCCAAGGTCGTCTTATCAATAATGGCCAAACATGTGTCGCGGCGAAACGCTTTGTGGTGGTTGACGCAGTATATAATGACTTTAAAGTACGTATTAAAGAACAGTTTGAGCAAGTAAAACTGGGTGACCCTAATGATGAAAACACAGGGCTTGGGCCAATGGCACGTGAAGATTTACGCGCACAGCTTCACCAACAAGTAAGTGACTCTATTGATGCTGGAGCGAAGGCGATTGTCGGTGGCAGCATGCCAACAGGCACTGGTTTTTACTACCCAGCGACCTTACTTGAAAATGTAAAACCAGGAATGCCAGCCTACGATGATGAGCTATTTGGCCCCGTGGCCTCTCTGATCCGCGCCAAAGATAATGACGACGCGATGCGTATAGCCAACGACTCGCGTTATGGATTAGGAGGAGGTATTTTTTCTAGCAACGAGAAACAGGCTGTTGAACTGGCTAGGCTGCATTTTGATACAGGAATGGTAAATATAAATGGCTATGGACTCGCTCAGCCAAACTTGCCGTTTGGTGGAGTGAAAGACAGTGGCTATGGCCGAGAGCATGGTGGTTTTGGCTTACGCGAATTTGTAAATATTAAAACCATTATGATCAACCAATAATACACACTGAAAGGGCTCATTGAGCCCTTTCTCATTCATCAAAGGTCGGAACTTGCTGCTTAGATGCCATAGGCATTTTTAACTCTTTAATCGCCTTCTCTTTATCAATATCTTCATGTTGTTTTTGATTTGAAGCAGCGGGGTCATAAGTCAATTCGGTTAATAGTGCAAAATGATCAGAGCCATACTTAGCAAGGCGTTCAATTCGTTTTACACTGAATTCATCACTGTGGAATAAATGATCAAGCGGCCAACGCATAAAAAAGTAACCCGCATGAAATGTATTAAAAAAGCCGCGTCCTTTACGCGGGTCTAACAACTTAGAAACTCGCATAAACAAACGCGTGCTCCGTGACCAAGCAACATCATTCAGATCGCCTGCAACGATGCAAGGGCGCGTTCTATTTTTAAGGGCTTTGGCCAGAATAATAAGCTCGGTATCACGAGGACGCGAGGTGTCTTTTTCGGTGGGACTTGGAGGAGCTGGGTGAATAAAGTGCGCCTCGACTTCTGTGTTATTGGCATCTTCAAATACGATATGAATCGAAGGAATATCCGCTTCGATTAATTCACATACCTGTTGGTGTTTAATTTCAAACTTACTGTATAAATGCATACCGTAACGATTATCTTTAGGGCAATAGATACGATATGGGTAATCTGCTTCTAGACAACTGAGCTGCTGTTGCCACGTTTCATTAGATTCAAGCGTGATGAGTAAATCTGGTTGGTGGTTTTTTACCAGTTTAATAAGTTTGCCGTAGTGCGTATTCGACATCAGTACATTCGCAGACATTATGCGAATACTGTGAGCATCATCTTTACTACTTGAGACAACTTCTTTCTTAGCGAACCATGTGTAAGGGTAAATCCAGTTCGCTTGCAGTAGCAAAACCACAAAGCTTATAACAATACAACCGAGTAAATAATGGCTGTTGGAGAGGTAAAATAACACGCTTGCTCCCAGCAAACATGCAACTGCAAGATACGCTACTTGCAGCCGCACAAAATCACAACTTCGAATTAAATAATGCTGGGAGTACGAAAATGGCAATAGTGAGACAATAAGCAAAAGTACAGACAGTACACTCAATGCATGGCTCATATAACTCATTGGCACAATTTATCGGCTCAGAATCGAGACTATTTCGCGGGTATCCTCTACCAAACGAACAATGGTGCCATCAACCTGAATTGAAATTAACCCGTCGTTATTACGCGATTTAATCACCTTACCTCGACGATAAATATCGCGGTCAAGTATGTCACCTTTTCGGTATTTCTTTTGCCAACCAGGCGGAAGATCTCCACCATTTTCAAGTTTTTTCTCTAGACCAGGCGGTAAGCTTTTTCCTTTGCCTTTGTCCTTATCTTTGTCCTTTGCTAAAGCGCCTGTCGCAACAATACTAAGCCCTAAAACAGCCACTGTTAAAAATGTTTTCATACGAACTCTCCTTTTTATGTATTCTACTAAGCGTAGCAACTATTTCTGAACTGGGAATGAAAGAGTATAAAAAAGCCGCAAAGCGGCTTTAAACAGGATTAACGATGACGCGACACGATGGATAAAATTTCTCGTGTGTCATGTACTAAGTGTATTAAGCGGTCATCAATTTCAATGGCAATAATGCCATTTCTATCGCGACGCTTTATTACTCGGCCGTGGCGATAAATATCTCTGTCAAGAATATCACCATGATGATACCGTTTGTACCAACCTGGCGGTAAGCCACCGCCATAACCTACTTTTTTGTATAAACCGGGTGGTAAATCACGGTAGCTATAGCGGTCATACCTATCGTGATGACAATCACGGTCATGGCGATGATGCTTATGATGCTTTTTATGTTTATGGTGCTTTTTACGTTCGTGTTTGTACTCGTATCTGTCATGGTCACGATCATGTTTAGCACTCGCTTCTATAGGTACCAAACTCAAACCTAGCACGGCTAACGAGATAGTAATTATTTTATTCATAATAGAGACCCTCTGCATTTGCTCTTGTTGAAAAGCCTATCAAGCAAGCCTGAATCATAGATGAAGGGTTACAATTAAAAATAACAAGCTCATAAATAACAATACGTTATAAAAACAATCTTTACATTTCTTTAAACTTCTTTGGCACTTTTCATGACTTTCTCTGTCTGAATGAAAGCTTCAATTAGGAACAATGACTGTGATTAAAAAACCAAAATTACACCCATTGTTTTCGAACACGTTATAAAAAAGGATCGTTTATGAATTCATTAAAGTGGTGTTTGATCATTGTGATATTTACGCTAACTGGCTGCAGTACCATGTTGAGTCAACACGGTAATCAGCAAACTCAATCTAGCTCATTGGTTGACTATTTATACCCAGATCAACAACGAGCAGCCGAACAAATCAGTGTGCCCACTCTAAACTTACCCGCCACAGTGGGTATTGCCTTTATTCCTAACAAATACAACAACGGCCTCCATCATAGTGACGAAATAGCACTACTCAACAAAGTAAAAAAACAATTTATGCAGTATGACTATATTGACCGTATCGAAGTCATCCCAAGTACCTATTTAAAGGGAGGCGAGGGGTTTACTACTTTAGAGCAGGTATCACGCTTATACGATGTGGACATTATGGCGCTGGTGTCTTATGACCAAGTGTCACAAAGTTTAGAAAATAATGCAGCCTTCTTATACCTCACCATTGTTGGTCTCTATGTCATTCCGGGTAATGAAAACACGGTGCAAACATTCGTCGATACCGCGGTATTTGATATTAAAAGCCGAAAAATGTTGTTCCGTGCGCCAGGCATCCATAAAGCAGAGAAACGAAGTACAGCAATTGGTATCGATGAGGTCGCGAAACAGCAATCGCTAGCAAGTTTTAATGCTGCTGTTGACGACATGATAGGAAATCTAGATACCGAATTAAGTCAATTTAAAATTCGCGTTAAAGACGAGAAAATTGCCAATGTCAGCCATAAAAAGGGGCACAGTGGCAGTAGCCTATTTTGGCTTATCGCTTTACTTTTGGGGACTGTGTGTCTGCGACGAAAAGCAATTCATTAATCGCGAAAGCTTTTACACACCGTTAAAAGCAGTTACCCTTTGATTCTCGTTGTCGTTGTTTAATCAAAGGGTTTTCATGAAGTTGTCATTAATCTCAGCGCTTATTGGCTCTCTTTCAATTAGCTGCCATACATTTGCCGCAACAAATGAACTTGAGCATATCACCACCACCGCCTCTCGTACCGAAGTGCTTGCTGATCCACTTCCTGTGGTTGTAAGCAGTATTTCTAAACAACAATTATCACTCATTGCGCCCACGCATATTCAACAAGCCCTTAAACAGGTTGCAGGTGCAAACTTACAACATGGTAATGGACAAGAGTACTTACCCGCCCTTCGCTCGCCAGTGCTATCGGGCGCTGGGGCCTGCGGTGGGATACTCACAGCAGAAGATGGTATTCCCCTGCGTGCCGCTGGTTTTTGTAATATCAACGAATTATTTGAAGCGCACACAGAAATGGCTGAGCGCATTGAGGTATTAAAAGGCCCAGGCTCAGCTCTTTATGGTTCCAATGCAGTCCATGGGGTTATTAACGTTATTACGCCCGATACAACCTATGATCACACCACACTTGGTTTAGACTATGGTTCTTTTGGCTATAGCCGCTATAAATTGGGGCAAGGTCACGACTTTGGCAAACAAGGCCTTGGTATTAATGTGAGTATCACTCGCGACACAGGCTACCGTGATGATGAAGGGGTTGACCAAGAAAAAGTGACCATGCGTCATCGTTATGATGCTGACAATTTCACGCTCAATAGCGGCCTTACTTATACGCATTTAGATCAACAAACCGCAGGCTATATTGAAGGCTTTGAAAGCTACAAAGATGAAGACATTGCACAGTCAAATCCAAACCCCGATGCCTTTAGAAAAGCACAATCGATGCGTGTGTGGTCCAAGTTAAATTGGACAAAAGACGACAACAATAGTTTCACGCTAACCCCTTACCTGCGCGACCAAAGCATGACCTTTTTTAAACACTTTTTACCCGGCACACCTTTGGAAGAAAACGCGCAACAAGGCGTAGGTATACAATCAATGTGGCAGCACCAATTTGCAAACGCAAGTACGCTTACAGTGGGCTTTGATGGTGAGCTTACCGATGCCGATTTTTTACAATACCAAGATAAGCCAACAGAGGGTTCTGCTTTTTTGGTCGCAACAGTCCCTCAGGGTAAACATTATGACTATCAGGTTACGAGTCGCTTACTGGCACCATTTATAAACCTAGACTGGCAATATGATGAACTATTAGTCACTGTAGGGGGCCGATACGAACACATGCGTTATGATTACACGAACCATATGCTCGCAGGGCGCACGAAAGAAGATGGCACCCCGTGCGGAATGGGTGGCTGTCGCTATTCTCGCCCAGAAAGCGGTATTAATAGCTTTGCTAATTTCTCACCTAAACTTGGCATAAGCTACCAATTTACCAATAATCACTTTATTTATGCCAATGCGTCTGAAGGCTTTCGAGCGCCGCAAGCGGCTGAGCTTTATCAGCTTCAGCGTGAACAAAGCGTTGCTGAGTTAAAATCAGAAATTGCAAAAAATCTGGAATTTGGCTTCAAAGGTCAGCAAGCACAACTCCATTACGTGATAAGTGCTTATGCTATGAATAAAGAAAATACGATTTTCCGCGACAGTGACTTTTTCTATGTCAATGATGGGCAAACCCAGCATCGCGGCATTGAGCTTGAACTCGCCTACGCCATTACGCCCACTATCTCAATGCAATTAGCTGCAACGCACGCTAAACATACCTACAGCTATGACCAACTATTAGGTGAGGTTAATATCAATGGCAATGAGGTCGATACCGCCCCGCGTAATATCGCTAACTTACAATTACTTTGGCAGGCTAATGATATGACACGGGTAGCGCTAGAGCTTTACAGCACCAGCGGCTATTTTACCGACCCTGAAAATCTTCATCGTTACGAAGGCCACTCGCTGGTTAATTTAACAGCAGCTTGGCAGCTTACCCCTACGTTTGCTATCACTCTGCGCGTGAACAACTTAACCGATGAGCACTATGCTGAACGAGCAGACTACACGAGCTTTAACGGCGATCGCTATTTTCCAGGAAGACCCCGTAACGCAATGTTATCAGCACGTTATCAGTTTTAAGTGACCGCATTATTTGGTGAGCTATCTCATAGTTCACCCACGCTGTTTAGTATTTAGGTATGATAGTTTTATCTCTTACTTAGATTTCTAAACAGCGTGCCATCTTCTCAAAACGCAATTCGCACCCTTTTATTAGTGCTTGGCATTTTTCTTATTGCAGCCAGCTTACGCGCGCCCATCACAGGCATTGCGCCAGTACTTGAACAGATTATTGAGCAATTTAAGCTCACAGCATCGCAAGCCGGTATGTTGACCACTTTACCCCTGATAGCCTTTGCCATTGCCTCCCCCATGGCAGCAAGCTTGGCTAAAAAATATGGTCTGGAACTGTCGTTGTTTATCGCTCTGCTCCTGATTGGCGTGGGTGTTTTGTCTCGCCTGATTGATTCTGCAAGTGTTTTATTTATTGGCACCGCCGTGATTGGCGTTGGTATTGCGATTGGTAATGTATTATTGCCAAGTCTTATTAAGCGTGATTTTTCGCATAAAGTGGCGGTAATGACGTCAAGCTACGTACTTGCAATGGGCATATTTGGCGGGAGTTATTCAGCACTGATCACTCCCCTTGCAGAATACAAAGAAATAGGCTGGCAAGTGGCTTTAGCCAGTTATTCATTACTGGTGTTACTGGCCATTGTTGTTTGGCTTCCTCAGTTAAAAGAGCATACGATGCCTAGCAAAGCACAGGTATCGCACACCACTCAGGCGAAAGTTTGGCATTCACCATTAGCGTGGCAAATAACACTATTACTCGGTTTTAACTCATTTTTTACTTACATTATGCTTGGTTGGCTGCCGAGTATTTTGATTGAGTTTGGTCATACAGCTGAACACGCTGGAGCCTTGCAAGGTGCGTTTCAAGTTGCCTCAGCATTACCCGGTATCGTGCTTATTCCCTTATTAGCAAAACTAAATGATCAGCGAATACTCACTTTTAGCTTGGCCTTATTAGGTGCGCTATGTTCATTTGGATTATTGTACGCCCCAAGCTTCGCTATGCTTTGGTCTGTCACCTTAGGATTTTGCTCTGGTGCTTGTTTTATTTTAGGTTTATCGTTTGTGAGTTTACGTACTCATAATGCGCAGCAAGCTGCTGCTTTATCAGGTATGGCGCAATGTATCGGCTATTTACTGGCCGCAACAGGGCCAATCTTGGCCGGTACATTACATAGCTTTTTTAATAATTGGGCTGGCGCGCTCTGGCTATGTATTGTATCAAGCCTGTTATGCGCGCTATTTGGTTACTTGAGTGGCCGAAACGTGACTATCAATGACGTGACTATCAACAATGACGTAACTATCAACAATAAATAGTACAGCCCCTTATTGACTGGCTGCCGTGATTTCAAATGTGCTCATATCCGCTAAGTTATCAAGCCATGGTTTATGAGAACGATACCAAATATGTGTGTTTGGGATAAGCTCAGCGGCTTGCTCAACAGCCCCTAAACGTAAGCCATAAATGCGCTCGCCTTCACCGACTGAGGTCGCGTACAAAGCAGTACCACAATTAGCACAAAACCCCTGTGCTCTTTGATTACCGCTTTCAGCGATTTTTATATATTCTTTTGGTGTAGCACCCGTGAATATAACAGCATCGGGCATTGAGATAACAACGGTACGAAATGGTGCCCCTGAAATTATTTGACAGTCGGTACAATGACAGTTAAATACTTTATTTTCATCAACTTGTGCTTGATAAGTTACCTCACCACAGTGACAACGACCCGTGATTTGCATATTAAACTCCCTCTTGTTTAGTTTCGTATAGATTCGCACGCTTGATACTGCGTAAGTCATTAAATCTTACCCCGTGCTGCGCCATAATAGGCAGTATTTTTTGACTAATAAGTTGGCGAATATAAAACGGCTGATTTGGCACAAAATGATGAATAGTATGGGTACGACCAAAGTCAAAACAAAATAATTGAAAAGGTATAAACCAGCGACTATTAATCACGTGAGTTTGCTCAATCACATTGTTTACACCACCGTAGTAATGCATCGATGAAGTAATAAAATTGAGCGATGATGAACGAATAATATTTGGTATTATTAACACCACCATCAAAAACTCAGCAACCGCCAGCACATCTCCCCCCCAACTAGGTAACATAGATTCTAACGGCATAAATAACTGCAGTAAGTAGTACGCGATTACCCCATATAAAATAACGAAATAGGCGGTCGCAATTGGAAACCCCGCGTTAAATACGGTCAAAAACTTAAAGCCTTTAATTTCTTTATTAAAGCGCTTACTGTTGATTACTAATCCCAACAAACCATCAACAATCACCACAGCCCTAACAAACGGGTTTTTTATGCCATTACCGACCAAACGTTCTTCTAAGTCTTGATTGGTTCCTGAGACCTTATGATGGTGCAAATGAATTTTACGTCGATACCACGGGTTCACCGTATTTGGTCGCATTAACCACACAACCAGCATCATAAAATTATGAAGCCAAGGACGCTTACTAAAATATTGCTTATGAATAAGGTCATGTTCAAGTTCGTGAGAAATAGACGTAATCACAGCCGCTAAAATAATACACAACCACGCGGGAATGAGGCTCATATAATAAAGTGACGCGACACCAATTAATGACAATAGTGACAACAACAAAATAACCAAAGCAATACTATTTTGTTGATTAAGAACAGGGTATTTCGCTCTCAGTGCTTGTTCTTCTGTTTTAATAGCACTGACAATCGCCTTAATATTTTGCTTAGCGGTTAATTTTGGCATAGTTACGTTTGCTCGTTTGTGTATACCAAAATCATACCGCGAATACTCAGCGGTCTCTAGCAAATTGCTCTAAAAAAGGAAGTATCTCACTGGGTGGCAAAGGTTTTGAAAAGTAATAACCTTGAATATAGTCACAACCAGCATCCGTTAACACTTCAAGTTGAGCGTATTCTTCAACCCCTTCAGCAACCACTTTAATACCCAGTACACGACTCATTTGAATGATTGACCTAACTAAGGCTTCGTCAGCTAAATCAACATGTATTTCATCAATAAACGACTTGTCGAGCTTGAGCACATCAACCGGAAAACGACGCAGGTAACTTAACGATGAGTAACCAGTACCAAAGTCGTCTAACGAAATTAAACAGCCTGCAGCTTTAAGTTGAGTAAGCACGTCGAGGTGATTGGTATTTTCGGGGGCAAGTACACTTTCAGTTAATTCAAACGATATTTGCGAAGGCTTAACACCTTGACTCTTTATGATGTCAATCCACACATTGCGTTCAGGGTTGTACTCTGCAAACTCAAATAATGAACGGTTAACATTAAATACCAGTTTATCATACCCTTGTGCTTCAAGTGCCTTAATTTGCTGACACGTTTTTATTAACACCAATTCACCGAGTGGAATTATGACACGCGACTCTTCAGCTAATGGTATAAACTCTACAGGCGACACCCACTGCCCTTGGTTTTGCCACCTGACTAAACTCTCAAATTTAGCAACTGTGTTATTTTCAATATCAATAATTGGTTGAAAATAAACCTCTATCTCGTTGTTCTTAACAGCCTGTGTCAGTTGCTCTACCAGTAAATTGTGTTTTTTAACCTTGTCGTCCATTTCAGTACAAAAGTGTAAATATGGATCCGCTGTTTGTTTTGCGTTTAAGCTAGCCAGCTCAGCTTGCCTAATAAGACGACGGGCTATTTTTTCAATTTTAACCTGCGATGTCAGTACATTATTATATTCATAATGACTGATACCCAGTGTCACTGTTACATGCTGACGAATACCGCCAATAGAAAAAGGCTCAATCAATAAGGCATTAATTTGTTTACAGACAAGTTCAAGCTCATGGCTATCCTGATAGGTCTGTAATATTGCAAAGCTGTCTCCATCAATACGTGAAAATGCACACTCTTTAAAGGTATATGCCAGCCGATTTGCTATTTCACATAGCAGTTTATCCCCGAAGGTTAAGCCATATACGGTGTTAATGTCTTGAAATCGATCAACATCAAAATAAATCACTGCCAAGTGCGTATTAACATCATTTTGATGCGACGGTGCCGAAATTAAATCACAAATCCGTTCTTTAAAATAAAAGCGATTTGTGAGGCCCGTCAGTTGGTCATGATTTGCATGAAAATAAATTTTCCGCTCAGCTTCTTTTTTCTCTGTGATATCGAGAATGAAGGCGACGTAACACACCTCACCATTGTTAACCATTTTAGTAATTGATAAAAACTGGGTGTATAAGTCCCCTTGCTTGTTCTTATTCATGATCTCACCAGACCATTTACCTTCGGTATCAATGTGATGCCACATGGCACGATAAAAATGCGATGCATGCTTATTCGAACTCAATATTTTAGGATTTTTTCCTATAATCTCGTCGAACGAATAGCCAGTCATATTCGTAAATGCAGTATTTGCGTATATGATCTCGACATTTTCATTGCAGATAAAAATAGCTTCGTGACTTTGTTCTATCAATTGATTGGCAAAATCTAACTTGGCAATAAAGCGATCTTTTTCAATCTCTCGTTGAATAAGGCCTGTAAATAAGGAAAAGAAAGACTCAATTTGCATGGCATCACTGATTGCATGCTGAAAAAGTGCAACGAGAATGGTATCTGTTTTACCAGACATACTCTGCAAGGGCACCCCGACATACGCTTCAATACCCATATCAACGAGTAATTTATCGTCTGGAAATAATTGCTGTACGCCTGAGCTATAGCTCGAGATACCGCCGCAACTTACATCGTTGCAAGGCGTGCAGCGAATATCATAACTAATGTTTTCAACGATTTCGTCATTGGCCACCAACGTTAGCGTTGTTGCCTGCATGGTGTCTTCATCAACATAAGCTAAAAAAACGTGTGACGCCCCTACCACTTCTGACAAAGAGAGGCATATAGCATTATAAAAGTTTTCACTTTTAAGATTAGATATACTTTCAACAATACGTTTTAGGTCGAATGTACCCACGCTTCCCGCCTTATCTTATATGCACTAAGTGTTTGACTTAACTTAAAGTTAAGGTTTCAAATTGTATTACATGAAGCCTATAAATACCATGCTACTCTAGTCCATTATGATTAATTTTCAATCAAGTAGACACACAAAATCAGGGGTTATTTAATTACTCAACATTGTTTGAACACCTGTGATTAATAATAGAACAAAAAGGATTTTATAGGGGCAATCAGAGCATGCCAGAAGAAAATGAATGAAAGGTTAGCCATGGAATTATACTGAAAGCTGTCTTTATGCCCCCTCTTGCAAAAGGCACGAATGTTTAAAGTTACGTTGGTTAAAAGATGCAGTGGTTAAAAGGTACGCAGGCAAAAAGACACGATGCGCAGACTTTACTTGCCTAATTGCCACACCCCGTGTGTTACTCAAAAACACGAACACACAACATAAGACACATAACTGATTTATTTCAGGCATAAAAAAACCCCAGCAAAAGGTGCTGAGGTTAAAAAGTGGTACCAGTGGGCGGACTTGAACCGCCACGCCCGAAGGCAACGGATTTTGAATCCGTCATGTCTACCAATTCCATCACACTGGCTTCATTTTTCTTTAACCTTCTAAACACGAGAAGATAAAGAAAAACCACTTTAGAGCAATAAGCTTTTTAACTGCTTTTGTCTCTATGCCAAGCATTATACAAAGAATGGGTGAGGCAGCAAGCGTTTTATGCGGCCTGATGAATCAACCGCACAATTATTAAACAAGTTGTTAACCAGTGTGCTTTGGCATCATTCGAGAAACAATGGCCTGACAGTCTATTTCATGGCTTAAACAACCATACTGCGAAAAGTGAGGACCTTTCAAACGGCTTGTTACAAATGCGTGTGCGATAATGGGTTCACCAAACTGCAAGAGCGTTGCGGCTTGCCAAAGCTGTGCTAAGCGCTCAATGATCCGCCGAGCCTGTATTTCTAAATGTGACGTATCGGTTAGTAATGCCTGCAATTCATCAAGCTTATCGGCGTAATCACTGTTTAGTGCACGTGCTTTTTCAAGCTCCTTCATAAGCGCCGTTAACGATTCTGGCTCGCGGTTAAACACGCGCATTAAATCTAAGCATTGCACGTTACCTGACCCTTCCCAAATTGAATTAACAGGGGCTTCTTTATAAAGGCGACTGGCAATATTGTCTTGCACATAACCTACTCCACCAATGCATTCCATCGCCTCGAAGGTGTGCTGAACTGCACGCTTGCAAATCCAGTACTTTCCAATCGCAGTCGCACTGCGAACGAGTGCAGCTTCGCTATCATCGTCTTGTTTATCAAGTGCGTGGGCAATCCGCATCGAGATTGCCAACGCGGCCTCTGCTTCCAATGCTAAATCAGCTAAGACATTCAGCATTAATGGCTGTTGATGCAGTTTTTTTCCAAAAACAGCGCGCTCTGATGTGTGCCATACCGCTTCTTTTACTGCTTGCATCATCAATGAACTTGAGCCGAGCATACAGTCATACCGTGTGAGTGCGACCATTTGAATAATCGTCTTAATACCACTGCCTGGTTCGCCCAACATCCAGCCATGCGCTGATCTAAACTCGATTTCAGAACTGGCATTTGACTGATTTCCTAATTTATTTTTTAAACGCTGAATATAGACGGCATTTTTTTCACCACTTTCAAGCCAGCGCGGCACTAAAAAGCACGACAATTGTGAATTAGGGGCATAGGCGAGCACTAAAAAAGCATCGCTCATGGGGGCTGAACAAAACCATTTGTGTCCTTCAAGCACGTAAAGCTGCCCTGCACCGCCTTCATTTAGTGGTGTTGCTTTGGTGGTATTTGCTCGTACATCGGTGCCTCCTTGCTTTTCGGTCATGGCCATACCAATCGTAACACCTTGTTTTTCAAACCACGGCTTGTTGTCGCCATCATAATGATTGGCCAGTATTTTTGGCAGCCAAACTTCAGCGATATTGGCTTGACTGGCAATAGCGGGCACACTCGCAAAGGTCATCGTTAGCGGGCAACCTGACCCTGGGTCAGCATGATTATGTAGTACAGCCATCACCGCGCGTACAACATGACTGCCTTGCTTTTTTTGCTGCCAAGGTAAGGCACAGTGTCCTTGCGCTATGGCATGCTGCATAAGCTGATGATAACTTGGATGGTAATCAACATGGTCAATACGCTCACCAAAGCGGTTATGTGTATTAAGTTCAGGCAAATGCTTATTTGCCAAGAACCCAGCTTGTAACAGTTCCCCTCCCACCTGTTGCCCAAAAGCAGAAAGATGCGCTGTTCCCCATTGTCCCGCAAAACAATTTTGCCAATACTGCAACACGTCGTCAGCCTCGTACGCGTTATAGTTTTCAAGCGGTTTGGGTTGATTAAATACCACGTGGGTTTCACTCGAAGAAACAGACATAGAAGGGCTCTCTTTTTTATTATTTTTTCAACTATAGCAGGTCAGACCTGTTTGTCGACAAGCGAAACCCTCGCTAAGTATTTCTTGTTTGCTAAGGACTTTGCTAAACTACAGCGCAATTTAATAGGATGAGAGTGTTTATGTCAGCTGAGTTTCCTCGTGCCGGTTTTTGGCGCCGTTTTGCCTCGTTAATTTACGACACCTTGGTTGTGATTGCCTTTGCAATGCTCACAACTGTGCTATACCTACTGGCTGTTCAGGGACTTATTTCACTTGATGTGTTGAGTATTGGCAATGCTGAGGATGTCTCAGCGTATATTCAAAACTCCCCTTTGCTTTATGGCATCCGTAGTGGATTACTGGTGTTAGTGAGCGTGGCATTTTTTAGTTACTTTTGGGCTAAAAGCGGGCAAACCATAGGCATGCGCGCATGGCGCTTAAAAGTACAAACCCTCGATGGTAAGCTGATTAGCTGGCAACAAGGTGCGCTAAGAGCAATCTGTGCTTTATTAGGTTTGGGTAATTTAGTGGTGCTGATTGATTTTAAAAACAAACGTGCACTGCAAGATTACATAGCTAAAACAGAAGTAATTACGCTCACAAAAGAAGAAAATAAACGCATTTATCGCTCATTGGATTAGGCGCAGTTCGCTTAATTAAGCTTATTGGTGTAATCACTGATTGGTAAAGCGAGACAGTAGATACAAAAAAGCGTGACTAAATGGTCACGCTTTTTTTGTAATTTAAGTACGTTTACTACACACGCTTATTTAGCAAGTAGGTCGCAAAACCAATAAATAGAATGCTTGGCAACACCGCACCGACAACCGCTGGAATTTGATATACCATCACCACAGGGCCAAATATTTCATTGGTCAGGTGGAAGGTAATGCCGGTTATAACCCCCATAATGATACGAGCGCCCATTGTAACGGTTCGCAGTGGGCCAAATATAAACGACAACGCCACTAATAACATCACCGCGATAGACACAGGCTGCATTACTTTGCGCCACAATGCTAACTCATAGGTGCTGGTATCTTGTTCATTTTGTTTTAGGTAACTCAAATATGACCAGAGTCCAGTAAACGATAACGCTTCTGGTTTTACCGATACAACCCCTAACTTTTCTGCTGTTAACTGTGAATCGTAAAACTCTTCAGTTTGCTGTTCAGTGCTAATCTGTTCTGGCGTGATTTTAACTTTATTAACGCCACGCAACAGCCAACCATCTTTTCGGTTTACGGCTTCTTTTGCTTTCGTGATTTGAGTTAATTGCAATGACTTATCAAAATGATACATATGTACACCACGCAATACGCCTTGCTGATCAACATCTTCTATATTTATAAAGTTGCTGCCATCTTTTGCCCATACACCTTGTTTGGCATTAAAGACATCGCCCCCGTTAATAGCGTGGTTGCGTATTTCTTTCGCTTTAAGCTGTGCTTCGGGCGCTCCCCACTCACCAAGCGCCATCATACAGATAGCCATAAACATGGCAGTTTTCATTACCGAGGCAATAATCTGTAAACGCGACATGCCCGCGGCCTGCATCACCACCAACTCACTGTTTGATGCTAAAGCACCGAGTCCCGTTAAGCCACCAATGAGCGCTGCCATTGGAAAGAAAATAACCAAGTCTCCCGGCATGCTGTACACAGTGTAAATAAGTGCTGTCGCAATATCATAACTGCCACGCCCTACCGATTTTAACTGTTCAATAAATTTAATAAGGGTACTGATACCAACCAGCACCATTAATGCAAATCCTGTAGTTTGAATAATGCTGCGGCCTAAATACCAGTCGAGTGTTTTCATCATGCGCTTAACTCCCGCTTAGTCACCACTGCTTTTAACCATGCGCCGAGCGGGCGGCCTTTAATAATCAATAAACCACCAATAAACAAGGCAGATAAATGAATCCACCACAGCCCAATTGAAGGTGGTATTTTACCATCTTCAACGGCAAATTTAGCGGCATTTAGAAGGATGAAATACCCTAAATACAAGCTGATTGCAGGCACTAATTTAGCAAATTTACCTTGTCGTGGGTTAACCACACTAAGCGGAACGGCCAGTAAAGTAAGCAGTGGAATCGAAAGCGGTATTGCAATACGCCACTGCCACTGAGCAACCGCTTCTACACTTTTCATTTTAAATAAATCAAACGTTGGTACGGCTTCTAATTTACGGCGTTGATGTTCAATTTCTTGGTCTTGGATTTGTACGCTATAACCATCAAACTCTGTCAGGTTAAGCGCCGCAGATTCACCGTCTGTTTCATAACGCTTACCATCATTCAAAATAAGTTGTTGCTCACCGTTATCTTGTTCAATCACGACACCACGCTCTGCGTAGACTAACCGTGCCAAATCACCTTTCTCACGGTCAGGTAACTGGGCAACAAAAACTTTGTGAAGTTCTTTACCACCGTTTTCAATATTATGAATAAAGACAACGGCTTTTTCGTTGCCTGTTTGCTGAAAACGACCCGCTCGAAGTGCAGACAAACCAGCATCGGCTTTTGCTTGTTCTTTTAATTGATACTCTTGCTCACTCGCCCATGGTGCAATGTACAGTGTTAAGGCACCCGCAAGAATGGCCATCGCTGTACTTGAAATAAGCGTGACGCGCACAACATACCATTCACTGACGCCACAGGCTCTAAACACCGTCATTTCGCTATCGGCATAAATACGACTATAGGCCAAAATAATGCCTAAAAAGATACTCAAAGGGAGAATAAGCGACGCAAGCTGCGGTAGTTTTAACGCGATCATCGAAAGCACAAGCTTTGCAGGAAGCCCTCCATCTGAGGCATCACCTAAAATCACCACAAACTTTTGCGACACAAAAATGGTCATTAAAGTTAAAAATACGGCGACCTGCGACTTTAAGACTTCAGTGGTCAAATAACGGAAAATTAGCAATGCTCGCCCCTGTTAAACATCGTGTTTCACTGGAATAGTAAGAAATTTTGAGTAAACTAGTTATTTTACTCACTTTATTATATGCCATCACAATTAAATATCATACCTAGCAAGAACATATAATCTTGCATTTATAGTACAGATGGCATCTATTATGTGATATTGATATTCACAATAAGATAAAGTTCAAAAACACGTAAATAGAGTCATAGTTTATGAGCTAATATTAGTGTTAATAAACTAAAAAATGTAAGAAAGGACTCGAAAATGAATTTCTTACCCTTATTTACTAAGGTTATACGACTCAAAATCAGGAGTGACAATGGAATTTAGCGTAAAAAGTGGTAGTCCAGAAAAACAACGTAGCGCATGTATTGTAGTTGGCGTTTATGAGCCACGTCGTTTATCGCCCATTGGTGAACAGCTAGATAAAATCAGCGATGGTTATATTTCAAATTTACTGCGCCGTGGCGACCTTGAAGGTAAGCCTGGTCAAGTATTGTTGTTGCATCATGTACCCAATGTACTGAGCGAACGCGTTTTACTTGTAGGCTGTGGTAAAGAGCGAGAGTTGGACGACAAACAATATAAACAAATCATCTCTAAAACCATTAACACGCTGAACGAGACAGGCTCTATGGAAGCGGTATGCTTTTTAACAGAGCAGCACGTTAAAAGCCGTGATACTTATTGGAAAGTACGTCAAGCCGTTGAAACGACACAAGATTGTTTATACACATTTAATCAGCTTAAAAGTAAAAAAAGCGATCCTCGTCGACCATTACGCAAAATTGTCTTCAATGTACCGACACGCCGTGAACTCACGATTGGCGAAAGTGCAATTGAGCATGGTTTAGCTATCGCAGCCGGTAGTAAATTATGTAAAGACGTTGCCAATATGCCACCTAATATCTGTAACCCAGCGTATTTAGGTGAGCAAGCACAAGAGCTTGCCGACAACTTTGACAATGTCACGGTTGAAATTATTGGTGAAGAAAAAATGGCTGAGCTTGGCATGAATTCATACCTTGCTGTCGGCCGTGGTAGTGCGAACGAGTCTGTGATGTCGGTGATTAAATACCAAGGTGCCGACAAAGACCAAGCCCCTATCGTACTCGTTGGTAAAGGTTTAACCTTTGACTCTGGCGGTATTTCAATCAAACCAGGCGAAGCCATGGATGAAATGAAATACGACATGGGCGGTGCAGCTGGGGTTATTGGCACAATGCGCGCATTGGCTCAAATGCAGTTACCTATTAATGTGGTTGGTGTGCTTGCTGGTTGTGAAAACATGCCTGGTTCAAATGCTTATCGTCCGGGTGATATTTTAACGACAATGTCAGGTCAAACTGTTGAAGTGTTAAATACCGATGCAGAAGGCCGTTTAGTGCTGTGTGATGCACTCACCTATGTTGAGCGCTTTGAACCCGATACCGTGGTCGATGTAGCCACCTTAACGGGTGCCTGTATTATTGCGCTTGGTTCGCATGCAACGGGGTTACTTTCAAATCATAACCCGCTTGCCCATGACTTACTTAAAGCATCTGAGCAAAGTGGCGACCGCGCATGGCAGTTGCCACTGTGGGATGATTATCAAGAACAACTTGAAAGCCCATTTGCTGATTTCACCAACTTAGGTGGCCGTGCAGCTGGGACAATTACTGCTGCGTGTTTCTTGTCTAAATTCACCAAAAAATACAATTGGGCCCATTTAGATATCGCCGGTACAGCATGGCGCAGTGGTGGTAAAAACAAAGGTGCAACGGGTCGTCCGGTGCCAATGTTGACACAGTATTTACTAAACCGTGCTGGCATTAGCGAAGCAAGCCACGACTAAGCAGGTTATTTACAGAGTAAGTAACGCTAAATAAGGCGCCAAATGGCGCCTTATTAATTGAAGCAATACGCGTTCTATGTCAAAATCTCTGCTTTGATCTGTGTATCTGTGGGGACGCCCGTCACAATGAGCATGAACGCACAATTTTACGTTCTAAAACAAGATGATAACAGCCAACAAGCTGATAAAGCGTGTTTTGATCTTGCCGCTAAAATCGCTGCGGATCAGTATCGTCTTGGTCATCGCGTATTTATTTACGCCGATAACATCGACACGGCCCACACAATCGACGACATCATTTGGTCATTTGAACCAGATAGTTTCATACCACACAACCTACAAGGTGAAGGCCCTAAAGGCGGCACTCCAGTAGAAATTGGTATGACGCCACCTGTCGGCAACAGAAAGATATTAATCAACTTAGCTGAACACCTGCCGGATTTTATTCGCCGTTTTCAGCAAGTTTTTGACTTTGTTCCCGTTGAGCCAACCGCTAAACAAGCTGCCCGTGAGCGGTTTAAAAAGCTTCGCCAACTGGGCGCCCATATTGCAACGCAAGAAATTGACATTTAAGCATTTATTTAA
>MDTG01341056.1_pt1 | contig 68677 bp, 53 predicted proteins | sample 811421 | NCBI WGS metagenome assembly MDTG01 (sample SAMN05326645, study PRJNA326480) | marine metagenome | isolation source: seawater | place: Pacific Ocean: South East | collected 2011
AGGGCGCAGGGCGCAGGGCGCAGGGCGCAGGGCGCAGGGCGCAGGGCGCAGGGCGCAGGGCGCAGGGCGCAGGGCGCAGGGTGAAGGGCGCAGGGTGAAGGGCGCAGGGTGAAGGGCGCAGGGTGAAGGGCGCAGGGTGAAGGGCGCAGGGACGGGCTGTCGCGACTGCGATGGCCCCCTCGTGGATCGTCGATGTGAACGGGGAAAACTGGAAAACTCGAAGACGGCGGCTCCGCTGAGCCGTCAGCGCGCTTTCCAGTTTTCCAGTTTTCTCCGTTCCTAAGCTGGCTCGCACGGTGCTGTCGCTGGCTGCGAGAGCTCCTTGGCGTTGCAGGTTTGAAGAAGGAAAGCATGAAAGCAGGAACGAGAGACGGCGACTCGCAATGGGTCGCGGTCTTCCTGCATTCCTTTTAAGACCGAAGCACAAAGGAGCTCTCGCTGCCTGCGACAGCTCCCAGGGATCACCCCTCGGCTTCCTCGGCGCGCACGCGCCGGACGAGCTCTAGCACGCGCGGGAAGGGCACGTCGGCGAAGGCGCCGTAGACCGGGTGGCTGCGGAGCTTGGCCTGGGTCGCGGCGGGGCTGGCCAGGCCGCAGAGGAAGCGCGTCAGCTGGCGCGGCTCGGCCAGGGCAGCGCGGCGCTCGCGCAGCAGCGCGCGCACGGTGTCCTCGGCTTCGGCCCCCAGCTCACGGGCCATGCTCCGCGGTAGGGGCGTCCGCTCGCTCGTCTCGCTCCGGCAGCCGCTGCAGTCGCCGCAGGGCTCGGCCAGCCCCTCGCCGAAGTAGGCCAGCAAGCGCTCGGTCAGGCAGCCCGGCTCCTCGCAGAAGGCCAGCAGCTGCGCGAGTCGCTCCTCGTCGCGCTGCTCGCGCTCGCTGAAGCGCTGGCCCAGCTCGCGCGCCAAGGTCGCGATCTCGGGGCGCTCGAGCACCTCGTAGCCGTGGGTCAGGCCGCTCGGCTGAAGCACCACCTCGCCCTGCTCCTCGAGGTACTGCAGCGCCTTGACGATCCGCAGGCGGGGCTGGCCCAGCGCGACCGCCACGGCCTCGGGCTCGAGGGTGATCCACTTGCGGCCCTGCTTGCCCGCGCGGAACACGTCGCTGATGAAGGAGGCTCGCTCGGGGTCGAAGCGCGCCGCGATGTCCTCGACCGGGCGCAGCGGCTGGAGCTTGTAGCCCGTGTAGAAGGGCCCCGTCGCGCGCAGCACGCCGCGCAGCTCGAGGTAGGTCAGCAGGGTCGAGAGCACGAGGGGCCGCAGGTCGTGGCGCCGCGCCAGGTGATAGCGCGAGACCTCGATCCGGCTCGAGTCGCCCTGCGAGCCGGCGCGCTGCGAGTCGTTTGGCGCGAGCAGCTCACCGAGGGCCCCCGCGATCGCGCCCAGGGTCGGCGTGTCGCCATAGGTGAAGTTGCCCAGCACGACCGTGTCGTCGGCGCAGGCCAGCAGCTCACAGCGCGCTGGCTCGCCGTCGCGCCCCGCGCGGCCGATCTCCTGGGTGTAGTTCTCGAGCGTCTTGGGCAGGTTGAAGTGATAGATCGCGCGAATGTCGCTCTTGTCGATCCCCATCCCGAAGGCGATCGTCGCGACCACCACCCGGCAAGCGCCGCTCATGAAGGCCTCCTGGACGGCCTCGCGCTCCTCGCTCCGGAGGCCGGCGTGGTAGCAGCGGGCCTCGATCCCCGCCGCCGCGAGCGCCTCGCTGACCTGCTCGGCGGTCCGCTGGAGGGTCACATAGACCACGCTCGCGCCCTCGTGCTCGCGCAGGCGGGCCAGCAGCAGCTCGGCGCGCTCGTCGGCCGGGCAGGGGGTGACCGAGAGCGCGAGGTTCGGCCGGCGGAAGCCGGTCTGGACGTGGTCCTCGGCCGCGATCCCGAACGCCGCGCGCACGTCCTCGGCGACGGCTGGGGTGGCCGTAGCGGTCAGCGCCAGCACGCGCTCGACGCCCCACTCCTCGGCGAAGCGCGCCAGCTTGAGGTAGTCAGGGCGGAAGTTGTGGCCCCACTCCGAGATGCAGTGCGCCTCGTCGATCGCGAGCAGCGAGATCCGCGCGCGCCGCAGGCGCTGGAGGAAGCCCTCGTTCCCGAGCCGCTCGGGCGCGACGTAGAGCAGCTTCAGCTCGCCCTCGCCCACGGCCTGATAGATCGCGCGGGCCTCGGCGCTCGAGAGGCTGGAGTCCAGGCGCGCCGCGGGGACCCCGAGCGCCTGCAGCGCGTCGACCTGGTCCTTCATGAGCGCGATCAGGGGCGACACGACGAGGGTCAAGCCCGGCAGGAGCAGCCCCGGGAGCTGGTAGCAGAGGCTCTTGCCGCCGCCGGTCGGGAACACGGCCAGCGCCGAGCGGCCCGCCAGCAGGGTCTCGATCACCTGGGCCTGGCCCGGGCGGAAGTCCTCGAGCTGGAAGCGCTCGCGCAAGACCTCGCGCGCCTGCGAGAGGGCCGGCGATTCCGAATTCATGGGGTCCTCAGGACCAGGGAGCTGGTCCAGCGTGGTCGTTGCAGGGGAGGCGGAGACGTCGGTCGACATGGCGGACCCTTCGGCGTTCGTTTGCCCAAACAGGCTACGAACCAGGTCGGACACTCCCGCGCTCGCCCTAACTCCTTCACTTTCCGCGCCCCTCCAGCTCGCGCTCGTAAGCGGCCCACACCCCGGCCCAGGCCTGAGCGGGGAAGCGGCTGCGGGCCCGATCGAGCAGGACCCTCGCTCGGCGAGCCTCTCCCCGCCGGAGCAGGCCCTCGATCGCGACGCAGGCGAACTCCCGCGAGAGGTAGCCGATCGGGACCTCGGCCTCGAGCAGCGACCAGGCCTCCTCCGCGCGACCCATTCCCTGCAGCAGCTTCGACTTGACCACGAGCTGGTCGAGCCACGCGGCCTTCTGCTTCTCGCCGTGCGCAGCGCACAGCCGGAGCGCCTCTTCGACCGCGCCCAGGGCCTCCTCTGGGCGCCCTGCCTCCGCGAGGGCCAGGGCCTGCCCCGCCAGCGCGTCTGGCAGGTCCCGGAGCCTGCGCTCGAAGCGATCGATCAGACCCTTGCGCGGCGCGCGCATGGCCTCGACGCAGGCGCGCCAGGTGGAGAGGCCGTGCGGGTCGTCCCCCAGGACGTGACGCGCGCGCCCCTCGGCGCTGGCCACCGAGAGCGCGAGCTGACCCCAGCCGAGGCGGTGGCGGTGATAGTCCTCCGCCCAGCCCAGCACCTCCCGCGCCAGGCTCGGGCGCGCGCTGCGCGCCAGCAGCTCGCCGAGGTGAATCGCCAGGTAGCCCGCCGCGAAGGCGCGCTGGCGAGGAGGCAGATCGCAGGCCGGAGCGCGGAGCTGCGCCCCAAACTCCCGCAGCAGCGAGAGGGGCGGAGAGCTGAGCTGAGGCTCGTTCCAGGAGCCCCGCTTGAGCACGACCAGGAAGGCCGGCGCGGCGCTCTGCGGGTGCCGGGCGCGCAGGGCGACGAGCGCGTCGAGGCTCTGCTCGAACACGGCGCGGCGCACGCGCTGGGCAGGCACGAGGCGCATGCCCCCGACCAGCTCGACCGGCGAGGTGAACTTGTCGTGCTCCTGGCGCACGTGACCCAGGGCCTTCAGGAGCGCCGCCCCGGTGGGCGCCGCGTCAGGGGCGAGCTCCAGCCAGGCCCAGCCCACCAAGCCGAGCAGGCTCGCCAGGCGCCGCGGCCCGCCCCGATCCAGGGAGCCGGGCGCGCGCGCCGCGATCAAGGCGCCGAGCGACCTCCGCAGCGCGGCGCGGGTCACCGGGCTGGGCAGCACGCGCGGCGGCGCGCGCAGGAACTCGCCCAGCTCGCGCAGGCGGCGCGGGAGCTCGGCCTCGGCCTCGGCCTCGAGCCCCTCCGCCAGCCGCGAGGTCGCCCGGTCCGCGAGCGCTCGCTTGGTCGCGCTGAGGGGTCCGAGCTCGTAGCCCGCCTCCGCCGCGCGCCGGCAGCGCTCGCCCAGGCGGGCCAGGTCCGCGCCCTCGGACGCCGCCTCGAGCTCGCTGCGCAGCCGGCGCTGCAGCGCAGCCTCGGCCCAGGGCCGCAGCTCCGGCGCCACCCGCGCCCCCGCGCCGCAGAGGCGCGCGCTCGTCCCCTCCAGGAGCAGGCTCAGCTCGGCCACGCCGAAGGCGTCGGGCGGGAGCTGCGCCAGGCGCGCGCGGGCCGACTCCAGCTCGCCGCGACCCAGCAGCAGGCGCGCGTCGATCACCCGCGCCAGGGCGTCGCGGCTCGCCGCGTCGGGAGGGAGGGGCGCCGGCTGGCCGACTTGCTCCGCGCGCAGCCGGCGGCAGGCAGCGACGCGCTCGCGCAAGGCCTGGGCGCGGACGCCCTCCAGCGCGCGCAGCTCCTCCTCGCGCGCGGCCAGGGCGGCCTCGTCCCAGGCCAGGGCCGCCGAGCCGAAGAGCGCCGCGCTGCTCGCGGCGCGCTCGCTCCAGCTCTCGGCCGCCCGCAGGGCGTCCGCTTCGCTGGGCCCGCCCAGGGCGAAGACCAGGGCGAGCCCCAGGCTGAGCGTCGCCAGCGCGCCGGCGACCAGCGGACCCCAGCCGCGCCCAGGCCCCGCGGCCCCCAGGCCTTCGCCCGCGAGCAGGCGACGCAGCTGCTCGCGCAGCTGGGGCAGCGTGGTCCGCTGCGCCGGGTCCTTGACGAGGAGCCCCAGCACCAGCGCGTCGACGTCCGCCGAGAGCTCGGGCCGGAGGGCGCTGGGCGGCTGCGGAGGCGCCTTCAGGATCGTCTGCAGCGCGGCGACCATGTGCTCGCACGCGCTCAAGTCGAGGGGAGGCTGACCCGTGAGGGCGTAGTAGAGCACCCCGCCGAGCCCGTAGAGGTCGACGCTCGCCTCGTTGTCCCCGGCCTGAGAGATCTGCTCGGGGGCCAGGAAGGCAGGCGTGCCGAGGATCTCGCCGGCGGCGGTCATGCGCAGGCTGTGCTCGCGGAGGCTGATCGCGAGGCCGAAGTCGGCCAGGCGCGGCTCGCCGCGCTCGTCCAGGAGCACGTTCTCGGGTTTGAGGTCGCGGTGGAGGACCTCCCGGGTGTGGGCGTGGGCGAGGGCCTCGACCAGGCTGGCCATCAGGCGCAGCGCCTCCTCCTCGGCGAGAGGCCCGCGCTCGTTGACGCGCTCGGCGAGGTTGCCGCCCTCGACGAGGTCCTGCACCAGCCAGGGGAGCGCTCCGGTGAGGCTGGCCGCGTGGACCCTCACCACGCCGGGGTGATCGAGGCGCGCGTTCAGCTCGGCCTCGCGCGCGAAGCGCTGGCGAGCCCGCGCGACCAGCTCAGGGTCTGCGCTCTCGCGCGACACGAGGGTCTTGAGCGCGTAGTGCGCGCCCGTCTCCTCGTGCTGAACGCGCAGCACCAGGCCCATCCCGCCGGCGCCGATCCTGCTCACGACGCGATAGGGCGAGAAGCTCCCCCCCGCCTGGAGCGGCGGGGCCCCGCGCTCGCGGGCGCCCCGCTCGTCGACGAGCGCGGTCTCGGCGCCGTGGACCGAAGCCCGCCACGCCCCGGTGGGAGCGGCGGCTGCGGCGATCCGGGCGCTGAGGCCTGCGACGACGCGCGGGTCGGTCTCGCCGAAGGCCCGCGCGCGCGCGAGGAGCTCCTCCTCGGCGCGGCGCGGATCGAGCGCGGCCAGCGCCTTCGTGAGCTGCTCCACGCCCTGGGGGTCGCCCGCGGCGAGCGAGCGCTCGGCGGCCGCGAGCTCCTCCGCCGCCGCCCGAGCCCGCGCTTCAGACCCCGTAGGACGCCGCCGTCGGGCCAGGCAAGCGGCCCTGCCGCATGCGCAACCCCGGCCCCTCGGGCTGGTGCTCGCGCACGTCGAAGGCCTGCCGCGCGACGCGCAGCAGGGCTTGAGCCGAGGGCCGCAGGTTGGGGTCGGGCGCGAGCCCCATTCGGAACAGGCGCTCGAGCCGCTCGCGGGTCTGGTCGTCCACGACCGTCGCGAGCGCGTCGGGGTCGATCGGGTCTATGTGCTCGTGCTTGATCCGGCTGAGCGCGGCCTGGAGCTCGGCGCCTTGCAGCTGGTAGACGCCGGTCTTCTCGTAGGGGAAGCGCCCCGCGATCAGGGTGTAGAGCGTGAGCGTCAAGGCGTAGACGTCCGACTTGGGCGAGTAGTGACCCTGCAGCACGCGCCCCGAGAGGAGGATCGGCGCCGTCTCGGGGGCCAGGTAGATCGGCGAGCCGAGCTGCTCACCCGCAGCCCCCCGCTCGAGCGCGAGCAGGCGCTTGTCCCGCGCGTCGGCGATCCGCGCGAACACGGGGCACCAGTCGCCGCTCGCGAGGCGCTGCAGGTAGGTGGAGTCGTCGATGTCGACCCCTCGATCGCCCATGCGCAGCTGGATCGCGCCCGGGTCGATCCCGCAGAGCACGACCCCTTGGCTGGCGCCGTGCAGGCGGCGCAGGTCCTCCAGGGCGTTGAGGAAGATGTCGAGCGCGGTCGCGGGGTCGGTCTTGCGGCGGAAGCGCGCCGAGGGGCTGGCCACGAGGCGCTCCAGCACCAGGTAGGGCTCGCCGCCTCCGGTCTTGCCCGAGTCGAGCAGCCGGACCAGCCCCGGGAGCCCGCGCGAGAGCAGGTCACGCTCGCGCTCGATCACGTCGGGCTTGCCCGGCGCGACCTCGACCACGGCTTGCTCGGCTGGCTCGCGCAGGCCGGGGAAGGAGCCGTCGCCCTGGATCGTGACGTCGAAGCGATTGCCGCCCTCGCCCGCGCGCGCGGCGCCGATCTGATAGGCCCGCGCCATGTCGTCGCTGAGGAGCATTTGCCCGCCCAGCTCGACCTGCTCGGGCTCGACCTCGGGCTCGGGCTCCGGCTCCGGCGCGGTCCCCTCGAGCAGGACCAGCTGCCGGGGCAGGGGCCGCGCGAGGACCTCGCGCCAGTCGATCAGCTGGGCGCGCGCCTGCTCGTCGCGGAGCATGGCAGCGTCCACCTCCACCAGCCGGTCGCCGGGGAGGGGCGCGCCGTCGGGGCCGATCGCCTCGCGGATCAGCGGGCGCTGGCCGCGGCGCGCGCCGCCGTCCACCACCACCGCCGCGCCGCCCCCGGGCACGAGCACGCAGCTCCCCCGGGGGTAGGTCCCCAGCGCATCCCGCAGCAGGTCGAGCCAGGGCTGCTCGAAGCGCCCCTTGGCGGCCAGGGCGGCCAAGGCGCCGCGCGGGCCGAGGGGGGGCTGGTCGGCCAGGCCGTTCTCGAGCAGGTCGTAGGCCTCGGCCAGGGACACGATCGTGCTGAGGACGTGGGGCGGGCGGTGGCGACGCATGAAGTTGTCGCTCTTGATGTGGTGCTCGCGCGCCACGATCAGTCGCGCGCGGTTCGCCGGTCCAGAGGCGCGCCCCTTGAGGCACAGGATCAGCCCGTCTTCGACGTGCGCGTTGGGCTTGTCGGGGGTCCCTGGGCGGGCCCGCCCCACGTCGTGATAGAGGGCCGCGTAGCCGAGGCGGAGCAGCTCGTTCTCGTTGAAGCCGAGCAGGCGCCCGATCAAGAGCGAGTAGACCGTGACGTTGGCGCAGTGGACCGCGTAGGCCTGCAGCTCCTCGGGGTGGCGGCGAGCCGTCAGGAGCAGGAGCTGGTGCTCGAAGGCGCGCGAGTCGATGTGCCCGAGCAGCTTGAGCAGCGCCTGCTGGCTGAGGCGCGTGTAGAGGTCGGGGTTGCCCTGGGTCACGACGGCCTTGCCGCTGGCCTCGGCCAGGGCGACGAGGCGGGCGTAGTAGAAGGCCGCCAGCGAGCGGGTGTCGAGGTGGCCCTCCTCCTCCTCGCGCACGTAGGCGGCCGCCTGCTCGGGCGTGAACAGCCGGATCACGGCGGGCGCCGTGACGGCCTGCCCCACCCGCTCCAGCACCTGAGCGCGGGCGTCGCCCTTCTCGGCGGTGGCGGCCACGAACACGTCGAGGAGCCCGCGCACGTGCTCCTCGCTCCACACGCCCGAGAAGAAGATCCCGCCCAGCCCGTAGCGCTCGAGGAGGTCGTTCCAGTCCTTGAGCCAGCCCGCGTTCGTCTTGCCGCGGATCAGGCGCCCGTTGACGTAGGCCAGCCCGTGCTCGCCCAGGATCGCGGCGCGACCGCGGCGGGTCAGGAAGGCGTCGAGGGTCGGCACCAGCTCCTTGATCGCGTTCTCGATCGCCACGTTCTTGCCCGCGTAGAGGCAGGCCAGGCGGATCGCGACCGTGACCTTGTTGACCAGCGCCGAGGGCGAGGCCAGCTCCAGCTCGTCGGTCACGCTCACTTGCCACCTCCCAGCTTGCGCAGCCGCTCACCGGCGAGCTTGCCGAAGCTCATGGTCGCCTTGCGCCGGAAGATCCCCGTCCGCTGCGAGAGCTCGCGCAGCGTCTCCGCCACGTCCTTGCCACCCAGGGCGACCAGCGCGTCGAGGGCGGCCTCCTGCTCTTCCTTCTCGCGACTGACGAAGCCGCCCGCGCTGACCACCGCCTTGGCCCGCTCGAGGATCTCGGGGTGGGGTGGCAGGTCCTTGAGCCCCTGCCAGGCGCCGATTCGCTCGGCGTAGACCTTGCTCTTCTCGATCGCGGTCAGGAGGCGGGTGCGCTCCTTGTCGCCGCTGGCTGCCTCGATGATCTCCGCCGCGAGGGCGGCGCGCGGGTGGCGCGGGTCGTTGGCGATCTTCTGCACCATGGCGAAGCCCTCGCTCTGGCGCCCTCCCTCGCAGAGCAGGCTCAGGCCCTGGCGCGCCACGACCTCGCGGGGCGCCTCGGCGAGCTTGATCAGGCTCTCGGGCGCGCGCTGAGCCCAGCCGCGCAGGAAGCCCTCGAAGAGCTCGCGCGTCTCACCGGTCAGGATGATCGAGCTGAAGACCTTGATCATTCCCGGCACGGCGGGTCGCCCCAGCCACTCGAGGTAGGCCTTGGCCGACTGCAGCGCCTCGGGGTCCAGCTGGCGCTGGGACTGCAGCGCGCGCGAGAGCACCGCCAGGCTGACCGGGTCACCCAGGCGTCCAGCCAGGGCGGTCGAGAACTCCTTCTCGCTCTCCTTGACGTCGGCGAGGAGCACGAGCAGGGGTCCGAAGCGCAGGTCAGCCACCATGCCGAGGGCGGCGTCCTTGAGCATGTAGAGGGCGTCCTCCCGGAGCATGCCCGGGGCGGCTTCGTCCGCCTCGAGCGCGATCTCGGCGGCCCGCAGCTGCTCCTCCCCGCCGCTCAGCTCGGCCGGGTCGAAGAGCTCCCGGCGCTGCTTGCCGGCGCCCGAGTCGAGGTAGGTCCGCGCGTGCTCGGGGAAGGCCGAGGTGCTCGAAGGGCGCGAGAGATCGGCCGCCTCGCGCTCGAGGAGGGTGTCGAGCTGAGCGCTGGTCCCGAGCGCGCGGGCGAAGTCCTCGTGCAGCTCACGAATCCGACTGGCCACGAGCGCGATCGTGGGGTCGAAGCGCTCGGCGTGAACGCCAGCGGGAGAGAGGGGGTCGTAGACGAGGTATTGGACGTGGGGGAGGTCCCGCGTCTGGAGCGCGTCGAGCAGGTCTCGCCCCAGCCCGAGCTGCTCCTCGTCGTCCCCGTCGCTGGAGCCGGCCACGGTCTCCATGAAGGTGAAGAGCTCGCTGCCCTCGATCCCCTCCGCCAGCGCCAGCGAGCGGATCCCCTCCGGGTAGAGCACCTGCGAGAGGTCGAGGCCGCCGGCCTCGCGCGGGACGTTGAGCGGCTCCTCGTCCACCTCTAGCCCGTTGCGGCGGATCTCGAGCGCCAGCGCGCCGTAGCGCTGGTGGTACTCGCGCAGGAGTTGCAGGCCTTCTTCGAGGGCCTTCGAGCAGTTGGGGTGCGACGCCGGGTAGAGCAGGAGGAGGCGGATCGCCTTCTCCAGGCTGCGGACGACCCCGACGGCGTCACGATTGGCGGATGAGATCACGCCGGGAGGATAGCGGCTCGTCCCCCTGACTGCAGCCCGTCGCGAGGTCTCTCCGTCAGCGAGCCACGCTCCAGCTCAGGGCACGCCCGGCGGGTCGAACTCCTGGTCGTTGTTGACGTCGATGAAGATCGGGTTCGTGTAGCCGATCGCGGGGCCCGAGAGGCTCGGCACGAGCTGGTTGAACAGGCTGCCGGAGGTGACCGTGCCGCGCGCCTCGCCGATGATCCAGTGGTCGCCGGCCGAGCCGTTGGGGACCGCGAAGGTGGGCGGGTTGCGCAGCGAGACGGTCCGCACGGTGCGCACGCGCACGACGTTGCTCAAGGTCGTCGAATACTCGACCTCGAACCCGCTGGGGCTGAACAGGTCGGTGCCGGTGATCCCGATCTGCTGGAAGCCGAAGCCCGTGGCCGGGGCCACGTTGGTCCCGTTGATCTGCGGCGTTCCGCCGTTCACGAGCAGGTTCACCTGGCTGACGGGGACCCAGGGCGGCGCCAGGACGGTGATCCGCACGTTGACGCTCAGGTCGCCGTCGTCGGTGACGAGGTCGCCCGGCTGGCCCTCGAACACGCCGTCCTCGTTGGCGTCGACCTCGATGTAGACCACCGGGCCGGAGCTCACGATCACCTCCATGGCGTCGGCGTCGGCGCCCTGACGGCGGGTCGCGGGGAAGAAGTTGCCCAGGGAGGGGACCGTGGTCCCCCGGTTCGCCTGGACCAGGCTCGGGAGCAGGTTCGCGTTGAACTGGCTCAGGCTGAGGTTGGCGAGGTCGGCGCTCCCGTTCCCGGGGGTGCGCACGTAGGTGCGCGGATAGCCCGAGGTCGAGGTCACGTCCGCGCAGCCGGTGGCCGTGCGCACGTAGCCCGCCGAGGTCAGGGCGTAGAAGTCGGTGCGCGTGATGTCGTAGAGGGTCGAATTGCCCGCGTAGAGCTCGATCAGGTCGAAGCTGTTGTAGCGGGACGTCGAGCCGGTCCGCGTCGCGTTGAGGTCGTCCATGCCCCCGTCGTTGCCGGTCGAGGTCGAGTTGCTCCGCAGCGGCGTCGCGTAGCCGCCGGCCGCCAGGGCGGCGTTGCCCGTGTTGAGCTGGGTGAAGCCGGCCTTGCCGTTGGTGAAGAAGCCGGGGCCGATCGGGGGGAGGGGCGCGGCGGCGATCGGGGCGCGCGGCAGGTTGATCTGAACCAGGCTCGCGCCGCGCCCGCGCAGGGTGTCGATCAGGATCGCGGGGTTGCGGAACTCGTCCGCGGGCGCCCCGTTGCGGCGGTTGTTGACCTGCGGCGAGATCGGGAAGCCGCTCCAGCTCCCGACCGTGTTGGGGAACTGGGCCACGTTGGGCACGTTGACCGGCAGGAAGGGCGTCAGCTCGACGCCGCCCTGGACCCGCAGCAGGCCGCTCAGGTTCTGGCTCGTCTCGGCGTCGAGCGCGCTGAGGGTGCCGCTCAGGTCGAGCAGGTTGTCGTGCTCGGTGTTGACGTAGACCTCGAGCCCGAGCGCGAGGGCCTGCAGCAGCGTGTCGCGGGCCGGGGTCGGCTCGTCGAAGGAGGCGCCGGTGTGTCCGCGCAGCTCGGCGCCGACCAGGCGCCGCAGGGGGCTCGTGAAGGTGGTCCCGCTGCCGACGAAGGCCAGGGAGTCGCTGTCGAGCAAGCGCACGAGGCGGATCCCGACGTTGTTGGAGTCGGCGGTGCGGGTGGTCTGCTCGCTGGCCACGCGCACGTATTCGACCGAGGAGCCCGGCGCGGGCCAGCGACCCAGGGAATACTCCAGCCCGCGGCTGGCCACGACCTGATAGAAGCCCGGCGCGACCTCGACCTTGGCCGTCCCGTCGAGGAGGTAGAGGGTGTTGGTCCCGTTCCCCGCCGCGAAGGCGTTGGCGGTGTTGGCGCTCTGCCCGCTGGTCGAGCTGACCAGCCCGCCGAAGGTCGGGTTGGGCGTCGTCGGCGCCGGCCCGGCGCCGTCGGGATCCACGCCGCGGATCAGGACCTGGCAGGGGATCGGGTTCCCGCCCTCGTCCTGGACCACGATGTCGAGGGTGCCCGTCTCGCGGCGGAGGTCGAACTGGAGGTTGTTGATGACGTCCTGCGGGATCGAGACGACCACGGTCTGGGCGTCGTGGCCGGGCGCCTCGACCAGGACCCGGTAGGTCGTGCCCGAGGTGCCGTTCTCGTAGGGCGAGGTGAAGAACAGGTCCGTGGTCGCGGAGGCGGTCGGGCTCTTACCCGCGAAGCTCCCCGGCACGGTGAGCGCGAACGCGCCGGTGCCGGGGTCGACCTCGGTCGAGGAGACGAGCAGCTCCTGGGCGCCCACGATCGTGGAGGGGTAGAAGCCGGCGATGGGGGTCAGCCCGTTGGGGACGCCGGCGTCGAAGGTCAGCGCGGGGGTGACCTGCAGCGCGGTCACGGTCGTCCCGGGAGGCGCCCCGAGCACCTTGCCGCTCAGCTGGATCGGGTCCCCGTACATGTTGGGGATCGTGGTCCCGCCGCTGGGGTTGGTCCGCACGGGCGAAGCGGAGAGCAGCTCGACCACGACGTCGGCCGCGCTGGCGACGTCGTTGCGGTCGCCGACGGCGATCACGCGCGTCCAGGAGATCGTCTCGCTCGAGGCGAGGCTGGTGCGGGTCGAGAGCTGGAGGTTGGCCGCCACGGCCTGGCCGTCGGCGACGTGGATCATTTGGCCGGTCTGGGCGTCGGCCATGGCGTAGCTCACGGGGGGGGTGTTGCGCCCGCGGAAGCCGACGAAGGGCACGATCAGGGGGCTGTCGAGGCCGCGCGTCGCGTAGCCCGCGAGCGGCGTCCAGGGGGCGAGGTTGGGCGGCGAGAAGCCCCCGGTCACGACCACGTCCGCCAGGCCGCTGAGGGCGATCGAGCTGCCCCCGGGGTGGGTCAGGCGGCTGGTGATCTGCAGGTAAGGCGTGGTCGGGAAGAGGACGTAGTCCGTCGTGACGCTGATCGCGGTCGAGCCGACCTGGAGGCGCGAGGTCGTCGGGGCGACCGAGGTCCCGTCAGGGAGGGCTCCGCCCTGGTTGAGGATCCCGCCGGTCAGGCGGAGCGTGGCGGGGTTGCCGCTGCCGACGATCTCGGCGCGGTCGTAGACGACGAGGTTCTGGAGCGGACTGGTCCGGCGCGTGATCCTGTAGCCGGCGCTGCCGCCGCCCGCCAGCGTCCCCTCGCTCGCGAAGGGCACGCCCGCGGGGCGGAAGATCGCGATCGCGGCGCTGCTGCCGGTCCCGCCGTCGGCGGTCGAGAGGGGGCCGAGCGCGGCGACCCGGTAGCTGCGCCCGCTGTTGGCGCCGCCGGTGAAGGTGATCGAGTCGCCCGTGGCCAAGCGCTGGCGATGGATCCGGTAGCTCACGCCCGCCTCGGAGGTGAGGGCGGTGTTGCTGGTCACCGTCAGGAGGAGGGTCGTCGAGTTGCGCAGCCCCGAGATCGCGTAGCTGCGGTTGGCGTTGGCGCCGCTGAGGATCGTGAGGATGTCGCCGCCCCGCACGCCGGAGGTGATGAAGTTGGCCGTGTTGTCGGCGAAGGCGTTGTTCGTCCCGTCGGCGCCGCCGGTGGCGCCCGCGGAGGTGACGAGGGTCTGCACGAAGGCGTCGGCGCTGAGGTCGAACACGAGGTCACGGCTGCGGTCGTTGCTCGCGGTCGTGATCGCGGCGGTGCCCTGGCGGATCGTCGCGAAGCCGACCACGCCCTGGGTCATTTGGTTCCACTGGTCGTTGGCCTTGCCGCGGACCTGGAGGTCGACGAGCGTCCCCCCGCTGGGCGCGAGCCCGTTGACGAGCGGGAAGGCCCCGCCGGGGCTGGTCGGGTCGGTGCCCGGCTGATCGATCACGGCCCGCAGGAAGCTGTTCTCCAGCACGTAGTCGCCGGTGTCGTTGCTCTGCCCGGAGCCGAGGCCGCCGATGTGGTCGGGCCCGAAGTCGGTCGAGCTGCTGACCCCCGCCGTCGAGCCGACGGCGCCGATCTGGCTGCTCGAGGCGGGCGGGTTCCCGTTGGTGTCGGACTCACCGAGGCAGCCGAGGAAGAGGAGCCCTGCTCCGAGGGGCAGGAGGGTCAACGAGGCGAGCTGCTGAGCGCGAAACTTCATCTCCACTCCTCCTTAGAACTTCATGCCGAAGGAGAGGCCCACGACGTCGACGAGGGCGTCGTATTGGCCGTTGGCGGTCGCGGGCCCGCCGGGCGAGTTGAAGCCCTGCAGGTTGCGCTTGGTGGCGGTCTTGAAGAAGAGGTGCATGTAGGCGAGCTCGACGCTGAAGCGCTCGGTCTGAAAGCCGACGCCGACCGAGACGCCGTGCCGATCGCCCTCCGGCAGGCGCGGGCTGAGGAACTCGCGGCTCGCGGGCGACTCGTCGAACTGGTAGCCGCAGCGGAGGGCCAGCCAGTCGGTCGGGCGCCACTCGACGCCGAACATGAACTGGTTGACGTCCTGGTAGTCGAAGCCGCTGGTCGAGGTCGCCAGGCGCGGGTCGTCGAACTCGATCACGAGCTTCTCGAGGGTCGACCAGCCGACCCAGCGATAGCCGAACTCGACCCAGAGCTCGTCCTCGAGCAGCATGAACTCGACCCCGACGGTCAGGTAGGGCGGCAGGGTGACCGAGGTCTTGGCGCCGGCGCGCGCGGGGAGGCCGACGGAGGCGGGGGCCTGAATGTGCGCCCGCCCCTTGATCTCGTGGTCGTCGGGGGTCGCGCGCCAGGTCACGCCGACCGCGACCCGATTGCCCAGGTAGCTGGGCTTCCAGGAGGCCGAGAGCACGTAGCCGACGTTGATGCTCTGGCTGTCGCCCTCGATCTCGATGAAGCCGTCCGAGAGGCCGAGGAAGCGGAAGTCGAGGGCGCGAGTCAGCCGGACCGGCTTGATCTCGTCCATGTTCATGTTGAATTGCAGCCCAGCGCTCAGCGCGAGGTCGATCCCCGGGATCCGCACCGAGATCGAGGGCTGCACGAAGAGGAAGCTGACCTCGGCGTCGATCGACTGGTAGCGCCCGGCCCAGTTGCGGTTGTAGCGGGTCGCCAGGGCGAAGGGGTTGAACACCGCCAGGCCCGCGTCGACGTACTCGCTGATGTCGAACACGGCGTAGGTCGCGGGGATGAAGAAGTGGCCCTGGTGCTGCTCGGCGTCGAAGCCCTCCCCGGGGTCGGGGTCGTAGTCGAGCTGAGTGCTGATGTAGTGGAAGTCGAGCTTGATCTGAGAGCCCTCGAGGAAGGAGCTCGCCGCCGGATTCCAATACTGCGCCGCCGCGTCGTCGACGCCGGCGGTGCGCGCGAAGCCGCGTCCCGTCCCCGCCGCGTCGTGGTCGGTCAAGAGAAAACCGGAGCCGCGGGCGGCTCCGGTGAGCGAGAGCAGACAGAGAGTCGCAAGGACGCAGGTGCGCAACATGAGCCCCCCCGGGCAGAATCTCGAGGAAAACACGTTATGCGTTAACTTTGGCGCTCGCCCTTAACAGGGTTGGCCAGTCCAGCGGAGTAAGGATTTACGCCAGAGCTTGACACAGCGCGCCACACAATTGACTCGGCGCGTCAGCGACGTGTGGCCCCTGGAGCGGGCTCGGCCCGACTCCACGTGCTCGCGTCGAGCGTGAATCAAGAGCCCGCGCGCGCGCGCTCGAAGGGGAGCAGCCGGCGCCGCAGGTGGGCAGGCGACTCTGCAGCCCGCGCGCCTCGCGCTCGACGCACTCGACTCGACGCGCCTGGCCCGAGGGCGCCAGCGACCCGCGCTGCGCGAGGAGCGAGCGCGCGAAGGCGCAGCTACCGAACCGCTTGGCTTCCTCTGGCCGTCCGCCCATTGGGGGCGCCCTCCCGGGTGAGGCGGGCAGTCGATCCCCGCCCCCGCAGAAGTGACCCCGGGTCCCGCTGAAATCCCTGCGCGCGCGGGCTAGCCTGCACCTGAACGAGGAGGAGCCATGACCGAGCGTCGCCAAGAGCCGCGCATCCAGACCATGAACCTGGTGCACATCGAGGGGTACGGCTACCCCACCCTGACCGACTTCAAGACCGAGGACGCCGTCGGCAAGACCACGGACCTGACCCACGACGGGATGCGCCTCGAGCTGGATCACTGCATCCCGATCCGCTCCCGCGTCGAGATCGAGCTGGCGCTGGGGAACCAGATCCTCAAGCTGCACGGGCGGGTCAAGTCGATCCGCGAGGTCGACGAGCGGCTCTGCGACATGGGGATCGAGTTCGTCGACGTGAGCCCGGAGAACTACGAGGCGCTGGACATGCACCTCAAGCTGCGCGGGGCAGACGACGATTCCTGAGGGATTGGCCCCCTAGGCTGGCGGCGGCGCCTCTCGCGGCGGCGCCTCTCGCGGCGGCGCCCCGAGGGGGTTGGGCCGAAAGACCAGGAGCGGAGCCCGACACGCGCGAGCCACGGCCTCGGCGACCGAGCCCAGCGACCAGCGCATGACCCCCGTGCGGCCGTGCGTCGCCAACGCCACCAGGTCGATCCCGAGCCGCTCGACGACGGCGAGGATCTCCTCCGCCGTGTTCCCCTCGGCGGTGGTGATCAGGACGTCTTCGACGCCAGCCTCGGCCAGCGCTTCGCGTTCGCGCCGGAGCTTGGCCTCGACCTCGGCCAGGGGAGTCTGCAGCACCGCGCCGGTGCGCACGTGGAAGAGCACCAGCTGCGCCTCGCACAAGAAGGCCATGGCGCCGGCCAGCGGCACGATCTGCCCGGCGCACTCCGACCCGTCGAGCGGCACGAGGATCCGCTGGAAGGGCCCGCGGCTCACGCCCTCCGGCTGGCTGGAGGTGGGCGTGCAGATCAAGACGGGCGCGCTGGCGCTGCGCAGGACCCGCTCGGCGACGCTCCCGCGGACCAGGCGCGTGAGGCCGGTGTGGCCGTGCGAGGCCAGCGCGATCAGGTCGACCGCCTCGCGCTCCGCCACCTGGAGGATTTGCTCGGCGGGGTCGCCCTCCTCGACCAGCGTCTCGACCGACCAGCGCAGGTCGACCAGGCGCAGCTTGGCCTTCTCCAGGGCCGCGTTGGCCGTGTTGAGGCAGCGCTCGCGCGTGCTGTAGGCGGTCTCGCTCTCGCGCGGGAGCACGTGCAGCACGATCAGGCGCCCCCCCTTCAGCGGGGCCAGCAGGCGCGAGACCGGCTTCAGGACCTCGAGGGAGAGGTTGGAGCCGTCGGTCGCGATGAGGACGTCGCGGAACATGCTCACCGGCCCCCGAGCGGCGGGGCGGCGCGGCGGGGGATCACCAGCCGGACCTCCGTGAAGCGGCCCGGCTCGCTCGTGAGCTCGAGCGCGCCCTGGTGGAGCTTGGTCACGATCTCGTGCGCGAGGGAGAGGCCCAGGCCCGCGCCCTCGCCGGGGGGCTTGGTCGTGAAGAAGGGCTCGAGCACGCGCTCGCGCACCCCGGCCTCGATCCCGACCCCGTTGTCGCGCAGCCGCAGCTCGACGCCCTCGTCCACGTCGCGGATCGAGACCTCGAGCGCGGGCTCGTAGCCGGGCTCGCCCTCGCGCTCGCGCATGGCCCAGCGCGCGTTGTCGAGCAGGTTGCTCAGCGCCCCGCTGAGGGCCTGCCCGACGACGCCCTCGACCGGCGCGATCGGCTCGTAGTCCCGCGCGATCCGCAGCGGACCGGCCTCGCTCTGGGAGGTGCGCAGGCAGTCCTCGACCAGGACGGAGAGGTTGCCCGCCTCGCGGGTGTAGGGGTAGATCTGGCTGTGCTTGGCCATCATCTGAATGATCTGGTCGGCGCGCCGCCCGTGCTCGTGGATCCGCTCCACGTTCACCCGCAGGTCCCCCAGCAGCTGGGAGGCCTCCTCCTCGAGCTGAGCGGCGTCCAGCGCCGCGCGCAGCTCGTCGGCGAGCTCGCGCGAGAGGTCGGCGAAGTTCACGATGAAGTTGAGCGGGTTGCGGATCTCGTGCGCGATCCCGGCCGTCAGCGCGCTCAGCGAGGCCAGCTTCTGCTGGGTCACGATCTGCTCCTGCATCTCGCGCACCTGCGCGAGCGTCGCCTGGAGCTCGTCGTTCTTCTCCTCCAGCTCGTAGGTCCGCGCGCGCACCTTGGCCTCGAGCGTCTCGTTGGCCCGCTCGAGCTGGGCGAAGAGCTTCGCGTTCTCGAGCGAGATCGCGGCCTGCGAGGAGAGCAGCTGGATCACGCGCACGCGCTCGGCCGTGAACGCGTCCGCCGCCACGTTGTTCTCCAGGTAGATCGCGCCGCGCGTGCGCCCTCCCCCGGCGATCGGCGCGCAGAGGATCGAGCGGGGCGTGGTGCGCTTGACGTAGGCGTCCCGCACGAAGGGGCCGCGGCTGGCGGCGTCGCCGAGCACGACCTCCTCGCCCGTGCGCAGGACGTACTCCACGATCCCCGCCGAGAGCTCCAGGGACTCGCTCAAGGGCGTGGGCGGCAGGACCCGCGTCTCGCCCTCGGCGAGCACCTCGAGCCGCGGGCCCTCGTCCGTCGCGAGCACCAGGGCGCCGCGCGCGGCGGCGGCGTTCTCGACCACGATCTCCATCATGCGGCGCAGGAGGTCGGCCCGGACCACCTCGCCCGAGATGGCCTGGCTCGCCTTGGCCACCGAGTCGAAGTCCAGCGCGACGCCAGCGCTGGAGCCCGTGCCGCGCGTGCTCTTGCTCGTGCTGGTCCCCGGCCGCGAGCCGGTCGAGCGCGCCCCCTCGGCGAGCTGGGGGTAGCGCTCCTCGAGGTCGGCCACCTTCTCGAGCGCGCCCCACTGGCGATACGCATAGTGGGCGTCCTGCAGGTAGACCAGCGCCAGGCGCAGGCGCCCGCGCCCGCCGTGGAAGCGCGACGCGAGCTCGAAGGCCAGCGCCTCTTGGTGAATGAACCCGTGCTCCCGGGCCAGGTCGATAGCGGCCTCGTAGAGCTCGATCGCCGCGACCTCTTCCCCCGCCAGCCGCGCGCGCTCGGCCGCCACCAGCTCTCGCTTGTGGGCGTAGTTGCTCGGCGCCCGCTCGGCCAGCGCCCCCAGCGCCTCGAGCTCGCGCTCGACGACCTCGAGGTGCTCGCCCCACTCCTCGGGGGCCTCGGGCTCGCAGAGGGCGAGGTGGATCAAGGCCACGTAGAAGTGCCAAGGGCCCGAGTGCATCAGCCCCGCCCCGCCGGCGGCCCACTCCTCGGCCAGGGCGACGTTGCGGAGGGCCTCGGCCGGCTCTCCGAAGAGGTAGCAGAGGATCGCCTTGGAGACGTAGAGCGCGAACAGGCTGGTGGCGTGCTTGGACTCGACGAGGAACTCGGTCAGCGCGTCCTCGTCGAAGGCCTCGCCGACCAGGCGCGTGCGGGACTCGCCCTCACCGCGCAGGTTGAGCGTCAGCTGCCGCCACACGTTGGCGTTGTGCAGCGTGTAGACGATGGCGATCCGCTCCAGCACGCCGATCGCCTCGGTCTGCAGCTCGAGGGTCCGCTCCAGGCCGACCCCGCCGAAGAGCCAGAACGCGCAGGACTCCTTGGCGCAGTAGCTCGCGTATTCGAGGTCGCCCTGCTCGAGCCCGCTCCGCAGGCCCTCCTGAAAGGGCTCGATGCAGGCCAGCATCGGCTCGCTCCAGTGCCGAATGAAGGCGTTGACCATGCAGTAGGTCTTGGCCTTGAGCTCCTGCGCGCCGAAGGTGTCCTGGATCCGCTGGGCCAGCTTGCCGGCGTGGTAGCCCGCGGGAATCGTGGCGGGGTTGGCGCAGGTCACGATCCCGAACAGGCCGAAGCCGTAGGCCAGCTCCGCGCACAGGCCGTGCTCGTGGGCCAGGCGCACGATCGTGATCGCCATGTCCGCCAGGAGCTGCGGCCGCGAGTTGAACACGGTCGAGGTCATGGCCACGAGCAGCCGGACCGTGGCCAGCTGCTCGGGGTCCTGCATCCGCGGCAGGTTCGGCACCTCGGCGGGGTCGATCGCGAGGAGCGTGCGGATCGCCTCGCCGAAGCCCGCCTCGACCTCGGCGGGGCTGAGGTCCTCGCGCAGCTCGGTGCCGAGCAGGCGCAACCCCGCGAGGGCGGTCTCGATCGCGCGCGAGTACTCGTTGCGCTGGTTGTAGGCGAACACGCGCAGCTCGCAGATCCGGATCCGGTCGAGCCGCGCGCGGGCGTGCTCCAGCACGAGCTCGCAGTGGCGCTCCCGCTCGGCGTCCTCCCGGCAGAGGTGCGCCGCCTCGGCCGCCGAGGCGTGCAGCTCGAGCGCCAGCTCGTAGTCCGTGTCCCAGGCGTCCTCGTCGAGGAGGCTCAGCCCGTGGCGGAGGTAGGCGAAGGCCGCGGGGAAGGCGGCCGAGGCCTTGGCCTTCTCGGCGGCCCGCAGGTTGAGGCGAGCCAGGCGCCCGCGCTCGTCGGGGTCGCTGATCAGGGCCGCGCCCTCGTCGAGCTGGTTGACGATCGCGAAGATCCGCTCCTCGCGCAGGGCGGGGGGGGTGCTCTCGAGCAAGAGCCGGCCGACGCGCAGGTGCAGCCCGGGGCGCTCCTCGGCGGGGATCAGCGAGTAGACCGCCTGCTGGACCCGGTCGTGGGCGAAGCGGTACTCGGCGCTGACCGCGGCGGCCAGCCCTTCGACCTCGAGCGCCATCAGCTTGTAGGCGTCGCTGAGCGGCAGCACGAGGCCGCTGACCACGCCCTCCCACAGGTCGTGCGCGACGCTCACGGCGGGCCGCTCAGCGATCATGGCCAGCGTGGCGAGGTCGAAGCGATTGCCGAGGCAGGCCGCGAGCTGGAGCAGGGACTGCGTGTCCGGGGACAGCCGCTGGATCCGCCCCGCGAGCAGGTCGACCACGTTCTCGGTGATCGCCTCCGCGCGGATCCGGTCGAGGTCCCAGCGCCAGGCGCCGCGCGCGAAGGCCAGCAGGCCCTCGGCGTGGAGCGACTCGAGGAAGCCGCCCAAGAAGAAGGGGTTGCCGCCGGTCCGCTCCCAGGCGAGGTGGGCCAGGGGCTCCGCCTCGGCGGCCGGGCGCCCGACCGTGTCGGCGACCAGCTCGCGGACGTCCTCCTCGGCCAGGGGCTCGAGCACGATCTCGCTCAGGCGCTCGGGGCGGGCGGCGCGGACCCGGCTCAGGGTCAGGGTCAGGGGGTGGGCCTCGTCGACCTCGTTGTCGCGGTAGGCGCCGATCAGGAGCAGGTGCCCGCCCGGGCGGCGCGCCAGGCTCTCGACCGCGCTCAAGGAGGCCGGGTCGGCCCACTGCAGGTCGTCCAGGAAGATCACGAGGGGGTGCTCGGGCTGGGCGAACACGTCGACGAAGCTCTGGAACACGAGGTTGAAGCGGTTCTCGGCCTCCGCCGGCCCCAGCTGAGGCACCTCCGGCTGGGGCCCGAGCAGGAGCTCGAACTCGGGGATCACGTCGGTGATCACGCGCCCGTTGGGCCCCAGCGCCGCGAGGAGGCGCGCGCGCCAGCTCGCCACGCTGGCCTCCCCCTCGGTCAGGAGCTGGCGGGCGAGCGAGCGGAAGGCCTGGATCAGCACCGCGTAGGGCACCTCGCGCTGGAGCTGATCGAACTTGCCCAGGATGAAGTAGCCGCGGCGCTCGGTGATCGGTCGATAGACCTCGCGCACCAGGGCCGACTTGCCGATCCCCGAGTAGCCGCCGATCAGCAGCAGCTCGGTCGCGCCCTGGCCGACCCGCTCGAAGGCCGCCAGCAGGCTCGCGATCTCACGATCGCGTCCGTAGAGGTGCCCGGGCAGCTGGAAGCGATCGGAGACGTCCCGCTGGCCGAGGGCGAAGTCCCCCACCTCGCCGCGGGCGCGCAGCTCCTCGAGGCAGCGCTCCAGGTCGGCGGCCAGGCCCAACCCGGACTGATAGCGATCCTCGGCGTTCTTCTCGAGCAGGCGCGTCACGATCCGGGACAGCAGGGGCGGAACCCCAGGGCGCAGCTCGTGGGGCGGGCGGGGGAGCCGGGCGATGTGCTCGTGCACGAGCTGGAGCGGGTCCTCGCTCGTGAAGGGGACCTCTCCCGTGAGCAGCTCGTAGAGCGTGACGCCGAGGCTGTAGAAGTCCGTCCGGTAATCGACCGCGCGGTTGGTGCGGCCGGTCTGCTCGGGGGAGATGTAGGTCAGGGTCCCCTCGAGCACGCCCGGGCTGCGCATGGCGGTGCGCTCGCGCGAGAGCTGGGTCGAGATCCCGAAGTCGATCAGCTTGACCTGGTAGGTCTCGGGGTTGAGCACCACGTTGCTGGGGTTGACGTCCTTGTGGATCACGTGGCGGGCGTGGAGCCCGGCCAGGGCGCGCGCGATCTGCGCCGCGATCTCGAGGAAGTCCTCCAGCCCGATCCGACCGGCCAGTCCGCTGCGCGCGAGGGACTCGGCGCCGAAGTCCTCGACCTCCATCACCCAGCGCTCGCGGTCGCGCTCGAGCGCGTAGCTGGCGACGACGGTCTGGAGCGCCTGGGCGGGGTCGGACGAGGGGTTCAGGCCGTGGGCCACCTCGAACTCGCGGGCGAAGCGCGCGATCCGCTCCGGCGAGGGGAACTCCTCGCTGAGGACCTTGACCACGACGGGCTGCCCGTCGGCGAGCCGCTTGGCGCGGTAGACGCGGGAGTTGGCGCTCTCGTGGAGCTGCTCCGAGAGCTGGTAGCGAGAGAGCTCGAGCATGCGTGGTCCTGCCGCGAGTCGCTTGCGGCTTGTGGCGGGGTCCGATCGTCGCTAGCGTCGGACCCGTGGAGGGTAAGGGAAAGATCTCCGTGCGCGTCGACCCCGAGATCGCGGATCTGGTCCCGCGCTACCTCGAGCTCCGTCACGAAGACCTGGCGCAGCTGCGAGCAGCCCTCGCCGCGGCGACGTGGGAGGAGATCCGCCGCATCGGCCACTCGATGAAGGGCACCGGGGCGGCCTACGGCTTCCCCCGCCTGGGCGAGCTGGGGGCCGCGCTCTCGACCGCCGCGCGCCACCAGGACGGCGGCGCGATCGAGCAGCTGGTCGGCGAGCTGGAGGACTACCTGGCACGCGTCGAGCCGGTCTACGACGAGGGCTGAGGTCGCGCGAAGCGCTCGATCGTCTCGAGCAGGGCGGCCTTGGTGATCGGCTTGGTGAGGTGCCCGTCGCAGCCGGCCTCGAAGCAGCGCCGGCGGTGGTCCTCGAGCGCGTAGGCGGTCAAGGCCACGACGGGCAGCGGGGGCGCCTCTGGGCGCTCGCGGCGCTCCCAGGCGCGCAGCTCGGCCGCCGCGGTGAAGCCGTCCATCACGGGCATGTCCATGTCGAGCAGGACCAGGTCGTAGTCGCCGCTCTTGACCCGGTCCAGGGCCTCCCTCCCGTTGCTGGTCTGGTCGAGCTGGTGGGGGGTGCGGGCCAGGTAGCGGGCGACGAGCATTCGGTTGTCCTCGGAGTCGTCGGCGAGCAGGATTCGCCGCCCCGCGACGGGCCCGCGCTCGACCGGCGCGCTGGGGGCCGCGCTCTGCGCCACCTCGACGGGGAGCGTGAAGCGGAACGCGCTGCCCTGGCCGACCTCGCTCTCGACCCAGATCCGCCCGCCCCAGGCCTCGACCACGCGCTGGCAAATGGCGAGCCCCAGCCCGGTCCCCCCGAAGCGTCGCTCGGCCGCCTGGGCGTAGGCGCCGAAGATCGCGTCCTGGCGCTCGCGCGGGATGCCGATCCCCGTGTCGCACACCGCGAACTGGAGCGTGCTGGGCGCGGGCAGCGTGACCTCGAGCGCGACCTCGCCCGAGTCGGTGAACTTGCAGGCGTTGCCCAGCAGGTTGAGCAGGACCTGGCGCAGCCGGCCCGCGTCACCCACGATCCGGGCGGGGGCCGCGGAGGCCACGCTCGAGCGCAGGCTGAGGCCCTTCTTGCCGGCCAGGACCTCCATGATCCCGAGCGCCTGCGAGACCACCTGGCGCAGGTCGAAGGGTGAGCGCTCCAGCTCGAGCGCGCCGGCCTCGATCCGCGACAGGTCGAGGACCTCGTCGAGGAGCCCGAGCAGCGCCTCGCAGCCGACGCGGAGCTGCTGGGTGTAGCGCGCCTGCTCGGGGTCCAGCTCGGTCTCGGCCAGCAGCTCGCACATGCCCACGATCGAGTTCATGGGGTTGCGGATCTCGTGGCTGATCGAGGCCACGAAGAGGCTCTTGGCCGCGCTGGCCGCCTCGGCCTGGAGCTTCTCCTCGCGCAGCCGCCGGGCCGTCTTGGCCTCCCGGGCGTAGCCGATCGCCTTGCGGATCGTGAGCTCGAGATCCGCGAAGTCGATGGGCTTGGTGACGAAGTCCACGGCGCCGCGGTTCATGGCGGTGCGGATGTTCTTGATGTCGCCGTAGGCGGTCACGACCACCGGCTGCAGCCCGGGGATCGAGAGCTCCTGCAGGTGGGAGAGCAGGGTCAACCCGTCCATCTCGGGCATGTTGAGGTCGGTCAGCACGACCTCGACGTCTGGGTGCTCTTCGAGGAGCGCGAGGGCCTCCTTGCCGTTGCGGGCGAACACGAAGCCGAACTCGCCCCGGCGGATCTGGTGGCGAAAGCGCTGGCGAACCAGCAGCTCGACGTCCGGCTCGTCGTCGACGACGAGCAGCTTGACCGGGCGCTCAGGCGTCACCACGGCTCGATCAGCCTGGTCGGCTCGTCGTGACTCACGAGAGGCTGACTGGAGGAGGCCTCGAAGGCGTCGAGCAGATCGCGCGAGGCGCGCTCCCCGCCCCCCTCGGCCCAGGCCTTCCACCAGGCCGCGCTGTCTGCCGCCGTCCAGGGCTCCTCGCAGGAGACCTGCTCCAGCCGCCGCTTCAGCTCTGCCGGCTCGGGGCGTCGCGCGGGGTCCTTCTCCAGGCAGTCCAGCACCAGCTGATCGAGCTCCTCGGTGACGTCCGGCGCGCGCCAGGAGGGCGGCTGGGCCGGCGCGCCCAGGTGGGCCTCCGTCATGGCGTCCACGTTGTCCACCTCGAACACGTACTCGCCGGTGAGCAGGTAGTAGAGCGTGCAGCCGAGCGAGTAGATGTCGCCCCGCGGGTCCGGGGTGCCCTGGCAGGCCTCCGGGGAATAGAAGGCGGGCGTCCCCACGACCAGCTTGCGCTTGGCGTCGCGCTGATCGGCGCCGAAGAGCTCGTGCACGAGGCCGAAGTCGAGCACCTTGAGCACGTCTCGCTCTTCGCCCAGGCGGGTCAGGAAGAGGTTGGAGGGCTTGATGTCGCGGTGGACGAGGCCCTGCTCGTGCGCCTCGGCGAGCGAGTCGCAGGCCTGCGCGATCAGCTGGGTCGCCCGCGCCGGCGGGAGGGGGCCGAATTCGTCCACCAGGGTGCTCAGGTCGAGGCCCTCGAGGAACTCCATCACGTAATAGAAGGAGCCCTCGTCGGTCACCCCGAAGTCGTAGAGGCGCACCGTGTTGAGCGACTCGAGGCCAGCCGTGACGCGGGCCTCGCGCTCCAGGCGGAGCAGCGAGTCGGCGCGCTGGCTCGGGTCGAGCAGCTCGTTGGTGCGGGTCAGCTTCACGGCGGCCGGCTGCACCAGGAGCCGGTGGCGGGCCAGCCACACCTCACCCATGCCCCCGGCGCCGATCCGGCGGATCAGCTGGTAGCTGCCCACCCGCTTCCCCGACTCGAGCAGCGAGGCGTCGACCTCCACCCGCTCGTCGCCGCTCGTCATCAGCGCGCAGTCGAGGACGCTGCGCAGCTCGGCGACGTTGCCCGGCCAGGCGTAGTTCGAGAGCAGCTCCCAGGAGCGCTCCGAGAGCCCGCGCGTCTCCCGGCCCAGGCGGTGGGCCTTCTGGGTCAGGTAGTGGGCGGCGAGCGTCGGAATGTCCTCGCGGCGCTCGGCGAGGCTGGGGACCTCGACGCGCAGCCACGCGACGGTTCCGAGCGCCTCCCAGGCGGCGAAGCCTTCCTGGCGGGCGCGCGCGATCACGCGCGGCTTGGGGCTGGAGGAGCGGAGCCACTCGGCGAGCTCGTAGGCGAGCACCAGGGGGAGGCTCTCGACGTGGTCGAGGTAGAGCGCCCCCTCGCTGGCGAGCTCCCAGCGCGAGCCGCGGCCGAACAGGCTCTCGCCGTCGACCTCGCGCAGGCCCAGGCAGTCGACGAAGAGGAAGGGGCGGCTGCCGCGCTCGGACTGGTGGTGAATCGCCCGGGCCACGGCCTCCTCGCCGGCCCCGCCGGGGCTGAGGATCAGGACCGGCCGCTCGTCCCCCGCCGCGGCCGCGATCCGCTCGCGCAGGCGCCGCGCCGGCGCGCTCTCCCCCAGCAGGGGCCCCGCCTGCTGGGCCTGCGCGCTCCACACCAGCTCGCGCGCGACCCACAGCTCGTGCTCCAGCTCGGCGTTGCGCCGGTCCAGCTCGCGCTTGAGCCGCTGGATCGTGAGGTGGGCGTCGACGCGCGCCAGGGCCTCCGCCCGGTGCAGGGGCTTGGTCAGGTAGTCGACGGCGCCCAGCTTGAGGCCGGTCACCTTGTCGGTCGGCTCGTCGAGGGCGGAGAGGAACACGACCGCGCACTCGCGCGTGTCCTCCTGCTCCCTCAGGCGTCGGCACACCTCGTAGCCGTCCATGCCGGGCATCACGACGTCGAGGAGGATCAGCATCGGCCGCTCGCGCTGGGCGCGCTCGAGGGCCTCTTCCCCGCTGCTCGCGACGACGACGCGGTGCCCGCTGCGCTCGAGCACGCGCCGGAGGAGGGCGCGGCTGCTCTCGTCGTCGTCCACGACGAGCAAGACCTCCTGGAGCGCGGCGGCGGCGCGCGTCACTCGGCGCGCTCCCGCCACCAGGCCCGGGCGGCGTCCTCGGTCCACGGCTGCGCGAAGCTGAGGGCGCGCAGGCGTCGACGCACCTCGCGCGCGCTGGGCCGGGCGAGCGGGTCTTTGCTCAGGCAGTCCAGCACCAGCTCGTCGAGCCCGGCGGGGAGCGGGCCAGCCGCCAGGCGCGAGGGCGGTCCCGGCGCGTCCCCGAGGTGTCCGCTCACGTGCGCCGCGGGGTCCCCGGAGAAGACCGTCACGCCGCTGAGCAGCCAGTAGAGCGTGCAGCCGAGCGAGTAGACGTCGCTCTCGGGACAGGGCGCACCCTGGAGCGCCTCGGGGGCAGCAAAGGCGGGCGAGCAGACGAGGGCTCCCTTGGCGCAGGTCGCGCTGCCGCAGGCGGACTGCGCCAGCTCGCGCGTCAGCCCGAAGTCGAGCACCTTGACCACGTCGGGGGTCGGCCCCACGCAGCACACGAAGAGGTTGGCGGGCCGGACGTCGCGGTGGATCAGGCCCCGCTCGTGGGCTTCGGCGAGCGAGCCGCAGGCTTGCTGGACGAAGCCCACGGCGCGCGCCGGCGGGACCGCGCCGTGGCGAGCCACGAGGGCTTCGAGGTCCATGCCCCGCAGCAGCTCCATGGCGTAGTAGAGGGCGCCCTCCTCGGTGACGCCGAAGTCGTAGAGCTGCACGGTGTTGGGCGAGCGGAGCGAGGCGGTGGCGCGGGCCTCCTCTTCGAACTGGCGCACGGTCTCGAGCCGGGTGCTGGGGTCCGCGAGGCGCGCCGAGCGCACGAACTTGATGGCCGCGGGGCGGATCAGCAGCCGGTGTCGCGCCTCCCACACATGTCTCCCGGCGCCGAGCGGCTCGACCAGCTCGTAGCTGCCGACCCGACGCCCCGTCTCGAGCAGCGCCTCGTTGACCTCGACCAGGGCGCCCCTGGAGGTGATCAGCGCGCAGTCCAGCACGCTGCGCAGCTCCTCGACGTTGCCGCGCCACGGGCAGCTCACGAGGCGCCGGAGGGACTCGGGCGAGATCCCCTCGATCTGCCGCCCCTGGCGCTGGGCCGCCCGGCTGAGGAAGTGCTGGGCGAGCTCGGGGATGTCCTCGCGCCGCTCCGCGAGGGAGGGCACCCGGATCGTGCGCCACGCGATCGCCTCCAGGCGGCCCGCGGCCCCCTCTCCCCGGTCCCCCAGGACGGTCGCGATCACGCGCGGGTCGTCGCTGGCCGGCGCCTCGACGAGGCGGCGCGCGAGCTCCTGCTGGAGCGACTCGGCGAGGACCTCGACGCGGTCCAGGTAGATCGTCCCCCCCCGCGCGAGCCCCCACTTGCTCGCCCCTTCGCTCGCGAAGAGCGGCGTGTCGGCCGCCTCGACGCTGAGGCAGTCGACGCGCAGGAAGGGGCGCTCGCCGCGCGGCGACTGGTGGTGGATCGCGCGCGCCGCCGCCTCCTCGCCCGCGCCCGCGGGGCTGAGCAGCAGCACGGGCTCCTCGCTCTCCGCCGCCGCGGCCACGCTCTCCCGCAGCGCGCGAGCAGGGGCGCTCCCGCCCAGCAGCGGCCCCTCGTGCCGATCGCGCTGGTCCGCCACGAGCTGCTGGGCCACGCGCAGCTCACGCTCCAGCTCGCGGGTCCGCCGCTGCAGCTGGCGCTGGAGCCGCTGGACGGTGACGTGGGTCTGGACCCGCGTGATCACCTCCTCGCGATCGAAGGGCTTGGCCAGGTAGTCCACCGCCCCGAGCTCGAGCCCGCGCACCTTGTGGTCGGCCTCGTCGAGGGCGGAGAGGAAGACCACCGCGCAGTCGCGGGTCTGCTCGTCCGCCTTGAGGCGGCTGCAGACCTCGTAGCCGTCCATGGCCGGCATCACGACGTCGAGCAGGACCAGCGTCGGCCGCTCGCGCCGCGCCAGCTCCAGCGCCTCGGCGCCGGCCTGGCAGCTGACCAGCCGATACCCCCGCCCCCGCAGCGCCCGCTCCAGGAGCGCGAGGTTGCTCGGGTCGTCGTCCACGAGCAGGACGACGTCTTCCCCTTCACGGTGAGTGCTGACGAGCGAGGACACGACCACAGCGGATTCTAGCCCCGGAGACACGCACCTTCCGGGCTCCCGTAGGGCGATACCGAACAGGGGGAGGGAGGTTCCCGGGGGCCTGTTATCTCGCTACTTGGCTGCCTTCGTGGCCAGGACCCGATCGAACAGCTTCTGTTCGACCGCAGCTTCGTTCGTCAACTCGGTGAGGCCGACGACCACGACGCTCACGCCCCCGCCTGCGAAGGCGGAGAGACTCTTCTCCACGAGCTCCGCGCTCAATGAGAAGGGCGCGCTGAAGTCGCTGCGATCCGACTCCTCCAGGCGCCGTCCGATCAGACGCCAGCCTTGGTAGACCTCGTCCCTCGTCATCGGTCGCGGCAAGTCGATCCGCGCCCCGAGAACGCAGGCCTCCTCATAAGCGAAAGGAGGATCGAGCCAGATCTCGAAGACGTAAGCCACACTTCCCGTAGCGGACTTGTTCTCCATGGGCGCCAAGCCGATCGCAAACCAGGTCCTCGCCCAGGACTCGGGATAGGCCAGGCTCGTCGAGCCCTCCATCGAGACGTGATTGCCCTTGAGGAGGTGCAGCCCGTGCTTCGCGCCGCAGCGCTTGAGGTCGGAGAGCACCCCTCCCAGGTCCTTTGAAAGCTGAACTAGCCAGCGAGCGCAGTCCCGGTGGCTGGCCTCTTCGTCGTTCATCGTCCCTGCCTTGCTTTGACCTACTCGCCAGTCCGCCAGGAAGCGGGCAAGCGAGGTCGCGTCGCCCAGCGCTGCTCTGGCTCACGAAACGAGCCTGGGAGGCGGCCCTCGAAGGCACGCACACCGCGAAAGGCCCTCAGGTTCTTCCGCTCCAACAGCGAGAGGATGTCCATGATTGCGTAGGAGCGCGGCGGCGCCTCGCTCCTGAGCGGATGCAGCGCACGGTCCACGTCCCTCCACCCCAGCCAGAAGAGTCCGTCCCCGACTCCGTGCCGCTGAAGCTCGCTCAGCGACTCCTGCAGAGCCGTCTTGGGGGGAGCCACATGAGCCGTCAGGTAGACGATCCCCAAGGGGCGCGCGCCTGTCCCTGCGATACAGCTGAATCGATCATCCCTGAGCGCGAGCAAGTAGCGCGCAAGTTGGTCGCCGGAGGCACGTGAGTTGCCCGCCTCCTCGACGGCTCCAGTCCCGCTCTTCCCGGAGAGGTACTTCGCCTCGACCAGGAGGGCGTTCTTGCCCCCTGTCTCGTCCCCTAGCACCAGCAGCAGATCGCACTCGTCGTAGCCCCGCCCATTTGGGCGACGAGCCTTCGGCCAGAAGTGCCACTCCACCGAAGTGACCTGCTCCAGGTCGATCGGCAAGCCGTCTCGAGAGTGCGGGAACGCTTGGACCCGTTCGAGCACAGGAAGCAAGCCGAGTTTGGGACCCAGGTAGCGCAGGGTGCCAAGAACACTGGAGGTAAGGAGGTCCTCCAGCCGTTCACTGGCGCTGCGTGCGTCTCCGCCGAGCTTCCCGTGCAGCTCCGCCTGAATCATCGTTGCGCTGCTCGCAGGTGGCCGCCCATGGCCTGAAGAGTAGCGGCGAAGGCGTCCACATTCACGTCCTCTGATTCAGAGTCTGTGGCCTGGCTCAGTCTGTCTGAGTCCTTAACAGAGCACGAGCAGCGCACCCAAGACGACGCCCCGGAGGGTCACTCCGGGGCGCTCGTCGGCACTAGCTCGTTGGCGGGGCCCACTCCGAATCGAACAGAGCGACCTGGTTGTTCGCCAGGCCCAGCGGTTTTGAAGACCGAGGCCGACAATCCGCAACCCTTAGGGGTCGCGGGATCTGCGACAAGCCGACATTGGGTTGTGGTGAGAATCGTGACCTTGCTGGGTCGAGTCGGTCAACGCCCAGCGCCGCCTACCTGCGCGGTTCAATCGGTCCACTCGATCTCCACCTGGGCGCCGTCCGGCACATCACGAATCTGGGCGTGCAAATCCGCGAGAAAGGCGAAGTACTCGTCCATGGTCTTGACTCGGACGTTTGACAGGGCGTAGTCGCCTCCCAGGACAGTCGGCTGAGCGAAGCCATAGCACTGCCCTGGCCCCAGGGTCATTCCTGCCGCCCGAGCTTCCTCCACCAACGGGATCAGGAACCACTGGTTCGCGTTGTCCTCCTGACCCAGCAGCGAGATGAAGTCGTCGCGGCTCTCCGCGACTTGCTCAACCGCTCCTCCCTCTGGGTCGAAGTGATGCACCGAGCCGTCCTCGTAGACCAAGAACGGCTCGCCAAACTGATTCGCAAGCCAGACCGTTGCACCGTCAGGGATGAGAGGAGCCCAACAACTCAGTATTCGGCCCATATCGAGCCCAGCACTTGGGAGGAGGTAGTCGTCGAGCGTCATCCTTGATCCTGCTGTCGAGCCTCGGCGCGCTCACAGAAGGGATCCGAGTCCCCGAGCCCCTCGGGATAGCCGAGAGCCCACGGGACTACGTTCTCGACAATCACAGCCAACACCTGAGACATAGAGCAGCCCGCCGTCCCCACGTAGCGGATGGCCTCGATTGCCGTCCCTTCTCCCCCTTGGCCGCTTCCTGCTGCTGCGGCCAGGCACTTGACAGCGTGCTGCTTCCAACCCGAGTCGTTGAACCGAGGTGCGATGAGATCTGCAAGTCGACGGCACTCCTCCGAGAACTCTTGCGTAGGACACTCCAACCAGTCCAGGGAGGCTCGATAGGCGCGACTTGAAGGCTCCAGGCTCTTGAATCGCGCTTCAAGCAGACCCACAGCCGCCGCTGCCGCGCGAACACAAGCCTCCAGCCCAAACGAGCGGAGCCCGTCAAGTAGACGTAGAGCGTCTTCCCCTGCCTGATACCGCTCACGACGCAAGGCCAACCGTTCATCTGCGGATCCAACATCCCGAGTCCTCATAGCTTCGATCTGAGCAGTTGGATCTCGACTCGGGTCTGGTGGCAGTGCCAGCGCTGTAAGAGCCCCCCCGTGGCCCAAGTGGGCTGCTATCTCCAACCTGCTCTGTTCCAGTTCGCCGGAATACAACCTAGCCCGCAACCACGCAGCCTCGTCCTCGACGGTGCCCGAGGCGCGGAAGCGTCGCTCTAGCTCTCGGAGGTTGGCGTCAGTCATCGTCAAGCTCGCGCCACTCGTGGCCCTCGAACTCACAGTCGCAGGACATGATCTGCCGGTTGCACGCGGGACACTGCTCGTAATCGCAGTCCGGGTCATGGAGTTTCCCGAGCAGCGTGTTGCAGTGTCGGCAGGGTTGGTTCATCGCCTCCTGCGGGTCGCGAAAGGTCTCGGACCCGTAGGGGATCCTCGGGTAGCTCGCGCTGCCCACCCGATAAGCACGCTCTTGCTGGGCACGGTCCAACGCCTCAGCCCAGTCCCTCGTCAGCCGTTGGCCGAAGTAGGTAACGTACTCCGCCTCTCTGCCGAGGAGGGCATCCACACGCTCTTGGACAACGTCCCGGCGTCCGAGAGCCCAGGGCACGACTTCGTTTCGGATGGCGTCCCGCAGATCGTATTCGGCGTCGAGGGCCTGCTCGATCTCGGTCACAACCCGAACGGCAGTCCGTCGGGAGTCGTCGTCAAGTTCGGCTCTCGATGTCAGGTATGCCGTTAGGTAGATCGCGTTTGCCGGTCGCGACCGATCCGTCTGGTGAATGACGACACCCAGGTCGGGCTCACCTTCGTGCGCCACCATCGAGTTGTACAGCTCGTCCGCCTGGCCCCGGCAGTTGGCCTCGTGCGTGGGGCAGGGACAGGAGAGCCATGCCTCGACCGCATTCAGCACCTCCTGCGGATTGGCTTCCGGGTGGGGCCAACTCCAGCGTTCGAGGAGGAGCCTCGCAGCCGCTACCGCAGTTCGAATGCTCGCCTTCCTGCCAAACTCGGTGATCTCGAAGCACAAGTCGCAGAGGAGCGGTCCCGGCTCAGCAGCACCCGAGGCCAGGACGGCTGCTGGATGGCCCAGGAGCGCGGCCAGTCGAAGGCGGCTCTCCAGCAAGACGCCAGCCCGCGATTGGGCCTGGATGAGCGCGGCTTCGCTCTCCGCACTGCCCGACGCCTTCCAGTCACGCTCCAGGGCTCTCAGGGTCGCGTCACTCATGGAAGGACGCTCCTAAGATCGGCGAGTCCACGAAGGCAGACGTGGGCCGGGTCGTCGTTCTCCGTGATCCAGACCGCCCTCAGACCTGCCGCCTTTGCTCCGAGGACGTCCGCCCGAATGGAGTTCCCGACCATCGTCGCGTTCTGCGGGGCGACACCGAGTTTCTCAAGGGTCAGCCCGTAGATCGCCGGATCGGGCTTCACGACCCCCACTTCGCAGGAGTATGTGGCCTCATCGACCAACTGGTGGACTCCCAACCTCCTCAGCACAGGAACGTACGCGCTCGCCAAGTTGGAGATCAGGGCGAGGGCGAAGCCCTCCCCGCGAAGCTGTCGGAGCAGCGGGAGCGTTCCTTCGGCGAGGTGACAACTGGCGAGGTGCTCCTCAAGCTCACGCTCGGCAGCTTGGATGTCAGCCTCAGCCGGTTTTTCGTCCAAGAACTCGGCGGCGGCACGGAGGGAGGGAACAGGTGACGTCATCAGCCGACGTCGAGCCCGTAGAAGTCCCTCCCTGTTTCGGTCCAGGTTCCGCATGAGGGTCACGAACGGGCGGCGCTTGATCCCGAAGTGGACCAACGTACCGAACACGTCGAGCAGGACGGCTCGCTTCACCCTTGCTGCTCCTGCTCCACCACAAGGCCCTCCAGCGTCCGGGCGCGTGCTGGGTCAACAATCGCGGCTTCAGGCGCCTGGTGGCCCCCCAACGCGCCCTGAGCGGGCTTGTCGCGGGACAGCGAGGCTCCAAGAGACGTTTGGCTGACTCGGACCTTGAACCAAGCTGCGGGGCTGACGGCGCTGAGCAGATCTTCGGCAACTTCGTTCGCCTTCGCTACGGCGACATCGCAGCGCAGCACCCGCTCCTGATCTGGAAGTGCCGCGAACAACCGGAGATCCTCCAGGCTGGTCGTCCTCAGCACTCGTTGGAGTAGCTCGTCGAGTGGGTTCATGAGCCACCTCGAACCGGGCACCACGCCCTTTGGGGGCTCTCCGTCTGGTGCTCCCGAACCTCGTTCAGGAGGTCGCGATCCGCAGACTCCTGATCCAACTGGGCCTGGACAACGGCAACCTTCGCGAGGCTCTGGAGCAGACGGACTCGTCGCCAGCCCTGTTGCTCTCGGTCGTAGGCACTCCATAGCGCGGCCAAGACTTCCGGTAGAGGACGGTCGCCGTCGCGCCAACGCTGTTCGTAGCGAGAAACCGTGCGAACACTGATCCCTAGCGTCGAGGCGACTTCACGCTGACTCTGGCCCGCCACCCGAAGTTCTAGAGCCTGAACTTCTCGCCTGATGTTTCTCACCCTGCCAGCCATTGCTCTCCATTATGGCAAGTGCGGGTTTGTAAGAACCTGACTGGCCTTGAGTTCGAACGTCGCCCGGGAAGGGCGAGAAGAACTGCGGCGCTGACGTTCCTGCGTGATCCACACCTGGCGGGCCCACGAAGAATCACTTGTGGGCCTCCAAGATTCTCACGGTTGAGCCCCGACCCCGAGTGCGGTCGATGATCTCGATGAGTCCGGCTTCCGAAAGCGCGTCGAGGCTTCGGCTCAGAGCATCTTTCTGGACGCCAAACTCTCGGAGCAGCTTCGGTCTCAACTTGACCGTCGGACTCTTTTCCAGACAGGAGAGGAACCGGATTACCACTGCGACATGGAGCGACCGTCCGGGGAGTCTCCCCGCCTGTTGGAGCCAGACCAACGGAATCCGACCGCCCAGGAACAACCCAGAGGAACCGGGAGCAGCCCCTCCCCTGGACTCCCGGTGACCCCCATTCGCAGGTGGACCTCCCCACAGTGCAGGATCAAGACGACGCTCTGGAACCTGATGCCCGAAGTTCATCGGACACCTACTGGTGTAGATGTACTAAGAGGAGAGAGAAGAGAGATAGGAGTGGACGGGTTCGCGCTCCTGCGACAAGTGATTCGCGGGGGCGCGACTTCTTCGTCGCGCTGGCGCGAGAAGCTCCTGCCGCCGTCGCTCGCCTCTAGGTCTTCGACGATCTGCCAGACGACCTCCCACATGCGGGCGCCACGGGGGTCCATGTATCGCTTGGGATAAGACACGACCTCAGCGTCCGTGCGGAGCCTCAGGCGCCCACCGAGCACGATGTCGCAGGCTTCGTCCATTGCCCGTACGGTCGACTCTAGGACAGCCTCTAGGCGCTCCTGGGGGGCGACCACGAGAAGTGCGTCGTGGACCGGAGCCGCGACCCGCACACCGCGCTCAGTAGCCAGGCAGCAAGCCAGGCGGAGCATCTCAGCACCGTTGGCCTGCATCGGGAAGTTCCGCAAGGAGCGCCCGTTCGTCCCTGATCCGACCCAGACCCGCCAACCCAGCACGGTATCCAAGTGCCCACGCAACATCGCGTGATTAACCGCCGCGTCGGACCATGCTCAGTAGTCGCGGAAGGTCTCACGATGTCGGCGCAGAAGATGTTGAGCTTCTAGAGCGGATCGCCCGATCCGCTGCGAGAGCGACTCGGCGCCCATCATGTACTGGACGGCCAACACACACTGCTTGTACAGCTCTCGCACCTCTGCGTGACTCTGCTTCGTTGCCCCAGGAGGTGCTGCACCAGCTTGGATGGCGAAGGCGAGGTAGGGGTCGCCAGTCTCGTAGGCGGCGAGCATCTTGGCGTCGCCAGAAAGCGCAGCAGCTACACCGAACTCCTGCTGGGACCAGTCCACGTAAGCGACTGCATGACCCGCAGGCGGCTTGATGAGCCCGCGAAGCCAAGCAGACGGCCCGAAGATGAACTTGCTGTTGCTCGGTTGGTTGCGCCCCGTCTTCGCCCGGAAGGCTGAGAGCAGGCAGCGGTTCCGCCCGTCGCTCCCGACAGCAAGGTCCGCGAGGCGAAGCTGACCGAGTGAGTGTCGTAGCTCACGAATGGGCGCGACGCTCGGGTGCGCTCTCGCCATTTGGCGGAACGTGTCGTCGTCGAGTGCCAGGGCTCCCGAGGGAAGGCGAGGCCAGGGGATGTTGTTCCTAGCGAGCCACGCCTCCCAGCGCGCCGCCTTGAAGGTCCGACCCTCATAGACGCCGTAGTCGGCATCGACCCGCTCCACGAGCGCCCGCTGAATGTCCGGCCAACGGATTCGGAGCCGAGCCAGGCTGTCGCCGTCAATCGGAATCCCCTCGTGCTCGATCCTTGCTGCCGTGACCATGTAACGACCCCGGTAGACGGCCCTGCGCAGGTCCACGTTCGGCAGCATGGCAGGCAGCAGCCGAACCAGTGCGTCCACATCCGACTGACAGTAGTCGAGGAGCCTGCGACGCTCGTCCGCCGTGTAGTCGCCACCGCGCATCGCAAGGTCGCGCATCTCGTCCTTGTCGACGCTCTCGATCCCAGCCAAGCCGTAGTGGAACAGGGCGCCCAGGAGACCCGCTCCGCAGGGCGTGGGCTTCCCGTTCGAGAGGTTGCGGAACTCGACGTAGAGGTCGAGCACCCGTGAGGGAACAGGCCAGCCCAACGCGAGGTGGCACCCCACCTCCGCCGATGCGTAGTAGGCAACCACGAGGCTCCGGTCGTCCAGCGGATATGGCGCGGTGCGCCTGTGGGAGAGTTCGTCCTCCCACAGCCGTACAAGGCGCCCCGACCGAAGCTCCCGTGCGACCAGGCAGAGAACCCTGGGGCGCTCGCCTGGCGGCGCACAGAACTCGAAGTCCACGAGCCAGATCTCGCGGAAGTAGTCGAGGTCAACGCTCATCAGACCTCACCTCGAAGTTGGCGAAGGACGATGTGGTCCAGCGAGTCGATGAGCTTCCCACCGCTACAGGCCACGCGGAGCAGATCTCCGAAGCTCTCCTCGGGCCACTGGGGCTCGCCCATGTCGATCTTTGGCGTCCACACCTCGTAGTAGCCCGCCGACACGTTCGACTCCAGCCGAACCCACTGGGTCTTGGCTTGCTCTGCAGCCATCATTGCGGAAGCGTGCCAGGGGTTGTGTTTGCCGTCAGGCCCCGGGAGTCCCACAGGCCAAAGGCGGATGTCGCCTTGGCGCGTGATGGCGGTGTAGATCTGCGTCGGGCGAGCGCGAAGTTCGGGGCCCAGGTCTGGGCTGACCAGGTAGGTATCCCGATCCACCTTGAGGGTGAACACCCTCAAGGTGTATTCCTTCGCGGGGTGTACGCGAACCCACGCCTCGCGCCTTGGCTTGTCGAGCGGGACGGTGGTCAGGAGGCGCTTGACGGGCGTCAGGGCGGAGAAATCAGCCTGCACTCGAAGCGCGGCTGGATCGAAGGGGTCGCGGACCTGCTGGTCCTGTTCCTGGCTGCCGCTCACGACATCACCTCCTCGGGTCCAGTGAGACCGTCGAGGAGCAAGTCCCGAATGGCGTCGCGTGGGATCAGCACTCGGGATCCACGAGGCCCACAGCGAACGGCTTGGAGGTGTCCTCGCCGTACGTAGCCACGGAGAGTCGGGACGGGAACGTTCAGCGCCTCGGCGGAGTCGCTGATGCTGTTGAGGGGTTCGAGACGGTCGAGGATCTCGGCCAGCCAGGATGGGTTACTGGGGGACATGACGATTCCTTCGGCCCACGGGCCGTCAGGGATCGCTTGTCTACCGCACCAGTTCTGGGATCGACTTGCGAGCCGGGTTGTCGCTCAAACGCGGCACCCAACTCAGCGCGCTCGAACGCTTCTAGGGTACGACCAGCACGAGAACTGTCAATGGCGTCAATCTGATTCGAAGTCGGTCTACATGCCTCCACCCCCTGCGTCGGGTCGCGCCGACGCGGCAGTTGGGAAACACAAAGTGCGTCGAGAGAGATCGAGCCCGCTGAGTGACACAACCTGCTCGGCGCCGCACACAGTCTCGCCTCCCGCCTGTTCGTGTCCGAGGTGGGGCGGATGGTTTCGCGTTTGAAGCGACGTCAGAGGGGTGATGTACATCAGCGATCTCCCGTCCATCGCCGAGGTCACCCCATGCAAGTACGCGCCGCCATCTACGCCCGAGTGTCCACGTCGGACCAGAGCCCGCAGATGCAGCTTGAGGCGCTGCGGGAGTATGCCGAGCGCCGTGGCTTCGCTGTGGTCTCCGAGTTCGTCGATCACGGAGTGAGCGGCACCAAGACCAGCCGCCCCCAGCTTGATCGGTTGATGGACGCAGCGCGAAAGCGCGCTGTCGATGTGGTGTGCGTGTTTCGCTTCGACCGAATGGCCCGGTCCTGCGTCCACCTCCTGCGAGTGCTGGAGGAGTTCAACGCGCTGGGCGTCGAGTTCGTCAGCTACAGCGAGAACCTCGACACGAGCACGCCGATGGGCCAGGCCATGTTCACGATCATGGGGGCGCTGGCTCAGTTGGAGAGGGACGTCCTGGTCGAGCGCTCCGTCGAGGGCCAACGACGCGCTCGCGCCAGAGGGAAGCACGTCGGACGCCCTCGGCTGGAGATCAACCCGGACCGGGTCACCGCGCTCCGGGACCAAGGGAAGAGCCAGAGGGAGATCGCGGCGGCGCTCGGAGTCTCTCGGAAGGTCGTGCGTCGCGTCTTGCGGGAGGCTGCCTAGCTGGGCCCAAAGCCCCCCACCTCGACGCCCCCGAACATCGTCGAGTTCAAGAGGCTTACGCGAGCCTTTGGATCCGGCCCAAAGCACCGGCTTTGGTCCCGCCCCGAAACGTGGGTGACCGGGCCTCAGCGACCGAAGGAGGTCGTGTGTCTGAACAACGCTGCGACCTGGGTGACGGTTGCGACGGAGGGACGCCATGAAGGGCTACCCCGGACTCCGAAAGCGAGGGAGCATCTACTGCCTCGACATCCGGGTTCGTGGACGACGCCATCGCGAGTCCCTGAACACGACCAGCTTCGAGGTCGCCAAGAAGCTGTGGCGAAAGCGCAGGAGCGAGGTCGAACTTGGCGAGCGGGTCGACCAGCGAAGCGCCCTCGAATGGCTCGACCTCTTCGTTCGGCATCTTGGAGGCACCGAGTCCGCTCACAACCGCGAGGTCGAGCGCATCAATCGCACCTTCCTCCATGACAGCGGAGCCGCGACCGTTCGAGACATCAGCGGTACGGCGGCGGTCGAGTGGCTCCTAGCCTACGGCCAGCGCTACGGACGACACGGGAGCATCTCAGCGAGGAGCCGCTCGAAGTACGCACAGCACCTCAGCCAGTTCGGCGTGTTCCTGGTCAAGCACCGGAAGCAGACCGGACTCCGAGACAACCCCTTCGACGAACTCGCGTTCTCGTCCGGCGAGGCTGACCGCGTCTACCGGCGACGCCACTACAGATTGGAGGAGTTGCTCCGGCTCTTGGCAGCGAGCACCCCCTATCGGTCCCTGGTCTACTTGTCCGCCGCCACCACCGGCTTGCGCCGGAAGGAGCTTGGCTCGCTTCGCTGGGAGGATCTGAACCTCGAATAGGTCACGCCCTCCGGGACGGGTTGGGTTCGCCTCGACGCTTCGGCGACGAAGAACAAGAAGCTCCGCCTGCGACACCCGATCCCTGGTCCGCTCGTTGAACTACTACGCGCCCTCAGAGCCAGGGAGATCCCCCTGTTGGACTCGAAGGGAAGGCCGCACCCGGTCTACCAGCGTGCTGGAACGGCACCGACCGACCCTGTGTTTCCCTGCGTTCCGGGAACGGACACGCTAGGACGAGACCTCGTCGCCGCAGAGGTGGAGCGCGTGACCCACGAAGGCAAGCTCGACTTTCACTCCCTGCGCGGCGCCTTCGCAGTCATGCTCGAAGGCAGTGGAGTTGGGTTGTCGACCGCGCAGAAGTTGCTGCGGCACAGCGATCCTCGGCTGACGGCCTGCGTCTACCAACGGCTTCAGTTCACCGAGTTGGCTGAGGCTCTCGAAGCGGTCTCCGAGACCGCAGTTGCCCTGGCCCGGCTGGTTACTGCCAAGGCGCAGCCGTGACTGGCTACCAGGTCTTGCTCGCGCACTCGGCGGCAGCAGAGATCACCGCTGCCTTGTCGCACTCGTAGAGGCCCGAGCAACTGAAGCTGTTCAGTTCCACGAGGCGAAGCTCGTCCTGGCTTTCGCACACGTCGAGGACGAAGAGGGGGTCGGGCCTCCAAGAGACGGACGACAGCGCTCTCTCTGCGAAGGCGCGCACTTCGCTGGGGCAACCAGCCGAACGAGCCACCTTCCCGCCTTCGTAGTACTGGCTCGCCGCAACCACCTCGCCGTTGGCGACGACCAGACGCCACTCCCGAACAACCTCTTGAGGCTCCGCGACCAGCACAAGTTGGGTTGGGTCGTACCGAGCGGACGCAAGGGCTTGCTCAAGAGCATGGGCACTCACCACGGCGCCCTTGAAGATCTTCCGGACGGTATCGGGCCGAATGAAGACCTTCCCCTCCTTCCCGAACTCACTGCCTAGCCGCTTCGCGTGACGGATCACCTCGGAACAGGGAAGGAGCGTGTAGTTCTGGTTCAGCAGGAAGGGGCCGAAGTAGGAGTAGTAGGTAGAGCACGACAGCTTGTCGAAGGAGCACCAGCCCCCTGGCCTCCAGCGCTTCGTCCGTTGGATGTGCTCCATCACGGGCAGGGTTCCGAGGAAGACGACACAACCGTCCGGCGAAAGCTGCTCGGCTCCCAGCAGGTCTCGTGGCGGCGGTGCCCCGACGTTCGGCTTCACCACCTGAACCGTCATGCCCTGGTGCCGGATCTCGTCCTGGAGCGCTTGAGAGTCCACTCCGTAGACGTTCGCTTCGATCAACCAGGTCGGACGGCGCATACCTCGACTATGCCGGTGGGGCTGCACCTGAGCAACGGCGTCGGCACTTCATGCCGTGGACTGCACTGTGGGCAAATCGTGCCCTCGGTCAGCCCGAGGAGGTCGCAACCAGGGCACTTAGAACAACGCCCCGAGACCTGCGTTCCAAGCCTCGGGGCGCTGTAGTTCGTTGGCGGGGCCCACTCCGAATCGAACAGAGCGACCTGGTTGTTCGCCAGGCCCAGCGGTTTTGAAGACCGTGGCCGACACCAGCCGACATTGGGCCCCGCGTGCCGCGATTGTCATGCTCAGCCCGCCGGGGCGCAACCCGCGCAGGCGCTCGCTCAGCGGGAGAAGCGGCGCAGCCCGGTCATGATCTCCATCAGCCGGGGCTGGATCTCCTGCTCGAAGCGCTGGGGCTGGGCGAGCGGGAGCCCGGCCCGGGTCCTGACTCCCTGGCGCTCGTCGAAGCCTTGCAGGGAGTAGGTCGCGACGTGCTCGCGGTCCACGTAGGCCACGTGCGACCAGTCGGAGAGCACCGCCCAGCTGCGGGGCGCTGCGCCGATCAGGTCTTGCCCCAGGGAGTAGCTCTTCGCGGGGGTGCTCACCCCCAGCGCGGTCAGCACGGTCGCCGGCAGGTCCAGGTGGCTGCTCAGGCTCTCGACCACGGCCGGCCCTCGGCCGGGGACGTGGAGCAGGAGCGGAACTCGGATCTGCTCGTCCGAGAACTGCGAGTTGTGCCCCATGCGACCGTGCTCCATGAACTCCTCGCCGTGGTCGCCGGTCACGATCACGATCGTGCGCTCCAGGAGGCCCCGCTCCTCGAGGCCCGCGAAGAGCCGGTTCAGCTGCGAGTCGAGGTAGTGCGCCGCGTTCTCGAAGCGAGCGTGCAGCCCCTTCGCCTCGGCCTGCATGTCCACCGCGACGTAGTTGTATTCGCGCGTGTAGTCGTCGTGCAGCGGCGCCTCCGCGGGGAAGGAGTAGGGCGCGTGCGTCGACTCGAAGAACTGGAAGGCGAAGAAGGGCCGCTGGGGGTCCCGCCCGTCGAGGAAGTCGAGGATCCGCGTCACGTTGTCGCGATCGCAGCTCCAGCCCGTGGTCGCGTCGGCGTCGCTCTCGTGCAGGCGATCCCGCGGGACGGCCGAGAAGAGCGTGGCGTCGAACTCGGGGTAGCTGAAGCGCGCGCTCGTGTTGATCGAGAGCTGGTAGCCGCGGGACACGACCTCGTCGATCAGGACCGGACCTCGCCGCTCGTCGAGGAAGGCGTGCCAGAGGTTCCCGTAGAGCCCGTAGAACATGCTGAACATGCCCCAACGAGTGCCGTTCCCGCCGCTGAGGTGGTGGGTGAAGCGCAGCGCGTGGCGATCGGCGAAGGCCCGAGTTCGCGGCATCACCTCCAGCGCGTCGGCGCGGAGGGACTCTGCGACCAACCACACCACGTTGTAATCCTGCGCGTCCGCCCGCCGCGCGAGGGGCTCCAGGGGGTAGCGCAGCCGAATCTGCTCGCTGAGGCGCAGCCCCTCCGGCGCGCGTGGCTGCTCCAGCCCAGCGCGCTTCAACAGCTTGTTGAAGGTGACCGGCACGTAGAGCGGCAGCGCGCGGGACGCGACCAGGACGGGGGGAAAGCGGTAGAAGCGGGCCAGGCCGTAGGCGGCCCGCTCGCCCAGGCCCAGCGCCAAGAGCAGCCCCGCCGCAAGCGCCAACCAGCGGGCGCGACCTCGCAAGGGGTGCGAGGCGGCGAGCCTGTGGGCCAGCAAGGCCAGGAGCCCCTGCGTCGTGACCAGCCCCGCGCCGATCGCGGCCAAGGTCAGCCAGGTGCTGTTGTTCCCGCCCGTCGCCCGCAGGCCGCCAGGCGTCGTGATCACGTTCAGCACGAACCCGTTCACGTGGAACCCGAACACGTGGTGCAGGTAGGCGTCGAGGTAGATCCCGAACTGCAGCGCGCCCGCCCCGCCGATCGCGAGCGCCCCGAGCAGCCAGCCACCGGCGCGGCCCAGGCGGGACGCGAGCCAGGCGCCTAGCCCCAGCGCCGCCGCCAGGGGGAGCAGGTAGGTGCAGCCGTAGGTGAGGAACACGGCCCCGAGGAACATCGCGCCGGCGGTCTCGATCTCGCCCACGTCGCGCAGGAGGAGCCCCATGGTGGCCAGGAGCGCGGGATAGGTCAGCAGCAGGTAGTAGCCGAGCCAGCGCGTCTGAGGGGCGCGCGTTTCCTGGACCACCTCTTCACGGGTGAGGGCAGCTTGCATGACGCGAAGCTAGTCACGCCGACCTCGAGATCAGCATGAGGTCTTCATGAGAGCGCTCTCCTGCTGCCCCGCTGAGCCGACAGCCCCGGCACCTAGAGCGGAACCAGCTCCGACTCGACCCGCTCGCCGAGGACGTGCAGGGTCCAGCTCGGCTCGATGTCCACCCAGCCGCCGGTCCGGCCCTGGCAGTAGACGGGGACCTCGCTCACGCGCTCGGTGTCGAAGGCCGGCGGCTGGCCGGCTGGCCAGGCGTGAATGTGCCCGCAGAGGTAGAGCGCTGGGCGCGGGCTCAAGCGCTCCAGCAAGCCCTCGAGCTCGGCGAAGCCCGGGTCGACGAAGGCCGTGCCGCGCAGGAGCGCGGTCGCGGCGCGGGACTGGGGGAGGGGGAAGTGGTGACCCGCGACGACCAGGCGCCTGGGCGCGGCGGCGTGGATCGCCTCGAGGGTGGGCTCGCTCAGGGTGGCGTCGAGGTCGCCGCGCCAGGAGCCGAGGAGGTCGAAGCGGTGGGTGCGGATCACGGTGTCCAGGAGCAGCAGCGTCCACTCGGAGTCGAGGGGCTTGAGCGCAGGCAGCGTGGGCTCGGCGACGCGGGTCCCCATCAGCTCGCCGAAGAGCTCGTCGAAGGTCGCGCGGGTGCGCGTGAGGCTGGGCAGTCCGCCCAGCAGGCTGCGGACGAGGTGGGGCGCCGAGTGACGGTAGAGGTCGTGGTTGCCTGGCAAGACCGTCGCGCGCGCGGGGTCCCACCAGCCGGTCTCGCGCAGGAGCTCGGCGACCTCGCTCAAGTGGCCGCGGTCGGCGTAGTCGACGAGGTCACCTGCGAGCAGGAGGTGGTCGGCGCCGCGGGCTCGTGCCCCCTCGAGCGCGCGCAGGAAGAGGTCCCGCCGCTGGGGGGTGCCGTCGTAGTGATGGTCGGAGAGGTGAGCGAGCTTCACGGATCGCCGAGGATCGGGCCTGGGCGAAGGCAGGGCAAGCTCGCCCGAGGCAGCTGACGCTCAGGGCTGGAGGAAGTCTCGCTCGCGAGCCCCGAGCCAGTCGGGGAGCGGGTGGGCGAACACGTTCACCGCCTGGTCCTCGCGCCCCTTTGGCCAGCGCCGGCCCAGATAGAGGCCGATGCAGCGCCAGCGCCCCTCGATCTTCACGTAGACCCCGCGCCCGGAGTCGCCGGGTCCTAGCCGGCGCAGGGGGACGCAGGCCGCGCTCAGGCCGGGGACGCGCAGCTCGACGATGGCCTCGCGTCCGCGCATGGCGGGCAGCTCGTGGCGCACGAGCGGCTCGCCTGCGTGCGGCTCACCCGCGGCGACGCGGGCCGTGGTCGCTACGCGCTCGCCGCCGAGGGGCACGCCGTGGCCGCGGTCGAAGCTGAGGTCCGCCGGGTCGCTGGGCAAGGGAGCGACCGCGCCGCAGCCGGTCAGCGAGACCAGGAGGCTGAGCGAGGCGGCGAGCGAAGTCAGGCTGGGGTTGGGGCTCATGGCGCCCTCCTAGGGAGTCCAGCTCGGGTGAGGGGGAGCGAACACGCCGATCGCGGCGCTCCGCTGCGAGTCGCCCAGGTAGATCCCGACGCAGACCCAGCGCCCGCCCTCGCGGATGTAGACCCCGCGGCCGGCGTCGTCGGCGCCCAGGCGCTGCCACTCGGCGGGGCGCGGCGAGTAGCCCGGCACCTCGACCTCGACCACCGCGTCGCGCCAGGGGAGGGTCGGCAAGGGCACGCTGCTGACCGTCTGCCCGCTGCGCCAGGTGCGGCCGTCGCGCACCTCCAAGCGCCCTGCGCGGCTGGTCACGTGCTCGACGGTCGCCACTCGGCCTGGCCCCAGCGCGACGCAGTGACCGTAGTCGGCCGAGCGGGCCGCCAGGGTCGCGTCCGAGCTGGCGCAGCCGCAAGGGAGCAGGCCCGCCACGGCCAACAAGAGCGCGGGGAGCTGCCGGCTCGTCCTCGTCGTGCGTGCGCTCGTCATAGTGACCTCCATGACCAGCGCTCAGGCACAGCGCGGGCCCGAGCTCAACTCCTTGATCTGCATGCAGAGCGGGGCTCGCGCGGGTCCTGCCCCAGGGGCGCGCGCGCCTCTGGAGGGGCGGGGGCGAAGCCAAGAGGGGCGGAGACACCGCGCCAGGGGTGGCCGACGCGGGTGCTAGCGCCCCGCCTCGAACGCAGCAGCGCGAGTTGCGCTGTGGCCGCCCTCTTGCACTGGGACTTCGCACCAGGAGAGACAGACATGTCGAACACCGCTGCATTCTCACGCCGCCAAGTCACCCGGCCGCGCCGCTCCTTCAGCGAAGACGAGCTCCTGCGCCAGTTCCTCGACCAGGCGCCGCGAGACCTCTCCCCCGCCGCCCGCGTCGCTCGGGCCCGCCTCGTCGCCGCCGGCCTCCTCGTCGCCGGCCTCGCCTTCCAGTGGTGGTTCCTCGGCCTGATCGCCTAGCCCGCCACTCCAACCTGGGGGGCGCGTAGGTCCGCGAGTGCACTCGCGTTCGTGACTTCGCGCCCCCGCTCCTTCCACCCTTCTTTCCACCCCCTCTCCGCTGGTCGCCTGGCGCCTCCTCCCCCCAGAGGCGCCAGGCGACTGTATTTCTGGGGGGCGAGCCCCCCAGCCCCCCACTTTGGGTTCCGCTAAACGGGGGCAGAGCGCAGGGGGAGGGTCGGCGGGAGCGCCTTGATCATTCGGGCGCTCTACTCCCCTTATTCGCTCGAGGTGGGCGAGTGAGAGCGCCTGTCCCCTGCGGCTTGTTCGGACGTGAGCGATCCGATCCCGAGTGCACTTCCCGCGACGAGGGGAGTAGGGCACCTGGTGAGCGCGCCTGGGCGGGACGAGTCCGGCGCGACGAGAGCTGACCTCCGTGGTTATCGAGTCGATTCGTGGGATTGAGCCGCTCGCAGGGCAGCGAGCCTTCACCCTGAGGCCATGCGATCTCGCCGACTCGTCCTGACGCTCCTCGCCGCGGCCGCGCTGGCGCAGGGGGGCTGCGCCACCGCGCTCGGGCTGACCTGCTCCCGCAGGCCCTACGGGGCGACGCGGGTCAGCGTCGCCATGGTCGCTCACGACCTGGGGATCCGGCGGCTCGGCGAGGGCAGCAGCAACATTGGGGTGATCCTGCTCTTCGAGCTGCCGCTGACCCTCGGCGTCGACACGGCGCTGCTGCCAGTGATGCTCGCGCTGCACCCGAGCTGGCGCTGCTCCGGCTGTGGGCCGGTCCGCTGCGAGGGGGAGGAAGAAGAGGCGCCAACCGACGGGTGACTAGCGCAGCCGGAGGGGGCGCGGCGCGCGCGCGCGGGCCAGCGCCAGCAGCTCGTCGCTGGCGTTTGCGCGTCGCGCGAGAGGGCCGGCGCCGAAGGTCGTCGAGCTGAGCTGGACGGCGATCGGCCGCCCGCTCCACAGCTCGCGGCCGTGGAGGAGGCCGACCAGGCCGCCCTGCGCGTCGAACACCGGCGAGCCCGAGTCGCCGCGGCGCAGCTCGGCCGAGCCCCAGGGCATTCGCCCGCGCGGGGTGTGAATCCAGGCCGGGCCGCCCTGACCGAGCTGGGCGCAGCGGGCCGCGGCGAAGCCGCTGAAGCCGAGGGTGCTCTGCTCGAGCTCCAGCTCGACCAGGGCCTCAGGCGCGCAGGGGAAGCGGCGCACGACCCGGGCCTCGGTCCACTCGAGGCCCGCGCCGACGCGGACCCGCCGCGCCGAGCCGACCACGTGCTGGACGGTCATGACGCGATTGGGGCCGAGGATCGCGCCTCGCCCGCGCTTGCCCTGCGCTCGCACGGCGACGGAAGGGTCGCGCTGGAGGCCCTCGAGGAAGGCGCAACCCGAGGTCGAGGCCAAGAGGATCAAGGCGATCAGGCTCGAGCGAACAGGGGTCTGCGAGTGCATGGCGCACCTCCTCGCGCGGAGGAGGTGCACTGCTCGTTCCGAAGCCGATGCCGCCGAGGCCGCTCGAGTTGCGGCGCCGGCAGGGGCGGGCGGGCCCCGGCCCCTGGGCAGGAGCGAGGTCGAGGGTGGCGAGCGCGCCCCGCTCTGCTGACGCCGCCAGGCCTTGGGCTTGGCACGGGGCTTGTTCAAGGGGCTCGCGAAGGAGGATCCATGGATCCCGTCCTGCTCCTCGCCCCCCGCGTGCTCACCGTGGACTGCTCGCCCGACCTGGTCTCGGCGCTCGAGTTCGCCGGCAACGACGTCCAGCCCCTCGCCTGCCACCGCCTGACCCGTCAGCGGACGAGCAACGCGCGCCTGATCGTGTTCGACCTGATCTGGCGCCTGGACGAGGCAGCCTTGAGCCGGATCAGCATGATCCGCGACGGCTCGCCGCCCTGGCGGCTCGCGATCGTGGTCCTGCTGCCGGCCGACTCCGACGAGGAGGCCTACCGCGCGGCCTTCGCCGCGGGCGCCTCCGACGTGTTGGTCCGCACCCGCCCCCTCCGCTACCTGTGCACCAAACTCGCCCGCTGGACCAACGAGATCGGCGCCCAGGAGGAGGCCCTGCCCCTGGCCGAGGGCGATCAGCTCGGCCCTTTCCGGGTCGAGATCCCCCTGGGTGAAGGCGCCTACAGCCGCGTGGTGGCCGCGCGCTCGGCGGCGGGCGACGAGGCCGCCGAGCAGGACACCTTCGCGCTCAAGGTGTTCGACTCGGTCGAGCAGACCTCCCTCGAGCAGCGCCTGCGCGTGCTGCGCGAGGCCTACATCCTCTCCGCGCTCTCCTGCCCGCACGTCGTCCGCTTCCACGGGCTGATGCGCGAGAGCGGCGCCCTCTACGCCGTGCTGGAGCGGGTCGAGGGCCGGACCCTGCTCGACGCCACCGAGGGTCAGCCCCAGAGCGAAGAGCAGGTCCGCCAGCTCCTGCGCGGCCTGGCTCGCGCCCTGGCCGCCCTCGAGGAGCGCGGGATCGTCCACCGCGACCTCAAGCCCAGCAACGTGGTCCTGCGCGGCGAGGACTGGCGTCAGCCGGTGCTGGTCGACTTCGGCCTCGCCAAGCAGTGCCTCGAGCGGGGCGTGACCCGCCCCGGACTGATCCTCGGCACCCTGGGCTATATCGCGCCCGAGGTCCTCCGCGGCGAGAGCGAATACGACACCCGCTCCGACCTCTTCGCCCTCGGCGTGGTGGCCCTCTTCGCCTTGCGCGGCCGCGACCCCTTCCCCGACCTGGGCCAGGGCGATCTGGTCCGCTGGATGAGCGAGCGCGAGCTCGAGGTCCCGGCCTGGGTCTCGCCCCAGCTCCGCGCCCTGATCAAGGACCTGGTCTCGCCCTTCCCCGAACGACGCCCGGCCTCGGCCCTCGACCTGCTCGAGCGCCTCCCCCAGCGCCCATCCTCCCGCAGCTACCGCACCTCACGCCTGGAGCCGGAGACCCGCTCGAGCTCGCGTCTCACCGCTCCCCCTCTCCACAAGGACGTGGCATGAACCGCCTCGCGCTCGTCGGCCAGGACTTCGACCTGGCCCCCGTCTTCGCCGACCTCGCCCACCCCGTGGACCTCAGCCGCTTCGGCGGCTACGACGAGGCCTGCGCCGAGCTGACCCTCTTCCCCCCGGACGCAGTGGTATGCGCCCCCGCCCCGGGTCAGGAGGAGGGCGCTCTCGACTTGCTCTGCGCGCTGCGGACCGAGGTCGAGTGGCGCGTGCCCTTCGTCCTGGTCTGCCCCGAGGACGCCGAGGCCGAGACCATGGTCGCGGCCTTCGCGAGCGGCGCCGACGAGGTCGTATGCGCCCCCCTCGCTCCGGCCGAGCTGCGGACCAAGATCGAGCGCCTCCTCTGCGAGGGGCGCAACCCACGCAGCGGCTCCTACCTGCAGAACCTCCCCCACGAAGAGGGGATGGCCTTCGGGCGCTTCATGATCGAGCGCGTCCTCGCGGGCGAGGGGAGCGCGACCCTGTTCAGCGCCTACGACGTCTACAGCGGAGCCCCCGTCGCCCTCAAGGTCCTCGAACCCGCGCGCCCGACCGACGACCCCTGGGCCCAGTCGATCCGCCAGCAGCGCCTCCTGCGCGAGGCCTACGCCCTGGCGGGGCTCGATCACCCCGCCCTCCCGCAGGTGTTCGACCACGGCGTGGTCTCGGGCCGCTCCTACCTGGCCCTGGAGCTCGTGGAGGGGCCGACCCTCGCCGAGCACGTGCAGCTGCGCGGCCCCTGCAGCTCGAGCGAGCTGCGAACCCTGGCCCGGATCCTGGCCGAGTGCCTCGACCAGCTCGCGCGGGCGGACCTGGTGCACCGCAACCTCCGCCCCGAGAGCGTGATCCTGCGGGGGAGCACGCTGGAGGGCCTCTGCCTGGCCGACTTCGGGATCACGCGCCACGTCGGCGACCTCAGCCTGACCCCAGCGGGCGACGTGCTCGGCGACCCGCGCTTCATGGCGCCCGAGGTGCTGCGGGGAGAGCCCGCGACCCACCGCAGCGACCTCTACTCCCTCGGCCTCGTGCTCCTCTATGCGGCGACCGCCGCGCGCCCCTTCGCCGAGCTGCAAGGCCTGCAGCTGCTCGAGCGCGCCGCCGGCGGGCCGCCCGAGCTGCCGACCGGCCTCGACCGCAGCGTGGAGCTGATCCTGGATTGGGTGCTCGCCGCCGAAGCCACGGCTCGTCCACGCCACGCCAAGGACGCGCTGGCGCTGCTCGAGCGCCGCTCGACCCGCTGGCTGCGCCGCGGAGCCCGCCGCCTGAACACCCTCCTCGACGACGCGCTGACGAGCCCGCGTCGGCTGCCGAGCGAGGAGGTAGGGCTGTCGTGAGGAGGGTGCCCCTCCCTACTCCTGGGGGAAGCCGAGCTCGACCACGCCCAGGCGCAGCAGCTCGCGGAGCAGCTCTCCGCGGGAGGCTGGCTTGGTCAAGCAGCCGCTCGGGACGCCCATGCCCTCGCTGGGCAGCTTGGGCACGAAGCCGCTGTAGAGGATCGTGATCAGGTCGGAGCCGAGGATCTCGCGCAACCCGGCGATCGTCTCCAGCCCGTCGATCCCCGTCATGCTGTAGTCGACGAGGGCGAACACCAGCGGCTCCTCGAGCTCGCGCGCGAGCTCGAGCGCGCTCTCGCCGTTGGCCGCCTCGATCACGTCGAAGCCTAGGCCGCTGAGCAGGAGCCCGACCACCAGGCGCAGCTCGTCTTCGTCGTCGGCGACGAGGACCGTGCCCGCCCCGCGCGGCTTGCTCCGGCGCAGGTAGCCGCTGGTGCTCGGCTGCTGCTTGATGGGCCGGTTGACGCGCGCCGGCAGGCGGACCTCGACGGTGGTGCCGAGCCCCGCCGCGCTCTCCAGCTCGATCGTGCCGCTCAGGCCCTCGACGAGGTGCCGCACGACCGAGAGCCCCAGCCCTTGCCCACCCGATTCGCCCGCGAAGAAGGGCTCGAAGCAGCGCTCCCGCACCTCGGGGCTCATGCCGCAGCCCTCGTCGCGGACCAGGAGCACCACGGTGTCCTCGCCCTGCGCGCGCACGTCCAGCTCGACCTTGCCCCGGCGTCCCTGCATCGCCTCGCAGGCGTTGCTGACCAGGTTGAGCAGGATCTCGCCCAAGGCGTCGGCGTCGAAGAGGGGCAGCTTGGGCTCGACCCTGACCTCGAGGCTCGCGCCGCTCGGGCACGACAGGTCGAGGATCGGCTTGATCTCCTCGACCACCCGCTCGGGCGAGAGGAAGCTCCCCTCGCGCGCCTCGGCCCGCCCAGCGTAGCTCAGCAGCTTGCGCGCCAGGCCGGTCGCGCGCTCGGTGGCGAGGCGGATCCGCTCGAGGTGATCGACCAACCCGTCGGGGGGGCTGCTGCTCAGGACCATGTCGACGTGGAGCAGGGCCGGCGAGAGGTAGTTGGTCAGGTCGTGGGCGATCCCGCTCGCGAGCAGACCCAAGGTCTCCAGGCGCTGCTGCTCGCGCCGCAGACGAATGAAGCGGGCGCGCTCGAGGGCGAAGGTGATCGCGCGCCGCAGCTCGCGCTCGCTCGCGCTCCCCTTGAACACGAAGTCCTGGGCGCCGATCCGCAGCGCCTCCCGGGCGAGCTCCTCCTGGTGCTCGACCGTGAGGATCACCAAGGTCAGCTCGGGGTCGACCGCGAGCAGTTCCTCGACGGCCTCGAGGCGCGAGGCGTCCGGCAGGCCCAGGTCGAGCAGGACGAGGTCGGGGCGGGGGTCGACCCGCTCCTTGGCCAAGGCCAAGGTCTCGACGCAGTCCATCTGGACCCCGGGCAGGCCGCGCTCGAGCTGGAGCTCGATGAGACGTACTTGATCCGGATCGTCTTCGACCAGCAACAGCCTGGTCGAGGACCACTCCCCAACTGCTCGATCCACGCTGCCAAGTCTAGCCAGTCGATCCTGACTTTTCCCGCAATTCCAAGGCGTGTCCGGATTCGGAACGAAGTCGTGAACGAATTCGCTTAGCGGCTCGCCACGAAGTCCAGCCGCTCGATCCCGTGCTGTCGCAGCTTGCGGTGCAGGTTCCGCTTGTTCAGGCCAGCGAAGCGCGCGGCGCTGGCCACGTTCCCCCCGGTCTGCTCGAGCAAGAGCTCGAGGTAGTTGCGCTCCCAGCTCTCGAGGAGCTGCTTCTTCGCCTCGTGGAAGGGGAGCAGCGACCCCCGCTCGCAGGGGAGCGCCAGCGCCCCTGAGCCCGAGGCCGGTCGGCTGACCTGGCCCGGCCCGCTCACGCTTGGCAAAGACTGGCTGGGAGGCGGCCCTCCCTCCAGGACCTGGCTCGGCAGGAGATCGACGCCGATCACGTCCTCGTCGGCCATGACGAGGGCCTTCTCGAGCACGTTGCGCAGCTCGCGCAGGTTGCCTGGCCAGGAGTATTCGCGCAGGCGCTGCATGGCGGCGGCCGTCAGGCTCGGCTGGGGCAGCTCGTAGCGCTTGGCGATCCGCTCGAGGAAGTGGCTGGCCAGGAGGAGCACGTCCTCGCCTCGCTGCCGCAGGGGAGCGAGGGTCAGCGGGAACACGTTCAGCCGGTAGAGGAGGTCCTGGCGGAAGCTCCCCGCGCTGACGTCGGCCTCGAGGTCGCGGTTGGTGGCCGCCACCACGCGCACGTCCGCCCGCCGCTCCCGCTCGCTGCCCACGGGGCAGTAGCGCCGCTCCTCCAGGAAGAGCAGCAGCTTGCCCTGCGCGCTGGCGCTCAGCTCACCCACCTCGTCGAGGAAGAGGGTCCCGCCGTTGGCCTGCTCGACCTTGCCGCGGTGCTCGCGCAAGGCGCCCGTAAACGCACCCTTCACGTGGCCGAAGAACTCCGACTCGGCGAGGTCCTTGGGGATCGCAGCGCAGTTGACCACCACGAAGGGCCCCTCGGAGCGTCCGCTGGCCTTGTGGATCGCGTTGGCGACCAGGCTCTTGCCCGTGCCCGTCTCTCCCAGGAGGAGCACCGGGCTGTCGACTCGGGCCACCCGGGTGATCATTCGCTGGACCTGGTCCAGCGCGGGGCTGCGCCCGATCAGCTCGACGTCACCGCTGGCGTTGGGGACGCCGTTGCCGTTGCCGTTGCTCGCGATCGCGCGGGTCGAGCGGGGGCGGGCCACGCCGCGCCGCGTCGAACGGCGCAGGACGGCGTGTGTGCGCCGCTCGTCGGCGAGGAGCCCCTCGAGGAGCGCTCCGCCCACGCCCTGCAGGATCCCCAGGCTCGGGTCCCGCAGCGGCGGGAGCGTCCCGGTCACCCGAGCGATCAAGACCCCGACCCGCCGGTTGCGGCCCTGGAGCGGCAGCAGCAGCGGCTGCTCCCAGGGGCACCAGGGCGGCGAGGCAACCAGCTCGGGCTCATGGGGGAGCTCGAAGTCGCCCGGCAGCCGGCGGGGCAGGGGCGCCCCGCTGGCGCTCAGCAGCTCGTAGCCCTGGCCGCGCCGGGCGTAGATCGCCACCTCCTCACAGGGAAGGTGCTGCTGCGCCAGCTGATTGAGGCGCGCCCCAAGGTCCTCGCAGGTCAGCGCGCGCGCGAGCCAGACGACGGCCTGCTCGAGGGGCGGGGGTCCTTCCAAAGAGACTGCTTCACCCTGCTCGTCCATGAAGATATGCTCGGCACATGGTCGGGGGCCTTTAGCAAGGCCCAGAGGTGAGCGAAGACGACATGGTTTCTGGGGCCCTCCTGCAGACCTTCGTGGCTGCAGATCCAAGCCCGCTCCTCCTCGCCGCTCGTGGCGGGCGGGTGTTGGCGAAGAGCGACGCTGTGTCAGCGCTTCTGGGAGATCCGCCCACTCATTTGGCTGACCCCTTCCGCACCGAGACCAACTCGCTCGCGCAGCTGCAGGCCTTCGAGCAGGCCCTCGAGTCCGGCAGCGCCTGGCGCGGCCGGCTCTGCGCCTGGGCCTTCCCCGAGCGCACCCGCCTGGTGGAGCTCGAGCTCGACCTGCAGCCCTTCATGGGCGAGCTCTTGTCCCTGCGGCTCTGCCACCCCGCGGGGCGGGACGAGCTGCTGGCGGTGCTCGAGCACGCCCCCTACCTGATCCACAAGCTCGGCAACAGGCTGATGAGCCTCGACCTGGCGCTCCCCGCCCTCGAAGAGTCGCTGGGCGGAGACAAGCTGAACGCGATCGCGCTGCGCGGCCTCCGGCGCACGACCGACTCCCTGCTCGAGCTGCAGCGGGGCCTGCACCGGGTCCTGGACGCCGACCGCGGCAGCGACTCCCGCCTGCCCCTCGACCTGCGGGTCCTCGGCCGCAAGCTCGCCGCGCAGTTCGAGCCGGTCGAGCTCGAGGTCGAGGCCGGCCTGCGCGCGCTCCTCTCGGCGCAGGCCCTGGAGTCGATCCTGGAGGCCCTCCTCGACAACGCCCGCCGGGCAGCCGCCGAGCGAGTCGCGCTCTCGATCCGCCCCCTCGACGAGGGTCGGCTGATCGAGTTCAGCGTCAGCGACGACGGACCTGGGTTCCCCGAGGAGCTGGGCGGGCAGGTGTTCCTGCCCTTCGTCTCGCGCTGGCAGCGCCTCGGCTACGGGCTCCCGCTCAGCTACCGGATCAGCGCCGCCATGGGCGGCGTGCTCCTGCTGGAGGCCGGGCCGCAGGGCGGCGCCCGCGTGCGCTGCGTGCTGCCCGTCCGGCGCAGCGGCTAAAGCCGGGCTCGATCCCGCCGAAGATTGCACCAGGTGAGGCTGGCAGAGGTCGGTCGCGCCCGGAGCGTGCATGGCCGCCGTCCAACTCCCCGCCCCCTCTCCCCTCGTCGCCCGGATCGTGGCGCTCGCGAGCGACCCCCAGGTCGCGGCGGGAGAGCTGGGCCAGGCCCTCAACGCGGACCCGATCCTGAGCGCGCAGGTGATCGGGATCGCCAACTCGGGCCTCTACTCGCCCCGCAGCCCGATCGCCTCGGTCGAGCACGCCGTGCGCTTCCTCGGCGTGCGCGCCGTGCGCAACGTGGTCCTCTGCGTCGCGGTCCGCCGCCTCGTCCCGACCGAGGAGATGCCGGACTTCCCCTTCGACGCCTACTGGGAGGGCTCGCTGCGCCGCGCGACGGCCAGTCAGGTCCTGGGCAAGGCGCTCGGAGTTCGCGGCGTCGACGAGCTCTTCACGATCGGCCTCTGCCAGGACGTGGGCGTCCTCGTCGGCTGCCAGCAGCACCCCGAGCGGGTCCCGCTCTGGCGCGACCTCCTCGCCCGCCACACCTCTCAGCGCGAGGAGCAGGAGGCCAAGCTCGGGGTCAGCCACGCCGAGCTCGGCGCGCGAATGCTCGAGGAGTGGGGCCTGCCGCAGGAGCTCGTGGACCCGATCCGGCACCACCACGCGCCCAGCGGCGCCCCGCCCGCGGTCCGCCGCCGCGCCGAGGTCGCGCGCGCCAGCGAGCAGCTGAGCGACCTCTTCGACCTCAAGGGCGGCCCCGCGCTCCAGCAGGCCCAGGAGGCCCTGCGTGAGCTGGGCCTCGACCCCGAGACCCTGCCGGCGCTGACCGACGAGATCCGCGTCGCCTTGGCCGAGGCCGCCGCGAGCCTGAACCTCGAGGTCGGCCAGCAGCCGAGCTACCAGGAGATCGCCGCCTCGGCCTGCCAGGGCATGTACGAGCTCAACCACAGCTACGAGGAGCTGACCCAGCGCCTCGAGCAGGCCCTGCGCGAGAAGGAGGAGCTGCTGGCCGAGCTGGAGCGGCTCAACGCCGAGCTCGAGATCCGCGCCCTGCGCGACGGGCTGACCGGCCTGCTCAACCGGCGCGCCTTCGACGAGGCCTTCGAGCGCGAGCTCTACCGCAGCGCGCGCGAGAGCGAGCCGATCTCGATCGTGCTGCTCGACATCGACCACTTCAAGACCTTCAACGACACCTACGGCCACCTGATCGGGGACGAGGTCCTGCGCCACGTCGCGGGCAAGATCTCGGGGGTCCTGCGCACCAGCGACACGGTCGCCCGCTTCGGCGGCGAGGAGTTCGTGCTGATCCTGCCCTCGACCAACGAGGAGGGCGCGCGCCGGGTCGCGGAGCGCGTCCGGGTCGTGATCGCGGTCAGCCCCTTGGAGTGCGACGCCGGCTCCCTGAGCGTGACCGCGAGTCTGGGCGGCCTGACCACGCGCGCGCCGAGGACGAAGCCGCTGGCGCCCGCGCCCCTGCTCGAGCGCGCCGACGCGGCCCTCTATCGAGCCAAGGAGGGCGGCCGCAACCGCGTAGAGTGGAGCAGCTGAGGGACCACTAGACCTGCATCCGGGAGACTTCCTGGTAGGCCTCGACCAGGCGGTTGCGGACCTCGAGCATCAGCTTGAAGGAGAGCTCGGCCTCGGTCAGGGCCAGGCTGACCTCGTGCACGCTCTCGGTCTTGCCGGTCATGAGGCCTTGAACCGCGCTGTCGGCCTTGGCCTGGGCCCCGTCGACCTCGCTGACCGTCTTGCTCAGGAGCTCCGAGAAGCCGCCGCCCTCGGCCGCGGCAGGAGCCGCCGCCTTCTTGGCGCCGCCCAGGCTGAGCGGGCTCGGCCCTTGGGCCAAGAAGCGCGCTGGATCGATCACGCGTTGCCTCCGATCGTGAGCGCCGACTCGGCGGCCGTCTTGAGCGAGCGCAGGGCCGTCAGGTTGGCCTCGTAGGCCCGCGCCGCGCTGGCGAGGTCGACCATCTCCATCGCGATGTCCACGTTGGGCAGCTCCACGATCCCGTCCGCGTTGGCGTCGGGGTGGCCCGGGTCGTGCACCGTGCGGAAGGGGCTCGGGTCCTGCTCGATCGAGGCGATCTCGACGCCCCCCGGCAGGTCGCGCCCGGCGCCGCCCGCGCCGGCGGCGCCCATGGTCTGGTCGAGCTGCTCGGAGAACACGACCAGCCGTCGCCGGTAGGGCGTGCCCTCGGGGCCGCGCGTCGTCTCGGCGTTGGCGATGTTGCTCGCCGCGACCTCCATTCGCATTCGCTCGGCGCGCAGGCCCGAGGCGCTGACGCCGAACCCGCCTAGTCCGCTGATCCCACTCACGAAGCCCTCCTGGATTAGTGACCCGTGATCGCCGAGCGGAGGATCCCCGCTCGCACGGAGGCTGCTTGGGCGAGGCTGCGATAGAGCAGCGTCGCGTCGTTGAGGTCGATCAGCTCGTTCTCGAGCATCACGTTGTTGCCGTCGGGGCGACCCGGCGTCTGGTCGACCTCCAGGCGCGGAGGCGCGGGGGCCTCGCCCTCGGCCATGGCCGCGCGGAAGGCCTCCTCGAAGCGGACCTCGACTCGCTGATAGCCCGGGGTGTTGGCGTTGGCCATGTTCCCGGCGATCGCGCGCTGGCGGAGGTGCGCCGCGTCCATGAAGGAGCGCAGGCGAGTCAGGTCGCCGGACATGCCGCTCACTTGGTCTGCGTCCTGGCGCTCGGGTTGCTGACCTTCAGCCGCCAGCGGGCGAAGCGGAGCCCGAACCCGGCCAGCTTGCGCCAGCTCCCGCCGGTCTTGAGCTGCTCGACCACCTGGTAGGCGCCGATCGCCTCCTCGGTGCGACCCAGCCGCTCGAGGACCCGGGCCTGCCCGTAGCGAGCGGCCGCGAAGAGCTCGTCCTGACGCGCCTTCTCGGCCGCGCTCGAGGCGGAGGAGAAGGCCGCCAGCGCTTGCTCCAGCTTCCCGCTGCGGACCAGCGCCCGCGCGAGCATCAGCTCGTCGGCGGGGCTGCGAGCCGGGGCGTCCGGCGCGTGGGTCGGCTCGGGGACGACGTCCTCGGCGGCGGGAGCGTGCTTCGTCTTGGGCTCGTTGGGCTCGTGCCTCGGCTGCGGGGCTGGGGCGTGCTTGGGCTCCGGCGCGTGGTGAGCGGGCGGGGGAGCCGGGCTGGGCTGCGGCGCGCGGGCCTGGTGGTGCGGGGCGGCCGAGGTCTCGGGCGCCACGCTGGCGGCTCGAGCCTGAGCGCGCTCCTCAAGGGCTTCGCGGAGCACCTTGACCCGGGCGCGCAGGGCCTCGACCCGGGCCCGCTCGAAGGCGATCTCGTCCTCGCGCGCCAGGTTGGGGTCGAGGGGCGGCAGCTCGATCGGGGGCGCCTCGGCCACCGGCTCGCTCACGGGCGGGACGCTGTCGTGGGCGCCGGGGTCGGCGGCGGCGAGCGCGGCGGCGCTCAGCCAGCAGGCGATCGCGAGTGGGATCCTCACGGGTGCTCCTCCTCGTGGTGGGCAGGCTCGGACGCGGGCGGGGCAGGCTGGGCCCCCTGGGCTGCGCTCTGGGAGCTCGGCGGCGCGAGGCTGCGCAGGCGGGCGACCGTGCGCGGGGCGCGCCCCAAGACCAGCTCGGCCTGACTCGCCAAGCGGACGCGCTCGGCGGTGAGCGTGCCGGCGGGCAGGCGCTCGAGGGCCTCGAGGCACGCGCGGGGGTCGCCGCCGCGCAGGTCGAGGCGGGCCAGCCGAATCAGGGCCTCGGGGACCGGATGGGGAGGCTGGGCGAAGGGCGTCAGAACCCGGCGGGCCTGGCCGAGCTGGCCCTCGCGCAGCTGGAGGTCGGCGAGCTCGAGCGCGATCTGGAGCGCGCTCCCGCTGGGCCCGAGCCGCTCGAGCGTGCGCTCGGTCTCGGCCAGGAGCCCCAGCGCCAGGCTGGTGCGCGCGGCCAGCAGGATCATGCCTGGCTCATCGGCCCGCTCGGGGTAGACCCGCGCCAGGTGCTCGAGGGCGAAGCGCGTCGCGACGGGGTCCTTGGCCGCGTCGTGGGCCTTGGCCAGGAGCACGTAGAGGCGGCCCCGGTCGACGCCCTCCACCGTGCGCAGCCGCTTGCGGATCAGGGGCAAGGCCTCGCCCGGGCGCTTCAGGTCGAGCAGGCTGCGCACGGCCCCGAGGGTCGCCCGCAGCTGGTCCGCGCTGCCGCCCTTGTCGAGCCCCTCGCGGAAGAGCTGCAGGGCCTCCTCGATCCGCCCGAGGCCGACCTGGACCTGTGCCAGCTTGAGCCGGGTCGCGTCCGCCTGGTCGAAGTCGGGGAAGCGGTCGAGCAGGTGGCGGAGCACCTTCTGGGCCTCCAGCTCGCTGCCCTCGGCCAGGAAGCAGTCCGCCAGCAGCCGGAACGCGATCGGGGCCAGCTCCTTGGCCTCGGGCGAGTCGAGCTCCAGGAGGCGGTGCAGGGCGTCGCGGGCGTTGACCAGGCGCAGGAGCGCGGCTTCCGAGCGGGCGAGCCCCAAGAGCGCCTGGGGGACGATCCGCGCCTGCGGCCAGCTGCGAACCAGGGCGCGGTAGCGGTCGACGGCCGAGGCGTGCTCCTCGTTCTCGCGCTCGATCTCGGCGATCTGGAACTGGGCCCGCGAGGCGTTGGTGCCCTGGCGCTCGAGCGCGCGGAGGTAGGACTCGACCGCCAAGTCGCGAGGGTCTGGGCGGGGCTCCTCGGCCTCGGTCCGCACGCGCAGCTCGCGCTCCAGGCTCCCGCCAGCCTCGACCAGCAGGCCCGCCGCGTGAGCCACGATCCAGAGCACCTGATCCGCGGGGCGCTTGCGAATCCGCAGCGAGACGGCCGCCGGGAGCATGGCCGCGGCGGCGGGTGAGAGGACCAGCTCCTTGCCCATGGCGCGGGCGATCGCCTCGAGCAGGCGGCGGGCGTCGATCCGGCGCGCCTCGACGCTCAGGTGCTCGCCCTCGCGCAGGACCCGCGGCGTGGCGTTCTCGTCGACGCCGAGCAGGAGCGGCTCCCAGGCGGCCTGCTCCTCGGGGTCGGGCAGGCTGCCGCCGCGCGCCTCGGCGAAGTAGGTGTCGCCGATCCGCATCGTGGCCCGATCGCAGATCGAGCGCACGTCGGTGTGCTCGTCTTCGCGCCCCAGCACGAGCGCGTAGATCCGCCGCGCCCCCGAGAGGTCACCGGCGCGGAAGGCGCGCTCGCCCATGTCGTAGAGGTCGCTGGGGTGGGCCGGCAGGTCGGCGGTGGCCTGAGCGGCTTCGATCGCCGCGCGCGCGGCGCGGAGGTCGCCGGTCTGGACGTGACCGCGCGCGACGAGGATCTCGGCCAGCAGCCGCTGCTGGGGCTCGAGCTCGTTCTCCTGGATCGCGCGCTCCAGCACGCGGGTGGCGCCGTCGGCGTCGCCGCGCATGAAGAGCCGCTCGGCGCGGATCAGCGCCTCACTGGTCGTGCCCAGCTGGGCCGTGCTGGCGAGGTCCCGCTCGGCCAGGAGCGACTCGACCCGGCTCGAGAGGCGCCAGACCAGGAGCCCTCCCGCGAGGGTGGTCAGCGCCGCCAGGAGGGCGCTCACGATCAGGATGGATTGCTTGATTCGCTCGGACACGCCCCAGCGCAGGGCAATTGGCGGGCCAACCCGCAATTGGGCGATTTAGGCGGTTTGGGGGCCTCGGCGCCCACCTCGCGCCGATGATGTGTCGGAAAGCGCGACACCCCGTCGGAAAGCGCGACGAGCCCTGCTCAGCCCGCCCGCACCGAGAAGGGCGCGACCCGAGGCTGCCCGCGACCGGGGACGCCGCCCTCGAGGCGATCGAGGACCTCGAGCAGCTCCTGGGCGTTCTGGTAGCGCTTGTTGCGGCTGATCCGGGTCATGCGCTTGATCACCTCCCGCAGCGAGGGGTCCACCTCGGCGGGGATCTGGACGGGCCGCGACCCGATCGCGTGGACGAGCTGCAGCCCGCTCAGGTCTGGGAACACGAAGTGGCCCGTGAGGGCGAAGAGCCCGACCAGCCCGAGCGAGAACATGTCGCTGCGGTGGTCGAGGTCCTTGCCGTAGACCGACTCGGGCGAGGTGAAGGCCGGCGTGCCTACGAAGGCGCCCTGGGCGGTCACGGTGCGGTCGAAGGGCCGCTTGGCCAGGCCGAAGTCGACCAGGACCGGGCGCCGAATGTCTCCCTCGCGCAGGATCACGTTGGCCGGCTTGATGTCGCGGTGGACCAGGTTCGCCTTGTCGAGGGCCGCCAGGGCCCGGGCCAGGCCGCGCAGGAGTGAGACCACGTCCGGCGCGCTCATGGGCCCCTGCTCGCGCACGTGGGCCTGCAGCTCGGGGCCGGGGACGAACTCCATGGCCTGGTAGAAGCGCCCCTCCTTGCTCCCGAAGTCGAGCACCTGCACCACGTGCGGGTGGTCGAGGGCCGAGAGCGAGTAGACCTCGCGCAGGCAGCGGGTCCGCTTCTCCTCCTCGAGGGCCGCCAGGGGCGAGAGGGCCTTGAGGGCGACCATTCGCCCCTCCTCGAGGTCTAGGGCCTTGTAGACGATACCCGAGCTGCCGCGGCCGAGGAGCTTGTCGATCCGGTAGCGCCCGAAGGCCCGCTCGCGTCCGCCGGGGAGGTCGACCTCCTCCATGGGGGCGTTGCTCCCCTTCCGCAGCGCAAGGACGCGGGTCACCTTGGCCAGGAGCTCCTCCTTCTGGACGGGCTTGGTCAGGTAGTCCTCGACGCCGAGGTCGAAGCCGCGAATGATCGTGGACTCGTCGTTGACCCCCGAGAGCATCATGACGGGCAGCTCGACCCCCGTGTTGCGCAGGTGCTCGACCAGGTCGAAGCCCGTCCCGTCGGGGAGCTGCAGGTCGGAGAGCAGGATGTCGGGCTGGACCTCGGGGATGTCCCGCATGGCGTCGGTGATGTTGCCGCGGTGCTCGACGTCGTGACCACGCGAGGTGAGGACCTCCCGCAGGGTGTAGCAGAGGAGCTCGTCGTCTTCGACCAGGAAGATCGTTGCCATTGGTTCGTCTCTCTCTCTTAGCGGGGGGCGCTGGCGAGGCCAGCCAGTTCGAGGAGCTCGCTGCCGGGCTCGCTCGCCTTGGCGAGGAGGGCGGCCGCCGAGCTCGGGCGCCGATCACGGTCGTTGAAGGTCAGCCGGTAGAGCAGGTCCCGCAGGCACATCGGCAGGGTGGCGGGGAAGTCGACCTCCTGGGTCGCGGCCGCGTTGAGCCGGCTGCGCTCGGTGTAGTCGTCGAAGGGGTCCCGCTGGGTGAGGGCGAAGCGGGTCAGCATGCCCAGGCCGTAGAGGTCGTAGCGGTGGTCGATGTCGTTCCCGTAGAGGTATTCGGGCGCGATGTAGCCCGGCGTCCCCAGCAGGAGGTCGGGGGAGGTGACCCCCGTGTCGAAGGGCTGCTTGGCGAGGCCGAAGTCGAGCAAGACCGGCTGGTCCCAGGCGCCGCCCCGCAGCATCACGTTCCCCGGCGAGAGGTCGCGGTGGACGATGTTGTGCTCCTCGAGGGTCGCCAGGGCCGAGAGCAAGCCGAGCAGCAGCTGGGCGCCCTCGGCCGCCGTCGCGGGGGCCTCGCGCAGCGTCTTCTCGCGCACCGTCAAGCCCTCGAGGTGCTCGATCACCAGGTAGAGCTGGTCGCCCTCGCTGCCCACGTCGAGCAGGCGAATGATGTGCGGGTTGTGCAGCTGCCCCATGACCATGCTCTCGCGGAGGAAGCGGAGCTGGGCGTCGCGCATGGCGACCGAGCTGACGTCGAAGAGCTTGATCGCGACGCGATCGCCGCCGCCCCGCTCATAGGCCTCGAGCACGATCGCGCAGCCGCCGCGACCCAAGGTCCGCCGCACGTCGTAGTGGGCCGCGAGCTTCTTGGGCAGGCCGTCCAGGCCGCCGAAGGGCCCCGTGACGGGCACCCCGCCGCGCCGAGAGCGCTTGGTCCGCTTGGCCAGGAGCTCGCAGCGGGCCAGGATCGCCCCGGGCGGCGCGGTGTAGCTCAGCACGTCGTCGGCGCCGGCCGCGTAGCCGCGCAGGAGGTCGTCCTCGCTCTCGAACTTGCCGACCAGCACGATCGGCAGCTTGTCGGCGTCGTAGTGGTTGCGCAGGCGCGAGACGAGCTCGAAGCCGTTGCCGTCAGGGAGGTCGAGGGCGCAGAGCACCATGCTCGGCGGGACCTCGAGCATCTCGTCCAGCCCGCTCTCCATGGTGTCGAACTCGCTGACCCGATAGCCCGCCCGGCTGAGCGTGCGCTTGAAGCGCAGCCGCGCGGCCTTGTTGGGCACGATCATGCTGACCTCCACGGGAACCTCCTAGACCTCGAGACCCGAGGCGCAGCGCGGCTGATAGGTGCTGGCGCGGCGATAGCCGCTCAGGGACGTGCGGACCTTGCCGAGGCCCTGGGCGCGCCGAGAGACGTCGGCGCGGGCGACCTCGAGCAGGGTGCGGATCTTGGCGTTCAGCTGCTGGATCTCGCCCAGGAGGACCACCTCCACGTCGCTGAGGGGGTCGCGCCCCGCGCTGATCGCGGCGCGCAGGCGCTCCCAGCGACCGGCCTGCTGCTCGAGGGCCGTGAAGTTGCCCTCGGCCGCCAGGTCGAGGTCGGCGGCGACGAGGTCGCGCAGCGCGACCAGGGCGTCATGACGCGCGGGCATGCTGGCCCTCCTTGATCCCGCGGTAGCCGGCCAGGATCTCGCCCAGCACCTCGTTGGCGGCCTGCTGGTTCTCGAGCGGGACGCTGCCGGCGAGCTGCTCGAGGGCGAAGCCGTAGAGGCTGGCCAGCTGCGCGGCGATCTCGCCGCCCTGGTCGTGGTCGAGCGAGGCGATCAGCTCGAGGACGACCGAGCGAGCGTGGCTGAGCTGCGAGAGGCGCGCGCTGAGGTCGCCTTTGGCGGCGGCGGCCTCGGCGCGGCGAATGTCGGCGCAGGCCCGCTCGAGCAGCAGGACCACCAGATCGAGCGGGGTCGCGGTGCGGACCTTCATGTTGCCGTAGCGGCTGAGCGCCTGGGCGCGCGGGGTCATTGGAGCTCCTGCTCATCGGTTCCGGTTGGGGTCGAGGCGAGGCAGGTTCTGGAGCTGGCCCAGATACGCCGCCTGCGACTGGTAGGTGTTGGAGAGGACCTCGAGCGCCGTGAACTGGCGGCGAAGTCGGGTCTCGAGGGACTCGAGGCTGGTCTCGCGGCGGTCGATCCGCTCGTCGATCCGGTCGATCTCGGCGTCGAGGGTGTCGTTGCGGATCTCGAACAGGCCTTCGTTGGTCTTGCCGAGCTCCTCGCCGACCGTCCCGAGGCGGGCTGCGAAGTCCGCCATGATCTCGGCCACGGCGTCCGGGTCGGCGTCGATCGCCTCGTTGAGGAGCGCCGTGTCGATCTCGAGCGAGCCGTCGCGCTGGGTCGTGATCCCGAGCGCGGCCAGGTTGGGGAAGTCGCCGCTGCCGATCGTCTCGGCCGTGATCCGGCTGAGTCGGTTGCGGGCCGTCGAGACGGTGAAGTCGCCGTTGAGCGGTCCGGCGGCGCTGTTGGTGTCCGCGGGCGGCGCGGACTGGTCGCGGAGGGGGTCCACCAGCGAGTTGAAGCCGTCGACGAGCTTCTTGACGTCCGCGCCGATCTTGCTCGTGTCGAGCTCGACCTGGATCGAGACGCTCTCGTCGACGCCCGTCGTCTTCTGCAGCTCGAGGCTGACCCCGGGGAGCGCGTCGCTGACCTTGTTGCTGGCCCGCTCGAAGTCCAGGTTGTCGATGCTGAACTTGGCGTTGCGCGCGGCCGAGAGCTCGGTCACGGCCAGGGGGTCGCTCCCGCCGCTCAAGCCCGAGGCGTCCAGGCTGACCGCGTTCTCGAGCCCGGTCTCGTTGCCGCGGATCACGAGCCGGAAGCCCCCCGCGGCGGTGCCGTCGTCGACGACCGAAGCGGTGACCCCGATATCGGCGTCGTTGATCGCGTCGCGAATGTCCTCCAGCGAGTCGGAGCCGGCCTCGATCGTGATCTCGGTCGTCTCTCCCCCGACGGTCACGTCCAGGGTGCCCGAGCCGACGAGGCCCGTCTGATCGCCGGCGGCGTAGCCCTGGCTGGCGAGGGTGGTCGCGGTCGCCAGCTGGCTGACCTCGAGCTCGAACACGCCCTGGGTCGCGCCGCTGCCGCCGCTGGCGACGACCGTGCCTTCGTCGGAGCTCTCGACCTTGCTGGCGCGGTAGTCGCCAACTTCGTCGAGGCCGCCGGAGGTGGTGACCAGCTTGCGCGCCTTCTCGGCCAGGCTGGAGAAGAGCTCCTTCTTCTGCTCGGCCCGCGCCTTGTCGACCTGCATCGTGAGCACGGGGATCCGCTCGGCCTGCACCATGGCGTCGATGATGCCGTTGGTGTCGAGGCCGGAGGCGAGCCCGCCGAACTGGATCGTGCTCATGTCGACTCCTTGGCGTGGGCGCGCGCGTGCCCCTGCCAGGGTTCTGGGTGGCGGGTGAGAGGGTCAGAGCGCCCGCTCGACCCCAAGGAGGACGAGCGGGCGCGGCCGAGGCAGGGAGCGGAGCGCTCAGCTCAGCTCCCGGCCTCGCGAGTCACTACCCGAGGAGGCTGAGGGCCGCCTGGGGTGCCTGGTTGGCCTGGGCCAGGATCGAGACACCCGCCTGCTGGAGGATGTTGTTCCGGGTCAGGCGGGCCGACTCCTTGGCCACGTCCACGTCGCGGATCCGCGACTCGGCGGCGGTCAGGTTCTCGATCTGGACGTCGGTGTTGCGGCCGGCGGCCTCGAGCCGGTTCTGCTGGGCGCCCAGCTGAGCGCGCGAGGTCGAGATCGTCTCGAGCGCGGTGTCGATCGCGTCGATCGCCGTCTGGGCGTTGGCCCGGCTGGTGATATCGATCGCGCCGCCGGCGATCTGCGCGCCGGTGGTGAAGTCGACGCCAGCCAGGGTGCCGTCGTCGACGACGCTGCCGGCGCCGGCGTCCGCGCCGCGGATCACGATGCTGACGGTCTCGTCGGCGTTCTCCTCGACCTCGGCGGTGACGCCCGAGATCCCGGCCGAGTTGATCTTGTCGACCACCTGCTGGACCGTGTCGCCGTTGGCCAGGGCCACGCCGGTGGTGTTGCCGCCGACGGTGATGTTGAGGTCACCGGCGGTCGTGACCGCGGCCGTGGAGGCCGAGGCGTAGGAGCCGCTGACGTCCTTGTTCGGACCCGAGTTGACGCCCAGGGCCGAGCTGGTGGCGGCGGTCAGGCTAATGTCGATGCTGTCGACCGAAGCCGTGGTGCCCGAGCCGACCTGGATCGTGAAGGTCGAGTTGCTGCCGAGCAGGTTGGTGCCGCTGAACTCGGTCGACTGAGCGATACGCGTGATCTCGTCGCTCAGGCTGCTGAACTCGGTGTTCAGCTTGGCCTTGTCGCTGGCGCTCAGGGTGTCGTTCGACGCCTGCACGCCCAGCTCGCGCATGCGGCCCAGGAGGCCCGAGACCTCGTTGTAGGCGCCCTCGGCCGTCTGGAGCAGCGAGACGCCGTCCTGCGTGTTTCGGCCGGCCTGCTCGAGGCTGCGGATCGTGGTCCGCATCTTCTCGCTGATGGCGAGGCCTGCGGCGTCGTCGCCAGCGCGGTTGATCCGCAGGCCGGAGCTGAGCCGCTCGAAGGAGCGGTTGAGCGCCTGGTTGGTGTTGTTGAGCGAACGCTGCGCGTTGAGCGAAGCCACGTTGTTGTTGACGACAAGAGCCATTGTGGAACCTCCCTATTCCTTGTTGACGGACGCTCCCACGTGTCGCCGTCTCGTGTTCCAGGGCTCATGTTCGTCAGCCCAAACGATGGCTTGAGCGGAGATTTCCACTTTTCGAAATGGGGGCGCTGACGCCATTGAGGGGCTCAAGGGAGAGGCGCAGGCGTCGATCATCAAAGGCATGTTGATTCGCCTGACGCGCCCCAACGGCCAGGAGCTCCACCTCAACGGCGAGATGCTGAAGTGGGTCGAGAGCTCCCCCGACACGATCCTGACCCTCGTCACGGGCGAGACCCTCTGGGTGCTCGAGACCGTGGACGAGGTCAACGAGCGCTTCGGTGAGGCGCGCCGCGCGGCCCAGGGAGGACGCCCGCCCTGGGCGGCGCTCTTCCCCGAGGCCCAGGCCCTCCCGGAGGCCCAGACCGAAGCACACCTTCATCCCCTAGACAGCTCCAGGAGGACCGCGTGAAGCCCGACATGCTCACGATCGCTGGGTTCATCGTCTCCGCGATCGCCATCCTCGGCGGCCAGGCCCTCGAGGGTGGCCACATTGGCTCGATCACCCAGCCCACCGCGGCGCTGATCGTGTTCGGCGGGACGCTCGGCGCCTGCCTGGTCGCCTTCCCCAAGAGCGACTTCGTCGGCGCGATCAAGGACGGCAAGAAGGCGATCCTGACCAAGGAGATCGACTACGAGGCCAAGATCACGACCCTGGTCGAGCTGGCGAAGATGGCTCGCAAGGGCGGGCTGATCTCGCTCGAGGCCGAGGCCGAGAAGACCGACGATGCCTTCCTCAAGCAGGGGCTGCTGCTCGCGGTCGACGGCTCGGAGCCCAAGCAGATCCAGGACACGCTCGAGACGATCATCGGGGTCGTCGAGCACGACGGCGGGCGCAACGCCAAGGTCTGGGAGTCAGCCGGCGCCTTCGCGCCAACCGTCGGGATCCTCGGCGCGGTGCTCGGCCTGATTCACGTGATGGAGAACCTCGACGACCCGAGCAACCTCGGCTCCGGTATCGCGGTCGCGTTCGTGGCGACGGTCTACGGCGTGGCGGCGGCCAACCTCTTGTTCCTGCCCTTCGCCAGCAAGCTCAAGCTGCGGATCCAGGACGAGGTGGCCGCCATGGAGCTGGTCCTGACCGGGATCCTCTCGATCGTGGCCGGCGAGAACGTGCGCCTGGTCGAGGAGAAGCTGCGCGCCGCGCTGCCGCACGGGGGCGGTCACGGTAAGGCGGACGCCAAGGCTGAGAAGGAGCCCGCCGCCGCGGCGGCCTAGGCCATGGCCCGCAAGAAGAAGCACGAGGAGCACGAGAACCACGAGCGCTGGCTCGTCTCCTACGCGGACTTCATCACCCTCCTCTTCGCCTTCTTCGTCGTCCTCTACGCGATCTCGCAGGTCGACCTCAAGAAGCTGGACAAGGCGGCCAAGTCCTTCGGCAACAGCTTCGGGGGCTCCAGCGAGCCCGGCGGCAAGCACAAGAGCCCCGGCAAGCGGGTCGACCCCGACGCCTGGCGCTACGCGCCGATCTTCCCCAACGTGGTCCCCTCCGAGGACCAGGCGGCGGTCGCGGACTCCCAGCTGACCGACGTCAAGCAGCGCCTGCGCTCGCTCCTCGTCGCGGACGGGCTCGACGCTGGGGTCGAGGTGGGCGTCGAGGCGCGCGGCCTGGTGGTCGGCCTCGAGCCCAAGGCGCTCTTCGGTGACAGCTGGAGCACGCTCCAGAACCGCGGGGTCCAGCTGCTGGAGCGCCTGACCGCGGTCGCGCGCCGCCTGCAATCCCCCTTGCTGCTGCGCCACGCCAGTCAGGCTCCGAGCGGAGCGGGGTTGGCCCGCAGCTTCGAGCGTTCGAACGCCCGCGTCGCCTCGGTCCTGCGTCAGCTGGCCGAGAGCCAGGGCGAAGACGCAGAGATCTTCGTGACCAGCGAGGGAGAGGTCAGCAAGCAGGTCACCGAGCGCCTCGAGGTGGTCTACCTCCGCAAGGGGCTCGCGCGAAAGCTCCGCCGGTCACGACAGCGCCTTAAGTAAAGGACTTAGCTCGAATCCCGGACACGACAGGCCCCACAGAGCCTCCTGGGGCCCTTTGCTGACCGGCCGTATGCCTAGATGCGCTTGCTCAGGGCCCAGGGAGAAGCCAACCTGGCCCTCTTGAGAGAAGGAACGAGCTCTCCAGCGTGGAAGACCAGGAAGTCATCAACGAGGCGGCGGAGAAGGACGCCCCTTCAACCACGGGGAAGCGGGTGTTGGTCGTCGAGGACGACGAGCACATCGGCCCCTTGGTCCTGGCTGAGCTCGAGCGCCTGGGCCACGAGGGTCACTTGGCCACGACCTTGGAGGACGCGCGGGCGCGCCTCGGCGACGGGTTCGACGCGATCCTGCTCGACGTCCGCCTGCCCGACGGCAACGGGCTCGACTTCCTCGAGGACGTCCGCGCCCTCTGGCGCCACCTGCCGGTCACCGTCATGACCGCCTACGCCCAGGTCAGCGCGGCCGTGCGCGCGGTGCGCCTCGGCGCCAACGACTTCCTCGAGAAGCCCTTCTCGCGCGAGCAGCTGCGCGCGACGCTCTCGGCCTGGCGCAACACCACCTCTCGGCGTCGCTCCGACCCCAGCGGCGTCTCGACCGACACGACCCGTCGGCACATGCGAGGCCGCAACGTCCCCGCGGCCTTCTACATGGGCCAGAGCGGCAGGCTGCGCGAGGCGCTGGACTTGATCCAGCTGGTCGCGGAGACGCCAGGGACGACGGCCCTCGTCGATGGCGAGAGCGGCACGGGCAAAGAGCTCGCGGCGCGCGCGATCCACGAGCTGAGCGAGCGCAAGTCGCAGCCCTTCGTAGCGATCAACTGCGCGGCCCTGAGCGAGTCCCTGCTCGAGGCCGAGCTCTTCGGCTACGAGCGCGGCGCCTTCACGGGGGCGTCGAACGCCAAGAAGGGTCTGTTCGAGGTCGCGAACAACGGCACGATCTACCTCGACGAGGTCGGTGAGATGCAGTTCAACCTGCAGGCGAAGCTGCTGCGCGTCCTGGAGGAGCGGACGGTCAAGCGTGTGGGCGGCCTGACGGACCTCCCGGTGGACGTGCGCGTGGTGGCTTCGACCAACCGCAACCTCGAGGACGAGGTCGACGGCGGCCGCTTCCGCCAGGACCTCTACTTTCGCCTCTGCGTGGTGCGGATCACGATGCCGCCCTTGCGCGAGCGCAAGGAGGACCTCGGCTTCCTCTCGCAGCACTTCCTCAAGCGCTTCTCGCTGAACCTGCGCCGTCCGCTGGAGGGCTTCACCGACCAAGCGCTGGAGCGCCTGGTCGGCTACGACTGGCCGGGGAACGTGCGCGAGCTGCGCAACGTGATCGAGCGCGCGGTGATCGTGTGCCGCGAGGAGCGGATCGACGTGCGGCACCTGGGCTTCTTCCAAATGGGCAGCAGCGTCGTGGCGCCTCCTGAGGAGTCCAGCTCCCAGGGCAAGAGCGCCAGCGGCCGATTCCAGCTCGACCTCGAGGACCTCAAGCTCGAGACGGCGGAGCGCAAGTTGATCGAGCTCGCCTTGAAGGAGGCGGAGGGGCGCAAGTCGGCGGCGGCCGAGCTGCTCGGCATCAACCGCTCGACGCTCTACAACAAGCTCAAGAACTACGAGCTCTAGCCGGGAGTTTCGCGCTTTCAAGGAGGCAGCCCGTCTCGAGCTGTCGCTAGCGCGTCGTCGCCCTGGCTCTTCGGTTCACCGCAGAGGACGCGGAGGACGCAG
>MDTG01067636.1_pt1 | contig 68480 bp, 63 predicted proteins | sample 811421 | NCBI WGS metagenome assembly MDTG01 (sample SAMN05326645, study PRJNA326480) | marine metagenome | isolation source: seawater | place: Pacific Ocean: South East | collected 2011
CACGACGCGTGGAACTCGATGGAGCGCGAGGCGCAAGCGTGGGCGGAGGCGCAGCCCATTCCGGAAGGGGACATGGGCGGCGACGACCCCGAGGCCATGGAGTACCTGCGCCGCCTCGCTGCGAACCGCAGGAATTACCAATGGGACTCCATGGATGAGCCGCCTGTTTTTCAGGACGGCTCGGGCGTGCACTTTCGCGGGCGCCTTATCGACAACGGTGACTGGAAACGCATGAAGCGCGAGGCAAACGAATTGGAGGAGCCAACCTTTGGCTGCTGCGAGGACAATTGCTGCCCGGCGACCGCGCGGGTGGAGGCGCTGGAGCGCGCCGCGCTTGAAGCCTTCAACAAGACCAACGGCGCAAACGAGCACGAGTGCGCGCAGCTGCACGAAGAGTGGACGTTCCTCGACAGCCTGGCAAAGCGCGCGCGCCACGCGCTCACCACGGGCGAGTCGGAGAGGGCGGTGGTCGCGCACGTCCACACGGGCCTCGCGGCCCCCGTGGCCGACGCGCCACCCTTCGACCTGGCGTCGCACATCAGCGCCAACCCGCTCGTCATGGGCAAGACCATCGACGACAACTGCCTGCACTGCCGGGCCACTCACACCGACGCCGCCGCCGTCGAGGCGCCGCGCGACACCTCGTGTGCCGAGGCGCGCACCAATGCTTTTGTTCAGGCCGTAAGCAAGGACTTGAAGTTTTCTATGGACGGCTCGCAGGCGCTCTATGCCTCGTCCGGCTCCACTGGCGTGGCGCTTCGCGTGTGAGTTGTGAGTTGTGCGCGCACGTGCTGAGTGTAGGCAGCTGGTCTGATATTTGGCACACGTGCGTTTGTAAAGGAAGGTAACCAATTGCCCTTAAATGGGGTCGCGCTTGCAAACCGTACTGTGCGTGGGTGAGGCGCACCGCCAGACCGTGCGCACGGGAACGCTGGAGGTGAGGGACTTTACCGACGACGTGCTTCGGCTGATCACGCAAGCGCTTGGCAATGGCGACAAGGAGGCGGCATGTCGCGCGGCCAAAAGGTGGTGCTCTCTCAACAAGCGGCATTACACCATGTGCCGAGACGGTGGGGACGAGCTGTGGAATAAGCTGACGACGCGCGTCTTTGGTGCCGAATTCGTTGGTGTGGCCAACCCCACCGACGCGCAAAAAAACTTTTACGAGCTGTGCCGGCGCGCGGTCGGGCGCGAGGCCGCGCTCAAATGGATGCGCAAGCAGCACCCTAGCTGGCATAACATGAACGAAGCGAGCCTCGGCACCACCTTTTTGAACAGGCTTGGTGAAGTCTTGGCGTTGCTTGACAATGGCGGCCGCGAAACGTCTGAGAATCGGGTGCTCCTGGTCGGGATGCTGCAGTGGCTCTTTCACCAGAAACCATTCGCCTTTAGAAACTTTGACCTGTTGGACCTCTTCAGCCTGGAATCGCTCTACCGAATGGTTGCGAGCAAGCAAAACGAAGAGATTGACGCGGCGCTTGAGCTCCTCAAGCTGCTTGCCGACGACACGGACGTGTTTCATGAAGACCACCAGCAGGACTGGCGCGAGGGCTACCTTCCTGACAAAATACCGCTGTTGAAGCGACTCTTGCTGAGCAGCATTACGCAGCAGCGCGCAGAGAACATCCTCGCCATCTGGAACGGCCTCATGTTCACCGGCATCGATGATGTTGACGATGAAACGGTGGACAATCAGGGAAGGTACGCGCGCGCACTTTTGCGGTGGGACGTTGACCGCGTGCTAATGGAATACGCTCTAGCACACAACAACCACAGGGTGCGCCGCACCAGCGCGACAATCATGAAAAGCATTGCTCATTGTCTCAATGCCAGCCTGACCCGGGCAATGAACGACGCCTCGGGGCCGCACGGACATGGCAGATCAGGATTGGTGTACGGCACAGACTAGTGGAACAGCTGCGCCACGCTCCCTAATGGCAAACGTCTGTTGCCGATTGCGTACGTACCTACAATGAACACCTCCATCGGGCCCGCGCCAGCAACGCCCTTTGGGCCAGCAGTTGGCGCCTAGTGCATAATCGCACGCGCGCAGTCTTCAAAATGGGTTGCAAGTTGCTTCTCGCCCACGCCCCCAGGACGCAGCCACGCCTCTGTGAACGCGGCGCGCCACTTGGCCAACCGGCACTTCCAGCGGACCATGAAGAGTGCACGGCGCCAACGGCGCGCCACCGGCCGCTCGTAAGCGGCGTGCGCGCAGTCGATCAGGCAGGGTAGCTTGTGGTGCACGCACCATCTGTTGTCGAGATGCAGCGACACTTTGTGAATGTGCAAGATGGCGTTGTAGTATGCGTGCTTGCGCATGCAGAGCGACATGCGTCCCATGACGTGGTTGAGGAACGCGTATACCACCCGGCCGTAGCCGTGCACCACGAGATTGTACTCGTTGCGATACACCGTTTCATAGGACAGCAACACCGTGTCCGAGCGCGCAATCGAATCGACGTGCTTGCAGAGGTTTTGAAAGGCAAGACGTGGATCAAAACTCGCTCTTTGAACGTAGCTACTCTTTGCCCACGGAGCCACAGCGCTCATGAGCTCGCGCCAGTCGGTGCTTGCGGCCATGAGCAACCCGCAAAGGTTGCTTGCAACAGTTTCAAAGTTTTTTGGTTTTCTAGCAAAGAATTACACACTACGCAACCGAGCACGCACGTTCCTCCAATTCACTGCGCCGCAACGGGCTTCTCGGTAACGTTGGGCACCGGCGGCGCGCCCACAGCGTAGTTGTTGTAGTTCACGATTGCCTGCGTTCCTGCCTTGACGGCATCGTCGAGAAGGAGTCCCGAAAGCGCCAACTTTGCCGCCGTCTGCGCCGTCGATGCACCAAAAGTGGATGCGCCGTTGAACTCGAGCACCGCGTCGCCGTTCTCCACAAGCCTGGCAATGGCGTGGTTCATCAGCAACTCCACCTCCGTGAGAGCCTCCCTTGAAAAGGTCAGCTTGTTGAGATTCTTCTTGGTAATGTTTCCCTTGCTGTCCCTTTCGTGAGGCGCACCAAGGTACTTCTTGGCGATCTTTGCAATGAACGTCGTCTGCGGGGGGGCGGCGCTTTTTGTTGCTTTGGCCTTCTTTGCAAGAGTAGCCTTTGTCTTCTTTGCCTTTGCGAGCACCATGTCTGTCGATGCGACCGGTCGGGTTGACGCTGATATAACCTTGCTCACAAGTGCAAAGGTTGCGTTTTGAGGCGCAAAGCTAGCGGCAAAGTGACGCGCATCAATGTTGCGCGCGGTGGCAACGAATGGCACTCGCGTACGCGACGCTAGAGCGTAAGGTCAGCCGCGTTTGACCACACGAGCGCGTCGACGCGCTCCGGTTTTGCAAGTTGCTGCAATAATAAACACTGCGCACCAAACGCAGTAATATAAGAAAGCGAGAACCCGCGCGCGCGGGCGAGCAAGGGACGCGTGCGTGGCCGTTTTGGCGTTCTCGCTTTCGCGCATGCCGCCAGGTTTGCGCTGGCAATGGCAGCTGCAGTTGCTGCTCGTTTTTGCCCTTGCGCGCGCGGCCGGCGCGGCCTCTTTGCAAGAACTTGGCAGTGGAAGTGGCTCCGAGCCGGAATTGGAGCAAGACCCGCCGCCGGCGCCTGGGTCGCCTTTGCCTGCGCCAGCGTTACCGCCCTCGCTGCCGCCAATGTCGCCGCCCTTGCCACCGCCTGATCCGCCATCTTCGCCCGATCCGCCGCCTTCGCCGCCGCCGCCACCGCCGCCGCCGCCGCCGCCGCCGCCGCCGCCGCCGCCGATACCGCCACCGCCACCGCCGCCGCCACCCTCGCTCCCGCCATCGCCGCCGCCGCCGCTTTCTCCCTCACCCAGTAGCCCTCCTCCCAAGCCAAAAGCACCACGCCCATCTCCACCACCCCCAAAAACGCCCCCGCCTCCGCCGCCGCCTGCTTCGCCGTCACCGCAATCACCCCCACCTTCCTTGCCGCCTGCGCCTCCGCCGCCCTCCTTGCCACCCCCTCCCGTCTTACCACCGTCGGCACCTCCCTTGCCACCTCCGCCGCCCCCGTCGCCGTCTCCGCCACCACCGCTTCCACCTGACCCCTCTCCGCCGCCGCCAAGCGTTCCTCCGTCTCCCCAGCCTTCCCCACCACCGCCCTCGCCCCCACCTCCGTCTCCAGCTCCGGCTTGGCCGCCGCCCTCGCCTGATTCACCACCGCCATTGCCACCCAAACCCTCTCCGCCGCCGCCTTCGCCACCACCCTCGTTGCCGCCGACCCCGCCGCCGCCGCCTTCGCCGCCACCGCCCTCGCCGTTTTTGCCCAACCCCTCGCCGCCGCCGCCCTTGGCGCCGCCAAGCATTCCCCCGTCTCCTCAACCCTTGTTCCCGCCGCCCGACCCACCCACACCACCTCTGCCGCTTCCGCCCCTGCCACCCCCCTCGCAACCCCCGCCGCTGCCGCCGCCCACACCTTCGCCACTCTCGCCGCCGCCTTTGCTGCCGCCCTCGCCGTTGCCACCTTCCCTGCCACCCACGTCGCCACCGACCCCGCCGGTCTTTGCGCACAAACTTGTCACACTTGTGTCGGCCGCGGGTGGCTCGGCACTCTTTCTGGTGCTTGGTGCCGCGTGCTGCGTCGTCATTGCCAGCAAGTCGGCGGTGCCCGACCCGCGCGCGATCAACACCGACAAGAGCCGCACGGGAACGTCATTCTGGAAGCACAAAAATATTAACAAGATGGACGGAGACGCCCTGAGTGGCCCACTCCGCCCCGGGAACGTGCATCAGGCTGAGCGCACATCCACCGGGTTCAGCTTCAAGGGCATGACTGCTAGGTACAATCCAGTAGTGGTGCAGCAGGGCGCGCTTGCGCCCTTGTAAGCGTGGAGCAATAGCTTGCTGGATTGTGTTTTTGCGTTTAAATTGCCCTCTGTACGATAGCATTTTGCAACTTGTGTATTCCAGCAATGTCTGCAACAACCGCCACGTTGCTTCATGGCCCCCAAGTCTCGCAAGACGCCCTCACCGCTCGGCCTCGGCGACCTGGTGCCGCCGCGCAAGAATTTGCCCGGTCAGGGCAACGGCAAAAATCTTGAAGCGCTCATCGACGAGCTGCAGCGCGGCGGAGCGCTGTGGGATCGCGCCTCCGATGGTTGGCAGGTGCTGCCTGCGCCGCTCAACGACGACGACCAGCTTGGCGCGCCCGCGTTTACGTGCGTCGTGGGAATGCCAACGGCTGTAGGCGTGATGAAAATTGCAAGCGACGGGTGCGGCGCCGCGAATTGCGCGCTCTTTGTGCGGCTGAAGCGCAGCGTTTTGGACGCGTGGTGCGACGCCAACGGAGAGGACAAGGCGGCGCGGCGCGCTTTTCGTCGGACGCTAGACGTCACGCAGGCAGCGCACTTGCTGCAAGACATGCAGCCCTTTTGCCTGAAGGAGGGGCAAGTGCACCATCCACAGGCTCTTTCGGTGCTTTGCCTGATGACCCTCGGTAACGTGCTCACGCTTCCAGACGCAAAGGAGACGCGCCCGCCCACAAAAATTGGCTCTTTCACGCTTGTGGGCCTTCCGCCGGCCGATCCCAACTTTGAGCAGTGCCTGACTCTGCTGGGGCACAAGTCCACCTTTCTGACGCCGCCCGCCGCCACCGACTCGGACGCCGAGGAAGACGTGCCGCTTAGTAGCCGAGTCGACCAAGAGCTCTGGGGGCCGACGCACGGCACGACCTTTTTGAAGCAGTGGGTGAACAAGTTTCGCGAGGCTTCCCAAACCTTTCTCCTTCAGGCCGACAGCAAGGCGCTTTCGACGCACGTGCCCGCGCTCAACCGGCACGCACCGGACTGTGCACGCGTGTTGGAAAAGGTGCGCTCTCTGTTTGCTTTGGCATGCAAGCCAGCAGACAAGAAGAAAGCGGGCGCGCCGCAGCCATCGCCGCCGCCCAAGGCAAAGGCAAAGGTGGCTTCCAATGGCGCAACGGCGTCAAAGCCTTTGGTGCCGGAACCAGTAAAAAAGAAGGTTGGAAAGGAAACGCAAGCGGTGACGCTGGCGCCTTCAGACCCGTCGGACAACGAAGACAGCGACGGCAACAAAAAGTGTGACGCCAAAGCGCCGAAAAAGGCGGCGGCATTGGCGACAGTCTCGCGCTTGCCCGCAATGCAGAAGGACGTGCCGACGCAGCAGACGGCTGGCTCCAGTGCTGCGGGCTCCAAGCGCAAGCGCAGGTCGCACTCAAATAACAAGGGCGGCAAGCGCCGCGGTAGCGCGTCGGGAGAGACCAGCGGCGACGAGGACAAGTACGACCCCATGAGCAGCGCGCAGTCCTCCTCCGACGAGGACGAGGAGGACGAAGGCATTGAAGATGACGTTGTGGACGGCGCTGACACCGAGCGCGACACTAGCGACGACGACGACAACGACAACGACGACGACGACGACGACGACGACGACGACGACAACAACCCGCACCTTGCGCGTTTGTGCGCCGCGAGCGCATCCACGCGCCGCCGCCGCCGCTTCCGCTCTCGCAAATCGATGAAAGCGGCGGCGGCAGATGCGAAGGTGGAGGCAGCGGCGGCGGCGGCGGCGCGCAATTCCGCTTGCGGCTCCAGGGCCCGTGAGGAGCTGGATGCCAGGGAGGAGACCTTGCGCTCTAGCATGCACGAGATCGCCGCGCAAAGCTATGAGCACGTGCTGGCGTGGCTACGGGGAGAGCGCGGCCCCGCGATGTCGGAGGAGAGCGCGTTTCAGGCGAATATTGATCTTGGCAAAATCCAAGGTGCAAAGTCTCCGATGGGGATCGTTGCGGCCATGAGCAACCTCGTGAAGACGCTCACAAACGCGCACCACGAGCACTTCCAGGGCGAAACGTGCAAGGTGCGCACGGCCGACGTAAAGCGGCTGCACGCCGCGTGCACGCAGGCGACCCAATTCTCGGATGCCACCCTGGAGGCGATGGACAGGGCAATCGAAGACCTCACCAAGGCGCGCGACATGGGACGCAAGGCGCTTGAGCGGGTGGCGGCGTTGCCGGAGCCGGACAGCGAGCCGGGCGGCGAGTCTGCTCCCACCGCCTAGCGCTATATTGCGTGCGGGACGCGCTGTGAGTAAGTGGACAACACGTGTGCGTGTGTGGGTGACAGCGCGCGTGGGTTTGTGGGACGTTTAAGAAGTACCGCCGCGCTGCGGCACCATGTCGGACGAGGGCAGTTGCGTGACGCTCATTTTTTACCGCATCCAGCCCAAGTGGTGGAAGGAGCCGGCGCTCAACCTCGCATCGGCCATGTGCCAGATGTCCAACCTGACGCACTGCGAAATCAGCCTTGGAGAAGTAAAGCGCCGCAAACTCAAACTCGCACGTGGTCAGCTTTAAAACGCTCCCCTAAGCTACGCAGGCGCCCGGCGGCGACGGGCAGACCATGAAGCACGTCGCGCGAGTGTTCAACGATTCAGTTGGCGTGGTGACTAGCCCGTCGCAACACTGAACCCAACAGCTCATGCAGAGCTCTTACGACCCTCGCGCGCGCGCAGGAACTTGTGGAGCGCACAGGCCGGAACCCGCAAAACGTCTTCATCCAACTGGGCTGCAGCAAGGTTGCCGAGCAGAAGATGCTGCACTACGTGCGCTCGCACTGCGTGGGCAAGCCGTTTAGTAACTACGCAATGGTGCGCTCGCTCGTGTGGCCGCGCGAGACGGACCACCAGTCGTTCTTTTGCGCAGGAATGCTTACGAATGCCAAAAACATCCTGCAGTGCCCTGGCCACTCCTAGTCCTACAGACCCCCAAACGTTTTTTACGCAGAATTGGTTGCGTCTATCCTCAAGGTGGGTGGGCTGCTCGACGCCAACTGCAACCCGGGCTCGGCAACGCCCGAAATGCTGCACCGCATCTACGCACAGCGAGGAGCCGCGAGCGCCAATCCGTGCATTCTGCGCGAACTCAACGGCGGCAACGCAACCAGTGCAAGCATGTTTATTGGCAATCTAACGCCGGCCGAGCGGCACTCCGAGCGCGAGGCGCTTATTGCGGCAACGCGCAGCGCGCCCGTGCCGCGGCACGGGCCGGTGGCGCTGCCCGCGGCGCTGCCGCAACAAATCTTTCAGCCGGCGCGACGGCGCGCGTCCAGCCCGCCGCGCGGACACTTTCACGCCGTCAACCGCGAGTACGCGCCCATTGGCGCGTGCTCCTCGCGGTGCGTCACGAGTAGCGGCATCCAGCTAACAATGGATTCGCTCAAGTTTGGTGGTGCACCGCGTTGTAAAGTGCACCCGCGGTAAGCGTGGTGGAGTGGTTAAAAAACAACCATTACACCGCAAGCTACGACGTGGCAGACACGACGTTGACGTTGGTGTACACGGCAAGGCGCTGGTTGGCCATGGCCATGGCCGTTCCAAAGTGCTTGAGTGCGATCTGCGAGACAAGGATCTTGTACGCCTCGGTCTGGTGGTCGATGGCCGCCAAGAGAACGATGAGGTAGGTAAAGCCGAGCGTGGCGCGCAGGCCGCCCACGATGAGCGACGTGGCAAAGGGCGGCAGCAGGCGCGCCTCTTCGCCGTCTCCTGTTCCGGAGGAAAACGGGCGCGACTTGTTGCAGAAGTGGTAAAAGGTGAACGCGAGCATGGTGAAAGCCGAGGTGGCCACAGATGTGAGCGCGCCCGTCTGGAGCACGTGCACGTGCGACTTGGTGTCGGTAAATTCAAAAGCCAGCAGGTGGATGTCGAGCGCGACGATGGTGATCCACACACACACGTTGAAGACAATCATGCCGATCCACCCTTCGAACTCGCCCTCGCCGCCATTGATTCGGGCGCCGTCGAGCTGCGCGGACCAAAAGTAGGGAAACGCCACCATGGCTGTGTGTGTGTAGTGTATTGTTTTTGTTCTTTGCCAAAAGGGTTTATTAAGAAAGAGGCCAATGCACAAACACACACACACACACACACACACACAAATCCATGCACACAAACGCGCACAGACATTTGAGTGCTTACGGCACCGATCTTTCGCCGCAAGCGGGCAAGGCAACGCCGCTTCTCTAAGAGCGCTGCGAGTAGACCATTTGGGCATGTTGGGCAAGCTCCAAAGACGTCATCGAGTCGCGCGCCGCCTTGAGCGACACGGCCTCGCCGCGGCGCCAACGCGCGTCTCCCGGAATCGCGTCCGGGCCGAACTGCGCACGCGAGGCAGGCAGCGGTGAGCAATGGCGCGCAAGGCGGGCGGAGGGGCGCGGGCGGGAGCGCACGTGGCCCTGGCCGGGTGTGAGCGACATGAAGCTCTTCGTGAACGGGTCGTACTTGCGGGAGGGACCGAGAAAGCACGTGCTGTTGTTTGTAGATCCCTGCGAAATAAAATCCTGGTTCTCTGCGCAAGCAAACGGTGCAGTGGGCGGTCAGCATATCAAAGGGTGAGGCGGGGTAGAAAAGGTGGGTTCGTGGCGTGAGGGCGGCGCAAACCGGCGGCCTTCATGTCCTGCAAACATTAGAAAAGGGGCAAAGTGAGAACGGGCGGTGAGTCAGTGGGTGGATCGGAGGCAAGGGGCTGCGGCGGTGCGCACCTCGCCATAGTGGATCTGCTGCAGGTTGAGCTTTGCCTGGTACGCCTTGAACATCCCGTTGCCACCCGGGAAGGAGTCGTGCGTGGAGGTGTTGGAAACCTCCCAGGGCAAGAGGCGCGTGGTCACGCTCATGCAAGTGTCGAGCTGGCCACTCTTGAACTGGTCCTCGTGCGCCGGGAAGGCGAGCATGGAGGCGTACTTGTCGGTCACGTCGTCGTCAAACGCCAGGCGCGACATGAGATTGGCGTTGCACGCGTCAGCCGTGAATTGTCCGGACTCGTTCATCGCAAACCAGCGACAGTTTCCGCCAGCCACGTAGCCCGCGCACGCCACATCACGCATCACAAGCACATTTTGGGGCTTGGTGACCACGGCCTTGAAATGGCCGGTGTAATGGCCCTCAATAGTCTTCACCTGGGTGTTGGCGCTCAGCTGCATGTCGGCCGGGCCAAAGAGCGTGGCACCAGTCTCGCGGCCCGCAACAGCGAGGATGGCGTTGTGCATGAGGTGCTCGATGAAGGGGCGCGCAATCACAATGCGAATGTCGAGGTTGAGCGACGACCACTCAATCGCCGTGTCCGGCGGCGATTTACGATCCTTCTTTGTGCCGGAGCTGAACATGGCAATCTTCTCGGCTGCGTCTTTCCACGTCGACAGCCTCATCGATCCCTTGTGTCCCATGCTGACAGAAATGGGTGTTTCGTTCGCGTCTCCCAGATCGCCAGCCATTGTGGCCTCGAGGGCGTCCCACCAGGTGATGCGCACGTGCTTGTCCGACTCCTCGTCGTAGATCATGAGGTCGGCCGTGTGCAGGTTGGCGCCCTGCGTGGGATCGCCGGTGGGCTTGACCTGAGGCGGCATCATCACGTAAAATTCTCCGACCTGCGACGATCGCGTGAGCATCTGAACAGAGTCCGAATCGTCACTGACTTCGAAGGGCTCTGCGCACGCGCACGGATGGGCAGCGGTGAGAACGGGCAGGCCGGCGGCGGCAAAGTGAACACGGGCGCGAACGCACCGGACGTGAACACGCCACAGCCGCGGAAGGCGCGCGCCTCGAAGCCCGCAACGCCCGCATCGAAGCGCGCCTCAGCCGCGGGGCCACCCTCCTTGTACGTCAGCTTCTGCTCCGGCGCGAGCGCCTGCGAGACGGAGAGTGGGCGTCATTGCGCGTTGCGTGCACCGAGGCAGGAAGCAATTCAAGCAAGAGCGGCAACGCACCATGTAGAGCAGCATCTGTGGCGGAAGAATCAGCATGTTAGGCTGCACGCCGTACCGCGACATGCCTGCGCACGCGAGTCGGCACGGTCAACAAAGAGGCGAGTGTGCAAGGGGCGGTTGGTGCGCGCTGGTTGGACGCGGCCGCAAACGCACGGTACTTGCACTCCTGCCAAGGCAAGAGCAAGAAGGGGTCAACGCAGTGCAAGGCAACCACTAAATGAGGTTGGTGAGGGCTTGGAAAGGCTTGGGGCGCACCTCCACGGCTTTGTCAAAACCCATCTGGTCCTTTTGAGCAATGCCGTAGCTGCGTGTGGAGAGGACAAGAGTGAGGCTCGGGTTGATGGCAGATACGAGAAGCCAGCCGGGTTTGATTCTTGGCAACTTACAGCATGATCTCGTGGTTCATTGCCGTCTTTATGTTGCGCTTGGGGCGAAGGTTCTTCGCGCGGTCGTACTGCGCAAAAGAGCGCAGCGCGGCGTCAGCTCAAGCAAGGTGCACTACTACTACTACGCAGATTGCGGTGTAGTTTGAATGGTGCGTTTTACGGAGAAGTCGTAGTTGGACGTCGTGAGGTAAGCGTAAAGCGCGTCGAAGTTGCAGGTCTGCGCACGTGGGCGACCAGGTGAGCGCACGTGCCAAGCAAGCTGTGTGAGAGCCATTGTGCGCACCTCCTGAACGCAATACCTGATCGAGGTAAGCTGGTCGGCGAAGTGCTGACGGCCGGCGTCGGTGGCGTACTGCGCACGGGCGAGGGGTGCGGGCGTGAGACGGGCTTTGTGGTGTGCGTGGTGCGAGTGGATTCGAGGCGGCCGGGAACGCACAAAGTCCGACTCGATGATGAGAGCCAGACCACGGCGCACAACACGGTCGCGGTGCTTGCGGCGCAGCGATGTCTGCATGCGCGAAACGCCCTCATACGGAACGCGCTGCATCAGACGCACGTCAAAGTGAACCTCGTCCCATTCGACGACAGTGCCCTGAATTTGGAAGAAGGGCAGCCCGACGCTCGTCTCTGCGCGGCACGGGGAGGGGGCGACGTGTGAGCGCGCGCGTCCGCGGCCGCGCAGCGTTCTCAAGCGGCCGGCACTCACGCCAGTTCTGCGGCGACTTGAGGATGAGGTTGTTCAAGGTGTCACGGATCTTCGTGTTCTGGCCGGCGTAGGCGTCAGGGAAGTGGTAGGTCATGGCGTGGTGCTCCGAATAGTCCTTGAGCTTCTCGGGCGAGACGGGGGCGCCGAAAAAGTACTGCAAATTTTGCAACACGTCTTCCTTTGACGGGGCGAAGGTCTTGGGCTGCGGCATTTCCTTGAAATCGGCCATGCTTGCGAGGAAACGGCCGAAACGATTTTTGTGGGTGTTTAAGGCGAGGCGCGCGGGTGCTTGTTAGCGGTGCGCAATTGGTTGTTCACTTTTTGTTCACACATTTTCTAGTTATGATTTTTACGCCAGCGGTGACACCCGCGCCGAGTGATTTCTTGCGCCAGCGGCACCGGCGCTCTTACACCCGCAGCTCGGAATCCGCGTCCGGGCCCGAGACGTGAATTGGCACAAAGCGGCGGTCGCGCTCGGCGTGTTCGTGATTGTGAACGCGCGCGTCCGAAACGCCGGCGCCTGTGGGGTCAACGCCGTCCACCACCACGACGTCTTCTGGGATTTGCGGGATGGCCCGCCCGGTCGCACTATCGGGCCGGCTGAGCTCGGTTGCGTGCACAACCTCAGTGGGCAGAAGACCGCGCCCGACCCGCGTTTTGGCATAAAGCTTGGCCTCGAACTCGCGCAGCCGGTGGTGGGTGCTGCGGAAATCGTTGATGGCGCCCCAGTTTTCGGCAATGACGCTCAAACTGCCAAAGACTTTTTCAAAGCTGTTGCTCATCTTCATGAGTGTCCCAAGCGTGATGCGTTTTTCGGGGTCCTCGGCAAAGATCAGCGGAGCGGCGATCACATACGGCGCGAGGACCATGATCTGGTCAAAGAGTGTGAGCCAAAAGTTGAGCAACCCAAAGTGTTTGAAGAGCTGAAAGTAATTTGTCCACAAGCTCTCAAGCGTTTGCTTGAAGTAGGCCCGCGGAAGGAAGGAGGCCTGGCGCTGCTGCCTCGGCGACTGAGCGCCAGCGTCCGCTTCCGTGCCAACGATCATTGCGGGTGTGGTTTCCAGGAGCACAAGGTCCTTGCGCAGCAGCGCCTCCACCCGCTGGTTGGCCACCTCTAGACCCACAAGCCGCTGCCCAAAAGTGACGGCGCCCGCGAGTCCCACAAACGAGCACGTGAGTGCCATGCCCCAAAGCCAGACGTTGTTGAACACGCCCATCTGAAAGGGTGGGGCGATCTCTTGGCTTAGGTTGACGAGAATGGGCGTGAACATTACAAGCGTAAAGAGCGCGTCGAGCACGGTGATGAGGCAGCCCTCAAGAGCTGACGCAAAGCGCTGCGAGTCTTCGTGCAGACGCTGCGAAGCACCTTCAATGGGCTCTTGTTTTGTATCCCAAGCAACCAGATACGCCTTCATGAGCGCGAGGCGCCACGCAAAGGCCCACCCCGAACGCACGTACTTTGCCGCGGGCGAGGCCGACACGAGCGGTGCGACAATCATAGCAAAAGACCACAACTCGCTCGTCACTTGCGAGCCGTAGTCCACGTAACCCGAACCAAGCTCGCCGCTACCAGGCTGCACACTGTCGCCGCCCTTTTGTAAAAGATCGTAGAAGCGCGAGTAGAAGTCGTTCAGCTCGGCCTTGACGTGCGCAAGAAAAAAGGAATAGCCCACCACCACCACCATGCCACCCCACGCCACCCCAACGGTTTTCCAAGACTCCGCGCAAAAAAACTCGCAAAACATCTTGCGTCACTGCTACTCACTCACACAGAATTGGACGACTCTTCACTAGCGTGCCGCCGCGCGGTAAGCGCGCACGCACTCGTCCAAAATCGCCGGCCGATTGCTCGGGAGCCCAAAAGCCTGTGAACGCCGCATCTTGAGCGCAAGCTCGGGGCTAAAGCCGCCCTCGCCATCCACGATGGGCACCGTCGTGCGCCGCACCTTGTGCAGGCGCCTTGAATAGACGTCGCTGCGGCCGAGGCGCTCTGGCAACTCGACTGCGGCGGGCGCCAGAAATTCCATTGCCGCCGCCTCCGGCTTGAGCAGCGCAGTTTGTGGGCGTTTCCGCGCTGCCGCGTCCTTCGCGGGTTTTTTCTTCTCGGTCGGCCGCGACCCAAAAGGAATCCACCCCGCGCGCAGCTGATCGAGCGGCCCGCCGGCGGCGTTGCTGCTGCCAGCGGCGTTGCTGCTGCCGGCGGCGCCGCTGTTGCTGCTGGAAGCAACGCTGTTGCTGCTGGAAGCAACGCTGCTGCTGGAAGCGCTACTGCTGCTGCTGCCGGCGCCGCCGCCGCTGTTGCTGTGACCGACCCCGCCGTCCTCTTCCACTTTTAAAGACCGGGCCGGTGCGGATTGCGGCATCCCAATGAGGGTTTCAAATGCCTGCCTCTCTGTGAGTTTGAGCGGCGGCTTCGGCTTGGCGTCTGGCACCGGAGCGTCGTCTTTGCGCGCCTTGACCGGCGTTGCCAGGAATTGAAACTTGCGCGCCGACAAGGCCCACAGCTCGGTCAAATGTTTGCGAGCCGCGTCCAGCGCAATGCACATGCTAAGATACCGATTGCTGCTACGCAAAAAAGGGGGAGCAAACGCGCCGCCAATCGTTTGCGCGCTGGTTGTTTGTTGCTACCCATCACCAGTTGCAAAGTCAACGATTGCTCCGTCTCATCATTGCGCTACGCGCGTGCTTGCACCAGCTGCTTGATGCAGACGGGCTGGTGTCGGCCCGATGCAAGAAAGGTGCTCGCGCCATAACCGCTGTCGTGGCCGATCTGGAGTGAGGGGGCGCATGCGCGCCGGCGGAGCGCGCGCGCGTTTGTGCCGACCGGAGCCGCGATGAAAAAGGCCGGCGCTCAGGCCGCCGTGGCGGCGGGCGCCGCGGCGTACCTGGCCGGAACGGTGACCCTCGCATCGGTAAAGGCGGCGGAGAATAAGTGGCACAGCTGGTTGTACAACCGGCCCGACAAGCAAAACTTTTTTTTGCTTATCACCAATGTGCTCTACCTCGCGGTCACACTCACGGTCTTGGTGCTCACCGTTCTGGTGGTGCAGGAGCACGTGGACGACTTAAAGCGCAATGAATACACGCAGCACCGCGATGCGACCACTGGCGAAGTACAGCAATACCCGCCGTGTGGCATGCCGACGCCCGATGCAATGTACCTGCTCCAGGCAATCGGAACGCTTCCGGTGGCCGGGTGGGACGGCGCGTCGCTCGAGCCCAACTACAAAGAATGGATGAAGCGGGTGGACCGCGCGCTCTGTTCTCGCATAGTGCCCGGCAAGGAGGTACCAAACTACGACGACGACATGAGCGTGTGCGAAGACGCCTCCAAGTACGTGGATTACGGAACCGACCACGCCGAGGAGCTGCTAGCCATCGGGTACCTGATGGACGACGCGACAATCACGCCCACTCTTGAAGACATCGACGTGCAGGAGGACATCACCGCAAAACAGGAACTCTTTGAGCGACGAACCTGTCTTGTGAAGAAAGAGGATCCTGACCATCCGGGCGAAAAACCGTACTACTCCGAGCAGCAGCGCCAGGCTTACGGCGACCTAAAGACGCGCGTGGCCAGAGCGTATATTGCGGCCATGCCCGCCTTTTCCCGATACCAAAAGGAGCGCGACACTTGCGCGGTGCCCGAGCAGTACAAGGACCCGTTTGACTCCTTCTGCAGGCACAGCTGTCACGTGCGCAAGGAGCTCAAAGCGGCATCCAAGCAGCAAGACCTCATGTACGACACCGTGACCGGCACCAATGGTGCAACGATGCCCCGAGGCACAACCTTCACCAAACAGCTGTATCGCCTGCTCGCGCTCTCGCTGGCCGGCTATTACGACCGCTACCACAACCAGGGTGTGTGCTTTCGAAACACGGAGGTGGACGCCGACGGCGACCCAGTTGGCGCGTTGGAGTTTTGTGAGAATTCTATGCAACCCAGCGGGGTGGGCGACACACCGGGGCTCAAGAACAAGGAAGCCATAGACGCGTACTCCTCGCAAAACGAGCAGATTGAGCAAGATCAGCAATGCGGCGACAAGCGCTACCCGCCGCCGTCGCCGGCACCACCGATCTATCGCAACGATCCACTGGAAGGCGTCGGCGATAGGCTTTCGGCGCAGGTATGCGCGGCCATCCTGCAGTACGGCCTCTTCGAGCAAGGCCGCCTTTTTGGCATTCCGGATGTGCTCTCCCCCTTTGTGGTGGACAATCGCGTTGACCGCAGTCTGCACTTTCTCGCCAAGACGATCTACGACGCCATGTACCTCAAGCCAGTAAAAAAAGTCGGCGACATCTTGGCGGATCCCAAGTCCAAGCTAGAGATGTACATTGCGTACCGCCTTTCAAGCACGTCCATTTGGGCCATCCTGGTGGCCAACGTCGCCGGGTACATGATGGTGCGCGCGCTCGCGCCGACAATTGTGCAGGCTTTGATGTTTCTTGGCTTCACGACAAACGTGCGCGTAGAAGGTGACAAGACCGGCGACGCGTACAAAGAGATCGTGCTCGTGCGGCCACAGGTCGGCTGGCCGGTGTACCTGGCCATGGGCGTGATGGTGTTGGCCGTTTACTGGATTCTTTGGGTGGACCCCGCAACGCAGTCGCACTACTACGTAACTCCGACGTGCCAGGACTGGCAGGGGCTGGGCGTTCACGTGCCGTCGGGGGCCTTTGGGACCACGTGGGGCAAGCGGCGCTACGGCCGGTTTGGCGAGCACATCATCGGCGTGCTGCTGGCAATCTTGTTTGTGCTCATGCTCATCGTGATCGCCATTGGCAGGACGTTTGTGCCGCGCGCCGCCAAAGAAGATGCCAATGAGGTCGACTTGGGCCAGACTGCGCGGATCGATTCCGTCGCGCTGATGATGATCGGCCTTGCGTTGATCGTCCAGATCCTTTTCATCTCGCAGAGCATCGTCTCGGGCGACCAGTGGTACGAAACAGTCAAGGCAAGCGACAACGACGCCAAGGTGCTCGACGTGTTCACCAAAGACGTGTGGATGTCCATCTGGGCAGCCTTTTGGACCTCAAGCTCGATCGGGTGGTACCGGCAGAAGTGGGCCTTCGACGATCTCAAACTCATCCCGCAACTCGCATTCATGGCGAGCTGCCTTGTGCTGCAAAACATGCCCCTTTTTCAGTCGGCGGTGCTTTTGGAGAAGGAGATCGACGCTGCTTTTTCCGACGGCAAGGGCACCACGGACACGTCTAGGCTGATCATCTACATTATAATCTACGCCTTCTCGGGCATCTGGACGCTTGTGCTCGCAATACGTCTAAAAGCCATGTGGGACGCAATGCCGGCGCGCGGCGGCGCCACGGCCAACGATCCCGATAAGGTGGCTAGGGCCAAGGAAAAGAGGCGCCAGTTTATCCAGGGCGTGCAGGCCGCAGCGGAGCAAAAAAAGCAAGAGGCGTTTGCAAAGGCGGCCTTTGGCAAAGAGGGCTTTCTTGCGCCCGCCTCGCGCTTCAAAATCGACCTCTCGTCCGTGCGAGTAAACCCGGCGGAGATGCCTGTAATGTACGGGAGCAAGACGAGAGTGGCGTATGTGCCGCTCATGCCCAAACGTTGAGCGCGTTGAATCCGGAGTAGTGCGCGCGTGCGCTAGTGCGTTTGGTTTTAAGTTTTTGCTTGCTGAAAAACGGCGTCCTGGCGCCAGCCTCGCAGCAATAACCATCCGATTGAGCGGCTTGAAGGGAGCAAAGTCGCAATGCTTCCCCGGCCCGAATCCATTTTCAAAAACTGGCACCCTTTTGTTCGCACGGGCGCGGTCACGACCCGCACCAAACTGGAGGAGAAGCAGCGGACGTTCATTGCCAAGTGGGGCCCCTTGGTCAGAATTAAGATGGACATCCCGATCATGCTGCACGTGGACCTCGTGCACTGGCGAACGACCGCGGCCAACCAGCGACGCGCGTATGACCGCGGCGAGGAGAGCGGTCGAAAGTTTGTCTCTTCGATGCTGGGCTGGGAAACCATCATAGACGACCCGCGCACGGCCGAGATCGCGCGAGAAATGGGCTACGCCCAGGAGCACGCGCACATGCTGGCCGAGATGCGCGCGATACGGACGGGGTGGAACAATCCACAGCAGTTTACCCAAGCGCGCCACGACCGCGAGGTTATTGACCTTCTCGGTAGCCACTTAGAGGATGTGTTCCCCGCTGCGTAAGCGGCGACCGGTTGGTTAAAGAACGCGCTTAAAAAAGGTTTACGCGCAGCGTCAAGACTCGCCTTTGCGCGCGTCGCGGCGCGCTGCTGCCAACTCATAAGCAAGACAGCTCGCCCCCTTAAAGTAAAGGAGCGCGAGTGCCGGAGCGCAAAGCGCGTCTCAATCATGGGTAGGGTCAACTACCGCATTGTCACGCTCGTTGCTGCGCTTGGGGGGGCAATCCTGTCGGCCATCTCGTTGGCCTTCCTGGTCACGGCACTGATCAAGTATCGCGCGGAGGACTTTTTCAAGGCAAGCACCACCACCGACTTTGTGTCGCTCGGCACCTGCGTTGAAACGCTCACGCACGACCAGCTCAAGGAGCTGGACTACAAAAATCCCAGTATCGATTGCAAGGACAGCGTCAAGCGGGGCAACAAGAAAAAGCTGATCAACACGCTGCGCGCCACGGTTCACGGCGTGTACTGGACCTACTACAATGGCCAAATTGACGACCGCACGGGCGAAGGCACCACGGTTCCTGCAAATACCTTTCACGACACGTACATGAAGGGCGAGTTTCTTCGCGAGGTGATGACCGCCCAGTGGGCGCACGTGCTGGGTAAGACGCACCCCTTTTACACGGAGGGCAAGGGTGGCACGCAGGAGAGCTTTGTAAACATCGGTTTGAACTTCACGCAAGTCTACGAAGCGCTTTCACTCGTGGCGGAGGTGGTTGATGGCGTGCCGGCAACGTGCGAGGACATCTATAACATGTCTTACACTGACATCTCCGACGACCACCTGCTTGCCTCCAAAGAGGACGGCAGCGGCAGCATTGAGGAAAGTGGCAGCGGCAGCGGCAGCGGCAGCGGGGATTCACCACTCACCGTCGACGGCATCTACCACGACACCCCGTACGAAGAGTTCATCAAGGGCATTCGCAAGGGCCGCCTTGACGACAAAGAGAAAACCAAAACGACGTGGCCGCTGCAGGAATTTGAGATCAACTGCCCGGACGAAGACTCTACCGAAGGCATCGACTACCTGCCTGCGGGCCTGGAGCCCAACAACGGCCAGATTCAGACAGATCTTACCCAAGAGCAAAAAAAGTACATGTACGCACACTGCGTCGCGCAGTTCCAGTTTGCCTCCGTAGGCACGCAGGCGTGGGAGGGCACGTACGGCATGCCGCTTCCGGGCATCGAGCCGGGCCCCTTCTTCTACCCGTACCCGCAGGCCGACGGCTTCAACTCGAGCGCGTCGTACACGATGCGCGCGCGCATGTACCTGGGTCAGCGTTTTGGACTGAGCATTTGGGCGTACGTGCCCATGTTCCTCGCAACGTGCTTTTTGCTCGGGGACTGCATTGTTTTCTTCTTTGCTGAGGCGCTGATGCCCGTGACCATTGCCGACCAAGTCAACTTTGCGTCCAGTTCGTTATCCCACGTTCGCGACAGCCTGGTGATCGCGTCCACCGCGCGCTCGGCGCGTCAAAAACGGCTGGCCATCGGCTTTGTTGCCGTGCTCGTGTCTATATTCTTCTACTCTCTCTTCATCGCCGCCCCGTGGGGCCTGTTCTACACCTCGCTGCCGCGGCCCATCTGCGAGAAGGAGGCCGGCTCTAAGACCATGCTCGGGATCGACGTGGGCGCCAGTCCCGACCACGGCGTGCCGCAGACGTACTGGTTGGGAACCAAGGGTGGCTGGCAGACCGACTACGACGCCACGTGGTACGACCTCATGGCGCTGCTATTCCAGGTCCTCGTGCTCTTCCTTCTGCCAATCACCACGACCCCGCTGTGCCGCAGTCTCAACAACTCCTTCAAGCAGGCAACCAACGGCCGCACCACCGACACGGGCGTGCGCGAAGCAGCGCAGCGCGTTTCCAACGAGGCGACCTACAGATTCACGCAACGCGTGCTCGTATTGCCAATGGTCTTTGGCATCCTCGTTATCATTGCGGGACAGAGCATCAGCGGTGCGCGATTCGGGTGGGCTTGGGCGGAGGGGATTGTGGCGGAGGAGATGAACGAAGACCAGACCGGCCCGCTCTTTGACGAGGTTGAGCTCTCGGAGCACGTTTACGACCAAACCATAGCTACTCTGGCGGCCACCGCCGCGTGCGGTCTCGTATTTGCCGTTGCGATGCAGCGTCACCTGATAAATGGCGTCGGCTGCTTCTCGGCGGGGCTCTTCTTTGGCTGGTGCGCGCTCGTGCTCATCTTTGGCCTGCCTCTCATCTTTTACTCTATGAGCCGCTCCATTTTCATTGAAGATGATGCAAATGAGGACTGCGCGGTCTTTCCGCGCACGTCGCACGAATTTGACAACGACTTGTGCATTGCGCGCTTCTGGACTTTTCTCATTGGCGGCGGCATTTTTATGGGCGCCGTGCTTATCATCACCGCACTCGGACTGCTCGAGGCCTTCCCTGCCATCTTTGCAAACCGCGTCTCCGCATCGGTGCCAATCCCGGACTCGGAGGAAGAAGGCTCGCTCATGCGCAAGACCGGCCCCGGCTTGCGCGCAAATGCGCCCTTTTTTCAGGGTCCTAAGGACCTGCCATTCAAGCCCCAAGTTCTGTCGAAGTCGCGCGCAGCAACGGCCAACGATTTTCTTTACGGCGGCAAACTCAGAGCGCCGCCGCCGCGCCGGTGAGCCTTCAAATGCGACAAGCAGGTAAGAGCGTGGGTGCGGTCAGAAGCAAGCAAGCAATGCGCGGCGCGCGCAGGTGTGCGTGTGCGTGTGTCAGAGGGGTAGGGAAAGGCGCGTGTATGGGTGGGCGTGGGCGTGGGCGTGGACCGGGCAATCTTGCAAATTTGGGAAAAAACGCGCACAATGCGTCGAGTTGCGCTGCGTTACACGGTAAAACAAACTTAAAAATAATTTGCTGCACGCACGCGTGCGGTCCTTACTGTCCACCAGCCGGTCGGCTTATTGGGGGATGGGCGTGATGCGCCGCTTGCCCTCCGACTTCTTGGACGCGCCCTGCTGCCCCTGCGCCCCCGAACCGGGCGGCGGCGGCGCCGTTGCGCCCGCCGGCGCCTGCTCCTTGGGAGCCTGCGCGTCTTGCAACGTTTGTTTCAGGCCACCCCTGCCGTCCGTCGCGAGCACTCCTGCGTAATGTTTGAACACGTCTTCTTGGTAGTTGCCTTCTGCGAGGCGCTTCCGCACAAACAGCTCTCTTTTATCTGCAGTCTCTTCGTCCGGGACGATGCCCAAATCTTCTTCCTCGCCAGCGGCGTCATCCAGCTCCGAGTCGGTGCCGTACATCTTGCCCAGGGCGCTCGACGCTCCGCCCTCCTGCTCCTCTTCCTCATCCTCCGGACAGACATCCTCGATCATGTGGTTGTGGTGCGTTGTGCGCCAGTTGAGGCGTTTGCCCTGAGAGTCCACGTTGTTTTCGATCAGTCGTTCAAGCCGACGTTCTGTCTTTTTCACAAATTGCACGAGCTCCTTGAACCAGAGCGCGTCTTCCTTGGTCATCACGATCTGATCTTCTTCTGGCATCCCTTCTTGCTCGCACCCGTCGTACTTTTTCAAGTCGTTTACTATGTCATCGGCCTCTGCGCTGAGGTCTTTGACCACCTTGTGGCGAAAGCGGTGGATCGCGCACGCGAGCTTCTCGCACATCTCAACCTTTTCCTGCCGCTCCTTCTCGGCCTTCTCCTGTCGCTCCTTTTCGGCCTTTTCCTCCGCAAGCTTGGCCTCCTTGGCCTCTTTGGCCTTCTTGGCCTCTTCCATTTTGGCGGCCTTTGCCGCCTCGCTCATCTCCTTCTTGGCGGTTTTCGCCGCCTCGCTTTCCACCCTTTTGGCGGTCTTGGCCGCTTCGGATGACGCGCTCTTCAGTTCCTTGTTGATGGCCTTGAGTTCATCTTCTTTTGCTTTGGCACGCTTCTTGAGCTCGGTCAGCGCCACATCAGCCTCTTTGGCCGTCTTCGTGGTCTCCTCTGCAAGCTTTTCCAGCCGCCTGACCTCCTCTGCGATCTCCATCTTCGCGTCCAAAAGCGCCAATCCCGCGGCCTTCATCTCCTTACTTCTTTCATTTTCCTGTATGAGCAGGTCGTGGATTGTCTCTCTGGATACCGCGTCAACGTCGAGCTTCTGTCGCTGTTCCGCCGCCACGCGCGCTGCCTTGGCTTCTTTGTACCTCTTTTCGGCTGCGGCTTGTGCGATGCCCTCGTCGCCTCGGGTTTTCATGAACCTGTCGGTCGCCTTGGCCGCTTTCTTGGCGGCTTCCGCTTTGGCTTCATTTTCTTTTGCTGCTTTCCGTGCCGCTTCCGCTTCTGCCATTACCTCCACCGAAATCAGGAGGCTTTCGATCTCGGTCTTTCGTCGCTGCAGATCTTCCAATGTTCTCTCCGGAGCGGCGGCGGCGGGCTCGGTGGCGGCGAGCACGGCGACGGCGGCAGCAGGTTGGGTGGGGGTGGCGTCCTCGTTGTCTCCTCCCATGGCTCCCGCCAGTGTCTCAGCGTCCATGTCGTCCTCGTCGTCCTCGTCGTCCTCGTCGCTGCTGCTTACGATTTGGCGCCGCGAGGCCGCTGGTCGATTTGGAGAGCGCTCGCGAGAGCGCGAGCGAGAGCGCGAGCGCGAGCGCTCTACTGAAGGCGACGGCAGTCGCGGCGGTGGCGGTCGCGGTTGCGACTTGAATTCTTTAGGTGTTTTTAAAGTGGCCGCTTTTTGCAAGACACGTTGCACCTTTGCCGGTTTGCGCGCTGGCAGTTGTGCTTGCGCAGGCGCAGGCGCTTGTCTTTGCGATTCTTCGGAGTCGGAGTCGCTACTGTTTTGAAGCGCGCCGCTGGGCGCTCCAATGGACAGCCCGGCAAGGTTGGGAAGAAAGCAAGCACTCATCCTGACGCACCTCTTGTTTGCCTGCACACTTTAAACTCCCGCAGGCAGTGCTTATGAAACGGCCCGCCAAACCTACGCGCTACCGAAGCACCATCTCTATTACGCCTAGTACAGGAACTCTTGCGTTCACAGTAACCGTGTGCTCCCGGCGATTCAGCCTTGCGCTGTGGACGCGTACAAAACGTCGGCTCAAACGTCGTCGGAACTCGGTATCAAGCACCACGCCGCCGGCTTCGGCGTGAAAGTCCTGCAACCACCCCGCGCCGGAAATGCTCCCCCCAAGCGGCGCGCCTCTGAGCTGCACTTGTGCGATGCGCGTGCGCATGTTGAGGTTTACCGTTGCGCTCACACCGTAAAAGGTGCCTTCAAAACGCTCTACCGGATCGGCCAACGCCGCCGCTCGCATCAAAACGCGCCCAAGCATTCCCGTGCGCGGCGCCGGCGAGGGCTGCGTGCGCGCCGCGAGCGCCATGGCAAGGATGACGCACCGCATGGCAGTTGCAAGGAGTCGCTAAGTTGTGCTCACCGCTGCTCTTACCGCTTGCTAGTGTTAAGCTAGCGCAATGAGCAGCCGGCAGGCCGTTGCAGTTCTTGGCTCTGTGCGCGAGCGCGTGCGGCAACACATTTCGGTGCCCGCTTCGGACGCGGAGGCGCTTAAAATTTGCTTTCTCTGTGCCACGGTAGAAAGCGAAGCACTCCTAGAGCTTTCGCATGCGCGCGTCGTGCGCGCTGAGGCGCGCGCGCACTGCGACGCTCTCGCAATCACCCCCGACGAGTTTGACGCGCTGCTCAACGAGGGTGCGCTCACCCAGTCGCGCAAGTGTAGCCTGTCCGCAGCGCTTGCCGCGGACGAGCTGGAGGCGGAGCGCCAACAGCAGCGCGAGGCCATTGAGGCAGCGCTTCGGCTTACGCTGGCGGAGAAGGCGCAGCGCGACTTGTGGGACTCGAGCCCGCGCGTGCGCATGCGTGTCATGCTTGCAGCGCTGCGCAAGGAGGGGCACGACCGCTGCATGCAGCACGCTCTGGGAGAAGTTCTCAAATCGGACCTGCAACGCGTTGACGACCTGCGCTACGACACGGAGCAGAAGGGCATCGACATCATGAGCGTCGCAGCGCTCATCAGCACCGTCTGCACGCAGATTGCAGCATAAGCCCCTTGCATGCAGCTTTAAACTGGGAGCAGACGATGCCCATGTCACGTCTCTGCGAAGTGCTGGTTGCGGGCGAACGGCGCCACGGCAAGGGCCTCTACCGCTTTGGGTGAGGCGCGCCGCGAGCCGCGCCCGCCGACGTTTTGAGCGAAGAGCGCAAGCGCGCGCGCAAACTCGCGCTCGCAAATCCCGCTCGAGCGCTGGAAATTTTGGAGCCGTCCGACCAAAATGGCGAGGACGCGCAATGGTGGCGCTTAACCGGCCAGTATATGCGGCCGCAGCATGCGTAAGCGCGCGCGCGCAACAGCAACCGCAGCGGCGAGGGGCTCATGAGGTTGGACTGCGCAAAGAGCCGCCGTGCGCTCCTGCAGTCCGACGGAACTAACCTTCTCGCGCGCTCACTGCATTCCCGGGAAGTTTTGCAGGGAAGCTGGCCACTTGCTACATTGGAAATCGGGGACACCTCTAATTTATTATATTAATATATTTTACAAGGAATCACCTCTAAAGATCAGAATTTCCTACATTATTAAACGAGCACTAGCCAAGTGCTCATTTGATGAGGCCACCGCCGCCAAATAATTTTAATGTATTAGAGGTAAATTGGTTGGCTGGCTTTAAAGGGGACGCTCAGAGGGGACTACCTCTAAGCCAGTGTTGCCTTCTGCAGTAATTGTTTCTAGCCCAGGGGGTAACCCCCTGGGTTAGCCACATGTCTTTAATGCAGAAGGCAAAATCGCTTCAAGGGTGACCCCCTCTAACCGTCCCCTCTAAAGACAAGCAACCAATTTACTTCTAATGCATTAAAATTATTTGGCGGCGGTGGCCTCATTAAATGAGCACTTGGCCAGTGCTCGTTTAATAATGTAGGAAATTCTGATGCTTAGAAGTTGTCCCCTCTGTCCATCCCCTCTAAAGCCAACCAGCCAATTTACCTCTAATACATTAATATTTTTGGCAGGCGCAGGCGCCTCTTTTCGAGCACTTGGCTGGTGCTCGTTTAGTAATGTAGGAAATTCTGATCCTCAAAATGAGTCATTCTGATTGTCTCGGGCAACAACGCGTTGACGTCTTACGGCGTTGATATGTGACACGCGAGTGTTTGCTGGAAGGAATAGGAATGATGCCGTCGAGCGTTGTGGATCAAGTATTTCGACGAGGCGTTGCGCCCACGGGAATGTACCGGTACGCGGACTCTCGCGAGCGGCTGACTCCGCAAGAGAAAACGGACGTGGCCCTCATGGCTATGTGGCGACTGCTTGAGGCCGAGGACGCACTCGCCGACCTGGACACCCAGTTTTACGGTCCCGGGCCGCGAGACAACACGGAAGACGCGTACCAACCGTACCCAATGCCTCCGCGCACGCTGATTTACGAGAAGAAAAGAGATGAAATCAACCAGACCCGCCTTGTTGCCAAGCAGGAGCTGCATCGGCTCCTCGGCTACGCTTACGGGCCACGCTTTGACCTCAACGCGGAGACCGACAAGTACATCCGGGAGCAGAGCCTTGCGGCGGAGCAGCGCGCAGCCGTGGCCGCAGCGCAAACCCAAGAAAGTCCGAGATCCGCTTTCTACTCCACCAATGGAGTGTAGTGGCCGCGATCCACCAAAGCTCTTTTAAGAACGTGGAATTTTTAAGCCGTTGCTTATTTTTCAGTAGAGGTTTGCGCCGGTGGCCGAGCGCGCCTTGCGACTTGTGCAAGAGAGGGAAGGAGGGGGGATAACATATCCGGATCACGCTTGCTCTGCACGCGCGCGCAATCAGGCGCGCGTCGCTTGCGCTAAGTCAGCCACCGAATTGCGAGCCTTAGTCACGCGCGTCTTTGCGCTCTTGCTCTCATGTCCGCTGCGCCTCATCCCGATGATGCCAACGAGCCGCTGCTCAAGGGGAACCCGAACCGTTTTGTCCTCTTTCCGATCAAGTATCCGCGCGTTTGGGAGATGTACAAGAAGGCCGAGGCAAGCTTTTGGACTGCAGAAGAAATCGACCTCGCCAACGACCATGCCGACTACGAGAAGCTCACCGCCGACGAAAAGTTCTTTGTCACGCACATTCTGGCATTCTTTGCCGCGTCCGACGGCATTGTCAACGAAAACCTAGTTGAGCGGTTTTGTGCAGAGGTGCAGATACCCGAGGCGCGCTGCTTCTATGGATTTCAAATTATGATTGAAAACATTCACTCCGAGACTTACTCGCTGCTCATTGACACGTACGTGAAGAACAAGGCCGAGAAGGACCACCTGTTCAACGCGCTGGAGACCGTGCCCTGCGTTCGCAAAAAGGCCGACTGGGCGTTGCGTTGGATCGAAGAATCGTCGCGCTTTGCCGAGCGCCTTGTGGCCTTTGCCGTCGTCGAGGGCATCTTTTTTTCGGGCTCCTTCTGCGCCATCTTCTGGCTCAAAAAGCGTGGGCTGATGCCCGGGCTTACATTCTCCAATGAGCTCATTTCGCGCGATGAAGGCATGCACTGCGACTTTGCCTGCCTTCTCTACAGCATGCTCGAGAAGAAGCTGACTGACGCCGAGCTGCACTCCATCATTGGCGAAGCGGTCGTGCACGAGAAGGAGTTTGTGTGCGAGGCGCTGCCCGTTGCGCTCATCGGCATGAACGCGGACCTCATGTCGCAGTACATTGAGTTCTGCGCCGACCGGCTGCTCGTGGCTCTCAACGCGCCAAAGCTCTACAACTCGACCAACCCGTTCGACTGGATGGAGCTGATCTCGCTGCAGGGCAAGACCAACTTTTTTGAGCGGCGCGTCTCCGAATACCAGAAGGCGGGCGTGATGTCGAGCGTCAATAAAAACGACAGCTCCAACGACATTATGAACCAAAACGAGTTCTCGCTTGAGGCGGACTTTTAGCCAGAAGAAAAGTGCAGTGCGCGCGTGTTTGTGATGTGGTTTGTGATTGGTATAAGTAACGTTATTGGTCCTTTTGAGAAGAAACGCGACAGCCACGCGCATCATGGAGAAGCAAAACCGCCTTGCTGCTGTGCTCGCCGCGGGACAGCAGCGGCCGGACCCACCAAGAACGTTTAAGATAATAAGCTGGGATTTGATGCCACAGCTGCCCAAAGAAGTGGTCCCTTTCAAACGAGAAATCACGAGGCAAATTGAGCAGGCCTACAACGCCTACCGACGCAACGAAAACGGCGTGCTCGCAAAGGGTCACATTAAAATCCTGTTTGATCTGCCGCCGCCGGCTGGCTTCATGGAAATCAGGGTGTACGGTGACAGCTCCAACATGAAAATCAACTGGATTAGCAAGCAGCCGCTGCCGCCCATGCCGTCCGATGCCCGGTACATAGAAGAGCGGCTGCGCGTCTACTTTATGACCTTGTCCAACGAGGAACAGCGAAAGGTGTGGTCTCACTGGACACTGCAACGAGCCAAGTTTCGCTGGGCATACTATTCCGACGAGACAACACGCGTGCTTACCCAATGGGGCGTAGTTTCAGAAATGCCGCCGCCGCCGCCCAAGGCGCCCGCAAAGCCACCCAAGACCAGCGACGAAGCTCGACGCGAGGCTGAGGCCGCCGCCTCGCTCTTAGGCATGCACGGTAACCGCCCAACCGGCGCGCGCTCGCGCGGACAAACGCTTCGCGTAAGCGCGGCATACGGATTGTTGCGTGGGTCCCATAGTTGTGTGTAAAACTCAAAGTAAAAAAGGAACTATGAGCGTCAACACTCAACCGCGTCTAGCATTTTCCAATCAATGTGCAGCGCATCGTCCAGATCGACGGTCTGCAGGCTGCGTAGGTACCAGTTCTCCTTGCGCAGCTGCTCGACTGTGACCTGTAGCTCCAGCACGGTGCTCTCAAGGCGCTCAAGCTGCTGGCGCTTCGCCTGCCGGCTCCTGGCCGCCGCTTGCCGATTGCGCTGCATCCGCGTTTCGGTGTAGCTTGCGCGCGACGACGCTTTGCGTTTGCTCGCAACGCTGAGCGTCGCGGACTCGAGCTTAGGCGGCCGTGGGTTCATGGAAACGCGCGACCCGGGCGGCGCGTGCGCTACGAGTGTCGTCCCCTCGTCGCCCTCGGCTAGCGAGGAAGGGGGCGAGGGTGAAGGCGAGGGCGAGGGCGAGGGCGAGAGCGAGGGCGGTGGAAGCAACGTGGGCGTGCGGCGCGCAAGGCGTCGGTGCTGCGCGGGCACGATCGTGCCCTTAGACATGCAGAGGCGCACAAAACCGTCGCCGTCGTGAAGGCTTGCTGGCAGCGGTTTCCAGGCGTCGTTGTCGGGCGGCGGCTCCTTGAAAACAATCAGCAGCGGTGACTGGCACTTATTTGTGTGGTTAATGAGTCGAAAGCAAAAGCTGCCGTACTTGGGCGCCGCTGGCGTCCACAGGCCGTTGGCGTGGTTGTTTGCAAACTCTGCGGCGCGTGCGCTGCTCAGGCAGCGTACACGATCGAGAGGCACAAGCATGTGCGCCTTGCAGTTGGCGCAAAACTTGGTCTTAAAGTGTCGGTCGCCTTTGACGTGCCCGAGCGCGCAGAAGTGCTTGTCAATGCCCTGCAGTTGCGCTCCCCAGCAGTACGCAAAATTGTTTACGCGTGCGGGGTTTGACTTTGGCATCGGCAGGTTTTGATTACACCTCGGCTTTGCGCAAGTCGCAAAGCGCAAATTCTTAGCGAGTCTACGGGTTGCCCTGACTAGGCAACCCGGATAACGCTAATCCCGCCCGCATTCGATATCGCGGCTTTGGAGATTGTATTATTGATCAATCAAGGCGCGTCGCTTCGCGGATGAACGGATACTTCAAGCGCCAGCTGGACAACGCGCGCCGCGGCACGCCACTGCAAGCGCGGCGCACAGAAGCCGACATGTACGCGGGCTGCCTTCCGCAAGCGTCCGGGACGGGGGCGCATCCGCTCACAATGGTGCGCCACCTTGCAAGCCAAGGCCCGTGCTGGGAGGGCTACCACCGTGACTATAGCAAGAAGGAGGGCACAAACGACTCGTGCGTGAAGAACGGCAAAAAGAAGAAGAAGAAGAAGACGACGAAGAAGAAAAGCAAGTCGGGCGACGCCTCGTCCTCGTCTTCGGCGTCTTCCTCGGAAGACGAGGGCGGAGAGTCCAAGAAGAAGAAGCGCAAGACTAAGAAGGAGTCGGAGTGATCTGCGGTGCGACGTTCACAAAATGTTTGCGCACGCCTGTGTGCGCGCGTGTATGTATGTGTGTGTGTACGTGTGCGTGTAGGTGTAGGTGTAGGCGTGAGGAAGGAAAGCAACTTGTTGTATTTGCAGCGTCCAACCTCGCGACTGGTAACCTTGCTCTGTCGTTACGACGCCGCATCCATGGCGTCGACGGGCCAAGATCTGAGCGACCTCGCCGAGCTCGTGCTCACCAAGTTGCGCGAGGGCGATGGCCCAGCGGCACACCCCGTGATTGTGCACATCTACGCCGAAATGCACGGCTCCAGCTTCCCAGAAACTCACACTAAAATGCAGCGCGTATGGGTCGATGGGTTGGTCCACTGGGGCTTTCAGGACACGCTGCTGACGCACCAAAGTCTGTCTAAGGCGCTCCCTGCAATGAGGAACGCGCGTACAGCTATTCGCCTTGCGCTTGGGCGAGCGCATGCTGCAAGCACCACTCGGAGCTCTGATTGGATTCGCGTGAAGATGTTTGTATACACGGGAAATCTGAAGTCTATGGTGTTCAGCGCCTTGGTAGACAGTAAGACGCGCCTGGTGACTCTCAAAGACGAGCTAGAGATGGTGCGGATCTTGCAGGAGATCGAGTGCGTGCGCATGGTACCCACGAGGGTCGCAAAGTAGAACAAAACACCCTCGACCTAGTTTTTACAATGGCGCACTGCCAATTGTGTTGCGCCCGCGTTTCATGTGCAAATTTTTAGGCTTGCGACTGGTAATTCGTTGATGTCCGCGACTTGATCGGCAACAGTGGTCGCATGGCGAGCCTCACTTCCGCACTGGACGCGATCAAGCATCTACAGACAGTTCTCGACGACGAAAAAGAATCCATGACAGACGGCGCGCACCTGCGCGCAAGTAATGCAGCGCTTGCCGCATTTAACAAGGTTCAAGAATTGGCGCGCAAAAAGCGAAGCCGTGAAAATGCTGGCAGTGACGTGGAAGAGGCCACCGACTCCGCTCCCGACTCCGACTCCGAGTCGGGTAGCAACAACGAGGACGAGTGGTTGTACGGTGACCACGTAGACGAGGGAAGCCTTTCTGTCGGCCAGTTGGCTAGACGGTGGAGCAGGCTACTGAATTGCGACGCGGTCCTCGGCGAAGGTTTTTTTATGGACATACTGGATCACCTGATGGGAAACAGTGTGGTTGATCCCGCGCACGGAGTGAACGGACTCAACCACACGATGCGGTTGGCGGCCGCGATGGCAATTGCAGATGCACTAGAACTCCGGCTCCGGGAGGCTCATCTTGTAGGCTACGAAAGGCTTCTCCAATGGATGAACCAATTTGTGTGCGATGGCGCGCTGCTCTTCTGCGTGCGGATCCTTGACAATGGCGAGCGCGAGTCTGACACGGGTATCGTTGTCGCCCTTGACCCAAGGCCGTCCATCCTGGACACCTTTGCTTCCTTTTGCTCTTTCAGCGCCAGCTTTCGCCAAAAAATGAAGGTGGCGCGAGCAATGGAGACAATTCAGTACATGATGCGCCACTCCGCGCACGTATCGCTTCGAAATGCAGCTCAGAAAGTGCACATAGCCATGGGCGGTGCGGACGTTCCGCTGGCCGTTTTGCGCAAGCGGCAAACGCACGAGCTAGAGGTCGCGGAGCTTGCAAAGATCTGGGCCGATCAAGTCGCGGAGCAAGTTTTGCACTTTTACGATCTGCTTCAGTTCACAGACGAGCTTGGAAAAACTGACAAGGAGCACGTGGCGGCGTTTGTTGCGATAGAAAGGGTGTTTGTCCAATGGCGCGGTTACCGCAACTACAACCGCTTTGGGGACGACTGGCACGTACTAGCGACCTCGACTTCCGTTTTGAAAAGAAATGGGGCTGAGAAATTTGTGCGCACGCTTCGACAGGGATTCCACTGGAATGTACCGCCTCATAAAACCGACGACCCCAGGCCGGCTGCAATGAGTGCCCTGCTGGCCGTTTTTGATGCGTCTTCAAAAAATTCAAAAACCGAGATTGTCAGGCAACTTGTGAACAAGAATGTGCGGCGCTTTCTACGCGAGACCACAAGAGTGCACGACGAAGAGACGCACCTTGGTAAGCTGTGCCGCGAGGTAGTGCTGCAGCTCGACAAAGAGGCCGTCGACTGACCGCTCTTAACATAGCCAGCAGCTCAACTTGCTTTTGGGTGTTTTGTTGATACGGGCACGTTTATCTGCTTTAAAAAAGGGACGGTAATCATGCGCGCGCGCGCGTAAATTAAGTAAACAACCGTGCAAAGATTTGATAGTTGCAACGTTGGTAGATTGGATGCGCGCCGCGTGACCTCAGCGCGTGAGCCAGTCCGGCCACGCGCTTGGCAGCGCAAAGATTGCGGCGCGCGCCGCGTTGCGTGTTGTCTGGGTTTCGTAATCTGAGCACAGCGGGTGGTTGGCCTGCTGCTGTAGCTGCCGAACAATCTCCGGCGTCAGATCCGAGCACGGCTGGGAAATGCCCATTGCTTCGGACATGCGCCGGCACGTGTAACTCGAATAGTAACTGACAAGCTCCAGGCGTCGCCACGTGCCGCGAGTGTCTTTCAAACCGTATGTTATGGCCACTTTGCCTCGATGCTGGGGGGAAGAAGAGGCGCACAGCCTGAGCTCGACCCCAGCGCGGAGCAGTTTCTCAACCAGTTCGTTGACCACACCGGCGCCACGATTCAAAAACGTGGTCGGAAAGTTGCACAAGAGCTCCTTTATCGCGCTGCGCAGACTCGAGTCGTACCTCCAGTAAGATCGCTGCATAGTTGTGCGCAGGAAGCCCCTGCGCAGCACTTCTGCAACCGTTCCAACCCGCCGCGCCGCCGCGTCGCGCACAGTTTCGTCCATGTCTAAGAGCTTGCGCATCTGCGCGTGCCAGTCGGGCGGCGTCGCGTTGGCGTGCTGGGGTTCCTTCCACCGAAAGAGCCAGCGCACGTCAAACGCGCGCGCAATCATACATAGGTCAATGGTTTGCACCCACCCGTCGAAGTGTCCCGCGACCACGACGTCCTTTACCGCTCTGCGCTGCGGTCCAAACCTGTCATGGAGAACAGCAAGCGCGGCTCGTTGCTTTGAAGCGCGCACGCGGCGCTCGCGCTTGTGCGCGGCGTGCGCGCGCGCATCGTGACGCGCCGCGTCACTGTCGCGCACGCCCACGAGCGCGGAGAATGTAAGGTCCTGTGGAAATTCCTTTGGAAGCGTGTGCCACAGCTCTATCGTCCATGGGCCCAAGGACATGCGATGTAGGCTGTTCCAATAGCACAGGCACATTGCGTCCGTCATGTCTCGCAGGTGCACGCACTTGCCAAGCTTCGTTGGCACCATGCGAGTGGCGCGCTTTGAGCGCATGCGTTTCACGTGCGCCGACTGCTTGCTAAGCAGCGCACGCGCGTAATTGTTGGCCTCCGTCTCCTCTTTCTCTATGCGCACCTTCACTGTTTCCTTGAAGCGCAGTGCGTATGAGAGCGCAAGGTCGACGCACGACTTCTGCTTGCACCGCTGACACGCCACGAGCATGACCGGGCCGTCACGAAAGGAGTAGCCCGGGGGGCGCTTTTGCGCGAACAGAGGGCCATTGCACAACTCGCAGCAGTCGCCAAGATGGCCAAGCAGCGCGACGTTGTTGTGAAACCACACGCGGTCTGCAAAGAGCGAGAGCGCCAGGCGGCGCGGCATCGGTATGCCCACCTCTTCCATGTAGCTCTCGTGAATCTTTCGGAGCCGCTCATTCTCTGCGGCAAGCGCATCAAGATGCTCCCTGGGTGCGCGTGGCTCGTCGGAGAGCAGCAGCTTCTCTCCGCGGCGGCACCGGATGAGCCGTGTGTGGGCCCGGGCGCTTGCGTTGCCGTTGTGCTGCAGCCGCGTGCGCACCTGATTGAGAGTCGAGGCAACGGCTCTGGCACACACGCGATTCACGAGCGCAAGAGCCTTCAGGTGGTAAACCTTTTTTTCACAGTCGGCGGAGCGCATGAGCGTTTCCGCAATCGTCACGACAACGTCGCCACACAGCTCAAGCGGTTGCGCTATCCACGTCCGTGGCCGAATATACGCCATCAGGCTTTTCTGCGCACCCGCGTTGCGCTTGCGCGCGCGCCGCGGTTGCTTGAGGGGCGCGCGAGAAACCGATTGACTGAGCATCACCACGTCAAAGGCGTTCATGGCGGCGACGCCTTAAGCGCTTCCCAACTCACAAGTTGCAAAGCGTCGCTGCTTTACAAAAAAAAGAATTCCGCATCAAAAGCGCGACTGGAATTAAACCTTTTCCCCCTCCCCCCCGCCCCCTTCGCCTTCCGTAAATTTGTGTGCACTCGGCGCTTGTAAATATAGGGTCGGCTTGAGGCGCTCGCGCTGACGCTGGCCGGTTTACGCTTGGGTGCATGATTGCATCCACTCTGCACCCGCAACAATTCGCGCCCCCACGCCGGTGCAACTTGCGACTGGTAAGGGGAAACGACGCGCAACGTACCGTTTGGTCCCCGACACGCCCTTCGTTTTGCCCTGCCGCGCGTACAATCGGTATCTTAGCTCGTGATCAGAGGGGCAACTCCGTGCGCAGGTGCGCCGTTGCTTCCATGGAGGGCCGCGTGGACACCATCTTGCGCGCACAAAAGGGCGTGATCGAGCGTCTGACGCGATGCGGCGCGCGAGAGCCAGAATTCGATCCGTATGAATCGCGCCCGTTTCAGTACACCGAGCAGCAGAAAAAGGAGATTGCCACGCATGGCAATACATTGCTCTGCCGCGAGTGCCAAAATCCGGTGGTGTGGTGGGACGTCGACTCCGGCGCGCGCACATGTGGGCACTGCGGCAGCGAGAACGGCCGGGTCATGTCGGACGCGTGCGAAAAGCGTTTTTTTGCGGACGACGAGAAGCAAGCGCGCGACGCCAAAAAGCGCAACGACGAGTACAAGGACGAGGAGAACGCACACCTCTGCAAGATCGAGGCTCGCGAGATCTCCAAGTCTTGCACACAGGAAAACATGTGGGCGGCTAACAACCGGCTCAACCAATGCATCGTCTGGCTTCAAATGCTGATGCGCGACCAGAGCCCGGGTAGCTTTTGTCTCACCGCGGGCGAGCTGCGCACCAGCCGCATTTTGCTGCGCGCCGTTTGCGTGCAATGGGCCAAGGAGGGCTTTGCCGGCGAAAACTTTGGCAACCCCATCTTGTGGTCCATTGGCGTTGCGCTGCAGATGGTAGCCATGAGGCCCGAGGGCTTTGCAATGTCCACGGCGCCCCTTTGCGAGCGCGTCACGTTGCAGGGGCTACACGACGAGCTGCGACGCTACCGGGGAGATGCCGTGTTCATGGCGTACGAGTCCACACTGTCCATGACGCGGGTCAACAGTGCGGAAATGCGCTCAGGCAAGGGTGCCGTAGAGAGGCGCGTGCAGCGCCACGCGGCGTTTCACGAGCTTGGAAACACCCCACACCAGCGGTACGAAAAGATGTTGGTGTTGCACAAGCTCATTCAACGCTCACAGTTTTGGGGCGGTGAGGGCCTTGCTGCTCCCGTTCTCAAGCTCCATAAGCCAGTGCTCATGGCCCCGGGCTTGTCGGCTGTGCGAGTCTGGGCCGTGCGTCGCAGGTTGGTTGGCATAGACGCCGACGCGGCGAGGGCGTATCGTGACGACACAGACACGGACGCCGAGAGCGCGTACGAGGACGACTCGACGCCGGCGTCGCCGCACGCCAACGGTAGGGCGCGGCGCGGCAAGCGCAAAGCGCTTGCCATGGACAAGAGATGACATTTTGAGTTTGTAGTTTGTTTAGTGTAGTTTGCGAGTAGTGTGCGCGTTACCGTTCAATCCCTTTTTTTGATAAGCAAGGCGTTACGTTCACACAGTAACAGAAGCCAGGCACGCAATGCGTTTTCCAAACCTTTCTCGACTGGCCCTTACGGGCGCAGATTCGGACGGATACGGGGACGAGGATGAAGACGAGGACGATTCCAACCACCTACACCCGTATCATGCACAACCGGGGCAGCTGGGCCTTTTCTGGCTTCAGCAGGACGAGGAACTCGCACGCACCGAAGAGGAACGCGAACGCGACGAGCGCGCTTCCAGGCGCGAGCATACCCGCACGGCGCCCGAACGGGAAGCGGAAAGGGAGCGAGAACGTATTGCGCGCGAGGCCGCGCGCCCCAGCGAACGCGAAGAGCGCAAGCGCGAGCGTGAAGAGAAGCGTCTTGCCGCGCGCGAAGAAGCCGATCGCAAAGAGTTTCGGAGGTGGAAAGAACCCATGGACAAAGAGCTCGACAACCTTCTCGACGAGGACGAGGACCTAATTCCCCTTAGGCGCGTACCGTGGCGCCCGGGACCCGACGCGCCCGCGCCCGCGCCCGCGCCCGCGCCCGCGCCCGCGCCCGCGCCCGGCGCGTCATCAACGCTACATGGCGGCGACAATGTTGGACCACCACCCACCGTCGTTGTCATCGACGACAGCGACACGGAGCACGACAGCGATGCAACGCAAGCACCCGAAGATGGCGCGGGCCCCGCGCCTGCGCCCACGCCCGCGCCGGCAGCTACCCCCGCTCTCGAGCCCGCCATGCCAAAGCCCGTGCCACCGTCGTCCAGGTGGAGAAAAGTTGCCGACCGCTCAAAGGTGGACCCTAACTACGGCAGGCGCATGCTGCCTGGAACTGTTACGCAAAACACCGAAACAAAGCAGCAGCGCGACGCGCGATTGCGAAGCGACTTTTTCAGTGACAGTCAGCGAAAGCAGGCAGAAGAGCAGGTGTCAAATGGAGTGGTGAGCGTGGAGCGGCTCCTGGACCGCGCCGAGAACGGAGAAGTCGAGCGATCCGTCCCAGCGCGCGCTTTTGATCAGCTCATAGCCGACTTTTTCCACCTTTTAGCCAACCCGGCGATGCGCAACTACCTGGTGTTCCGTATGTCGAACAATCGCAAAACCGGTGAGGCGTGGCGCGGGCTCGCTGATCGCCTCATCATCCTGGCTGGTAAGTTGCGAGCCAAGGGCTATTCGGTGCGTGCGCTGTTTTTGCAACGGCTCGAGCAGCTGATGCAAAGCGACGTGCTTTGTGAGGCCAACAAGCGCCACTTTGGGAGCAGGGCACGCCAGACGGGCACAAACAAAGAACTCGTCGAGCTGGCCGAGTGGTACGAGGCTAACATTGGTCCGCTCACGGGAGGCGGCGATGAGGAGGAGAATGAGGAGGAGGAGGACGACAATGCCAATCTGGCACTGCACGGCGACGAGGACTAGCCCGCAGAGCGGCGGAGAAGATGAAACCCGGTTTGAAGAAGTGTTTTTTTAAAATTGCTCTTGTTATGGGACGCGCAAAGTGTCGTTTCCAACCGTGGGTACATGATACACTTTTGTTCATTGATATCACGCCTTTGCGTGTGTTGTAAAGTGTACTGAACTCTGCGCTACCGCCATAAAACCTGAGCGCCTTCAGCCGCTCAAACGAGGCGCGCGCGCATGGCGCTCCCCACCCTCTCGGCGCTACCACTGCCGCCGACGGGCGCCTTTGGCAGCCACTGCGACGCGCGGCACCACGCAAAGTGCGTGCGCATCGCGCCTGCGAAGAGCCTTTTTCACGGCAGCCCCGGCGAAACTGCGCGCCTCTGCATCAACCAAGAGTCGACCAGCGTGTTGCTGCCCGTGCCCGTGGGCCACGCGGAAACGGAGAAGACGCCTTACGACACGCTGTACGAGTCGGATTGGTGGCGTTTGGTCACGCGCGGCGTGGGCATCGAGCTAGAGGTCGCCCTCGGGTCTTGGAACGGCCACGCGTGGGCGTCTTTGCCCCCCGGGCGCTCCGGGATCCGCGGCCAGGACAAACTGACCTGGCGTGCCGCTTACGAGGCGGGCTTCCTTCCCCACGACCAGTCCGAAAGGGGGCCTTTGCAACTCGTATTGCGGCTGCGCCAAAAGCACCAGCAGTACACCTACGCGACTATACTGTCAATGCATCTTGTAAACGCTGCCGTGCACGCGCAGGAGCTCAAGGAGGCGCGTGCCGCGGGTGTGGATGGGTTGGAGTTCTTGGACAAGGACCCGCCGCCCAGCAGGCGGCAGCGGCTCTCTTTAGACCAGGTGGAGGAGTTCTTGCTCGGCGCGCCGGCCGCGCCGCAGCAACAGCCCGAGGTGGCATTGCCGGAGGTGTGAGCGGGTGGACGTTGGAGACGGCCCTAACGCCCGTGGACCCCGCGAGCGCCAGTACTTGTGTTGGTAGAGAGGTGTGACTGAGAAAAAACTCCGTCAACTTATGTGTTCTTGCACCTCGCCCTCAGGCGTTACCACGCGCACAAGCGTCTCGTGATTCGGCTCGTCGCCCGTGTAGAATCGCACCGAACCCCAGGGTGTCACTACGCGCCTCAGGAGCGGCTGATCAGGGGATCCATCGTAGAAGCGCACCTCGCCGTTGTTGTACAACTTACGCCTCAGCGCCCCCGTTTCGGACGCGGACCACTCCAAAATATTCACGTCCATGTTGTGTGTTCCCTCAAAACTGAAAAGTTTGCGCTCGCTGCCTTTGGGCCCAACCCACGATGTGAGCACCATCTGCTCACCCTTCGTCCCAAGTGAGTACACCATGCGCTCTTCACCTTTGGGTCCATCAAAGAATTTGGCTCGAAAGAAGCCCTCATTGTCGACCCACTGCGTCCGCACCATGTGCTCCTGGCCTTGGGGTCCCTCATAAAAATTCTTCTCGCCGTTTGCCAACCAAATGGCAATCCGCCGTTCCTGGCCGGCGGGGCCGTCATAGTACGTTGTCGTACCGTTTGGCCTTTTCACACGCACCTTGGCCTCCTGGCCTTGGAGCCCCGTGAAAAAGTGAACCTCGCCGTTTGGCCACTCTGTGCGCACCTTTGCTTCCTGGCCCTGGGGCCCCATAAAAAAGCGCTTCTCGCCGTTTGACCACGACGAGCACACCTTGCGCTCCTCACCCTTGTCCCCCTCATAAAAACGCTTCTCGCCATTTTGCCACTCAATGCGAATGCGCCGTTCGTGGCCGGCGGGACCGTCGTAGTACGTCGCCTGGCCGCTTGGAAACTCGGTGCGCACGTGCCGCCTGTGCAGAGTGCCTTCGTAAACCCTGATCTGGTCGGTCAGACTTGGCAACCGCGTCACCGCGGTAGGCACGGCCATTCCCGGGTCGAACCGTTGCATCAGATCCATCCAGTCCTCTCGCCAGATTGGCAGACGGCTGTGCGGAACCGTGCGCATCGTCTTGACCCACTCCCAGAGCGTGTCGGCGTCGTAGTATTTATAGTCGTACGTGTGGTCCGCTTTTTGGAACTTGTTTCGCACCCGAAAGTACTCGCTGCCGGGGGGCAGGTCGGCGCTCGGCACGAACTCCTCGTGCGAGATGGGCTCCACCTCGCGGCTGTCGTTGAGCTCGTCGGCCTGCTCGCGCGAGAGCGTAGCAAACTCGCCCGTGGGCGCCTCGCGCGGGCGCAGGTCGAGCGCGCCAAAGTCGGGGAGCATGCTGCGCTCACTCTCCTAAGAACACAAATGCAACGCTTTATTTGCTCAGCGGCTGCAGATTTGCGACTTTTGGCAAACTCTCTGTGATAACAATAAAATGCCGTTTGCTCCTCCACCTAAAGCTAAGCACCAGCAACGCCCACCGTTTCTTGATGCCGTGGGCTATTGGGTGAATCGTGAGCATTTTCCGGGCGTTAAGTCGTTTGGCATCTACGATTGCCAGGCAAAGAACTGCTCCAAGCGCTGGACCTCGGCGCACGCGCACAAGGAGTTTCGGCAGGGTTGCCAAAAGTGTGAGCATTTCTCGCTGCCGTGGCGCATGTGGTACAACAGCGCGGCGTTTGCGAACAAGTCTCGAACGCCGCCGAACCGCGACGACGAGGCGGCGGCGCACGATCGACTTCGGTGCGCGGCATGCGCAGCTGGCGTCTGCACCGTCGACGTGTCGGACGCGTTTTTGGCGCTTACACTTTGAGGCCAAGGCGCGCAAACGCGTTTTTGACAATCGCGCACCTTGCGCGCACCGACGCCGGCGAGCGCGCCCAAAAAGTTTTGGAGCTGAGCAAAATAAGAACCGCAAAAGCTTGCGTCTAGTAGTGCGTGACACTAAAAGCCGGCAAGGCATGTCTGTTCGAACATGGTCGTCGTTTGACGCACCCAAGCCGCAAGTTGCAGGCTCGCTGTTTGGCGCGGCCATTGGCGCGCCGGTGGGTGGTTTGTGGGGAGAGCGCCTCGCCGTCTCGCCTCCGCGCACGCCGCCGGTTGAGCGCGCCGCGTACGCGCCGTTGCCGCCCGAGTTTCACTTGGACGCGCCGACTCCAACCGCAACAACGGCGACGCAGGTCGACTCGGTTTTTCCGACGTGGCTGCACCGCTTTGACGACGCGGTCCTCGTCACTTTTCACCAGGCACCAGGCGTGACGGCGCTGCGAGCGTCTCCGCGCCTCGAGTGCACAAACATGGTTCACGCAACCAAGGTGTGTGCCGACAGCGCGACGTGGCGGCCGCTCGCCTGCGCCGACCCAGGCAAGGTGGGCCACCTGTTTACGCTCGCGCACGCTGGCCGGCCCACGTGCAAGATCGAAGCGACGGTCGCAAGTGCAACCGACGAGGTTGCAAAGGTGGTCATCGTGCAGCCCGATTACTCGCCCGTCACCATTGCCGCGAAAATGGTACCCGAGAGCAGCCTCCTCGTTTTTGAGGACGTGCGCGGACATGTCGACACTCTGCGTCAGCTGCGGCAAACGCTGCTGACGAGCAGCGACACGGGATACGTGCCAACGCAGGAGCTGGTTGCCACAAGCGCCTTTGCAAAGCTCGTGCTTGCGACCGACCACAGCCAGGCCGCCTGCGATGCGCGGCGACACTGGAAGCGCATGCAAAGCTTACTCAGCGAATTGTCGAGCGAAACGGCCGACTGTATTGATGCGTACAATGCAAGCGAGTTGAAGCGAATAGGACAGAGTGTGCCGTGCGCCGGCGCGTGGAGAAGAGCGTTGTAGTAAGCAACTAGTTGCCGGAACGGTCTTGCAGCTGGTAAGTGGAAGTTGTTGCTTTGACGCAGCGTGCCATCGGTATCTTAGCAGGGGGGGTGCCCTACTTTTTGGTGTTTTTTTACAACCATGATGCCTCGGCTGAGGGTGCCGACTATCGAGACCGTTGACGACTGCTTCAAGCCGGGCGGAAGGCATAGCCCCTGCTCGCAGACGGAGGAACGACTCAAGCGTCTCCACGAGGCGAACGCCGAGGAGCAGATGCCCCGCAAGGGGCCAAAGACGCTCATGCAGCAGTCGGCGCAGCTCGTTATTCGCGACATGATCGACCAGGGCAACACCGAGCCTCTGGTCGCGGCGCTGGTCGCGCAGGGCAAGGCGGAGGACGTCGTCAAGCAGATCATCGCCCAAAACCCGGCCGCCGTAAAGCAGGTTGTCAAGGGGTTGATGTCCACCGCCCGGGGCATTCGTACCATCCCCAAAGTCCGCAAGCCGGAGATGCAGGACGTCATGGTAGTCAAGTATGTGGACGAAAAGGGGTTCACTCGTGACCTGGGCTACGTTTGGCTGAAGAAGCACACCTGGTTTCGCGAGCTGATCGAGCAGGACCCCAATATCGACGCCACTCCGCGCAGCTCCCTTGGGGGTTGGACGCTCAACTGGAGCGAGAAGAGCGACGCGCTCGAGTGGGTGACGAGAGTTCTTCGCTCACTCAAGGATGATGCGGCCACGTACGTCTACCTCGACGCCAACTTTGACGAGCTGTTCGATTGGGGCTCGGACGACGAAGACGTCGAGCGGGACGAAGACGACATGACGGAGTACGAGCGCTTCATGGACGATTGCGAGCTCTGGAACCGGAAGCACTACAAGGAGTACGCGCCTCGGTTTGTCGACATGATTTACGCAGAGGTCCTCGCAAGCTGCATGTCCCCGGCGGAGGTGGACACGACGTTCACGTGCAAGTACGTGAGCCTCGATACCGTTGGCATGCTCACGGTCAACCCCGGGTGGTTCTAATATGCACACAGCGGGCACCGCTCATAAACTTTGCGACTGTTGGTGAGGTGTCTGTTTGCGCGTCTTCTTTTCTTTAAAGCGCACGAGTACCGTTTTCTCGATGAGCGCTTTTGGCCGCATGTGGCAAGACCTGTATTGGATTGACCTTCTTTCGTTGCTTGCGATGCGGCAGCACCGTCCGTGGGACCGCATCGACGTTGTCTGGTTTTTGCTGCGCCTTTTGTGCAAGCCGGTCGTGGCGACAGAGGTCCTTGTGCTAGGTGGCAGCGTCTCGGCCGGCGGCGGCGTGGGAAACGACCCCACGCGCGCGTGGCACAGCATGCTCGGCGACGTGCAGCCCACGGTGCATTACAAGAGCGCCATCGACCCGTCCTACTTCTTGCACTGCACAAGCCGCTTTGTGCAGCACGAATACGACGCGGTGCTCCTCGACCTTGGTGCCAACATGTTTGACGATACGTGCGAGGGGAGCCTGGTGGCGCTCATCAAGCGCATGCGCTGCCTGCACCACGTCTCCTCGGTGGCCGTCGTCAACTGGCCAGGCTTCATCCGCACCAACGCCTCGCGCGTGGCCGCGTGGCGCGCGCGCGCCACGCTGATCGAGGTGCCGCACGGGCCCGACCTCTACTCCACCGACAGAGTGCATCCCAACGCGCTCGGCCACGCCCTGATCGCCGAGCGCGTGCGCACGCATCTGGCTGGCCCGCTCAACGATTGGCACGCGCCCGAGCACTGCGCGCCGATTGAGAGCGAGGCGTGCTACCCGGAGGCGACGGAGATGCCCGTGGTGCGCGACGTCACGGGCGAGCCGCACGGCTGGAAGCTCGTGGACGAGAGTCCCACGCCGCACCTGGTGCACAAGTACGGCTGGACGTCGAGCACGCCCGGCGCCAACCTGACCCTCGTGATCCCGCAGGGCGACACGTGCGGCGCCATGGTCTCGCTCGCCTACCTGGCGTCCGAGTACACGGGGCCCTTTCGCCTGTCGTGCGCGCCGGGCTGCGCGTGCACCAAGATCCGCACGTTCCACCAGTGGCGCGCGTTTCCCTTCCCCGTCGTCACCGGGCAAGAGGAGTGGTTGGGCGTGTGCAACAACTGCAGCCGCCTCAAGGTCACGCGCAGCACGGCGTTCAACCAGCTACGCGAGCGCGAGGCGCCGTGCCGCGTGACCGTCACCGTGCTGACCCCGCGGCGCGTGCGCCTCGACGGGCTGTATGTGCAGGAGCCGAGCGAGACCTACGTCAAGTACACGCGCCACTCGCCGCCGTCGACGGCGGAGCAGCGGTGGTTTGGGGCGAATGCGCTTAAAACAAGTGATGCTTGTGACACAACGTTACACACCGTCTAGTCTAAAGTGTGCTTTTAAGAGCCGCACGTAGCAGTTGACGAAGCCGCTTTCCTTTGACGCGGCGGCGTCGACTAATTTGAGCAGCGGTCCATTTTCGCCGTAATTGGATAGCATGCGGTAAAACGCCCCGCGCAACATGTTCAAGTGTTCCTTCTTGTTGCTAGTTTGCAACAACGTGTCCATCTCGGGCCATTCCGACTCGAGAGGGCGCTTTTCGTCTTCCTTGAGTAGGGCGCAAAAGCTGTCGCCTTCGTCTTGCATAGAGTGCCAGGTGTTTGCCACCATTGCTGCCAAAGGCTTGAACATCTCCTCGTGCTTCTCGTAGTATCCCACGAGCTGATTGAGAAAGAGCAGCCCATTCACAAAAAAGATGCACTCGGGGGAGGTCGTCTCCCCACCTTTGTGAAGATTGGCCTCTCCCGTCAAAAGCGGACCAAAGTCGATCATGCGCAACTCGTAGTTGGCTGTGTTGCTTACGCGCCGGCCCACCATGTTCAGCAACTTGATGTCCATCAAGAAGAAGTCGGTTTTGTGGGCCACCTGCCACAGTAAGCCCACGACGCCTGTCGCGATGTTGACCTTTGCCACGTTCAGCTCGGCAGGATCCTGGTGCACGTTTCTTAGATTGTTGAGCAGGTCCTGGAGGTCCAACCAGCCAGCTTCATACACGAAGGCTGTGTCGCGCGCGACAATGGTGCCCAGCTTTTCGGAAAAGATTTTCACGGGAAAGGCGACGTACACCGGCGGGCAGATCCCCATGCTTGCCGCGCGCAGCGTAAGTGCCAGCTCGTCACGCGCGTCTATGGTTTGTCCCCAGTCGAAGGCGCGCTTTATTTGAAACTCCGATGCCTTAGGTGCGCGGATACTGACGGTCTTGGGGAGCCGGGCGCCCTTTTGCCAATGGTCTGTGCCTTGGTCAATTGTAAGCATCAGGCCTCGAAGCGCCTTTGCCCACTCCTCCGAGCCGCCGATGGGCACGTTGGGCATGAAGCAATTGCTTGTGCCACAATACCGAAGACTTCCGTAGTGAGTTGGCTTGTTGGCAAATTGCATACGCAGTTCTCTTAGTGCCGAAAAGGCGTTCATGCTGCCAAACGTCCCGCGCAGGCGGCTGTCCTTGTCCAACCGCGTGAAGCGGATGCTCGTTCCTCCCAGTGAAGTCCAGAGGTAGCGGTAGGGCGGCTCGTCATACTTTACAATGTCTTGGAGGATGACCGCATACTGGGACTCCTCAAAATCGTGCACGACGTTGACGCCGAAATGCTCGTGCATTTTGCTTATCTCTCTTTTTATCTTCTTGTCGTCTCGTCGTCGCTGCATGATTGTTCGGTATCCCCAGTCGTCACGCTCGTCGTCATCTTCAGGAGCGTCGTAGATGCGCCTGGGAGGCGCGGCCGCAGGGGGCGCGGACGCGGATGCGGCCGCGGGGGCCGCAGGGGCCGCAGGGGCCGCAGGGGGCGCGGGCGCGGGTGCGGAAGGGGCCCGCTGCTTTTTTGAGGGCGGTAGAGTGGGTGAAGTCGAGTGAAGAAAGGCCGCGTTTGCACTGCTCTCGTTCGGAGGCGACGGCGTAACGAGATTGCTCACCTCTTTGCCGTCCGCACCCGTAGCCGCCGTGTCCGCCGCGCCGCGCATGTTGAGCTGTCCCAGATTGGGCAGCATTTTGCTGCTTCCTTGCCTGTTGCGCAACCGCCTCTACTTATTAAAGCGCTAGTTGCAACCACGGTGCGGTGCAAGAGAGCGCCGTTGAAGCGCAGAGGTGGCGCCATGTCCGGCAAGGCGGCAAGCTTGCTTGCTTTTCTAAGTGGCGGCATGTGGTTGCTGGACGACTCCAAGCCTGTTGTCTACGTGAACGAAGGCAACCATCTCATGTCGGCGTGGCCAAGCGAAGCCGTGAGCGCAAGCGGGATCCCGCCCGAGTGCAGCTTTTGGAATCAAAGTGTGGTATTCAGTTCGGAGATGTGCAGCCTGTTTGTGGTGAACCGCGCCGCTGCCGCTTACCAGCAAGCCTCGACGCGCGCAATGCGCTGCGCAGCCGCTTTTGGATCGGAGTGCTTGCTCTCTCCCGAGATCGGGCTGGCGATGCCCGCGGCTTTTCTGCACGACTACAAGTCGTCGTCAATGCGCATGCTCATTGCGCCCAAGCTGCTGACGCTCGAGTCGCAGCAGACCCGCGTGCGCGTCTCGCCTCCCGACTCGGACGGGATCACGCAGACGCGGACAATTGTATTTAACCAGACGCTTGCGGTGGAGTACCTCGACGGCCAGACCAAGCAGTTGCACCAAGAGCGGCTTGAGGGCGACGAGGCTTTTTGCGTGCAGCTGCTGCGGCTGGCCTTTGAGCCGGCGTGCTGGCACGCGCTCGATTAACGCGCTAGCCTTGCGAGCAAAAAGACTTCGGATTTGCGCGCGACACGCGCGCGTCATGACGCGCGCGCGACCGCCGCAACCGCCGCAACCGCCGCGACCGCCAGTCTCCGACCTACTCCCGTCGCCGACTAACTCGCCAGAAGCCACGCGACCCCCGCAACCCCCCGACAGGTTCTCTCAGTTGGCACTTAAGGGACAGGTGTGCGAGTATGTGGCTCCCGATCACCGATGGGGCGAAACATTTCCAGGCAAACAGTCGCCGACTCTTCAGCTCTCGCTCTTTGAAGCGGGTGTCAAGCGCGTGAGAACCTCCGTGTTCACCAGAGAAGCGTGAGCGCGCGTACGTTTGCGTAAAGTCTACATATTACCCGTATCAATTGATTAGAGAAAAGCGCCATGCAACTTCCGCTCCTGCCCCTCCGCACCACGGCGGCGCCTGGCGATGACGCGACGCCGCCGACGCCCGCCGCCGCCGCCGCGATGGACGAGGCGTGGGGCGACGAGGAGATGGCCGTTGTGCGGTCCATCCTCGCCAACATCAAGGCGGGCAACGAGGAGGGCGCCAAGGAGCTAGCGTGCGATGCCGTGGCCAACCTCCTCTCGACCAACGGGTGGATTCATCGGCTCGGGGCCGAGGACGCGATCTGGGCGACGCTCTTGCACAACGTCTTCCCGAACGCGCCCAAGGTCGACATGAACATACCGATTCCGGCGCGCGATCCGGACCCACCGCCCCCCAACAACCGAGCATTCTTCAACCTCATGTGCCGACGCTACAAGCGCTGGCGCAAGCTCCGGAAGAAGGTCGAGCGGCAGGCGAAGATGGTGGCGGCGGCGGAGGAGGTGGCGATCGAGACTTACAATGCGCTCCTTGCGTATGGATCTTCAATGCGGCGCCAGGAACCCTGGGAAACGCCCTACCAACAGCTTCACCAGGCGCACGGCCATGCACACTACGTCTGGCGCCAACACCGCGAGAAGTTGGAGCAGCTCGAGTTGTGGCGCAACCAAGCGGAGGAAGAGCTCACCCAGTGGACGGCCATGGCCGCCCTTCCCCGCTTTGAGCGCCAGGGCGCTCTTGAAATGCCGCACGGGTTGTTGAACTTGCCGTCGCTCTCCGAGCTCAGCAGCGACGAAGAGGGCGCCGACGCGGCCCTGCACGGCGACGAGGACTAGACCACTACGGCGCGCGCGTGCGCGCGTGCGTGCATGTGTGTGTGTGTGTGTGTGTGTTTGTAGCTGATAACACGTGTATAAACCGACCAAAATGGAGCACCATGCGGCTTCCGCTCCTGCCGCTCCGCCCCACGGCGGCGCCCGGCGATGGCGCGACGCCGCCGACGCCCGCCGCCGCCGCCGCGATGGACGAGGCGTGGGGCGACGAGGAGATGGCCGTTGTGCGGTCCATCCTCGCCAACATCAAAGCGGGCGACGAGGAGGGCGCCAAGGAGCTGGCGTGCGATGCCGTGGCCAACTTCCTCTCGACCAACGGGCGGATCCATCGGCTCGGGGCCGAGGACGCCATCTGGGCGACGCTCTTGCGCAACGTCTTCCCGAACGCGCCCAAGGTCGACATGGACCTTCCACACGCGGTGCGCGAGCCGGACCCGCCGCCCGCCAACAACCGGGCGTTCTTCTTTCTCATGTGCCGACGCTACAAGCGCTTGCGCAAGCTCCGGAAGAAGGTCGAGCGGCAGGCGAAGGTAGAGGCGGCGGCGGCGGAGGCGATGCGCGAGGCCGACTATGCAGTGCAGGCGTGGGTGCAGGCGTCTTGGCACCCGGTCGACGAAGAAAACATGACCGACGAGGAGCACGACGCGTTGCAGGAATCCTACCGACTGCTTAACAGCAATTACTGCCGAGCACACTACAACTGGAAGTACAAGTCCCACAGGAAGCTGCACCAACTCGAGTTGTGGCGCGACATAGCAGAGCAGGAGCTCACCGCTTGGGTGGCCCCCCTTCCCCCCCTGGAGACGCGCAAGGACCTTGAGCGGCCGCCGCCCTCCGAGCTCAGCAGCGACGAGGAGAGTGCCGACGCGGCCCTGCACGGCGACGAGGACTAGGCCACTGCGGAGAGCAAATTGGGTTCTAGCCGTGTCGCTAGTTTGATTGCGATGCGCGTGTGACGTGTAGTGTAAACGGCATGGAATTCACCCACGAAATTAAACTGGCCAAGCTCCGGGAGTTGGAGCAGGCCGAGCGCATCATGCAAAAGCACATCGAGGATCTTGTGAACCGCGGCAAGACCAGCATTGATGAGGAGGAGCAGCGACCTGGGTGCGCCACCGGCTGCTTTCCGTGGCTGCGGAGAGGCGGCCGCAGCCGGGTCGCGCAGGATCAGGCCATAGAGGTGGCCGTCTTTGGAAGAAGTGCGGCGGCAAATAACGCCGCCAATGCAAACGCGCGCCTCGAGAAGGCGGCGGAGCAGCTTGAGCACCACGCGGAGCAGTTGTACGCCAAGGCAGACGCAAGCCGGTCGAAGGCCAAGGCGATGATGGCGCAGGGCAAGAAAGCCGAGGCCATGGCCGCACTGAAGCGGGCCAAGGCGTTGGAGAAGCAAGCAGAGGTAGCCATCAGTACGCACGTTGCCATTGAGCAGCAGCAGGACATGATGCAGTCGTCCGCTCTGCAACGAGAGGTCGCCACCGCGCTTTCGGCTTCCATAGCCACAACAAAAACCAAGACAAAAGGCCTGCTGGAGAAGGCCGAGAGCGCGGTGGACTCGAGCGCGGAGCTGAAGGACGCGGTGGACGACATCAACGAGGTGATGGGTGGCCTCGGCGGCAACGATTACTTTGATGAGGACGAACTGCTTGAAGAGCTCGAGTGCATGCAGCGGGAAGCGGTGGAAGAGACGGCGTCCGAAGTGACGCCTGTGGCGGCAAAGGCTCAAATAGAGCCACAGGCAATTGTTGTGGGCATCGACCCCACGCTCTTTCCAAAAGCACCAGCCAACGGCGCATCACTGTCGCGACGAAGCAAAAAGCGCGAGGCAAAGCAGCGATTACTCGACGCTGACTCGGCGGCCGCTGTCGTCGAGTAGCATCGCAGCAGACGCTCGCGCCGTGCGCAAATGCGCCAAGGCATTACTTTTGAGATTGGGCTTGTAAAAAATGAGTGCGTCCGTTGCAATCGCGTTAGCCAAAGAGGAAGAGAACGCGATTTAAAACACAGACACACACTACACTACTTACGCTCGGAGTGCGCCACGGCCAGCGCCTCGAGCGCCTCGGTCGTCCGCTCCGCCAATTTTGGCCAGGAGTTGTCGAACAGGTAGTTCTTGTTCCTCAAGTAGTCCAGCTGCGCCTCAACGTGCTTGGAGACGATCGTGTTGCTGTTAGGGCGCATCGCGGCGCTGTCCGGCAACGGCACTTCGCTCGCAAAGATGATCGCCCTCTTAACGATCTCGTTCGCAAAGTCGCTCGCGTTGTCGTGGAACTGCTTTCCTTGGATGGTATCGACGTAGCGCAGGCTGCCCATTCTCAGCGCACCGCTGTGGCTTCCGGAAGTGAAACGAGACAAAATTGCCGCTAGCGCTTCGACAATTTGCGCAAAGCGGTTGCTGCGACATTTGCTTAGCACGCACTTTAAAAAGAGTTAAAGCAACAAGAGTTGCAAGCGCACCCTAGCAAAACCGCACGCTTTGCGACTGGTGGCGTGGAGGTTGGCAAAATTGCAGATGTCGTACGGGGGAGGCAACCGTTTACAAGAGGATGCCGAGTTTGAGGAGCGCCAACGCAACGAAACGGCGTTCACCATTGAACGATTCCGTCGTCTAATCCCCACTGACGATGAGGACATTGTGAGCGCGCTTGATGCTTTGAGGCAGGCCGGGGAAGCGCTCATGCGATACGAGTGGCGAGCGCAGCAAAGCATCGACATGGAAAATCGCCACCAGGAAGCGCGCGCCGCGCTTGAGAGCTTCCAGAGGGAGAGTGAGGCGGCCTTGCAAACTGCACAAGTCCCGGAGACCAATGTGGCGGCAACACAGCCGTCGCCGGTGCTCGGGTTGTCTGCGCGCGTGCGATCGGTGCATGCACAGTTGGTCCGAGCGGGCCTCACCAAGGAGCGCGAAGATCTCGAGGAGCAGATGGAACGGATGGAGATTACTGAGGGTGCGTACTTGGAGCGCATGAACGCGCTGCGCGACCAGTACAACCGCGCACCCGACTACAGCGCCCGCTCGCAGTTGCAGCGGACAGGGGTGCTGCGCGAACAGGCGCTGTTTGCCGAGTTTCACCCTCACATCCTGGCGACCAACTATGGCCCGCTCGGGTTATCTCCGCGCGACAATCCGGACAGCATGGAGTTCAACGGCAACCGCACATTTTTCTCCGACCGCTCGTGGGCGCACATCGTGCACCCCGCGCTGCCACAGACGATGCACACGCACAGCAATATCCCAGAGGTGGACTAAGAAACCTTTGATGCCCGCGCCACGCGTACCCCAAAACTGTGGGGCTGGCCCAGCCCACCCTCACAGTTTTTCCCAATCTGCACGCCTAATGTATTAGAAATAAATTGGTTGGCTGCCTTTACCGGGGATGGTTAAAGGGGATCACTTTTAAGGATCAGAATTTCCTACATTATTAAACGAGCACTACCCAAGTGCTCATTTAATGAGGCCACCGCCTCCAAAAAACTTTAATGCATTAGAAGTAAATTGGTTGACTGCCTTTACCGGGGATGGTTAGGGGGGATCACTTCTAAACATCAGAATTTCCTACATTATTAAACGAGCACCAGCCAAGTGCTCGTTTGATGAGCCCACCGCCTGCGGAAAACTCTAATGCATTAGAAGTAAATTGGTTGGTTGGTCTTTACCGGGGATGGTCAGAGGGGACCACTACTAAGGGTCAAAATATTTTGCATTACTGGCTTTACCAACGTTAATGCATTAACTAAGAATGCACAATTTTGGCCGTCCCCTCTAACGCCAGCCAGCCAATTTACTTCTAATGCATTAAAAATATTTGGATGCAGTGGCCTCTTTAAACGAGCACTTGGGTGGTGCTCGTTTAATAATGTAGGAAATTCTAATCCTTAGAGGTGGTCCCCTCTGACCATCCCCTGTAAAGAACAGCCAACCAATTTACTTCTAATACATTAAAAATTTTTGGAGGCGGTGGCCTCATGAAATGAGCACCTGGGTGGTGCTCGTTTAATAATGTAGGAAATTTTGACCCTTAGCGGTGATCCCCTCTGACCAACGCAATCACAACCCCACTAACCGCAGATGAATTCCTTGTACCCACCCACGGGTGTGAGGTCCCACTCCCGCAACGCAATCTCCGCGTCGCGAAGCACCTCGAGCGGACGCTGCGCGTCGGTCGCAATCGCCACCGCGTCTTTATCATTCTCCCCATGGCACAGCCACTTCTCGTGCAGTTGCTCGAGCGTCTCGAGGTAGGACTTGGAGATGCCACGCTCCGACGGCCGGTCGCGCAGCTCAATGCGCTGCTGGTGCGAAATCATCTTGGCCGCTGTGAGCCACAGAAAGCGCGGCTTGACCTTGAACGTTGCCTTGATCTTAGCGATCAGCTCTTCCCACGCGTGCTTGTATATGACGAGGTCGTTGCCGCTCAGGTTGGCCTTGGCGAACACGTGGTAGTTTCCCCACGGCGAGCGCTCAGTGATCACGACGCGCGGCTTCGGCCTCCGCGCGAGCGCTTGCATGAGCGCGCCCGCGAGGCTCAAGAGCACCATGTGCTGAAAGGCGGGGCGCACGCCCTGCTCGTTGTAAGCGAGTTCCAGAAAGCCCTTGGTCTCCCACTCGTCGGCCGGCTCGTCAATAAACACGACCGACGGGTCGTTGCTGTATCGGTACTTGAGACTATCCAGGAGCGTGGACTTGCCCGCGCCAATGTTGCCCTCCACGCAAACAAGATGGGGTGGTTCGGTGTCCATGACGGTTGCTGCTATCAGTGAGCATGCTAATAGTTGCAAAACGTTTTGCTTTTGTTGCGCAATAAGTTGATACGGGTGCACAGAGAGTCAAAGTGGTTGGCAACCCATGGCGCTACCCAGCCTGTCGCAACTTGCGCTGCGCGAGCAAGCGCTCGCGCACACGGGGGTGGGGGCAGGGATGAATAAGCGGAATCGGGAGGGCGAGGACAACTCCTCTTTTGAGGCCCTGGTGGAACACATCAAGGAACATTATGGCAAGGATACCTTCGAGGTATACCGGGCGATCAGCAGCGGGATGAGCTACTTTAAAGGCAGGGCCCTACAACAAGGCGAGTACGAGCGCGCAATGCAGATGGCCGGGAAGGGGAACGGAGTCGACAGAGACGAACCCGAACGCGGGGTTGTCGTAATGGATGTTAAGATTTTTGAGGCCCTGGTGGAGCATCTTAAGGAACATTATGGCAAGGATACCCTCGAAATCTTTCGTGGCAACGGGGTGACCTACTTTCAAGGCGAGGACGTGCCGGAACATGAGTGGAAGCGCGCAATGCAGATGGCCGGAAGGGGGAACGAGTTGGACGGCGACTATGACACCTGGAAGCCCGTTATCCGCATCAAGGACTACGGCCCAGCTCTGGTCCGTGGACGTGGGGTCGCTGCGAAATGCAGCGTCACGTTGACGTGGAAAAAATCGAAAGGCCGGCGCACAAGCCTTACCGAAGCCGTAGCGGAGGTGCTGAAGGAATGGATCTTGGGCGGGATGCGAGACGGCGGTTACGGCTTTGCTGGAACCGATGCCCCTTCCGTAATGTCTAAGGACCCAAATGGGCCGGCCGCGCTCAACAATGTGGAGATCTTGGTGCAAGCCGATGAGGCCGGCACCGCCTTGGCCGCAAGCATGCTCGCAAAGATTGTAGCGCTGATCGACCCCAGCGAGTCGGTTACGCTGGCGCCCGACTACTTCGTGCGATAAGCCTAAGCGGGACTTACCGTTGCTGTGCCACAACGAGTTTGTCAAAAACGACCACCTCACTTTAAAAGGAGAGTCGGTCGGAGTCCGAGGAAAAGTGCGTTAGGTTTTTAAACACAGCCAGGGGAACCGCGCAACAGCGCGTATGGCGCGTCTGCGTAGCACGCCATAGACCACAACGATACCGCCTGCTCGCCGCACCGAAAAGAAATGCACTCGTCAGCCTTCTCGTGCACCCACCACCTGTTCTTGCCCACGTTGGTTACAAGCTCAGCGTTGCGAAGCAGAAGCTGCAGGCTCAGTTCCGCGTTTGGAAATTTGTTCGAATCAAGGGTGCTCTCAAGACCCCAGCCGCCGTCGTGATGGTGACGCGGCTCCGTAACACACAAGGCCGTTGCAAGCTGCTTACCGGTCATGTGAGCACTTGCGTCACTGTTCCAAAGACGCGGAGCCCAGTCGGCGTCGCGCACGATGCGCACTTCGCGCTTTTCCAACCCGCGCGCGCGCACCACTTCTTGAAGCGTTCTGCGCAGCGAGTCCACGGACCCACAGACGCCGCCGCCGTGGACCTCAATGCACATGTCGGTGACGATAACCTGATGCATCTTTCCGAGATCCTCAAGCTGTTGTTCTTCTGCTTCGTGCCTCTCAGTGTCGGTGGGGTCCCATGGCCACGCGACGCCCGGCGCGGCAGCATAGTTGAGCAAGTACCCATTTTGATTCACGCACGAAAGCTTGAGCTCGTGCACGGTGCCGATGCACTGCTCGTCCCGGGAAAAATACTCGCCAAAGAAGGAGACGGTAAACGGAAACTTGATCGACAGCCGGTGGGTCTGGAGCTCCGCTGTGATGGCCACGTGGTTTATTGGCGTGCACTGCCAGTCTTCGTCTCGCAATGTCGCGCGGCACGCGTTAGCCATCTCGCGGCACACTGCCTTAAGCAGCCGCAACCGCGCCAGCGAGAAGTGGCGCAGGATCACTAGAAGCAACTCGCGAGGCAATAAAAAGAGCGTAAACGGCATGACCGCTTCTTCTTTAAACTTTGAGCGCACAAGTGGCGCGTTTTAAAAACCTGCCTGCGCAATTTTTATTTATAAAAGTGTTGCCTTGGCGCACCCGCGTTTGGTCATTTCTCGTGACTGTGCGCTGCAGCCTCTTCTTCCGCATGGCGGCGCGCCTGCGCGGCCTCGCGTGCGCGCTGACGGGCCAGCAGCGCCTCGTACTGGGGAAGGTGCTTGCGCGCGGTGATGCTGACGCGCTCGCCGTGCACCCGGAGCTCCTTGGGGATTTCGTGCAGCAGCACCTTTTGGAAGCTTGGGCCGTTCATCTGCAGGGCGTGGCAGTGCTTGGTGGGCACGTCCAGGATGCGCGGGTTGCCCTTGCCGTTGTGGCGCAGACGGAACTTGCGCTCGGCGCCCCACGAGAGAATCACGACGCCCGCCGCCGAGTCGAGGCCCTGCTCGCTGTCGCCGTGCGCTCCAACCGAGTCTTTGCCGTCGCGGTAGCGGTTGATGAGCAACCCGTTGAAGTCCACGCCGTAGGCGGCGTTGAGAACCTCAAGCAGGTCGCGCATCGCAGGGGTGAGGGGCTGCGCGTTCATGAGCCGGTGGCTGTACAGGTAACCGGTCGACGCGTCGCTGAAGAAGGCCACGTCGCGCGGCTGCCCCACCTCCCTGCCCATGACCACGATCTTCGGCCGGTGCAGCAGCTTCGGCTTGGCGTCTGCAACCACCTGCTCGATCTTGTTGCTGTGCTCCACAAAGCTGCGCGTGCGCAGCTCCGCGCCCATCTGCGTGTACAGAGCGGTGTCGGCCATCGCGGTGTGCTAAGATACCGATTGTCGCAACCAGCCGTAGCAACTTATGAGTTGCACGTCTCGGCTCGGGCTATAGCAACCAACTGCCTGCGGAACCAGCGACGCCAGCGGCCGGCAGCGCCGATTCGCTAGTGCGTGCTCGGGGCGCCCGTAGCCACAACGCGCGCGCGTCCATGGTGCACCTGTACGAGCCGATTGCGCCGCTGCGGCCCGTTGCCCAGCGGCTCGAGCGGCTGCCAATGCAGCACTTTCCCGCGGACGTGCAGCCGTGGCGCATCGCGGTTGTCACGTGGACCGACCGCGCGCACCCGCAGCACGAGGCGCGCAACGCGGCCTACTGTCGGCGCTGGGGGTACGCCTGCTACTGGAACGCCACGCGCAACCTGCCGCACCTGCCGCACACCTTTGAGAAGCTGCCGCTCGTGCATTGGGCGCTCGAGCGGCACGACGCTGTGCTGCAGATCGACGACGACGCCTCGGTCCACCGCGCACACCAGCCCATCGCGGACTTTTTGCGCACGTTCCCGACCGCCTCGCTCATCGCGGCGAGCGCCGGCTGGGCCGTGCCTGTGGCGGCCGGGCGCTACCACACAACGTGGGACGTGCCCACGACCGTGCACCCTAAACGACCGGAGGGTGTGCAGCCCGCCGCGTACGCGCCGCAGGGTGGGCTTTTGCTGTGGCGACGGAGCGCCTACTCGCGGACGCTGCTCAACGGGCTGCTCGCGCACGACGCGCGGCTGTGCGTGCGCTATGCGCGGGGCTGCTGCTACGAGCAGGACGCAATCACCGCGGCGACGCGCACCTCGTGGATGCTGCACGTGGGCCTGCTGCCCATGCACGCGTTCAACTGCCTCCCGGGCGACCTCAACACCTACGGCTTGTGCGTCGACCCCTTTGTGCTGCACATTGCGGGCGCAAAGGCCAAGGACGCCGTAAACGCGTCCATCAACAAGATGCACGCGCTAGTGGGGGGCGGCGTTCACGCGGCGCGCGCGGCGCTCCGGGGCATAAAGGTGTAAGATTTTTTTAAACGGAGTTCAGACACCTACACCGCTCACCGCTGCTGCAGCATGTTCAGTACGTCTTTCGTGAGGTGGTCCCTCCCCCTGGCGTGGTAGGCTTGCACGCCCTTCAGGCCGCCGTTCCGCCGCAGCTTCGTGCGGAAGAGCGCGTCGTTCTCGCCGAGGCGCTGGAACAGCTCGAGGATCTCGTCGCAGATGCTCGAGTACAGCCAGTACTCCTCGTCGGACTCGTTGTGGAACCCCCGACCGTCGACCCTCTCCAGGATCTCCGCGCACACCCGGATCGCGCGCTCCGCGACCAGCTCCTCCTTCCACCTGAGGATCCGCTCGGCGTCCGCCGGGTCGTCCGGCTTGGAGCCCTTCAGGGCCCGGTTGAGCACGCGCACCGCCGCGCACACGCGCTTGGCCGTGATGCTGGCTGTTATTTCGTCGATCAGGAAGTCGAGCTCCATTACGGCCTGAGGATGGCCAAAGTCAAACTGCCACTCCCACAGCTCCGAGAGCTCGTTGACGCCCATGTCGTCCTCGGTCCGCTCCCTAGGCTCCTCGTCCGACTCCTCGTCGGACTCTCCCTCCCCCTCGTCTCCATTGTCGTCCTCTTCCGACCCGTCGCCCCCCGGCTTGAGCGCATGCGCGTGGTTGTACACCCCCTGCATAGCGTCGCACAGGCGCACATACAAACCATCGTTTAGGTGCTGCTTTTCCTCCTCAATGACGTCCTGCACCGCCTTAATTGCCTCCAAAACCCCGTTGATCTTGTCGGCAGACATCTTGCCCGACGAGGCACGCACAAGTCCAAACACTTGCGCGTTGCTTAAAAGTCGCAAACTTAAAGCTGCTCAGCTCCCCTAGCAACAAAGTTGTTCCAACACGTCGACGTCCACGTCGGCGTCGAGGTCAAAAGTGACATCGTCTCCGACCTTAACGTCAACGCTCGCGTCGGCCTTGGCTCCAGCCTCGCTGAACGTCTCAAGCGCTTTGTCCACAAGCGCCGTTGCGGCTCCACAGTTTGTAAAGGCGCCGTACAGCACAAGCACGTCGCGCGCGTCGGCGTCCTTTTCACACGCTTCCTTTGCGAGTTCAAGCCGCAAAGTGGCCGCCTTGACGCGCGAGGGAGCGCCTGCGGCCAGCGTCGCCCATCGCCTTCGGACGCGTCGCGCCGCGGATGTGGTGACGCCGAGGCCCATCGCAACAGCAACGCTTCCCCAAAAGTTTTGTTGCCCGCCTCGTCCCGGTGGCAACCCGTCGGTGCCTTGCATGATTGCGCGCAGCCGCGCGTCGTCTGCTTTCGTCCAATGGGTCCCACCATTGAGCTGTACCGTGCGCGGCGTCTTCATGAGTCAGCTAAGATACCGATTCTTCTTTGCACTGGCGAGCAACCCCGCAGAGCGTAAACGTTGCAGCAGTTGCAAAGCCGAGGGGCAACGCTACCTGGCCGTCAGACGATCGTCGGTTGGGCGTTGCATGTTTCCGGGTGGCGGAGGTTGCAGTATACGATTCCTGGTTGGTATTTCGCGTAGTTTCGCACAATTCCAAGCTCCCTGAGTTCGGTGCCCTCTCCAAAAGCGCTTCGGGGTATCCCGTTGTCAACGAGCCAAGCGGTCAGCATGCACTCGGGCGCGAGTCCGCTTGGTTCGTGGCACGGAAATCGCGAGCTGTATGCGTCACAATCCGTCCACCCATTCACCGCATTGAACACAACGTCGACCCACTGTTGCGGCACGAGCCAAAATGCGTCGCATAGCAGCGGACTTTTTCGTTGAATGTTGCACACGTCGATGCTGTAAATGTGCATTGACGAGAGCGGTTGCCTTGATGGACACACACACTTTGCAACAAACTCGGGTCTGGCGCGCACCACCCAGTCGTAGCGCGCGCCGCGCGCCGCTTCTTCGCTTCTTACCATCCCCAAGCACTGTTGTGCACGCATTTGCTGGTGGTAGAACGTTGAGGGCCAGTTGGGGTGCACCCGTCTCATTCTTTCACGCGCTGCACACCCGGGCACGAGGGGCGCTTCTGCGTACCTTCCGGCTTTTGAAAACCACGTTCTTGTGCCAATCGTGGAAATTGGGGTGTTGTTGACAGTTATGATAGCGTTGCGCACTCGCTGCGATCGTATCCAGCGCTTCGTGCGAGCAAGTGCGTTTGGGGCACAAGTGTGTGGCATGCAATCGAGCTCGATGACCGCAAACACGTCCACCAGTCCACCTCCATTGAGCGCCTTTCCCAAGACCCTGACCGGATTGAAGCCTCGCGCTTGGCCAACGACGCAAAACGCCAACGAGGTGCGCGCAGCGACGCTGACTTGCTGAGGGGCGTTGCGCGTAACGAATGACGACTCTTCCAACGAAGCGGCTTGCGCGTTGTTGGTTCTGACACCCAACGACAAAAAGCTTTGGTTGTACACTCGCGCGTCGACCTTTTGGGGCAAGTGCAATTTGCAACACGGATTCTCGTGGTTAGGGGTCAGCCGAAGAGGCACCTTGTCCGCTTTCATGCTGCGCGTGATTGTCTTAGATATTGCTCCGCGTTGGACCCGGCGTGGCGCATCCGAGCAACAAATAGCGCTCGACCGGCTTGCAACTGGTGAACGTTGCGCACGCAACGCGCTCCGCATGTTCGACGTCGGGGACGACGCGTCAGTGGGAAGGTCGGCCAAGCGTTCCCGCAGCGTTGCGCTGGAGGAAGAAAGTGAGCTGCTTTTGTTGCTGGCGGAGAAAGGGCAGCGCAACGGCGCGCTTCGTGCAGAGGCAGAGCGCCGCGCGGAGGCGTTGCTCGCGGCGAAGGAGGACCTGCGCGTTGCTCACTCACAGATCTCCGCGCTCCAGCAGGAAGTGGAGCGCCTGAGATTGGCATTGGGCGCGGAGGCGGGCGAGGAGCATGGAGCAGGGCCCGACGCGGCGTTGCGGACGCGAGCAATTGCAGCTTTTGCGGCCTACAACGAGGGCGGGCGCGGTCGTGGAAAGCGGGGAAAGGCAAAGAAGGGCGAGGAGCGCGCGGGATGGCCGACGTGCAAGACAGTCACGCTGCCCTGCAGCGAAGTGCCCTTTTTTCAAAGCGCGGGGCTGCGCGACCCGTACGATCTAAAGCGTGCAATCGTGGAGCTGAAAGTGCCTTCCTTTGAAGATGCGACGCCCGACCTTTGTACGGTGAGCGCTTACCAGGCGCGCGACGCGCTGATCGCATTCCGCCTGAGCGATGCGCCGTGGAAGAAGGGCTGCGTTGCGTCGTTTTTGGCGTACATGAACTCGCACAAATTTGAGGATACGGGCGCGCGCGATCGCCGGCATTGGTTGTGTATGAAGCTGTGGCCGGGCCGCTTCAGCACAGCGAGCGCGTACCTGAAGCACGAGGCCTGCATGTCAAAGGCGGGGAAGTTTGTTACGAGCATCGGCAAGCTCCGTGCGGTGTACGAGCGTCATTTGGCCTTTGGTAAGACGCAACAGGTACAGGACGCTTCGCTGTAAGCGCATCTTGCGACTCGTGTGGCGTGAAAAGCGGCGCGTGTGTACAGGCACACATTCATTTGGTTTGTAGAGGGAGTGGCGCATGGGCCGTGGCAAAAACGCCCGGCGCAAAGCGCCAGCAAAGCCGTCTCCGCGACGGCCGCGTTTTGGCGAGAGCCAGTCTTCGCGGTCTGCGCCGGTCGGTGAGGCTTGCGTTGCGTGCGACGCGGCACAGGTCAACAAATTTGACTCAACGCTCATGTGCGAGTTTGGGCATCCCACGTGTTTTGCGTGTGTCGCCGCCGGAGTGCAGCCGCACGCGCTGTGCGGTCACGCGTGCAACGGGTTTAAGTACCGGTGCAGTGAGTGCAATGTGTGGCTGTGCATCAATCGGACGCAGGAGCTGGCGCTGCTGTGCGGTGGGCATGCGCTCGCTCACTCACGCTTGCGCAACGAAAACATAGCGCCGCAGACTTTTGAGAGCGCGGACGCGTACTATCTTCCGCCTTGCGCGCACAGGTCGGGTTGCGAGGGGCAGGAGAGCGAGGACGACGACAGCGAGTACACCTACTCGTCCAGCTCGAGCGACTACTGCGGCGACTGTGCGTGCGCCCACGGTCGTAAGGGCGTGGAGGCGCAGCTTCCGCGGATATGCCTTGTTGACTGGACTGTGGGGCAGGAGCAGCGCGCGCGTCGCCTTGCGCGCTTGCGCTCCGCCCTGCTTGGAAAGAATAGGGCATAATAAGTACAGCGTCTACGATTACTTGTTAGTTGGAGAAAAGAAACTGGATCAACAAGCGCACATGAGCACGCGCCTCGACGAGGTGCTGGCGGTCGGAATGGCGCGCATGAGCGTTGCGCCAGTGCCCACAGGTACAAGGCCGCTTTTTGATAAAAGCGTGTACCAGTCGATAACCAATGGCGTAAAGGAAATTGTGTCGCAAGAAAAAGGGATGGACGACTACCAACTGCACCAAGCCATGCGACGCCTGGTGTCGAGCGTGCGCAGGGAGCACAACATTTCTGACGACAAAGACGACAGTCTCTACAGATTGGTGAGACAATATCGCAGGGCCCATAAGGGCCGCGAGATGACAAAACACTTTGCCGTCACGCGCTTGCCCAAGACGACATACCTCACGGTCAACCTTCACGTGAAGGAGCTGGTGGAACGGGAAGGCTCGCTGTCCGACGAAGAGGTGCGCCAGGAGATGGAGAAAATTGCGCGGGCAATCATGAATGAGAACAACCTGCCGGAATCAGAGTGGCGAAAAGTGAGAGCAAACGTGCAAGCGGCACGTCGCCGCGTTCCAGGGTACCGTCAACTGGCGCAGCATGGCGACGTGGTAGCGCAGCCAATCGACGTGCCTCAGCCGCCTCAGCACGTGATTGAGGAAGAGGATGAATTGCAGGAGCGGCTGGCCACGGTCGAGAGCGAGCTGGAAGATCTGCTTGGCGAGAAGGCAATGCCCATGCCTCGGTACATTTACTTGGAGCCCTACGGGCGAATGCTCGTTGCCAAGTTTTTCAACGACCCCGAAAAGGAGGGCGCGCTCGAGGAGCTGGCAAACAACCTTGAACTGTCAAAAGAAGAGACAATGGTCGTTGTCGAGGCCGAGGCAAAGCGCATCACAGAGGCCGCGTTTCTCAATGACGCCGCTCGAAAGCAGTGGGGCCCAAAGATTTACGAAAACGTGGTGGCTTACGTCAACACGGCGGAACAGCTTTCTTCGCGGGACTCCACCGGCTCGCTCAAGACCTTGCGACTAAAGATCGCCAATAATCTTAAGATGGACATCAAATCATTTGAAGGGCACGTTGCCGTTGAGAAGAAGCGCCGAAACAAGATACAAATTAAGCGCGACCAGGCGATTGATCTGCAAATTTACGCGCATGCTGGCTCCAAAAACAGCGCCTCCTCGTCAAGCGACGCAAAACGCGCCCGCTTTGCAATTGCGGCGAGGATATCAACTCTCCCATACAGAATGGCGATCAAGGCGAAGTCGCCCGACTTTCAAGCGGTGCTTGCGGTCGAGGCGCGCGAGCCTCGATACGCCGAGGAGCTGAAGCGCAACGAAGAAGACGAATTTTTGCGCTCCTTGCTCGACAATCCCGGCAGCGGAAACAGCGCGTGGGTGCAGGACGTTCTCGCAAAGTGGAACCCGGCTTTTGACTACGACGCGCTGCTTGCCGAGGCGGAGGGAGTGCTGGAAGGCCCGGCTTTTGACTACGACGCGCTGCTTGCCGAGGCGGAGGGGGTGCTGGAAGATCCGTCTGTCTAGACAGCTGCGTCAAAGATGGCAACGCGCAGCATTGCCGCGGGCTTCTCGCAGAGAGTGGCTGGAGGAGAGGGAAGAAAAGCGGTGGGGGAGGGGGAAGAGCAGGGGGGAAGGGCAAAATATCTAAAAAAGGAAGGCGCAAACGCTGTTGCACGCTAATTTTCAAAGTTTGCAAAAAGTTGCCTAAAGCAGTTTGCGACTTGTGCCCAACCCTGTTGCGCCGACACACTTGTGTGCGCCATGAGCGCTTTGCGACCGCGTCGCGTGCGCAAGCCTGTGACGTTTGGTCCCGAGTTTGAATCACAGACGCGCCGTGCAATAGCGCCCGCGCTCGACGCCACCGCCGCCGCTGGCGCCAAGCGGGCCGCTGTGGCCCTGGTTGCATCAGAGGTGGGGAAAATCAACGTGGTGCACAAGTTCTGGACGTCGGCTGAAGACAAGTTGCTCACACAGGGCGTTGAGGTGCACGGGGAAAAAAGGTGGACTTGCGTGGCGGATCACGTCGGCGGGCGCACCCCCAAGCAGTGCCGCGAGCGCTGGTGGAACCATCTCAACCCCAACGTGGACAAGGGTCCCTGGACTCCAGCGGAGGACCTCGTGCTGCACAAGGGCGTCTTTGAGCTGGGCCACAAGTGGGCGAGCATTGCGCAGCTCCTCACCAACCGCACGGACAATCAGGTGAAAAACCGGTACAACGCCTTCTTGTCGAGCAATCACGCGGCCGCCACCGCCTTCTCGACAAACGCGTCGTCAACCGCACCCGCGCTTGAGCTGTCCGCGCTCGAGGACGCAAACCTGCTGCTTGAGCTGCAACGCCGCAACGCGCTTACCGACGTGCCGCGCAAGCGCAACCGCGTTACGGAAGCCAACGAGGTCACGGGGCACACAAATAAACTTCACTACGCGCCCTGGTTATTTGACGAGGACTTGCGCCTTGCCACGGGGGTGCAAATGGAGCTGCAACGGCTTGGGTTGGAGCCCGAGAGCGTCAACGATGCCAATCTGCGCGAGTACTCGTGGGGTCGGATCGCAGCATTTGTGCGCGACCGGTCCGCTGGGGCGTGCCACTACCGCTGGCGAACGCTTAAGCGCACGTGCGTTTTCAGTGACGCAATGCGGCACGCCGTGGCCCCGGTCGTTACGGAGAAGCCCAACCCTTCCGCCGTGGAGGAGTTTTCCTTTGACGATGTGCTGTCGGTCTGCGCGAACAACTCGCGGCAAGAGGACGCGCTGCTGTGCTTTGAGGAGTACGACGAGGGAGCAGACACGGCTCCGGTTGTGAAGGCTGCATACGCCGTGGAGATTCAGCCATTTTTCAAGCGCACCTGTGGGACGCTTGACATCGCGCACCGCTTTCTCTTTACTTCTCCTCCCCCGACTCGTCCTCGTCGCACGTCAAACACATCAGCTCCACAGAACGCTCCGAGCGCGAAGCGGAGCCGGTCGAAGACGGGCTGCAAGGGCACGCAATCGATGAAGGGGTACTACTCGGAGGCGAAGCGGCGCGCCGAGGCCGAGGCCGAGGCCGAAGCGTGGGAAAAGATCGTGTTCGCCTGAGCGGAGCCGCAACTGGCAGCTCTCGCCGCGCGAGAGCGAGGCGTTTGGTGCAGCGGTAGTGCAACGTGGCGATGCGCGACGCTAGCACAAGCAGCTGCGCGTTGCTAGGGCTGGGCAGGGGCGGCGAGTGTGGGATGGGGTTGCGCGTTGGGCTTGGCAGTTGAGACGGCGGGGGTGTTGTTGCGTTTTGATGTATTGAGTCGCACGCCGCGGCAGGCGGTGTCACTTTTCTTATTTGCTGTGGTGGTGGCGGCGACGGCAGTGAAAACGGGACGGCAGTAAGAACGACACGCGGCATTTTACCAGGACGCACACTCATACACGTCTGGCCGTGCCCAGTCCGACGCGCACTAGCGCATCAACACCCAATTCTAGTCGTCGCCGCGCTCCTCACTCTCGCTTGCCTCCGGCTCGGTGTCCACGTCATCGTCCTTGCTTAAGCGCGACTTCTTGCGGCGCGGGGACTTGGCCGCGTCCGTGTCCCCCTGCTCGTCACAAGCTTCCTCAAACAACTCCTCCTTCTCTTCCTCCTCCTCGTCGTCTTCCCCATTTCCGCTCGCCGAAGCCGAGGACGACGCCTCGTCCTCATCACTCGAGCTTGCAATAATGCTATCGTCGTCCTCTTCGTCCTCCGAGTCGTTTGAGCGCACTTCCTCTTCCACATCCTCGGCGCCTTCGTCGTCGTCGTCGTCTTCGGCCACGCACAGCGTGACGCGCAAGTCGGCGAACGGGTTCTGTGGCTGCAGCAGTGCCGCAACGTAGCGCGAGACGCACCATATCCGCACGAGCGCCGCAGACGGCATTGCAAAGTCGTTCGCAAGGTTTGCCAGGGGAACTATCAGCTCGTCGTATTGCGCGGCAATGCCAAGGGCATCCTGGTACGTCTTTTCAAACCACTTGAGTGCCTCGATGCGCTCGGGCGAGAAGGAGTTGCCGTAGAACTCGTCGTCCTCGATGACACCAAGCTCCGAGCATGTCTTGAACATGCGCGCGTCGAACGTGCCGCCCTGCACGCAGCCGTTGCTATCGACCGTGCTCGACAGGCAGCTGTGCGCTGCGCGCGCGATTGTGCGGCAAATCTCGGTGCGCTCCTTTTTGCCCAGTTCGTGCAGCTTTGGCATGTTGCTCCCACGTTTGCCCTTCGAGTGTCGAGTTTGCCACTTGTGTGGCTACACCAGACACAAAGTTTTTTTTGCTCGGGCACTTCATTCGGTGTCAACGCTAGCAAACCGTATCTTAGCAGGTTCCCTGGAGGAAGAGCAACGCGTTGTCCATGGCAGATTTTGCTATGGACAAACGCCAGCTAATGCTCGCGTTGCACAAGCTTAGGGGCAACTTTGGGCGCGTGTACGACGCGTCGCCGGCCGTGTGCCAGCGCGTCGGCGAGCCCGTCGGCGAGCCCGTCGGCGCGCGCACCGAGTTGGGCACCGACGCGCCACTCGACGTTGAGCGCGAAATCGACATTGCTATCGACGCTTTTCGGCACACGCACGCCGGCGACGCCGGCGCCGCCGGCGTGCCACCCGCGACGCCCGACACCGTTTTGGGCATCAGTAACGCCGACTTCGAGCGCGACATGCAGTCTGATGCCTGGTACGATCCGCAGTATGCCAACACGTGGCAGGAAGAGCGCGACGTCAAGGAAAAGAGCATGGATCAGCGCGTGGAAACGGTGAAGGCTCCCGCCGTCGTTTCGCGTGGCGTGATCGACCGCTCCAAGTACACCTGCTGGTGCTGCGGGGACCGGCAAGCCCACGACCTGCAGATGCCCGTCGACGTCTTTGGCGTGGCCTACATCAAGGAAGGGTCCGTTGGCGCGATCCGCGCGCTTAAGGCTTTCGGCCAGGCGCTCGTAAATGGCGACTACGAGACCGCGATTGCGCGCACCTGCTGCTGTCGCAAATTTGAGTGCATGATCGCGCAAGGCAAACTGACGCCAGAGAATTACGCGGAGTGGCGCTTCTCGGGCAAGAAGAACCCAACGACGGGCGAAGTCATCTCGCCGCCGCGCGACCAGCTCGCGCGCGGCACCGAGCGTCAAGATCAGGGTGTGATCCTTGACGACAACATTCTGATTCTGCGGTGGATCTTTCTGCTTAAGGACGAGGAGGGCGGGTCCGTGCTCTCAAGGGAGGAGATTCGCGCGCTCTTCCACTGGGTCATTCTCAACTCGCGCTTTGTGCAGGAGCGCGAGATGCGCTACATTGCAACCGCCATGGCCATAGTCAAATCGCCGAGCTTTCCCTTCAAGTTTGCGGACGAGCAGAGTTTCGTGGACAAAATGTCGGGCGTGCCGCGCACATACTGCTTCAAGCGGCTGCTCGATCACATCTTCGACACCCGGCGCGACGTCTACCACTGGAAGAGTTGGGGCAACCGCCTTCTCGAGACTGCGTTTCCCAAGGCGGCCGATGCGGCTTACCTGCTCGCGTGTCGAGAGAACTGGATCGCGCGTGGGCGACCGCGCGTCGACGGTCGCCCCGCGCACCGCGTGGGGCCTGAAGAGAAAGCACTAAAGCACTTCTTCAGCGCGCCTGGCTTTCAACAGGCGCTGGCACAGGCAACCAAAGAAAAGAGCACGTTCAAACTCTTTTACGCCTCCGCGCCGATCATGAAGCGGAGCGACGCCAAGGGCGCGAAGCCGGCGACGCGCGATGAGACGCGCGCGCTGCTTAGGGCGATATCCGGCTCGTACCGCTGCGGCCCCATGAAGGCCAAAGGCGTGAAGGGCGATAAATGCTCGCCCACAGACGGCGCGCTGCAGGCCGACTCCAGCGTTCACACCGAGCAACGGTACGACGGCGCTTGCGAGGGCCTGAGCTTTGACGCGCAGGAGAAGAAAGAGACGCTTTCATTGATGCTTGACAAGCACAAGAAGGGCAACTCGGTCGGCAAGGAGAAGTTGCAAGGCGAGAAGGCGGACAAAACCAAGGCGAAGGCCTGTGCCGTGCTACGGCCCGTCGAGGTGCACGTGCCTCCTGAGGTGCGGCAGGTGGCCTGCAAGCGCGACCTTGCAGCGCGCGTGGTGGGAGGCGCGCCACAAGCGCTCAAGCGGTGCCGGCTGGGTGCGGGTTGGTTTTAAAGACCAACACACGCGCTACTAAGCTTGTTGTACCATTCACGCGCGTCAGCGAGCACTTGGGGGTCAAACGGGAGTGGTGGGTTTGATTGGCGCAGCAGGTCTTTTAGTGCGTGTTTTACTTCGCTGTCCGCTTGCCACAACGGCAACCCGCGCGCGAGCGCCACGACACGCGGCAGATTGCGTAGCTGCGCGACCGTGGGCGGCTCTACCGCTCGCGGCGTGGTCGCCTGAAAAAACAACCAGAAGAAGGCAAACTGTGCCCTGTCTTTGGCCACAGGAACGTAGTGAAGCTGGCCGTCGATGCGCTCAAGGTAGCTTGCCGCGCACTCCCGCTCAGCGTCGCTGTCAAACCAGATCTTGAAGGGGTAGGTTTTGAGAGGCTTCGGGTCTCCCCTGCCGCCAAGAGGAGCAGACGCACCAAGCTCGAGCAAAGGAGCAAGCGCAGAGCAGCAAACGCTTACAGATACAAGAGTTGCAAGGCGTTATATTTGACTCATCAAATACACACACACACACACACACAAAAGCAAACGATCGCGCGGCACACGTTTACTGACCCTTGCTCCGTCGCTTCGGCTCGGAGTTGACGATGGACGCGACGTCCTCCGCCGGGCGCTCGCGCTTTTCGTGCAGGTTCTGCGGTGTGTCCGCCCCGGTTTCTGCCGATTCCAGGTACGGCATCGGCTCGTGCACCGCGCCATCGCACCGCGTCTGGTACGCGGCCTCGTAGGCCTCCTTGGCGGGCTCCCTGTCGAACGCTCCGGGCAGCGCCACCGCGGGGATGCGAGGCGTCGTGTCGAGCATGCGCACGTACTTGGCGAGGCAAGGCCCGTTGGGGTTGTGGTCCCAAAAGTACACCAGCTGCCCCGTGAACGCCTTCATGTGCAGCTGAATCAGCAGCATGCTGAACCGCCCGTTGCCGTCGCGGAAGTAGTGGTTGCCGTTGAATTGCTGGATCAGGTCGACGAGCGCCGTCAAACTGCGCGTGCGCCCGTAGGTTTTCCACATCGTTTCAAGCGCGAATAGGAGCATGTAGTGCTCCGCCAAGGTACGCTTGAGAAAGATTGCCCACGTTTGGCCCTTGCGCGTCGGGGTGCTGAAGGGCGTGGCGGGCGGCAACACCGACGCGTCCTTCACAAACGCGTCGAACTTCTTGTGGTAGTCATCGGGCGAGTCCACCAGGGTCAGCACTTGCTTGGTGTATGCAAATCGCGCGCTTAAAAGTCGCAGGTCTTCCTCGGTGAGCGGATACGATTCGGTCACAGTGAACGAGCCAAGGTTTACTTCGATCTTGTGCGGGTCATTGTTCCACCCAAGCGCCTTCCAGCTCAAGGTCGCAAGCTCCGCAAAGCTTTTGCTGAAGATCTCCCCGCTTCGGAACATGGGCAAGAGCTCGTCAAATGCGACCATGAATTGGCGAAAGTACCAGGGCTGGCACAGGAACTCCTGCACGTACTGGCGCGGCGGCGCCCCCTCGATCGGAGTCAGGTAACAGAGGTCCGTGGCGCACAGGCAGCGCAGCCCCGGGTCCGACCCGTCCATTGAAGAGAAATTGTAGAAGAGGCGAATCGCGTCGCCCCGTTCCTCATTCCAAACGTCCGCGACCCTTGCGTCGGAGGCGTTCTCCAGGTGGTTGATCAGGGAGGGCTTCTCAAAGTACCGCACACACTCTACGAGGAACCATTCACTGAAGACGAGCTTGCGCATGACGCGTGCCGTGTTCGTGTACAGAAAGATGACCGATTCACCATCCCCGGAAAGGTTGAAGCCGTTGTTGTAAACTCCACCGAGCTTTTCCAAAAACATGGTGCCGAGTGCCTTGCTGATCTCGGTTTCCAGAGCCTCTACGCCCCATGACGCGCGTTTATGAATCTTGGCCACAAACGACGTTGCGAAGGCGCCGCCAGTCGCACGCGGCGCGCGGCGGCGGTCGCGCGGCGCAACGCGCAGCCCCGAGAGATCGGGCAGCAGCATCGCGCGTGGTCCGCTGCCCACCCATCAGGCCGCCGCCAAGCTCATATCATGCGCGTCACAGTGTGTGTGCGCGTTGCTTTCTGCCGCGCAGAGGCAAAAAGACGATGCACACTAAAGCATACCCTTGCCCGATCGAGTTCTTGGTCGCTTACTTTGCTCGTAAAGCTCGGTCGCAAGCTTTTCGGACTGCCGCTCGGCTTCTTCGCGCGCCTTTGCTGCCGCCGCGCCCCTCCTCAAGGACGCGTGCGCGTACTTTGGAGGCAGCCTGGGCGGTGGTGGCGGCATCGGCTCGGGCTCGGGCTCGGGCTCGGGCGCGATGAGCAAGCTGCGCGGCAGGAGAACGTGTTTTGGAAGCGCATTCTTGTGCAACATGGTTAGTTTGTCTTTTAGCTTCTCGATGACTCGCATCTCGGCGTCCATTGGGTTGCCGAGTTTCGGATTCCTCGCCGCGCGCACACTCGTAAAAGCAACCGAATAGGCCCTATTTGCTTCGGTGACCTCGTCGGTGAACACGGTCCAGCCACGCTCGAACATGGACCAAAGTCGGTCAACGGCGTCCGCGGCTTTCGCGAGAAGAGCGCGCGCATTGTCTGCCCGTTGTGCAAGGTTTGCTTGCACGTTACGCGCGGGATTCAGTCCGCTTAAATCTACCACGCTCATTGTTGCATACGCCTTCCTAACAGTTGCAAAATGCTTTTACAGTTATTGCGGGCCTCTTTGCGGCGCAATTTGCTATGATTTATCTAGCCATGAACATGCGCTACTGCATGCTGCCAAGCAGATGGCCCGCCATGTTGGCCGCCTCGCCATCGTTGCGCGACAGGGCAAGGGTCTGGAATCGGCCAAGAACGTTGTAGAACTTGTTCGCGTCGTCAGAGTAGCTCATTGTGTGGCGCACGTGCTTCAACGCGTCCACATCCGCTGTGTAAAACATGAACTGGACCACCTTTCTTTTCATGTCGTACCACGCGGAATCAACGCTCGACTGCCCAAGCACATGGTGGCCAAGGTAGGCAAGCGCGTCGCGATAATCGCTGTACCCGCGCAGGTACGCTGCATAATCGCGCTCCTCGATGCGATTGAGGATGCTCCTCATCTCCTTTTCGACAATTGTGAACCCTTCGGGGCTGGACATGAAGCTGTGCGCCGCTTTGTTGAGGTGATTGGCTTCCACCGCAGCGCCCTTGTCAGCGCTCCAGTAGCTGCCCGTGGAGGCGTTCACGCGGTGCGCATGGTTGACGTGCGTCAGGGGCCCTTGATGCTGAAGCAGCACGTTAAAGTACGCCATAGTCTTTTTACTTCTACTACGCCCGTTGCGGATTTATTCAAAGCACACAGTCTGGCCGCCACCCGCCTTAAAACCACGTGTCCGCAATGTAGAGCGTTTCGGCAAAGGAGTCGCGTAACAGGCGCTCGCGCGTCTCGGGTTCAAGTGCGTTCTCCCAGACGCTCTTTTCGATCACGAGGTGTTTGTTGTCGACAGTGTGCACGCAGCCGTGCATGAAGCCCCCCTCCTCAGTGTAGACGCCAAAGCCGTTCTTCATGGTCAGCAGGGTGTTGGCGATGTCGTTGAACGTGTCGCCCTTCTTCACCCAGCCGTAGTGCACCTTGTCGCCG